>Ga0265296_1000806_pt1 | contig 41874 bp, 38 predicted proteins | sample MunlanPumphouse1_FD_189073 | JGI IMG/M metagenome (GOLD analysis project Ga0265296, IMG submission 189073) | Groundwater microbial communities from a municipal landfill in Southern Ontario, Canada - Pumphouse #1 | ecosystem: Environmental > Aquatic > Deep subsurface > Groundwater | place... | reverse complement strand
CCTGCCGTGTCGATGAACGACAGTCGATCGCCGATGGCCAGCGGCTGATCAAATTGGTATTCGCCGAAGATGTCCCCGGCCAGGCACGACTTGCCGCACACCATGTACGTGTGCTCGCCGGTGCTTGGCGCCAGCTTGGCGTTGAGGCGATAGATCAGCAGGTCCAGCAAGTGGGCTTCGATGGAGCTGTCGACCACGGCGAGGTTTTTGCCGTTGTAGAGGGTGTCGAGCACGGTGACTTCCAGGGAAGCGCTGTTGGTGATCGCCGCTTCGCCGGGTTCCAGGTACACCTGCACGTCGTACTTCTGCGAGAAGGCCTTGAGGCGTTGGCAGAATGCATCGATTGCGTAGCCTTCACCGGTAAAGTGGATGCCACCGCCGAGGCTGACCCAGTTGACCTTGTGCAGCAGCGCGCCGAAGCGTTCTTCGATGGTACCCAGCATCTTGTCGAACAGCTCGAAATCACCGTTCTCACAGTTGTTGTGGAACATGAAGCCCGAGATCTGCTCGATCACGCCTTCGATCTTCACCGGGTCCCACTCGCCCAGGCGGCTGAAGGGGCGCGCCGGGTCGGCCAGCAGGTAGTCGGAGCTGCTCACTTGCGGGTTGACGCGCAGGCCACGGGTCTTGCCCTCGCTGCGCTCGGCAAAGCGCTGCAGCTGGCTGATGGAGTTGAAGATGATCTTGTCGCAGTTGTCGAGCATCTCCTCGATCTCATCGTCGGCCCAGGCCACGCTATAGGCGTGGGCTTCACCTTCGAACTTCTGGCGACCGAGCTTGAGCTCATACAGCGACGAGGACGTGGTGCCGTCCATGTATTCCTGCATCAGATCGAACACCGACCAGGTGGCAAAGCACTTGAGTGCCAGCAGCGCCTTGGCGCCGGACTGCTCGCGCACGTAGGCGATCTTCTGCATGTTGGTCAGAAGTTTCTGTTTGTCGATGAGGTAATACGGGGTTTTGATCATTTTTCAGAGCCTGTGGCGGAGCCTGCCAAAAAAGGACAGGCATTGTGCCCGCACTTCGTCAGGATCGAAAGGTTAGTCAGCGGAATTTGCAGGTTGACGCCATTGATACGCCAGCCCCGTCGCCCTTTTGTAGGAGCCGGCTTGCCGGCGATGGCGGCCGGCAGAGCACGTTGGTGGCGGGCCATCTGGCCTGGTGTCTGCAACCTTCGGCCGCTGCCCGTCCGGCGGGCAGGGGAGAGGCAGTGGTTTGGTTGCCAGATGCATGTTTGATCATGAGCGCCACTCGCGATGTTCACCCGAAAACCTCTGCAACAACACCGCTGGAACCTGCAGCGCAGTCAACTCCACTCCTTAACACCTACACCGGTTAACAGAAAATGTATCTGCTCAAGGAGTCGTTACTGTGACAATTAATCCGAATGCTCATTCAAGTGCTTTTCTACCGTGCTACACACCCAACGATAGCCCCGATACAACGGGCAACATGGATGCATCCGCACTTTCCAGAAACAAACGTGGGGTTGCCACTAAAAGTACGTTATGGCCGCAACAGTCAATAATAAGAATTTCCATGACGGGCATGACCAAAGAGCAAGAAGAATTTACAAAGACCCATATCAACAAATGGGCTCCTCATGTCAATTTGAGTTTTGAGTTCACCAGTGATCCCGACGCAGATATCAGGATTGCTGCAGATAATGGGCTTGAAGGCGGAAGTTCACACATAGGCACCCGGGCGCTGCGGGCACCGGCCGATAAGCCGACAATGGTTATTGGCTTCAAGGGCGGGCTCAATGATTTCAACGCCGGTACGGTGCTGCATGAGTTCGGTCATGCTTTGGGTCTGCAACATGAACACCAACACAAAAACCGTGGTTTAGATATTAATTGGTCGGAAATTAACAAGGCCTATGTAGATAAAGGAGGGGCGGAGGAAGTAAAACTGAATTTTGAGCTATTGGATTCGGATGTTATTTCGTCTGATTATGATCGTAAGTCCGTCATGCATTATGGCTTCTCTTCATCTTGGCTCAACGATGGAAACGCCATCCAGGACAACAACGAGCTATCCGAAGGCGACATCAAATTTGCCCGCTCGCTCTATCCACCCGTGGTCGAGAAAAAGCCGACCTCATCCAATTGGTGGGACTTTCGTTTCGCGCACCCGACAACGGCACCTAGATCATGAGCAAAATTCTTGATCATCTGCAATAAAACGAGTTTGTCTCATGATGCCGCGCTACCGACAATAGCTCCCATACCCACACATTGGAGTTTTTTGTCATGGCAGTCGCTCATTCCCTTGGATTTCCGCGCATTGGACGCGATCGTGAACTGAAAAAAGCGCAGGAAGCGTTTTGGAAGGGCGAACTGGACGAAGCCGGCCTGCGCGCTGTCGGCCGTGAGTTGCGCAAGAGCCACTGGGACCTGCAGAAACAGGCCGGCATCGAGTTGTTGCCCGCCGGCGATTTTGCCTGGTACGACCAGGTGCTGACGCACTCACTGATGTTCGGGGTGATCCCCGAGCGTTTTCGCCCGGCCGACGGCCATGCCACCTTGCACACCCTGTTTGCCATGGCCCGTGGTGTCAGCGACAGTTGCTGCGGCGGGGCCCACGCCCAGGAAATGACCAAGTGGTTCGATACCAACTACCACTACCTGGTGCCCGAATTCAGCGCTGACCAGCAGTTCCATCTGGGCTGGGATCAACTGTTCGACGAAGTCAAAGAAGCCCGCGACCTGGGGCACACCGTCAAGCCGGTTGTGATCGGGCCGCTGACTTACCTGTGGCTGGGCAAGGCCAAGGGCGCGGACTTCGACAAGCTCGACCTGCTCGACCGCTTGCTGCCGCTGTACGGCCAGATCTTCCAGCGCCTGGCGGACCTGGGCGTGGAGTGGGTGCAGATTGATGAGCCGATCCTGGTGCTCGATTTGCCCCAGGACTGGAAAAATGCGTTTGAACGCGCCTACAACCTGATCCAGCGTGACCCCCTGAAGAAACTGGTGGCCACTTACTTTGGCGGCCTGGAAGAGAACCTCGGCCTGGCGGCCAACTTGCCGGTCGATGGCCTGCACATTGACCTGGTGCGTGCACCTGAACAGTACCCGACGATTCTCGATCGCCTGCCAGCTTATAAGGTGCTGTCCCTAGGCGTAGTCAACGGGCGTAACGTCTGGCGCTGCGACCTGGAAAATGCCCTGGCCACCTTGCGACATGCCCATGAACGCCTGGGTGACCGCTTGTGGGTCGCGCCGTCCTGCTCGTTGCTGCATAGCCCGGTTGACCTGGGGCGTGAAGACAAGCTCGATGCCGAGCTGAAGAGCTGGCTGGCCTTCGCCGTGCAGAAGTGCGCAGAAGTGGCCGTGCTGGCCCAGGCTATCAACCAGCCAGAAGCCGCGAACGTCGTGGCGGCCTTGGCCCAAAGCCGTGCCGTGCAGGCAGCGCGTGCGGCTTCGCCACGGATCCACAAACCGGCTGTACAAGCGCGTGTTGCGGCCATCACCGCCAAGGACAGTCAGCGTCATTCGCTGTTTGCCCAGCGTATCGCCAAGCAGCGCGCCGGCCTCGACCTGCCGTTGTTTCCGACCACCACCATTGGTTCGTTCCCGCAGACCGCGTCGATCCGCCTGGCGCGCCAGTCGTTCAAGGCCGGCAAGTTGAGCGAGGCTGAATATGTCGAAGCGATGCACAGCGAGATCAAACACGCCGTTGAAGTGCAGGAAAACCTCGGCCTGGACGTGCTGGTGCACGGTGAGGCCGAACGTAACGACATGGTGGAATATTTTGCCGAGCAACTGGATGGCTATGTGTTCACCCGCTTTGGCTGGGTGCAAAGCTACGGTTCGCGCTGTGTGAAACCAGCAGTGATCTTCGGCGACCTGAGCCGTCCGAAAGCCATGACGGTGGAGTGGATCCGCTACGCTCAAGGCCTGACCGACAAGGTGATGAAAGGCATGCTGACTGGCCCTGTGACCATGCTGATGTGGTCATTCCCCCGGGAGGACGTGAGCCGCGAAGTGCAGGCCCGGCAACTGGCGTTGGCGATTCGTGACGAAGTGCTGGACCTGGAAGCGGCGGGTATCAAGATCGTTCAGATTGATGAAGCGGCGTTCCGCGAAGGCTTGCCCCTGCGCCGGGCGCAGTGGCAACACTACCTGGACTGGGCGACCGAAGTCTTCCGCCTGTGCGCCTCTGGAGTACGGGATGAAACCCAGATCCATACCCATATGTGCTACAGCGAATTCAACGACGTGATCGAGTCCATCGCGGCGATGGATGCCGATGTGATTACCATCGAGACTTCGCGTTCGGATATGGAGTTGTTGGACGCGTTCGAAGCCTTCGCTTACCCGAATGACATTGGCCCGGGCGTCTACGACATCCACTCGCCACGGGTACCGGACGCCTCGGAAATGGCCAACCTGCTGCGCAAGGCTGCCCAGCGCATCCCGGCCGAACGACTGTGGGTCAACCCCGACTGCGGCCTGAAGACCCGCGCCTGGCCAGAGACAGAGGCGGCGCTGATTCATATGGTCGCCGCTGCACGGCAACTGCGCGCCGAACTGGCATAACAGCAGCTAACCCCAACCCCTCTGTGGGAGCGGGCTTGCCCGCGAAAGCGGTGGTTCAGTCACCCTCGTTGGTGGCAGTTGCACCGCCATCGCAGGCAAGCCAGCTCCCACTTTTGATGGTGGTGTGGCATAAAACTCTATGCCCAACAAAGCCCCCCTGTGGGAGCGGGCTTGCCCGCGAAAGCGGTAGTTCAGTCACCATCTTTGGTCACAGGTACTTGAGCCACGCAATATCCCGCCGCCGGGCTTTGAGCCTGGCAAACCAGCGCACTGGCAGGTACAACGCCAGGGGCAGCAGCAACGCCACCAGCCACACCGATGCCACGTTGTCGAAGCCAAAGTGCGTCCCCTGGTTCAGGCCAAACAAGGCCACGCCCATCACATACAGCACTTTCAACACATACAAATGCAGCAGATAAAAGAACATCGGTGCCGCGCCGAACACTGCCAGGGTGCCGATCCAGCGACGTTGCCCGGCGCGTTCGAAGCCCAGCAGCAACAACAGCCCCACACCCAATGTCAGCGCGAGGAACAGCAGTGAAGGTGGGTATTTGGTGATGTTGAAGAAACTCATCAGCGTCTGCACCTGGCTGTCGTACATCTGCCATGGCGCCTCACCATAGCCATTGATCAGGCGCAACACCCCAAAGCCTACCAACGCGCCAACGCCGGCCAGTAACAGATAACGCTGACGTCGCGCCGCCGCCATCGAACCGCAAAACCACGGGCCGATGCCATAACCCAGGGCAATCACCCCGATCCACGGCAGCACCGGGTACGTCGTGCGCAAGCGCAGCGTGTCGCTCACTTCGATCCAGCTACGTTCATGCAAGATCGCCCAGGGAGTGTGCAACGCCGAACCCACTGCGAAATGCACGCCGTCGAGCAGGTTATGCCCGCCAATGATCACCAGTGCCAGGCCGATCAGCAGCGGGCGTGGCAACCACACCAGTACCGCGAGGGCGATCATGCTCACGCCGATGGCCCAGATCACCTGCATATAGATGACGCTGGGAGGCAGTTGGAAGGTCCAGGCGAAGTTCACCAGGGTGAATTCCAGCACCACCAGAAACAGCCCGCGCTTGAACAAAAACGCCGAGACGTCACCGCGGCCCTGGTATTTTTCGCCGTACAGAAACGCTGACAGGCCCGTGAGCAACACAAACACCGGCGCACACAAGTGGGCCAGGGTACGGCTGATAAACAACGCCGGCTCCGTAGTGTCGATGTTCATCGGGTCGCTGACTTGCCGGTGCAGCAGAAACGTTTCGCGCACGTGATCAAGCAACATGAACAGGATCACCAGGCCGCGCAGGGCGTCGATGGAAAGCAGGCGTTGGCGTGAGTTGGCAGCGGGAACAGCGTCAGTCATGGTGCAAGGTCGCCGGTGGGAAGGAAAAAGGGTGGTTATCTTATAACATTGGAGGCCGTCGTGGCGTTCTGAGTCGGAATCGCCCCCTGCAAATGCTAGGGTAGGGCATAGACCTTGACGACCCCGGAGTCATTTATGAGCGCCCCGATTGATTTCAAAGCTGTCGTGCAATTCTGGATGGCGGCGGGCCCGGCACGCTGGTTCAAGAAAGATGCACAGTTCGATGCCGAGTTCGGCGCACGCTTCCATGAGGCCCATTTCCAGGCGGCCAGGGGTGAGCTGGAGCATTGGGTGAACGAACCCGAAGGCGCGCTGGCGTTGCTGATCCTGCTCGATCAATACCCGCGCAATACCTTCCGGGGCACCGCCCATATGTTTGCCACCGATCCACTGGCCAGGGTGTACGCCGCACGTATGATCGACGCGGGGATGGACCGGCTGATCGACCCGGCATTGCGCGCGTTCTGCTACTTGCCCTTCGAGCATTCAGAACAACCCGATGACCAGCAGCGTTCCCTGGCATTGAACAAACAACTCGATGCCAATACCTACCACTGGGCCAAGGAACATGCCGACATCATCGAGCGATTCGGCCGGTTCCCCCATCGCAATGCAGCGTTGGGCCGGGTGACGACTGAGGAAGAGGAGGCGTTTCTTCAGGGCGGTGGGTTTTCCGGATAGGGTGTAGGAACCGGTCGTATTCCGCCGAGGAATGCCCCCATAAAAAAGCTGCATTGTATTTGTCGCCGCACATCTCGTAGCGTGGCTGTCCACCCAAGGAGATGCCGCCGTGACGAACCTGCCGATGCGCTTGTATGTCGATGCCCAGTTCACTAGCCCGTATGCGATGTCGGTGTTTGTGACCCTGCAGGAAAAAGGCTTGCCGTTCGAGGTGCACACCCTCGACCTTGATGCCCTGGAGCAGCAGGCCCCGGCGTTTGCCGGGTTGTCTGTGACCCAGCGTGTGCCGACCCTGGAGCAGGGCGGGTTTGCCTTGTCCGAATCGTCGGCAATTACCGAGTACCTGGACGAGGTGTTCCCCCAGGTGCCGGTTTACCCCACGGAGCCACGTCAACGCGCGCGGGCGCGACAGATCCAGGCGTGGTTGCGCAGTGACCTGCTGCCGATCCGCCAGGAGCGCTCCACGCTGGTGGTGTTTTGCGGGATCAAGTACGGCCCGTTATCCACCCAGGCCCAGGTGGCGGCTGACAAGCTGATTGCGGCTGCGCAGCACTGGCTGGCCGCCGGGGATGACTATCTGTTTGGCCAATGGTCGATTGCCGATGTGGACCTGGCCGTGATGCTCAACCGGCTGATCCTCAACGGCGATCCAGTGCCCGCGCCGTTGGTGGCGTACGCCCAGCGTCAGTGGCAGCGCCCTTCGGTGCAGGCGTGGGTCAATCAGGCACGCCCGGCGCTGTAGTACCCAGCGGCCATTCCTGCGCGACGCGGCGGTCGAGGTCTTCCCAGTCTTCCATGCCCAGCACCCGGGTGGTGTTCAAACCGCGCAGATAACCGCGCAGCTGCTGGGCGGCGGCGCAGGCCTGAAGGGTATCGACGGCGGGGGCCTGGAGGACGGTTTCGTACTCCACCAAATAGTCGGCAACGCGCTCGCGAAACTCCGGCAGGACAGCGTTGCGGATGCGATCAAAAGTCTTCTGATGGGGCTTCATGGACAGGTCCTTCTTATAGATTTTGTTGTATGTACGCCGGCTCCTACAGGGGATGGCGTCAGTCAGGCATGGCTTCGCCGCTGAATGCATGCACCGCCGCTACCAACCCCTTGGCAGCCAGGGCCACCAGTTCACCGCCTTTTTCTGGTGTTGCCAGAACCGGGTCGGAACCCATGCGCCCATCCGGGTGGCGGGCGCGAAAGTCCTGGGCCTCGCGGATCGGGCCGGCGGGGGCAATCCGGGGCGAGTAGTCTGCCGTCTTGATCGAGTCCGGGTAGGCCCACTGGGTAATCGCGATTTCCGAAGGCGTGGCATGGGTGCCATGTCCGGTCGGGAACTGCGCGCGTGCCAGTTCGCCAACGCCTTCCAAGTCCCACCAGTTGCACAGTTTCAAGGCGAAGCCGGCGGGGCGGCGGGCGAAGCTGGCCTCGGCGTACAGCTCGGAAAAGGCGGCTTCGATGGTGGCGATATTGCCGCCATGGCCATTGAGAAACAGGATTTTCTCGAAACCATGGGCCGCCAGGGAGCGGGTCCAGTCGCCAATGGCGGCGATAAACGTCGACGGCCGCAGGGAGATGGTGCCGGGGAACCCGAGGTGATGCTGGGCCATGCCGATATTGAATGTCGGGCCGATCAGGATATCGGCGTCTTTTTGCGCTTGATGGGCAATGATTTCCGGGCACATCCAATCGGTGCCCAGCAGGCCCGTGGGGCCATGTTGTTCGTTGGAACCGATGGGGATCACCACGGTGCGGCTGCGGTCGAGAAATTGGCCAATCTCGATCCACGTTGACTGGTGCAAAAGCATTTCAGGTCCTCTCTCTGGTCAGGCTCGGCCTTCCAGATACTACCTCAACCGGCGCTGGCGATCTGGCGCGGTTTGCAATTGAGGTAGGCCGAGGACTTGAGCCAGCGTTGGTCGGGGTACCAGGAGAACATGAACTGCCCATCCTTGAGCTTGTCCACCACCTGGCGCGCCACTTGCGGGCGCACGGCGGGGCAGCCCTGGCTGCGGCCGATACGGCCTTCACGCTTGCTCCACAACGGGCTGACATAGTCGGCGGCATGGATCACGATGGCGCGGTCGCGGGCCAGGTCATTGAAGCCCGGCTCCAGGCCGTCCATGCGCAGCGAGTAGCCGTGGGCGCCTTGGTAGCTTTCCTGGGTGCGGAACAGGCCAAGGCTGGATTGATGGCTGCCTTCACTGTTGGAGAATTGGGTGGCGAAGTTTTCCCCGGATTTTTGCCCGTGGGCCACCAGGTCGCGCAGTACCAGCTTTTTTTGGCGCAGATCGAAAATCCACAGGCGACGGGCGGTCGAAGGTTGCGAATAGTCGATCACTGCCAGGCGTTCGGAGCGTTCCTGGCCATTATTGACGGCACACTGCATGGCGCTGAGGGCGCTTTTGAGGACTGCGGGATTGAGTTCTGGAGCCGAGCGCGCCAGGCTGCTATACAAGGTATGAGGTTTGGCATTCTCTGCGAAGGCACCCGTACAAAACGCGGCCAGGGCGGCGGCGATCAGGCCGAGTCGGCAGTCAATATTCAGCATTTATCGAGCATCTCCGCCGTAGATTGGAGCTAAGCCATTGTTCAAAAAAACTGCATGTTACTTGAGCCTTTGCTTGCTCGTAGCACCATTGGTCGCCACGGCCGATGAAGCGCTGCTCGAGCCGTCAAACCCAGTACAGCTGGCACTTGGGCAGTTGTCGAGCGTCTGCCCCGGTTTAGCCACTCAGTTGGATACGCCAGCCGAGCTGCGGCTACAGGCTTTTTACCAGCAACAAGGCAATACGCCCCTCTGGAGGGTGGAGGGTCGCCGGCAGGCGTTGCAGGAGCAGTTGCTGTTGCTGGCCGACGACGGCCTTGACCCGGCGCATTACCGGCTGCCCGACACGACAAGCACTGGCAATGTGTTGTGTACCGACTTCGAAACCACCCAGCACTATCTGCAAGCCCTGCATGACTTGCATTACGGCCGTTTGCAGCAGGCCCATTACGAGCCGCTGTGGCATTCCCAGCCGCCGAGCGAGGACCCGGCCCTTGCCGTGCTGGCACTGGCCAGCGCCGGGCTTGCCGACATGCCCGCGGCGTTTGACCAGGCCAGGCCCAGCGCCCAGTTGTACCGCAGCCTGCGCGCAGCCTACGCCACCCAGCGCCTGCAACCCTTGGCGCAATGGGGCGTGATTGCAGACGGCCCGTTGTTGCGCCCTGGCCGGGACGACCCACGGGTGCCGGCGTTGGCCACACGTCTGGTCAGTGGCGGCTACCTGGCGAGCGTGCCCAAGGGCAATCAATACACCAATGAATTGGTCGAGGGAGTGAAGCGCTTCCAGGCCAGCCATTCGCTGCAAGCCGATGGGGTGATCGGCCCGGGGACGGTGGCCGAGCTCAACGTCAGCCCGGCGGTGCGGCGCGAGCAACTGCGGGTCAACCTCGAACGCTTCCGCTGGCTGGCCCAGGACCTGGAGCCAGACGGCATTCTGGTCAACGTCGCGGCTGCGCAGTTGAGCGTCTACCAGGGCGGCGTCCCCGTGTGGCAGACGCGCTTGCAGGTGGGCCGCGCCGAACGGCAAACGCCGCTGCTTAAATCGCGCATCACGCGGTTGACCCTCAACCCGACCTGGACGATCCCGCCGACCATCATGCGCGAGGACAAGCTGCCAGCCATTCGCCTGAACCCGGAGTACTTGCGCCAGCAGAACCTCAAGGTGCTCGACAGTGAAGGTCGCGCACTCTCGCCCGAAGAAGTGGACTGGTCGCACCCCGGCAATATCCTCCTGCGCCAGGACGCCGGCCCGCGTAACCCGCTGGGCAAGATTGTCATGCGGTTCCCCAACCCGTTCTCCGTGTACCTGCACGATACCCCCAGCCAGCCGTTGTTCAGCAAGGGGCCACGGGCGTTCAGCTCGGGGTGTGTGCGGGTGGAGCAGCCGATGTTGCTGCGTGATTTGCTGGTGAACCCGGCCGAAAAGGCGCGTACCGAGGAGTTGCTGGCGACCGGGGTGACCCATGAGTTCCGCCTGGCCACGCCGGTGCCCGTATTGCTGGGCTACTGGACAGTGCAAGTGGATAGCCAGGGTGCGTTGCTGTACGCGCCAGATATCTATAGCCGCGATGGGGTGTTGTTGAAGGCGCTGGGCGCGGTCCTGTAGGCGCTCCCACCTAAAAGCCGCCGGGTATCTGCGCAATATGAGACCCGGTTGGCATCCTTGAGAAAATAACCATCAGGTATTTCTCAATTGCTCAAGAAACTGACCAGGCCTGCCGACGTGATGGGTACATACCCAGGAGCGTTCACTATGAGCAGTCAAGGTTTGGCAGTTGGTATCAGCCTGTTTTTCGCGCTCGTCAGCGGCAGTGGCCAAGCAGCAACCACCGTGGCCCAAGGTGTCATCCAGTTTCATGGCAGCATCGTCGAGGCAACGTGCGCGGCGGGCAGCGGGTCTGGGGCGACGCTTGCACTGAGCGGTTGCCCGACGTTTGCACCCGGGGGCAACATCAGCGCCTATGGCGTCAAGCCGGTATCTACGGTCAGCGCGCTGGACCACACCGCGGTCAAGGTCAAGCTGGTGACCGAAACCACAGGGGATGGGCGTTACTTCGATCGGCGCTACAGTTTGAACGATGGGGCGGGTAAACCGTTGCGCTCAGGGGCTTACCTGGTAACGCTGAGTTACCCCTGAACCCCTTTACTCCAGGCCGTAAAGATCAAAGGTGGGGGCTGTCGCGTTGGTCTGGAAACAGACGGTAAACGTAGTGCCGCTGCCCACCTGAGAGCTTGCCACCACATCCCCGCCATGGGCCTTGGCAATTTCCCGCACGATAAACAGCCCCAGCCCGACACTGCGCACATCGGTGTGCTGATCGGTGCCTCGGGTCATGGGCTCAAACAGCACGCTCATCAACGCATCGGCAATCACCGGCCCATGGTTATGCACCGAGAGGCTGGCCCCGTCGTCGCCCAAGCGTGAGGTTATGGTGATGGGGTGTTGCAGGTCGCCGTAGGCCACGCTATTGGCCACCAGGTTGCCGATGATTTGCTGCAGGCGGTCGCCATCCAGGCAAGTATCGGCAGGGCCCACGGTGTGATGCACCAGGGTGGCGCGGGGAAAGGCCACCCGCAGCTCGTCCACGGCGCGCCGGGTTACGTCATGCAGGTCCAGCGCAGCGGGGGTGACAGCGATGCCCACGCCGACCCGTGCCTGGGTGAAGTCCAGCAGGTCGGCGATCATCCGTTGGGCGCGCTCCGATGACTGACCGATATGGCCAATCAATTGGGTTTCCTTGGCGGTGCGCTCACCACGGGCGAGGAAATCGGAGGCCATCTTGATCGCGGTCAGCGGGTTTTTCAGGTCGTGACTGACGATGGCGACCATTTGCTCGGCAAACAGCGCCCGGCGCTTTGCCTTGATATAGGCCTGGTTGAGTTCGGCTTGGGCTTGCTGGAGTGCGGTCTCGGCGGCGGTTTTTTCCAGCAGCAGGGCTTCGGCCAACTTGCGTGCGTTGAGCAGCTCGCGTTCGTACTTGTCGCGGTCGGTGGTGCCGAACAGTGCCAGTTCGTGCCGCACGCCGTCGGGGTGGTCGCGCTTGATGGCATTGAGCAGGACGGTCACGGTGTGGCCGTCACGATGACGCAGGTCGAGCTTGACCTCGGTGACACGGCCCTGTACCTGCATCAACGGGGCAAGATGGGTTTGATGAAAAATGCGCCCGCCCATGGTCAGCAGGTCCTGGAAACGTCGCCCGTGCAGTTCGTCCGCCGTCATGCCCACCCAGTCACTGAAACACTGGTTTACCCGCAGGAGCGTGCCGTCTTCGGCGCTGACGGCCAGCGCACAGGCCGCGCCGTCGAACAGCGCCAGGGGATCGGGCAATGTGTCACTGGTCATGGGCAGCGGTCCATGGCATCAGGAAGCTATCCATCGCGGCCGCGCAGGCCGCTGCCGCGCTCATATGCGGGCAATGGCCCACATTGTCGATCAGGCAATAGCGGCTGTGGGGCAGCACACGGTGCAGGTACTCGCCCACGCAGACCGGGGCGATCAGGTCATCGGTCGATTGCAGGATCAGTGTGGGGGTGGTGAGGCCACCGATATCGGCGCGGTTATCCGACAAGAACGTCACCCGCGCAAACTGCTTGGCGATCTCGGGCTCGGTGCGGCAGAAGCTGTTGGTCAGTTCTTCACTGAGGGCCGGTTGCCCTGGCGCGCCCATGATCACCGGAGCCATGGTGCTGGACCAACCCAGGTAGTTGCTGTCGAGGGTGTCGAGCAGCGACTGGATATTTTCGGGCTTGAACCCACCCACGTAGTCGTCGGCATCGATATAGCAGGGGGAAGGGCCAATCATCACATGGGCAGCGATGCGCCCGGGGGCGGCGCGGTCGGCGAGGGTGCCGATCATGGCGCTGACCGAATGGCCTACGAGGATCACCGGGCCGCTGGCAAACCCATCGATGATCTCATTCAGGTCCGCGGCGTACCCATCCAGGGTGGCGTATTTTGCCTTGTCGTAGGCCGCCGGGTCAGACAGGCCGGCCCCTACCAGGTCATACAGCACCACGCGAAAGCGTTCGACGAAATGGGGCAGCAGGTAATTCCACATGGCCTGGTTACAGCCAAAACCATGGGAAAACACCAGTGTCGAGGAACCATTGCCCACTACGTTGACGTTGTTGCGATGTCGAAGGTCCATGGGCGCGCTCGTAGTGGCGTGTTGCTATGAGGTTTTGCCGTCAGTTTAGAGAGTCATCCGCATGGGGTCACTAGATATAGCGTTGATAGGGTAAAGTCGGCGCTTTCAGGACGAAACGTCAGGTACCCAGTATGGCGCGGTTTTTACGGCAATCGGCCTTGGGCCTGCTGGTCATGGTGTTGGCTGCGCTGGCTTTGGCGCAAACGGCGCCGCAGCCATGGGCGAGCGTGGCGCTGAACCAGCGGGTGATCGACCTGACCCACACCCTGGACAGCTCGACCCAGCAGCGCCTGACCGACCAGCTTGCGGACCTCGAACAGCGCAAGGGCGCGCAGATCGCCGTGATGTTGCTGCCGACTACGGCGGACGCCGACCTTGAAACGTTCACCACCGAGCTGTTCCGCGCCTGGAAACTGGGGCGCAAGGGCATCGACGACGGTATTTTACTGCTGGTGATCAAAGACGACCGCAAGGTGCGGATCGAAGTCGGATATGGCCTGGAAGGGCTGGTCACAGACCTGTTGAGCCACCGGATTATCGAGGAACAAATGACCCCGGCGTTTCGCCAGGGCGATTACGCCGCCGGTGTGCAACACGCCGTGGATGCCCTGAGCGTGTTGGTCGAGGGCGGCGACCTGCCCGCAGTGGACGAGACCCGGGAGACGGTGGATGAGGCTGCAGTGTTGCTGGCCCTGATCCTCGGCGCCGTCGGCGGGGTGTTGCTGGCCTCGGGCAAGCTGCATTGGCGACGCGGCCTGATCGGCGCCCTGGCAGTGACCGTGCTGCTGACGGCGCTGGCCGCGATCAATGGCAAGTCCTGGCCGATCTATATCGTGGCGCTGCCCTTTTGCATGTCGATCAGCGCGGCCATATTCGGCGCGTTGTGGCAGGCCAAGGTGGTGTTTTATTGCGTATTGGCGCTGATGGCCTACAGCATCGGCCTGGGGCTGGTGGATCACTACCTGACCGAAGTGTCCTTTATGAACTGGCTGGGCTGGCCGATGGCTGTGCTGGTGGTGCTGGGCCTGTACTTGATCCTGTTCGCGGTGATGAAGGCCGCCTGGAAAAACAGCCGGGTGGGGTTTTGCCTACAGTCGGTGGTGGTGCTGGGGGTGTATGGCGCGGCCGGGTATCTGCTGGAGATGGGGCTTGATGGCTGGTTGTTCGCCTTGCCCATCAGTTCGTTTGCGGCGCTGTTCATCTATGGCCAGGGGACGGGCGGGTCGAGCGGCGGTTCCAGCGACCGCTCAAGTTCCAGTTCCAGTTCCAACTCAAGTTCCGGTGGTGGGTTTTCCGGTGGCGGCGGCTCCAGCGGTGGCGGCGGGGCTTCGGGGAGTTGGTGAAGCCCGTTGCGGTTTCAGAGCGTCATCACCATTTCATGCCAAGCCATCCCACCGTGATCTGACGCCGAGGGCTGCACATACTGGTAGCCCATGCGTGCGTACAGCGGCACATGCTGTTCCTTGCACATCAGGTGGATGGTCTGTTTGCCCATCCCGCGCATGCGCTGCACAAAGGCCGTCATCAATTGCGTGGCGTAGCCCTTGCCCTGGTGCGCAGGGTCCACCACTACCGACATGATCACTACATTTGGCGCATCTGCCGCGTGCCCTACCAGTTCCTTGAAGGCTTCATCCGACATCACCACGTCATGGGCGCAACCGCTGTTGATAAAGCCCACCACCTGACCGTCCACTTCCAGGATCAGGAAACCTTGTGGGTACAAGGCGATGCGCGTGGTGATCTTCTCCAGGGTCGCGGCTTCGTCACCTTCGTAGGCGCTGATTTCGATCTCATAGCAGCGAGCGGCATCTGCCGGGATGGCGTTGCGTAGGGTGAGGGCGGGCATGGCGGTTCCTGGGCGGTTGAGCGAGGGGCAGCATGATAGCGGGGTGGGGCCGCTGACGAAAATCCCACAAACAAAACCCACCCCTGTAGGAGCCAGTTCAAGCCGGCTCCTACAGGGGCGTTTAAGTGCGGTGTTTTTCCATGCGGATGTCGCCCTGCGGCAACTGCTCGACCACCCTCCAACCCAGTCGCTGGTAAAACCCATTGGCCCGGCTTGCTTCGGCGGTTTCCAGCCAGATTTGTTGATGGTGCTGGAACAACAGGGCTTCGGCCTGTGCCATCAGCCGGCGGCCCAGCCCGTGCCCTTCAAATTCGGGGCGGATGAACGCGGCAAATACGCAGCCGTCCTCCACATCAGCCATGGAGAAACCGGCCGCCACGCCATCCACTTCGGCGACCCATACGCAGGGCGCTTGTTGCAGGGCGTGCAGGATGGCATCAGGGGTGATGCCCATTTCCGTCAACTGCTCATGGGACAGGTGGTTTTCCCTGACGCTGGTACGAATGTCGAAGATGGCGCTGATGTCTGCCGGGGTGGCAACTCTGATGTGGGGGGTCATGCTGTCCTCGCTGTCGTCCATGAGTTTGCTGTCTTTTGTGATATTTGCCATCGCCGATTGTAGGAACCGGCTCCTACAAGGGCGAGGTGTATTTGACGGCTGCCGCTGCCCGCGATGGCACGTTAAGGCTTCTCAGCAACCCGGACACATGGATGCGCACGGTAAACGGCGAAATATCCAGGGCCTTGGCGATTTCCTTGTTGGTCTTGCCTTGAGCGATCAGCCGCAACACTTCCTGCTGGCGCGCAGTCAGGGTGTTGGTGTCCAGGGGCAACAGCCCCGAAGGTGCGAACTTGACCAGCACCTCGCCCTGGCGGATGGCGAGCAGGGCCTGGCCGATCTCTTCGGGGGCGATGTTCTTCCCGATAAAGCCATCGGCCCCCATCGCCATCACCTGTTCGATCAACAGCGGGTCATCGACCATCGACACCACGATCAATGTGGTGCGCCGCAGTTGCTGGCGCAGTTCGCCCAACTGGCTGATGCAGGTCAGGCCGGGGAAGCGCAGGTCGAGGATCAGCGTGTCGACGTCGCTGCCGCTCTTGAGCATGTGCAGCACCGTGTCCAGGTCGCCGGCCTGTTCTACACAGGCCTCGGGCAGCAGGCGTTGCACCGTGCGCAGCATGCCTTCGCGAAACATTGGATGATCGTCGGCGATGATGATGCGGCATGTCATGGGGTGCTCCTCCCTGGGGCCAGGTCGTCCTGTGGCGTGGTACTTTAACACTCTGCTCGGCGTCTGCCTGCCGGGCGCGCCGATATGACGATGACCGTACAAGGACGTTGCCCATGAAGTTCGTGAAAGACGCCGAACTGGATCAAGCCAACCTGCGTATTGTGGTAGCCGCCTGCGCCATGGTGTACATCGGCCTGCTGGGTTTTTTGCCGGGGCAATCGGTGGCGCATTATGTGCCGGTGATGATCTATATCGGCCTGTTCCTGCTGGCCTCGATTGTGCTGCGCCAGGTGATCGCGCGCTGGCCCGGGCATTACCCGGCGCGGCGGATTTTCGGGATGATCCACGACTACACCGGCACCTCGTTCGGCCTGGTGATCGGCGGTGAGGCGGCGTTGCCGCTGTATGCGGTGATGGTCTGGGTCAACCTTGGCAACGGCATGCGCTATGGTTCACGCTACCTGGCGATTGCCACGGGCCTGGCGTTGCTGGCGCTGCTGATCGTGTATTGGCTGACACCGTTGTGGCAGGCGCAACCCTTTATGGTGCTGATGCTGATGATCACCAGTACGGTGATCCCGGTCTACGCCCACCTGCTGCTGGAGCGCACGCGCAAGGCGTCCGAAGAAGCCATCGCCGCCAACCTGGAAAAGTCGCGCTTCCTGGCCCAGGCCAGCCATGATTTGCGCCAACCCATTCACTCCATCGGCCTGTTCACCGCGTGCCTGCGTGAAGCACGGCTGGGCGATGAAGAACGGCGGCTGGTGGATAATATCGACCGTTCGCTGCTTAACGTCTCGCAATTGTTCCGCTCCATTCTCGATCTCTACACCCTGGACAACGGCCGCTTGCTCCCCAAGTACCAGGTTGTTCATCTGGGCGAGTGGTTGGCCGAGTTGCTGCGCCAGAACGCCGAAGCCGCCCGTTGGGCCGGGGTAGAACTGCGCCTGCGTCCTTGCGCACATTGGGTGCGGGTTGATCCGGCATTGTTGGCCACCATGGTGCAGAACGTGCTCTCCAATTGCTTCAAGTACGGCGGCCAGCGCCCGGTGCTGGTCGGCGTGCGCCGGCGCGGCGGCGGGTTGATGGTGGAGATTCACGACCAGGGGCGGGGGATTGCGCAGGAGCATCTGCCCCGGGTGTTCGAGGAGTTCTACCGCGTCCGCCACCTGCGCGACAAAGACGTTGAAGGCGTCGGCCTGGGTTTGTCCATCGTCAAGCGCCTGGGGCTGTTGATGGACATGGACGTAGGGCTGCGCTCACGGGTGGGCCGTGGCACCTCGGTCAGCCTGCGCGGCCTGCCCCTGGCGACCGCGCCCCAGCAACCCGTGGTGCGCGACGATGCACGCCAGGCGGGGCTGCTGACCGGTTTGAAAGTGTGCCTGGTGGAAGATGACCATAACGTGCTGCTGGCCACCCAGGCATTGCTGGAACGGTGGGGCTGCGAGGTGCAGGCGGAGTCGAGCGGGCATAACCTGGTCAGCGATTGCGACATCATCGTCGCCGACTATGACCTGGGCAACCACGCCACCGGTATCGAGTGCATCGACCAGCTGCGCGCACAGCGCGGCGTGGCGGTGCCGGCGCTGATTCTGACCGGGCATGATGTGGAGAGGATCCAGGCAGCCCTGCACGACCGGCAAATCGCCATTTTGTCCAAGCCAGTGCGCCCCGCTGAACTACGGGGCACCCTGCGCGAGCTCAGCCAGGGGCCGGTTACTGGTTAAACGGCGTCAACCCGTTACCCCGGGCGCCCTTGGGTTGGCAGTAGGCAGCGGGTTTCATCATGCCGAAGCTGGCCACCGCAAACATCCCGCCGCTGGCACCGCTGGGCACCGAGCAGTTGTAGTCACCGGAAGCGGTGCTGGCGATGTAATAGGTGGTCATGGAGTCACTGCGTACATTGGAAACACGCTTGACCGGCTCACCCAGATTGGTTTCCGAGAGCGTCTTGAGATGGTCTTCGGTGGGTTTGATATTGCTGCAACCGGCAACGCCGATCAGCAGGGCGCCCAGCAGGGCAAGGCGGGTAGCAGGGGAGTGCAGTTTCATGGCGCTTCTTCCTTGGGGTTGTTTTGGTTTTTTACACGCACAACGATCCCTTGCACGGCGAGTTCGACGTGCTGACGGGGAGCATTGGGTTGCCGGCGAATATAGCGCCGGGCGCCTGCGGGGTCGATTAGCACAAGTGTGCTAATGGCACCTTGAGGTCACGGTAAACAGGGTTAATTCAGGGAGATTCGAATGCTACAAATCAGACACGCCACCGACGACGACGGCCCCATCGCCTTCGAGATCCGCCTGCAAGCGATCCGCAGCCAATGCATCGGTGCCTACACCGCCGAGCAGATGCTGACCTGGACCCGTGGCGCGGCCGAGGACGGCTATACCGCACTGATGGCCAAGCCGTTCTACCTGGGGTGCGTCGAGGGTGAGCCGGTCGCCACCGGCATGCTCGACCCGGACCATCGGGAAGTCGGTGCGCTGTTTGTACTGCCCGGTTTTATCGGGCGCGGGATTGGTGGGCAGATGCTGGCGCACCTGGAGCAAGTGGCGTTGGCGTTGGGGATTGAGGAGGTGGTGCTGGATGCGACGCTAAATGCCGCTGATTTCTACCGCAGCCGTGGTTATGAAGGCAGCGAGCAGTCCATCTATCATTCGCCTACGGGGCTGGACCTGGCGTGTATCCCGATGGTCAAGCGCCTGTCTGTTTGAACGCCGCACGCAGGCGTTCGATCACGGTCGGCACCGAAAGCCCGGCAGTGGCGGGGGGCGTCGGGTTCTCACCGAATTCGCGCCAGATAAACAGCGTGAGTTCGGCCCCATCCGTCAACGCCTGCGTGTTGCTGCCGGCGCCAAAATCTTGCAGTACCCGGTAGCGCTCATCCTGCCAGAACAGCGTTTCGACCCAGTCATAGACCGGGATCAAATGAAAGTGCAACGGGAAACCGGGCATATGCCCAAAGCGGCTGATGTACAGCCACTTGGGCTGGAGCTGTACTTCCATCACCCGCTGGATTTTCGCCAGTAGGCCACCCATTTCCGCCAGGGCCGCTTCCGGCAGGTCAGCCAGTGAGTTGATCGGCATCTTGGCCCCCAGCATCAAATAACCGGGCAGGGCCGAGGCCAAGTGATGATTGAGCAGCCAGTGTTCGGTTTCGTGGAGGACATGGGACGGAGCAATGCGCATGGTCGGGCACCTGGTGGGTCGCGCCGGCAGGATACCAAAGGCAACTCCCTGTATCCCGGAAATGGGCGCGATCTGTGTCTTTCGACGGGCAGGTCTTGTGGGTACCGTCATGCCCTTTGCTCTAGCGCTGAGGCGCAGCTGCCCTGCCATTGTTGATAGGTGGTATGGCCACAATTCCCAGCTTCGCTGATATCCCCTTGTGGGAGCAGGATCAATGGTTCATGTGATGGCCGTCAGCACTGCCCAGGCTGCGGGCCGGGGCCTGGATCTGGATGTCCTGCTTCTGGCCCTTGGCATCTTCCACGGTCAGGGTCAGCGGCACCTGGTCGCCTTCCTTGATCTGCCCCGTCAGGCCCATCAGCATTACGTGATAACCCTCGGGATCGAGCTTCACCGCCTGGCCGGCGGGCAGTGCCACGGAGTCCACCGGGCCCATGCGCATGACGTCGTCCTTCATGCTCATCTCATGAATCTGCACATCCTTGGCCACCGGTGACTTGACGCTGAGCAGCTTGCTGTCGCTGTCGGCGGTGAGGGTCATGAACGCACCGCTCGAATGCTGCCCGGCCACGGTGGCGCGGGACCAGGCGTCGCTGACTTGGACCTCAGCGCTGGCGTGGGCAGCGAGGCCCAGCAGGGAAAGACCGAGGGCGATGCGCTTGAGGGTATGGACAGCAGTCATTAGCAGACCTCCATGACGGTGAGCAGGTCTTCTGCGCACTCTTTGGCGTTAAGGGATGCCGACAGGCCCAGGCGCAAGTTGCCGCGGGTGTCGAACACAAAACTGGTGGCGGTGTGGGACAGGGTGTAGGTATCACCGGCGGGGATTTTTTCATAAAAAATCCCGAATTCCTTGGCGGCCACGGCGACTTCTTCCGGGGTGCCATAGAGCGCTTCGAAGCTGGGGTCGAAGGCCTTGACGTAGGCGTCGAGCACCTGAGGTGTGTCGCGCTCCGGGTCCAGGGTGATAAAGATCACCTGCATGATTTCGCCGTCGCGCCCCATCAGCTTCTTGGCCTGGGCCATGCGTGCCAGGGTCGTGGGGCACACCGCTGGGCATTGGGTGAAACCGAAGAACACCACCGGCATCAAGCCGCGGAACGAACTCAGGGTGACGGTTTCACCGGCCGTGTTCTTGAGCTTGAACGTGCGGCCCATGATCTTGTCGCTCAAGTCCTTGCCGTACTTGAAGTTCAGCTTGGGGCCGGTGTCGCAGCCGCTCAGCAGACCCAGGCCCAGCAGGCCCATACCGGTGAGGACCTTGCGGCGGGTGAATAACGTACTCATGAAATGGGCGTCCCGTGAAGCGCCTGACGGCTGCGCATAACAGGTCAGTCAGGCTTTGAAAAGCGGTGAACAGGAAGGCTGGGTAGTCTACCGACCTTGATCGCGCTGGATAATCTGCGACGTTCTGCCACAGGGGCGGTCGCCACCTTATCAGCCAGGGCGTTGATTGAGTCTGTGGCACACTGTCGCAGACACGGCCCAAGGCCCGCCGCACAAGGCTTTGGGCAAATGTTTCAACGATTATCCGGGCCCTTGACCCGCATCAAGGCAGCGCGCGCCCACGGTGGGCACAGTCACGGTACAAGCACCGTGAGGTTCTGATGCTCTATCTCCTATTCCTGCTGGCCCATCTATTCGCCGCGCTGATATTTATCGGCACGGTGTTCTTTGAAGTGTTGATCCTCGCCAGTGTGCACAAGCAACTGCCGGCCCGCGTCATGCTGCTGGTGGAGCAGGGCATCGGCCGCCGTGCCAGGGCCTTGATGCCGTGGGTGCTACTGGTGCTGTTTGGCGCCGGCATCGGCATGGTCTGGTTGCGCTATCTGCCGGTGCTGGCGACGCCTTCGAGTTCGGCATTCGGCGCGTTGCTGACCCTCAAGCTGATCCTTGCCGCCAGCGTGCTGATGCATTTTTTGCTGACCGTGTGGTTGATGCGCCGTGGGCGGGTCAGCGCGGCTTATCTGCGCTTCGTCCATCTGAGCCTGTTTTGCCATATGGTCGCCATTGTGTTGTTGGCCAAGAGCATGTTCTACATCACCTGGTAAACGTCGGCGCTTGATGCATATCAAGGTGCGCTGTCCGGTCGCACCGCACAATGACCCACCGTAGCCAGACCCGGAGGCCGTCATGCTCACTGTCATTCATCCCGCCCGCGAGTGGCGCCTGCGCCGTGACCAAAGCGTGCTGGACCAGGGCCAGGTCGACATCGGTAAATTTCATACGGGCATCGGCTCCCTTGATTTACTGCGCGCCTTGCGCAGCAGCCGCCAGCGGCAACGGCCCCTGGCGCTGAACCTGCAGTGGCCGGCAGGCCTGGTGGCGGATACCTACCTCGGCGCGCTGGAACAGGAGATTCACCTGGTCGGTTGCCACGTGGGCGGTCGGCAACCGGTGGACCAATTCCATCTGGGCGGCGCCACCCCGGCCATTGCCGACCTGCAACGCGTGATGGCGCACCTGCGCAGTCGCCTGCACTTTCTTGATCACGACCAGGGCGACTACAGCCTCGACCTCGACCCGCTGCACACAGACTGGGCAACCATGGGCCTGTTGCGCGACCTGGGGTTCAACCACATCAATATCGGCGTGCCGGATGCCAGTGCCGAAGCCACGCCGTCAGTGGCCGGATATCAAGACCCGGCGCCGATCCAGTCGCTGATCGACGCAGCGCGTACCTTCGGCTTTCGTTCGGTGAATGTGGACCTGGGCTATGGCCACGCCTGGCAGACCTGCGAGAGCTTTGAAACCAAGCTGGCCAGCCTGATCGCCCTTGAGCCGGACCGCCTGCAAGTCTTCGATTATGCCCGGGCTCCCCGGCGCTACCAGCAGCAGCCACGGCGTGCGCTGTCGTCGAATGCCGACAAATGTGGCATGCGCCGCATCGCTTTCCAGCGCCTGGAAGATGCCGGTTATCACTACATCGGCCTGGGCCAGTTCGTGCGCCCCGACGACGACCTGGCGCTGGCCCAGGAGCGCGGGCACCTGAGCCGCAATTGTCAGGGTTTTACCCGTCACGGCTACTGCGACCATATCGGTTTTGGCCTGGGCGCCATCAGCCAGCTCGACACCCTGTATGCGCAAAACACCGACGACCTGGCGCTCTATTGCCAGCAGTTGGGCAGCGACCTGTTGCCCACCGCCCGCGGTTGGCGCTGCGAGGCCGGCGACCAGATCCGCCAGCACGTCATGGAGCGTCTGGCCTGTGACCTGGAGTTGGATATCCTGGCCCTGGAGCGCCGCTATGGGGTGATTTTTTCCCGCTATTTCTCGGCGATCTGGCCGCTGTTGGAGCATTTGCACCAAGACGGCCTGATCGATCTGTGCGAGCGTTTCCTCTGTGTACTGCCAGCAGGCCGGCACCGGGTCGAAGCCCTCTGTGCGCTGTTTGACCGGGCAGGCAGCGCCGTCCCCCCTTGCTCCAACGATGAGACCATCGACCATGAAAGCGTTTGAGTTCAACCGGGCCCTGGTGCAGAAATACGACCGCCCGGGGCCACGCTACACCTCGTACCCGACGGCGCCGCAGTTTCACGCAGCCTTCGCCCTGGACGATTACCAGCAGGCGGTCGCGGCCAGCAACCACGCGCTGACGCCCAAGGCGTTGTCGGTGTACATCCACATCCCGTTTTGCCAGAGCCTTTGCTACTACTGCGGTTGCCACAAGATCATCACGCGCAAGACCCACCGCGCCGTGGAGTACCTGAGCTACCTCAAGCGCGAAATCCAGATGCAGGCGGCGTTGTTCGACCGCGCGCGACCGCTGACCCAGTTGCATTTGGGGGGCGGTACGCCGACCTATCTTGACGATGGGCAACTGGCCGACTTGATGGACTGCCTGGCCCAGGGCTTCAGCCTCGATACCAGTGACCGCCATGAGTTTTCCATTGAGGTGGACCCGCGCACCATCAGCGTCGAGCGGATTCACAACCTGCGCGGGCTGGGTTTCAATCGCCTGAGTTTTGGCGTGCAGGACTTTGATGCCGATGTGCAGGCAGCGGTCAATCGCGTGCAGAGCGAAGAGCAGATCGTGCAACTGGTCTCGGCAGCGCGTGAGGCGCAGTTCAAGTCGATCAGTGTGGATCTGATCTACGGCCTGCCGTTGCAGACCGTGGCCAGTTTCGACGTGACCCTGGGCAAGCTGATTGCCCTGCGTCCGGACCGCGTGGCGGCGTACAGCTATGCGCACCTGCCGACACAAATCCGCGCCCAGCGCATGATCCGCCCCGAAGACATGCCACCCCCCGAGCGCAAGCTGGAGCTGCTGGAATTGACCATCCGCCGGCTGACCGAGGCGGGGTATGTGTATATCGGCATGGATCACTTTGCCTTGCCCGACGATGAACTGGCCCTGGCCCGGGCCAATGGCACCTTGCAGCGCAATTTCCAGGGCTATTCGACCCATGCCGATTGCGACCTGATCGGGCTGGGCGTCTCGGCCATCGGCAAGGTGGGTGACAGCTACAGCCAGAGCGTCAAGGAGTTGTCCCAGTACTACGCACGTATCGATGCCGGGTTGTTGCCGGTGCAGCGCGGCTACCGCCTGAACGCCGATGACGTGCTGCGCCGCGACGTGATCAACGGCCTGATGTGCCATGGGCGCATTGACTTTGCCGGGGTCGAGGCCGGGCATGCGATCCGCTTTACCGAATACTTCGCCCAGGCGTTGTCGCGGTTGGATGAGCAAGTGGCGGATGGCTTGCTGCATATCCAGGATGACGGCGTGCAGTTGCTGCCCCAGGGGCAATTGATGGTGCGCAGCGTAGCGATGGCATTTGATGCGTACTTGGGCGGGCAGCAGAAGGGGCAGTTTTCTCGTACGGTCTAATCACCCAGCACCTTCCTGTGGCGAGGGGGCTTGTCCCCCGCTGGGCTGCGCAGCAGCCCCAAAACCTGCTGCCTCGGTGTATCAGATAGAACTCAGGGGGCTTACTGGGGCTGCTGCGCAGCCCAGCGGGGGACGAGCCCCCTCGCCACAAAAGCTCTTTCACCACAGGTCAGGTATAGGCGCTGTTAGTGCGCTCTATCTCTTCGACCAGCTTGTCGATCCCTTCCAGCCGCGCGCGGTTGTCGTGATCCCAGGGATGAAACCCCGGCTTGAAGTAATGCAGCCAAGGCCGCGCCATGCGCGGGAATACGCCCCTGGCGCCGTAGAGAAATTTCAACATCCGCCAGAACCCTTTCAGATGGCCACCCGCGCGGCGGTCGGCGATCAGTAGGCGCAGGTGGAAATCAAACACCACCAACCAGAAAAACACCGTGGTGAACAGCATGGTCCCGGTGCGCAGCAGGTAACGCTGGGGCCCCGGCTTGATCACGCGGTTCCACACATCAAAGGCCACGGCCTTGTGTTCCGTTTCCTCAAGGGCGTGCCAATACCACATCTGCTGGTAGCCCTTGAGCGAATCCCCAAAGCGCGTGGGGTCGCTGAGGAGGATTTCCGCGAGCATCGCCGTGTAATGCTCCAGGGCGATGGTCACTGCCAGGTTGAAGGACGGCGGCAAGTGCTTCTTTTGCAGGTCGAGGATGAATTTCAACCGCCGGTCAAGCAGGTGGGCGGGCAACCCCGCGGCTTGCAGCAGCTCGTTGTAGGCCACGTGCTCACGGCTGTGCATGGCTTCCTGGCCGATAAACCCCTGGATTTCCTTCTTTAACGCCGGGTCGTCGATGCGCTGGCGATAGTGGCGCACGCTGTCCATGAAGAACAGTTCGCCCTGGGGAAACAGCAGCGACAGGGCATTGAAGAAATGCGTGATGAAAGGGCCTTGCTCGTGCCAATCCTTGATGCGTTCGGCGGGCAGGGCAAAATGCAGGTCGCGGCGAATGGGCAACATTATGGCGACTCCTGTTCTGTGATGGGGTTGGGCAGCGGTGCCTTGCGCTTTTTCGGTGCCATGCGTCGGCTGGCGAACACCACCAACGCCTGATAAGCCGCCGGCAACCAGCGTGCAAGCAAGTCCAGGGCGTAGGCGTCGCGGCCGATCAGCACGCGGCGCTTGTTTTTGCGCACGCCTTGCAGGATCACCTTGGCGGCCTGGTCGGCGTCGGTGATAAACAGCTTCTCGAAGTCGGCGCGGGCCTGTTGTTCGCTATGGATCAAGAACCCGGTCATGTTCGCGTCGATCCGGCTGCTGCGGCAGATATCGGTACGGATCCCGCCAGGATGCACACAGGTGGCCGAGACGCCGCTGCATTGCAAATCCAACTCCTGGCGCAACGATTCGGTGAAGCCGCGCACCGCGAACTTGGTGGCGTTGTAGCCGCTCATGCCAGGCTGGGCGAACAGGCCGAAGACGCTGGACGTGTTGACCACATGCCCGTCGCCGCTGGCCTTGAGGTACGGCAGGAACGCCTTGGTGCCGTAGACCACACCCCAGAAGTTGATGCCGACGATCCACTCAAGGTCGGCGTAGTCCACACCTTCCACCGTACTCGACAGGGCCACCCCCGCATTGTTGAAAATCAAATTGACCTGGCCGTGCTCGGCCGCACAACTGGCGGCCCAATCCTCCATGGCCTGGCGGTCGGCAACATCCACCTCCCGCGCGGTCACGCGGATCGGCGCCAGGCTGCTGCGCTGGATCAGCTCCACGGTTTGCTGCAGGCCAGCCTGGTTTTTGTCTGCCAGGGCCAAGTGGCACCCCTCGCGCGCCAGGGCCAGGGCCAAGGCGCGGCCCATGCCGGACGCGGCACCGGTGATGGCCGCCACGCGACCATTGAATGACTTCATGACAGGCTTCCTTCTGCGGTGGCATGGGGTTGCGCGAGGGGGCGCTGCGCAGTGCCAGTCACCAGTGGCGTGACTTGATAGTCGCCCAGGGCGAACTGGCGGGTGACCTGCTTGAAGCGCCAGGTCGAACCGGGCCACAGCGTGGTGTTTTTGCCGGTGCGCGGGTCGAGGTACCAACTGCGGCAGCCACCGGTGTTCCAGATGGTGCCCTGGAGCTTTTCCTGGATTTTCAGGTTGTAGGCGCGTTCCACCGCCGGCTTGACGTCCACCGTGGCAATTTGCTGGCGACGCATCTGTTGCAGGGCATCGAGGATGTAGGTGACTTGCGCCTCGATCATCAGAATCATCGAGTTGTGGCCCAGCCCGGTGTTGGGCCCGACGATCAGGAACAGGTTCGGATAACCCGGCACGGTGGTGCCCTTGTACGCATGGGCGCCATCGCGCCAGGTGTCCATCAGGTCGATACCCTCGCGCCCGATGATGCAGTCGCGGGGCAAAGGATCGCTGGCCTGGAACCCGGTGCCGAAGATCAGGCAGTCAGCCGGGTGCTTGATGCCATCGGCGGTGACGACCCCGTCGGCTTCGATCCGCAGCACGTTGTCGGTGACCACCTGGACATTGCTGCGCGACAGCGCCGGGTAGTAGTCATTGGAAATCAGCACGCGCTTGCAGCCAATGGTGTAGTCCGGCCGCAGGATCTTGCGCAGGGAAGGGCGCGCCACTTGTTTGTGCAGATGGCGCAGGGCGATTTTCTGCACCATTTTCATCAGCCTTGGGTGCAGCGCAAACCCAACCACCCGACCTTCCAGGGCCCAGTAAAAGGCCCCGCGCACCAGGCGTTGGGTAAACGGCAAGTGTTTGAAAGCCCAGCGTTCGACCCGTGAAATGGGGCGGTCGGGCTTGGGCATGATCCACGGCGGGGTGCGCTGGAACAGGTCCAGGTGCGCCACCTGCGGGGCGATCTGCGGCACGAACTGGATGGCGCTGGCGCCCGTGCCAATAACGGCCACGCGCTTGCCCTTCAACGAATAGTCGTGGTCCCACTGCTGGGAGTGAAAGCGCTTGCCCTTGAAGCTGTCCAGGCCCGCGATATCCGGCAGCGCCGGGCGCGACAGGCCGCCCATCCCCGACACCAGCACCCGCGCACTGACGTGGCGGCCATTGCTGAACTGCAATTGCCAGCGTTGCAGTTGCTCATCGAACACCGCCCGTGTAAGACCCATGCCAAAACGCAGGTACGGCGCCAGCTCGAAGCGCTGTGCACAGTGTTCCAGGTAGGCGCGGATTTCCGCCTGGGGGGCGAACTGACGGGTCCAGTCGGGGTTGGGCGCAAACGAAAACGAGTAGACATGGGACTGCACATCACAGGCGCAGCCCGGGTAGTGGTTGTCGCGCCAGGTGCCGCCCAGGGAATCGGCCTGTTCGGCAATGAAGAAGTCGTCGAGCCCGGCTTGCTTGAGTTTGATCGCCATGCACAGGCCGGCAAAGCCTGAGCCAATGATCGCGATATCCACACAATCTGCCGGGCCGCCCGGCTGGGTAGAGGCATTCATAGGGTGTCCCTCGTGGGCTGTGGGCGCCTTACGGGTTTTGACATCGGATGTGCTCCTTTTTTGTTTTTGGCTTTTAGATAGAACACCATTGCAAAGAAAAATTGAATTTATTATTTTAAAAAAGATTTTAAATAATCTACCTGAAAATATCGCCTACGCTAGAACCTTGTCCTTTATGTGCGATTTGTCCGACGGACGAGCCTTTGCGCACGCAGTTGAAGTCCAGGGTGTGGACGATGGCTGAGGTCTTGACCAATACCGGTCGGATCGCCAGCAGCAGGGAAGCCGAGGACCGAGCTATGGCTGTCGAATGGGTTGTCGCTGCGGGTGTGTTTATAGCTGCGAGTGCGGCGTTGTGGGGCTTGAGTGCCTGGATGACGCGCCGTATCGAAGTGGCTGTTCCAAGTAACGGGCGTTTTCTGGAGGTCGATGGCGAGCGCTTTCATTATGTAGAGGAGGGCAAGGGGCCGCCGCTGGTGATGATCCACGGCCTGATGGGCAGCAGTCGCAACCTGACTTATGCCTTGTCTGCCCAATTGCGCGAGCACTTTCGGGTGATCACCCTGGACCGCCCCGGCTCAGGCTATTCCACCCGGCATAAAGGCACTGGTGCCGACCTGCAAAGCCAGGCCCGGCAAGTGGCGACCTTTATCCAGACCCTGGACCTGGGCCAGCCCCTGGTGCTGGGGCATTCATTGGGCGGGGCGATTTCCCTGGCATTGGCCCTGGACCATCCCCATGCGGTGTCCGGGCTGGTGCTGGTGGCGCCATTGACCCACCCCCAACGTATGATCCCCCTGGTGTTTCTCTCTCTGGCCGTGCGCCCGGCCTGGCTGCGGCGCTGGGTGTCGCGCACGCTGACGGTGCCCATCGGCATGCTCACCAGCGGCGCAGTGGTCAAGGCAGTGTTCGCCCCAGAACCGGCACCGGCCGACTTCGCCACCCGTGGCGGCGGGATGCTGGGGATGCGCCCTGACAACTTCTATGCCGCCTCCACCGAAATCGGCCTGGTCAATGATTACCTGTCGGATATGGTCAAGCGCTACCCCCAACTGCGCCTGCCCATCGGCCTGATCTATGGTTCGCGGGACAAGGTGCTGGACTTTCGCAAACACGGCCAGGCCCTGGCAGACAAGGTGCCGGGGCTCAAAATGCAGGTGATCGAAGGCCGCGGCCACATGCTGCCAATCACCGCCACCGAGCGCGTGGCGGCCCTGGTGGAGCAGGTGGCCAAGCGCAGCAAGCCGGTAGAAAGCGCCACCGTCCTGCAACCGCCATTTGCACTGGCGAGCAAATAATCGTGCACCCCACGGCGTGGTCGAGAGTCGGTAACGCTTGCCCTAGACACCTGACCGAATGGATGAAAAAGAGACTGCCCGGTCACGTAGAAAAGGCTTCGAAAAAGTAGTTGACGACCTAACGGTTCCGCGCTATTTATTTAAAAAAATATTTCAATATTTATTTTGAAATGATTTTTGAAATGCCTAAGAGCGAATAAAATAATGAAAAAAACGCCTTTTATCGCATGGTTGATTTCAAGTGGCTTTCAGTGCCGCCTGAATCTGTTGTCTGCCTCTTTTGCTTCGCTCTCCCTCCCTGCCGCGCAGTGCGCCCGGAGGCTGCCATGAATCAGACCCTGGCTGCCCCGCACGTCTGGACCGACGGTAAGCGCCACCTGTGGTGGCTCGGCATCATGCCTTTGGCAACCCCGCTATTGTCCGGCGCGCTGGCCATCACCACCGGTGTACAAGAACTGTGGTGGGTGGGTGTGCTGGTGATTTTCGGCCTGATCCCGCTGATTGACGGCCTGCTCGGCGAAGACGTCAGCAACCCGCCAGAATCTGCGGTCAGCGGCCTTGAATCGCAGAAGTACTACCGCTGGATCGTCTACACCGGCGTGTTGCTTGTTATCTCCTCCCTGGTGATTACCGGTTGGCTGGCTGTCAGCGGCATCGACTGGATGATCAACGGTGGGCTGCTGCAACTCACGGCGTCCATGGACCCATCGAGCTGGATGGCGCAAACCGCCAGCTTCCTGACTGCCCGGGTGCAACTGCACGGTGACGTCAGTTGGTTCACCTACCTGGGCATGGCCATGTCCACCGGCGCCGCCACCGGCATCGCGATCAACACTGCCCATGAACTGGGACACAAGCCGCGCCTGCTGGAGATCGTGCTGGCCAAGATCACCCTGGCGCCAACCTTCTACGGGCACTTCTATACCGAACACAACCGTGGCCATCACGTACGCGTCGCCACCCCGGAAGACCCGGCCAGCTCCCGGCTGGGGGAGAGCTTCTGGGCGTTCCTGCCGCGCTCGGTGTGGTTCAGCGCGCGCTCGGCTTGGAACCTGGAACGTGAACGCCTGCGCAAGCTCGGCCTGCCGGCCTGGCACTGGAAGAACGGCGTGCTCAGCGCCTGGATGTACAGCGTGGTGTTGTGGGGCGCAATGATCGCCTGGCTGGGTGTGGCCGTGATTCCCTTTTTGGTGATCCAAGGCATCTACGGCTTCTCGTTGCTGGAAGTAGTGAACTATGTCGAACACTACGGCCTTAAACGCCAGAAGTTGCCCAATGGTCGTTATGAGCGGTGTTCGCCGCGCCACTCCTGGAACAGTAACCGTATTGTCACCAATATCTTTCTGTTCCAGTTGCAGCGCCACTCCGATCACCACGCCAACCCGACCCGCAGTTATCAGTCGCTGCGCCACTTTGATGAATCGCCGCAACTGCCCTACGGCTACGCCAGCATGATTGTCTGGGCCTACATCCCTTACTTGTGGCGCCGGCGCATGGATCATCGAGTACTGCGGCACTACTCGGGGGATGTCACCCTGGCCAATATCCAGCCATCCAAACGCTTGAAGATACTGGAGAAGTACGGCAAGACCAGCACCTTCTAATGTGAATCAACTGTTGTAGGGCGCACTCGGGATCTGTGTATCGCGCAGGTTTTCATCGCCCACGGTTTACCGGTTTCGAGTGCTGCTTAGTTGCAAGAAAGTTGTTTGACCCTAACAAAAATAAAATCAAGGGAAGGACGTACACCATGCAAAAACCTGCCAAGTTCACTACGCATATCGTGCTCGCTGCACTGGGCCTTATCGCCTATCACCAGGCCCAGGCGGCACGCATTGAACCCGCCGGCAGCGCCTTCACTGCCCAGGGCCCCATCAGCTTTTCCAAGGGCGCGCTGATCAGCGCCGATTGCACCATCAAAGTGGCCGGCAAGGTTGCGGCCGATGGTTCGCAAGTCAATGTCGACAAGGTCGAGTTCGACGGCGGCCTCAAGTGCAGCCGCGTCGAAGCCATCAACTTGCCGTGGATCCTGGTGGCCAAAGACACCACCAGCGGCTCTATGTCGAAGATCAGCGTCGACGTGCACGCCTTTGGCCTGGGCGGCAAGTGCGGCCCATCCACCGCCGAAGGCACCTGGGATAACGCCACCGGCAAGTTGGAGGCGGCCAATGTGCCGATTGGCGAAGACTGCAAGATCAAGAGCGTGTCGATCAAGATGCCGCCGACTTTCAAAGTCGTCGAGTAATCACCCGAAGTTGTAGCGGTAATTGCATTGAAATTTGGCTGGAAAGGGAAGTTCTGCTGTTTCTCCGTGACCTCTCGATCATGGCCATTACCCCGGCGAAATGACTCGCCATACATGTGAGGAAAAATAATGAAAAGTTTCAAAACCCTCGTTTGTGTAAGTTCGTTTGCTCTGTGCTTTGGCGCGGCTTCGATGGCCAGTGCGGCGTCGATTACCCCAAATGGCGCGTTTACCACTGACCCAGGCACCATTGTTGTCACGTCGCCGTCTTCCGGTGGGGCTCCAATCACTTGTGGCATTACGTTCGGCGGTACTGTTACCGCAGGCGTCGCGACTATTACTGCAGCAAGTCTGACCGGGGGTGGGCTGTGCGCATTGCCTACCTTGAAAAATATCCCATCTCCGGGGTGGAAGTTGACGGCTACCAGTTTTACGCCAAGTACTGGTGCGGGCACAGGCATTGTTGAGCGAGTAGGTTGGACTGTTGTGTTCCCACCGTCTAACTGCGGCGCAGGCACTATCAACGTGGCCTGGGACCAGGCAACGCAGATGCTGACCGCCGCCAATCAGCCGCTCTCCGGCAACTGCTCCGTGCAGTCTTTGAAAGTTAAAGCACCGACTCTGACCCTGGCTCCTTAAACCATCGCACTTATTAGTGCAAAGGGCTGATCACCCCTGAAAGACAGGTGCCTCTAGTGAGGCACCTGTTGAGGCAACCCGGATCGGTAAGGCCGACTCTGGTAGATAAAAATAATAAGGAGTGGAGCATGAATAACAAGAAACAGCAGGCTCAGGCGTTACTTGGCCTGGCATTGTTGGGGGGGCTAATGGCTGTGGCCGGTCCGGTTCAGGCGGGCGGTTTCATGACTCCGACCTCGAACACGGCGGGTTGGGGCCGGGCGTTTGGTGGTGGTTCGATGTTCAAGAACGATCCGTCAGCGGCCTACAACAACCCTGCTGCAATGGCCTTCATTGACAAAACCATTTCGCAGTTCACCCTCAACTTCGCCAATATCGACATCAAGTACAAAGGGTCGGCCTACGACTATTCTGGCCGTCCAATGTCCGAAACTACCTTCGACGAAAACTACAACCCCACTTACAACGATCGTACCGGTAACGGTGGCCAGGCCGGCTTCGAGGCGTGGGTGCCTACGGGCTTTATGGTGATTCCAATCAATGACCGTTTCGCCTTTGGTCTGAGCCAAGTGGTGCCCATGGGCGCCCGTACCACGTACGACCAGGATTGGAAAGGCCGCGACTTTGCAGTGGACACCCGAATTGAAACCGTTGGCCTGACCGGCTCGCTGTCGTTCAAGGTTAATGATGAGTTTTCCATCGGCGGTGGTGCGATTCTTCAGCACACCAAAGGTTTTGTGAGCCAGAACGTCGACCTGTATGCCGCCGCTGCCCAGTCGCCGGACTTTGGGATGATTCCGTTTCCGGCCGGCCAGGGTTTCGCCTTGATGCGCGTGAAGGTCGACAATAATTCCCTGGGCTGGTTTGCAGGGATGACCTGGAAGCCTACGGCGCAAGACACCCTGGGCTTGAACTACCACGCCAAGATCAAGAACAAGCTGGAGGGCAAGTACAACATGTACGCTGACCCGACCTCGGAGGGACTGATGACCATTCCGGTGGTCGACGGTAAAACCCTGGTCGAGCTGGCTTACCCCGGGCTGAAACTGTATCCGGGTGGCGCCAATGCCTCCACGCAACTGGACATTCCTGCCAACGCGTCCCTGGACTGGGTGCACGACTTCTCTGACCGCCTGACCCTGGGCGCCAGCGTGACCTGGACCCAATGGTCGTCCTTCGAGGCGCTGACCTTGAAGTCCAATGGCAGCACCATCGTGTCGATCCCGTACAAGTACAAGAACACCTGGATGTATTCCTTCGGTGGCGACTACAAGCTCACGGATGATTTTACCGTGCGCGCCGGTGTGGCCTTCGACCAGACCCCAACCCGCAACTCCACCCGTGATCCACGTATCCCGGATGGGGATCGTACCTTTGCCTCCCTGGGCTTTGGCTACAACATCCGCGCCATTCCTGGCCTGAGCATCGACGGCGCGTATTCCCGCCAGTTTGTGGAAACCGTCAAGCTCAAGACCAAGAACGTTGATCGGCTTGGCGCAGGTTCGCTGGATGGCAAATCCGAGGCCAAGGGTGAAGTGGTCAGCCTGTCGGCCACGTACGCCTTTTAACGTGTCTGCGTAGTACCGAGGTAAACCCACAGTCAGCGCATCTTTCTGTGGGGTTTACCTCAGGGTGCACCAATGGGTCGCCCACGCGACCCATTGTGAGTTCTTCCTCCTTCTGGCATTTCGGCTGACGCGTTCGGCCATGAATTTTTTCGCGAACCGATTAAATAAAAATTTCAAAACAAAATTTGAATTTAGCTTTTCAAGTTTGTAGTGTGGTGATCAGTCGCAGGCCATACCGGCTTGCTGACCTGCATGCCGTGCCCTGAATAAGTTGCCCTGAATAAGTAGAGGTATCTCCATGGTTATCTGGTTACTGGCGGGACTCGCTGCGGCGACTGCCCTGGCGTATCGACAAGCGGCAGCCACTTTGTGGCTGGGGGCTGGCCTGGTCTGGTTGGCCGGTGGCTATCTGTTCAATGGGGTCGCAGGGTTTGGCCTGAGCGTTGCGGCGCTGTTGGTGGTGTTGCCGGCGCTGCTGCTGAGCATCAAGCCCCTGCGCCGGACGCTGTTGACCAGCAAGGCCTTGGGCCTGTTTCGCACGATCATGCCGGCCATGTCCGACACTGAGCGCGCGGCTATCGAGTCCGGCACCGTGTGGTGGGATGCTGAGTTGTTCAGCGGCAAACCCAACTGGCAGCGCCTGCTGCAAGCCGCGCCGGCACGCTTGAGCGCCGAAGAGCAGGCGTTTCTCGACAACGAAGTGGAAACCCTCTGCGACATGGCCAACGACTGGGAAACCACCCAGGTCTGGCAGGACCTGTCGCCCGAAGGCTGGCAGTACACCAAGGACGCCGGTTTCCTCGGCATGATTATTCCCAAGCAATATGGCGGCAAGGGCTTCTCCCACTATGCCCATTCGCAGGTGGTGATGAAGCTGTCGACCCGTTGCTCGGCGGCGGCGATTTCGGTGATGGTCCCCAACTCCCTGGGCCCTGCCGAGCTGCTGCTGCATTACGGCACCGATGCCCAGCGCAATTACTACCTGCCGCGCCTGGCCCGTGGCGAAGACATTCCATGCTTTGCCCTGACCAGCCCCTATGCCGGCTCCGACGCCGGGGCCATTCCCGACCTGGGCATCGTCTGCAAGGGCATGCATGAAGGCCAGGAAGTGCTGGGTTTCAGCGTGACCTGGGACAAGCGCTATATCACCCTCGGCCCCATCGCCACGGTGCTGGGCCTGGCCTTTCGCGCCGAAGATCCCAACGGCTTGCTGGGCCAGCCTGGTTCGCTGGGCATCACCTGCGCCTTGATCCCTACGTCCCATCCCGGGGTGAACAGTGGCCGCCGTCACTGGCCCCTCAATGCGGTATTCCAGAACGGCCCGACCACCGGCAAAGACGTGTTTATCCCCCTGGAGTGGGTGATCGGCGGCCGCGAGCAAGTGGGCAACGGCTGGCGTATGTTGATGGAGTGCCTGGCGGCCGGGCGGGCGATTTCCCTGCCATCGGCCAACGTCGGCCTGGGCAAGGTGGCGGTACGCGGCACCACGGCCTATGCGGCGATGCGCAAGCAGTTCGGCCTGCCGATCGGCAAGTTCGAAGGGGTGCAGGCACCATTGGCGCGCATGGCCGGGCACTTGTATGCCTGCGATGCAGTGCGCAAGGTATCGGTGGCGTCGTTGGATGCTGGCGAGAAACCTTCGGTGATTTCGGCGATTGCCAAATACCACGTCACCGAGCGTGCGCGAATCATCGTCAACGATGGCATGGACATCGTCGCCGGCAAGGGCATCTGCATGGGGCCCAACAACTTCCTGGCCCGTGCCTATCAGCAAAGCCCTATCGCGATCACCGTGGAAGGCGCAAACATCATGACCCGCTGCCTGATCATCTATGGCCAGGGCCTGATCCGGTGCCATCCTTACGTGTTCCGTGAGATGGAAGCGGCACGCAACACCGATCATCGCCAGGCGTTGCTGGCGTTCGACAGTGCCATGTTCGGTCACCTGAGCTTTGTGCTGGCCAATACCGTACGGGCGGCAGTGCATTCCCTGACAGGCGGGCGCCTGATTGCCGTGCCGGCCAAGACCGACCCGGCGCTGGCGCCTTACTACCGCCAGGCCAATCGGCTGTCGGTGGTGCTGGCGTTGATTTCCGATATCTCCATGGGCGTGCTGGGTGGTGCGCTCAAGCGCAAAGAAAGCATCACCGGGCGCCTGGGCGATATTCTGTCCCAGCTCTACATCCTGTCCTGCGTGCTCAAGCGCTTTGAGGATGATGGCCGGCCCCAGGCCGATCTGCCGCTGGTGCATTGGTCGGCCCAGGACGCACTGTTGCGGGCCTATGAGGCTCTGGCCGAGGTGCTCGACAATTACCCCTCCAAGCCCGCTGCGGCAGTGATTCGTGGCTTGAGCTTCCCGTTTGGCATTCCCCAGCGCAAACCGTCAGATCGCTTGCTGGCCCAGGTGGCCGAACTGGTGCAGACCCCCGGCGAAAGCCGCGACCGCTTGCTGGCCAATTCCTACATCCCACGTCCGGAAATCGACAAGTTGGCCTACGGCGAATTGGCGTTCCGCCTGTTGCCCCAGGTGGAGTTGATCGAAGGACGGCTCAAGGCGGCGGTCAAGCAAGGCACCCTCGAACCGATGCCGATCAGCACCACCGCCTTCACCGCCTGGCGCATCAAGGCCCGCGCCCTGGATCTGATCAGCGCCGATGAAGACGCCTTGCTGGCGCGCTATGTGGAGTACGCCGACCACGGCATCCAGGTGGACGACTTCCCGCAGGACTTTGGCTTGCTGGAGGCGTTGCAAAAGCGCCAGCAAACCTTGGAACAAGCAGCCAAGCCCAGCACCAGAAAGCGTGAAAACGCCCCGGTGAACTAAACACCAACACGCGCCCTGTAGGAGCTGGCTTGCCTGCTCCCACAGGAGATTGGGTTTGCAGGTCAGGAAAACGGATCGATTTATGAGCGACAGCTATCTCTCTTTTGTTAATTCCCCCAGGGGCCGTCGCCTGGCCCAGACCATTGGGCTGCCACAGCCCTTGCCCCTGCAGCGCCACCGCAGCGGCCAACAGGGCTTGGCCAACCCGGTGATCATCGCCGGGGCAGGGCGCCTGGCGGAGGAAGTGCGGCGCATCTTCAAGGCCACCGACACCGTGCCGGCCCAGGCCGCCACGCTCAAGGCGCCGTCCACGGTCAAAGCCCAGGGCGCGGTGTTCGATGCCAGCGCCGTGGTCGACCTTAAGCAACTGGACGAACTCTACGAGTTCTTCCACGCCAACGCCCGGCGCCTGGGGCAACACGCACGGGTGGTGGTGCTGGGCACCGCACCCGAACACTGCCAGGACTTGCCCCAGGCGATCGCCCAGCGCGCCCTGGAGGGTTTGGTGCGGTCCCTGGCCAAGGAACTGCGCCGGGCGATCACCGTGCAGTTGATCTATGTCGCGCCGGGGGCCGAGCAGGCCCTGGAAAGCAGCCTGCGGTTCTTCCTGTCGCGGCGTTCGGCCTACGTCTCGGGGCAGGTGGTGCGCCTGGAACAAGCGGTGGATATCGCGCCTGCCATCAACTGGGACAAACCCTTGAGCGGCCGCCGCGCCCTGGTCACCGGCGCCTCCCGCGGCATCGGCCTGGCCATCGCCCAGGTCCTGGCCCGTGATGGCGCGCAGGTGGTCTGCGTGGATGTGCCGCAAGCGTTGTCATCCCTGGAGCAGGCGGCCAGCAGTGTCGACGGCCACGCCTGGGCGCTGGATATCACCGCCGCCGATGCGGTGCAGCAGTTGCAGGCCTATGTCGCCGAGCACGGCGCATTTGATGTGGTGGTGCACAACGCCGGGATCACCCGCGACAAGACCATCGCCAAGATGACCGAAGCGGCCTGGCGCAGTGTGCTGGCGGTCAACCTCCAGGCACCGTTGCACTTGAGTGACGCCTTGCTGCAAGGGCAGGGGCTCAATGCCGGTGGGCGGATTGTCTGTGTGTCGTCGATCTCCGGGATCGCTGGCAACCTGGGGCAAAGCAACTACGCCACGTCCAAGGCCGGGGTGATTGGCCTGGTGCAGGGCCTGGCACCGGTGGCGGCGGCGCGGCAGGTCACGGTCAATGCCGTGGCACCGGGTTTTATCGAGACCCAGATGACCGCGAAAATCCCGCTGATGATTCGCGAAGCGGGGCGGCGCATGAACTCCCTGTCCCAGGGCGGGCAACCCATCGACGTCGCCGAAACCATCGCCTGGCTGGCGCACCCGGCCTCGGGCGGGGTCAACGGCCAAGTGGTGCGGGTGTGCGGCCAAAGCCTGTTGGGAGCCTGAACATGGACTACGTGACGCAGATTATCGACCCGCCCCCGTCGCGCAATCGCCTGCTGCTCGACGGCCTGCTGGCGCTGCGCAAGCCTACGCTTGAAGGCGTGCCGAGCTTGCCCAAGGAGCGCCTGGTGCGCTCGGCGGTGCCATTGTGCGCCAATGAGATGGCCGCCTATGGCCGGGCCTGTGGCTTTCGGCGTGAGCAAGGCGTGCCGCTGTCCTATCCCCATGTGCTGGCGTTCCCCTTGCACTTGATGCTGCTGACGCGCCCGAGCTTCCCGTACCCGGCCAGCGGCATGGTGCATCTGGCCAATCGCATTCGTCAGCATCGGCGCCTGCAGGAAGGCCAGGCCCTGCGCCTGGAGGTGTTTGCCGAGCGCTGGGTGACCCATGCCAAGGGCCAGGCGTTGAGTATCGCCACCCATGCCTACAGCGCTGGCGAGTTGGTGTGGCAAAGCGACAGCCTGTACCTGCGCCGGGATGTGGCCAATCCGGTGGGCGAGCCTTGGGGCGACAGCCTGGCCTTGCCCGAAGAAGCCTTGCGGCGCACTCAACGCTGGGTGCTGCCGGCGGATCTGGGGCGACGTTTTGCCAAGGTGTCGGGGGATTTCAACCCGATCCACACCTCGCTGATCGGTGCGCGCCTGTTCGGCTTTCGCCGGGCCATCGCCCATGGCATGTGGACCTTGGGCCGCGCCCTGGCCGCGCAACAACCTCCAGGCGGGCTGGACGTGGCCGAGGCCCATTGCGAGTTCAAGCTGCCGATCTTCCTGCCCGGCCAGGTCGCCCTGTGGAATGCCCCGGCAGACGGCCCTCACCGTGCATTCGAGGTGCGCAACCCGGCCGGTGACAAACCCCATATGCGCGGCCTGTTTATCTGGCATCCACGTTTTGATGAGAGTCGTCCATGAGTGACTACAGCTTCAGCCCCGCCCCGACGCGCCGGGTGGCGATTGTCGGCGGCAACCGCATTCCGTTTGCCCGCTCCAACACGGTATACGCCCACGACAGCAACCAGGATTTGCTGGTGGCCGCGCTGCAAGGCCTGGTGGACCGCTACAACCTCCACGGCCTGCGCCTGGGCGAGTTCGCCGCCGGTGCGGTGATCAAGCACTCGCGGGATTTCAACCTGGCCCGCGAGTCGCTGTTGTCCACCACCCTGTCTGCCGAGACCCCGGCCTATGACCTGCAACAAGCCTGCGGCACCGGCCTGGAAGCGGCGTTGCTGGTGGCCAATAAAATCGCCCTCGGCCAGATTGAAGTGGGAATTGCCGGGGGCGCCGACACGACCTCCGACGCGCCCATCGGCATCAACGAATCCCTGCGCCGTACGCTGCTGGCGGCGAACCGCGCCAAGGGCACGGGCAACAAATTGCGCAGCCTGTTGCAGGTGCGCCCGTCGATGTTTTTCAAGCCGCTGCTGCCGCGCAATGGCGAGCCGCGTACTGGCTTGTCCATGGGCGAGCACTGCGAAGAAATGGCCAAGCGCTGGCAGATCAAGCGCCTGGCCCAGGACGAACTGACCCTCAGCAGTCACCAGCGCCTCGACGCGGCGTATAAAAATGGCTTTTTCGACGACCTGATCAGCCCCTATCGCGGCCTGGCCCGCGACAACAACCTGCGCGCCGATGCCAGCCTGGAGAAGCTCGCCAGCCTGGCCCCGGCCTACGACCGGCAGAACGGCACCCTCACGGCCGGTAACTCCACCCCCCTGACCGATGGCGCCTCGGTGGTGCTGCTGGCCAGTGAGGAATGGGCCGCCGCCCGCGGCCTGCCGGTGTTGGCGTACCTGCGCACCGGTGAGACCGCCGCGGTGAATTTCGTTGACGGCAGCGAAGGCCTGCTGATGGCGCCAGCCTATGCGGTGCCCCGCATGCTGGCGCGTGAGGGCCTGAGCTTTGCCGACTTTGATTTCTTCGAGATTCACGAAGCCTTCGCCGCCCAGGTGCTGTGCACCCTCAAGGCCTGGGAAGACCCTGATTACTGCCGTGAGCGCCTGGGACTGGATGCGCCGCTGGGCCCCATCGACCGCGACAAAATGAACGTCAACGGCGGCTCCCTGGGCTGCGGTCATCCATTCGCCGCCACCGGTGGTCGTCAACTGGCGGCGCTGGCCAAGGCCATCCACCAGCGTGGTGGCGGGCGCGGGCTGATTTCCATCTGTGCCGCCGGCGGCCTGGGCATTACCGCCATCGTTGAAAAGTAGCCGTACAAAAACAACAACAAGGAGACTGCCATGAACGCTGTGAGCCAGGAACAAACCGAACGTATCTGGTTGAACGCCTACCTGCCCGGGGTGCCCACGGACATTGAGGCCGGCATCGAGGACTACCCGTCGTTGCGCGAGGTCTTCCTGGAGCACCTGCACAAGTACCGTGACCGTGTGGCCTACGTCAGCATCGGCACCGAAATGACCTACGCCGCCTGGCAGGCCCAGGGCATTGCCTTTGCCGCCTGGCTGCAGGCCCAGGGTGTGCGCAAGGGCGACCGCGTGGCGTTGATGATGCCTAACTGCCTGCAATACCCGATCTGCTTGCTGGGCACCATCCTCGCCGGTGCGGTGGTGGTCAACGTCAACCCGTTGTACACCTCCCACGAACTCAAGCACCTGCTCAAGGACAGCGGCGCCGAGACCGTGGTGATCTTCGAAAACTTCGCCCACACCCTGGAAAAAGTCGTGGCCGGCAGCACCGTCAAACGTGTGGTCATTGCCGCTATCGGCGACCTGCTCGGCACCTTCAAGGGCGCGGCGATGAACTTCATCCTGCGTCGCGTGCAAAAGCAGGTGCCGGCCTTCAACCTGCCAGGCGCGGTGCGCTTCAACACCGCCCTCAAGCAGGGCCGGGGCCTGACGCACACGCCGGTGCCGCTGGCGCGCGAGGAACTGGCATTTCTGCAATACACCGGCGGCACCACCGGCGATGCCAAGGGCGTGATGCTCAGCCACCGCAATATCATCGCCAACCTGTTGCAGGCCAAGGCATGGGTCGGCGATCAACTGGATCAGAACCAGCAAGAAACCAACGTCACCCTGTTGCCGCTCTATCACATCTTTTCCCTGACGGTGAATTGCCTGATGTTCATGTGCCTGGGCGGGCGCAACATCCTGATCGCCAACCCACGGGACGTGAAGCGGGTGCAGATGATCCTGCGCAAGGAGCGCTTCAACGGGATTGCCGGGGTCAACACATTGTTCAACGGCTTGCTGGAGAACGCCGAGTTCCGTGCGCGGGACTTTTCCGACCTGCGCCTGGTGATCGCTGGCGGCATGGCCACCCACACGGCGGTGGCCAAGCGCTGGAAAGAAGTCACTGGCCTGCCGATCATCGAGGGTTACGGGCTGACGGAATGCTCGCCGGTGGTGAGCATCAGCCCCATCGATATCTCACGCATGCGCGACATGGAATTTACCGGCAGCATCGGCGTGCCATTGCCGTCGACCTGGGTGCGCTTCATCCGCGAGGACGGCGCATTGGCTGACATTGGCGAGCAGGGCGAACTGCAGGTGCGCGGCCCGCAGGTGATGCAGGGCTACTGGCAACGCCCCAAGGAAACCGCCGAGGTGCTGGATGCCGAGGGCTGGCTGTCGACTGGGGATATCGGGGTGATGAATGCACAGGGCTTCATCCGCCTGGTGGATCGCAAGAAGGACATGATCCTCGTGTCGGGTTTCAACGTTTACCCCAATGAGATCGAGGATGTGGTGGCCTTGCACCCGGGCGTGGCGGAAGTGGCGGCGATTGGTGTGGAAGATGGGGTGACCGGGGAGAAGGTGAAAATTGTGGTAGTGCGCCGCGACCCGAACCTGACCCAGGAGCAACTGTTGGCCCATTGCCGGGAGTACCTGACGGGCTACAAAGTGCCCAAGTTTGTCGAGTTCCGCACCGAGGAACTGCCCAAGACTACCGTGGGCAAGGTCCTGCGCCGGGCACTGCGCTAACTGTAGGAGCCGGCTTGCCGGCGATAGCCATAGACATCTACACAACTTTCAGAAACTGATGATCTTCCCTGTGGCGAGCGGGCTTGCCCCACCTTCGC
>Ga0265296_1000805_pt1 | contig 41923 bp, 36 predicted proteins | sample MunlanPumphouse1_FD_189073 | JGI IMG/M metagenome (GOLD analysis project Ga0265296, IMG submission 189073) | Groundwater microbial communities from a municipal landfill in Southern Ontario, Canada - Pumphouse #1 | ecosystem: Environmental > Aquatic > Deep subsurface > Groundwater | place... | reverse complement strand
CGCCGGAATCTGATGGAAATTCCATTGGGCCGAAGAAAGCATTTTCAGCCACCTCCAATTCGCCGGAAACCATCAAGCTTTTGCTGTAGTTCGTGATTTGGGTGGTGGAAGCAGTGCCGATGTGAAGCAAAGTCTGCGGTGTGGTCGTCCCGATGCCGACGTAGCCGGATGTACTGATAAACAATGTTGAAGTTCCAACAGCGGTGTTTGTTCCGCTAAAGTAGGCGATTTGTCCTGTTGTCCCGGTTAAACTTCCTGCACAAATGCCATTAGCAGAAGTGCAGATAGAAAAGCCGTTCATCGTTGAGGTGGCGTTCAAGGTCAGGGCGCCATTTAATAAAGTAGTGCCACTAACCGTTAAATTGCCGCCGAAATACACATTACCGGAAGAATGGACGGAAAGCAGAGAGCCGGGTGTCGTCGTCCCGATGCCGACGTTGCCGGTTAAGGAAGTGTTCCCGGAAACCGAGAGAGTATTAAAAGTGCCTCCGGATTTCACGGTCAAAGAGCCATTAATTTCGGCGTTGTTTGCTAAATTGAGATAATTGGCGCTAAGACGATCAAAGCCGGAATGAACCGAAGGAGCGACTGAATAAGTGGTCAAAGTGGCTGGCTGGCCTTGGACAACAATAGTTGAAACGGGATACGAAGGAACGAGCTTGGCAAGACCAAAAAGAGTCTCAATAGTGCCTAAAATTGTTTTTTTCTGAAGCGAAAGTTCGGAATTGAAAAAATCGGCCTGCCCGAATGATTTGTTCAGGCGGGCCTCAACAATAGAAAGGCGATTTTCAAGAAGCTGAAACTCGCTTCCGGAAACTAAAACAGTGCCGCCAGAAACCGTTCCACCCTCCTTCTCCGCCAATTGGGCGGATTCGAAGGGCGCGTCCAAAGCCTCGGCTTCGGCTAAAGTATTAATTGGATAAGGAGTTTCCTCTGGCCCCAACAGCTTGGATTTTCCGGATTCTAAAGTTTTAATAGCCAACTCTGAAGGAGATTTTGATTTGAAAAGCGAAAGCGATTTATCAACGCCAGAGGCTAGCCATTGGGAAAAAGAAGACAGATCATTTGTGAAATTTTTCCAGCCAGAGGCTGGTCCGCCTTTGGCGGAGAAAACATCAAAAAGAATTTGAGCCTGGAATTTAGAGCTTAGAGCTCGGAATTCAGAACTTGGGAAATTAATGAGCCCGCTCGCGAATCCTAAAGAAACTGCCAGTAAAATAACCATCAACCCGGAAGCCAGAGACAATTTGACATGCGACCAGTTTTTTCCAGCCCGGGAAAGTTTGCTGGCTCTTAGAAACTCCGAAGTGTCAACCGTCTTGTCCGCCGCAGCCTTGGCGAAGGCGGATTCAAGAATTTTAGATTTTTCTTCGGACTTTAATTCACGAGAGGAAAGTTTTATTTCCGGAAGAAGCGCATCGGTTTGTAACCGTCTTTCGCGTTCGGTGAAGAACGATTCTGTGTTTCGATCCCTCCTGCGGAAAATCTCCCGCAGAGAGTCAAATTCAGCTCTTTCCGCTTTCGCTAAACCTGCCTGCCAGTCAGGTAGGGCTTCGGCGGACAAGTCTTCTTGCTTTAAATCCTGCCTGCCCACGGCTTTTTTGTATTCTGAAACCCATTCTCTTGTGGTAACCCAATTGCGGCCAAGTTTAATTGCGTGCAATTTCCCGCGCCTAACCAATACATTCATATAGTCGCGCGAAGTATTTAAAATATGCCCGGCTTCAGAAAGCGGAATATATTTAAGGTTTTGGTTTTTATTTTTCAATAAAATTTCTTTCACAAATTAGCTATATTTATTTAACAGTTTTATATCGCGGCGCTAACTATTTGATCTGATAACCAATCATTTGATCTGATAACCAATCACACATATATTATAGCAAACCGAATATCAATTTTTAGCTAAAACTAAGCAAAAACTGGCAAATTTCTTATGGCAGCTTTTAAACAAACAAAAAGACGGCTAAAGTGCGCCGTCCCAATTCGCTTTTATTAAGCTAAAAAATACCCGATATGTGTTCAACTTCCATATAATGATTGATTCCCGGAATCAATCATACTAAGCAAATGATGAGGCTAATTTTTACTCAACGGTCGCGCCCTTTGCCAAATTCCGCAGTTTATATGATTGATTCCGGGAATCAATCATATAAACTGGAGAGAGCATTTCTAAAGTTTTGGGTATATAAAGCCAAATATTTACGATATGTTTAATTTTCCATTTTCTTCTGTTGCTAAAAGAATCGCCTTCCTCTGTCTTATCTCTGATTTTTTTATTCTTATTGCCCCCGATTATTTCTAACCGCCTCTCTTCTATTGTCTCTCATTGCCTCCAATCGCTCCCAATCGCCTCCAAGTCCACTCAATCAATCCTTTCACTGCCGCATCTACATATTCATATATTTATTCATATCTATTCATTATATTATACGTGCTATAGCATTTATAATATAATAAGCAGATATTAAAAAATCTAAAAGATACACCGGACGATGGCAAAATTGCAACAGAAACTCTCTTTTATCGCCACTAAACGAATCTATATATGCCTACCATATTACATTGGCATATATAGTTTTCTGTATAAAAAAATTCTTATCTCTTAGGCGGTTTTCTTAATTTTGCTATTTTAAAATCATTTTAATTTAAAATTTTCTAACCTGCCTGCACAGTCAGGATAATTTTGGAATCTTTTGAAGTTTTCCCGGCAATTCTTTCCCCCATCATAAGTGATATGTTTCTTTGTTTACCAACCCCGCATGATTATAAACTTCAGTATCAGTATTTTTTGCACTTCTGACAATATTTTTTCCGTTTTTAATTTCTGAATAACCGGCGCCTGTTTTCCCGTATTTAATTCCTTAAATTTTCTCAAAACTGCCGGAGTGTCAGCCATCTCCCCCGACTGGGAAATGGCTACCATGGCTAAATTTTGCCTATTTGGCGGCAATTGGGTTAAATCAGTTGTAAAGCTAAGTTTAGAGAGCAGCAACAAACATCTTCTCCCTCTCCCCCTCCTTTCCATCCTCATTATATTATACGTGCTATAGCATTTATAATATAATAGATTGAGCCAGAACATTTAAACAAGCTCAAAGTATTTCTTCAATTTAATTTCATGATGTTTTAAATCGTCTATCTCAAAAACATCTACATCAAAGGGAATATTGAAAATCTCCCTTAAAAATCTTATCTCGTCATCGCAAGGATAAGGCGTCACCCACACACTGTCTTGTAGTCGTACCAAATTTAAATCCTTGAGTTTGCGCCTTAAGGCCTCCCGAGCTTTTTTGTGTTTTTCCGGCACATCAAAAATTACCAGTCGCCATTTTTTATCCCAATAGACGGGCTTATTTAAAGTAATGTTATCAATATCAAAAGTTTTTAAATATTTCTTTCCATTATTGGTAATTTTCACAATAATTTCATTGTCATTTTCTTTAATAAATTCAATAAGCCCCCTTTTCTTTAAGTAATATACGTTACTTCTTAGCTGTTTAATTTTATATTTCAAATGCTTCAAAAGATCCTTGGCCACCTTGGGACCACCTACAGGAGAAAGCATGGCAACGGCTAAAATTCCTCCTACAGCCAAGTACTTTAATAAATCCCTTCCTATTTTATTTGTTCTCATATTTTATTTGTTACCGTATAAGTAATCTTTACTTATATTATAAAATAAATGCTATAGCATTTATTTTATAATAAATAATACATATACACTATGCTCCACTATGCTCAAAGTAATCCGCAAAAGTAGTCCACAAAGGAATTCGCAAAACAAAAAACTTACAAAACAATGTTTATCAAACGATTGGGAACAAACACGATTTTCTTTATCTCTTTTCCCTTAACATATTTCTTAACGACATCGCGAGTCAGCACCAACTTTTCAATCTCGGGACGTTCTAACCCTTTCGAAATTCTTATCCTGTCGCGCAATCTGCCATCAACTTGAATAATTAGATCGTAATCCCCTTCCTTAATCAGCTCGGGATTATACTTTGGCCATGGTTCCAAATGAATTGACTTTTTATTTCCGAGCTTACTCCATAATTCTTCGGCCAAATGCGGAACAAAAGGTGCAAGTAATTTTAAGAATATTTGAATATCATATGCCGAAAGATTTTCTTTTTCCATTTTATTAAATAAGATCATTAGAGCACTCACTGCGGTGTTGAAGCGAAGGCTCTCTATATCCCCCCCCACTTTCTTTATGGTCTGATGCAACAATTTTTGTAACTTTTCGTTGAGTATCTGATTTCTGAGTTCGGGTTTCTGATTCAATTTAATCCATATTCTGTCTAAAAACCTTTTTATCCCTAAAATACCCGTCGAGCTCCACGGCCCACCTTGGCTATATTCACCCATAAAACACAAATACATTCTCACTGTGTCAGCGCCGTATTTCTTAACTAAATCGTCGGGATCAATTACATTGCCTCTTGATTTAGACATTTTTTGGCCATCAACACCAAGAATGGTCCCTTGGTGGCGCAAAGCTATAAATGGTTCATTTCCGCCAGAAGCGGATCCGCCTTTGGCGGAAAACTCAAGGTAACCCATGTCCTTCAGGGCTTTCACAAAAAATCTTGAATAAAGCAGATGTAAAACTGCATGTTCGGCGCCGCCAATATACATATTTACCGGCAACCAAGAATTTAATTTTTGCCTACTCGCAAATTGCTTTTTATTTTTCGGATCAGCATAACGGAGAAAATACCAGGAAGAATCAATAAAGGTATCCATGGTGTCGGTTTCTCTGGTAGCTTTACCTTTGCACTTCGGACATCTGGTATTTATAAAGCTCTTCACGCGAGCTAAAGGCGATTTGCCACCAGCAACCGGCTTAAAATTTTTAAGAGGCGGCAGTTTTACAGGAAGATTTTTATCCGGAACCGGCACAATCCCGCATTTTTTGCAATATATAATTGGAATCGGAGTACCCCAATAACGCTGGCGGGAGATAATCCAATCACGTATTTTGTATTGCGTGGAGAAATCGCCAAGTTCCCTGTTCTTAAGCCACTCGGTTATTCTTTTTTTTGCTTCGGCCGATTCTAAGCCGGTGAATTCGCCAGAATTTATTAAAAGTCCGCCTTCTATCGCTTTTATAACTGGCAGATTAAACTTCTTGGCAAATTCAAAATCTCGCTCATCATGAGCTGGTACGGCCATAATAGCGCCTGTACCATAAGTCATCAAAACATAACTAGATATCCAAATCGGAATTTTCTCACCGTTCACCGGATTTGTGGCATAAGACCCGGTAAAAACTCCCGTCTTTTCCTTTTCTAAGCTTGTCCTTTCAAATTCGGTTTTTAAGTGGGTATTAACAATATAGTGGCGAACTTTTTCTTTTTGCTCCTTAGCGGTTATTTCTTCAACTAAAGGATGATCCGGAGAAAGAACCATATAAGTTGCCCCAAAAAGCGTATCCGGCCGCGTTGTAAAAACTTCAATTACATAATTTGTAATTTGTCCGCCAGAGGCGGTTCCGCCTTTGGCGGAGAATTTTACTATTGCTCCTTCCGATTTCCCTATCCAGTTTTTTTGCATTAATTTGGTACGTTCTGGCCAATCTAATTTCTCTAAACTTTTTATTAAATCTTCGGCATAATCCGTAATTTTAAACATCCACTGATCAACTTTTTTTTGAATCACTAAAGTGTCCGGATGGCGCCAGCAACGGCCGTCAATGACTTGCTCATTAGCTAAAACTGCCTGATCTTTTGGGCACCAATTTGCCAGAGTTTTCTTTTTGTATGCCAAACCAGCTTCATGCATTTTTAGAAACATCCACTGGGTCCACTTATAATAATCCGGATTGGCGGTAATAACTTCCCGTGACCAGTCATAGATTGCTCCCATTGATTTAAACTGTTTTCTCATTACTGAAATATTTCTATAAGTCCAGACGCGCGGGTGGATTTTATTCCTAATGGCGGCATTTTCAGCCGGAAGACCGAAAGCGTCAAAACCAATAGGGCTTAAAACATTAAAACCCTGCATCTTCTTAAGCCGCGCATAAACGTCAGCCGGCGCATAATTATACCAATGCCCCAAATGAAGATCGCCCGATGGATACGGAAACATCACTAAGTGATAAAAATTCTTTTTACCTCTTACCTTGTCTTTAACTTTGTATACCCCGGATTTTTCCCAAATTTTCCGCCACTTTTTTTCAATTTTTCCTATATTATACACGATGCCTATTATATTATTTTAATTGAGGAAATAAAATGGAAATTTTCCTGTTTTTAAGCTGTCCGGATATTTTTTCCGAAGTTTCCGGCAGGAACGGTGAAAGTAATGCCCCGATATTGGAAATCAAAAATAGAAGCGAACCAATTATTTTTTTGAACTCTTTTGATTCCGATTTTAATGCCCAGGGTTTTTTTTCATCAATATATTTATTACCTAAAGCAATAAGCTGCCAAATCTTTTCCAACGCTTCGTTAAACTTAAAATTTGAAACTGATTGATTTAACTCCTGTTCGATTTTTTTTATTTCTAAAGCAAAAGTTTTATTTTTTAATAATTCAACTTTATTTTTTTGAGCCAGAGTTAAGACCCTTGCAACCAAATTACCAAGACCCTTAGCTAAATCCGCATTATAGGCATTTTTTAATTTTTCCTCTGATATATCACTATCTTCTGTAGCGGTAGTATATCGGAGTAAATAATATCTGACTGCATCAGCCCCAAATTTAGCAACCCAATCTGACGGACGAATAATATTGCCGATGGATTTGCTAATTTTCTGTCCGTTTAAACTCAAAAACCCATTAACCAAAATTGTTTTAGGAAGTTTAATCCCAGCAGATTTTAGCATTGCCGGCCAAAGCAGGACGTGCCAGCGAGCATTGTCTTTCCCTAAAATATGCACATCAGCTGGCCAAAATTTCTCAAATTTCTGCCGGTCTTCCAAAAAACCTATTCCTGTAATGTAATTAATTAATGCATCAAACCACACGTATATAATCTGTTCCGGGTTATTTGGTACTGGAATCCCCCATTTAAAGTTTGTTCTAGAAATAGGTATATCTTTAATATGTTTAGCAAATTCTATCATTTCATTTTTCCTAGTCTCCGGGATAATAAATTTCGAATGCGATTTAATGTATTCGATCAAAAATTTACTGTATTTTGACCATTTAAAAAAATAGTTTTTTTCTGTAATTTGTCTTATCTTTAGTGTTGGATGAAATGGACACTTATTATTTACTAAATCCTCTTCCGTGTAGTAAGCTTCACAGCCTTCACAGTAAATTCCCGTGTATTTTCCAAGATAAATATCTCCGCTTTTATCTATCCTTCGCCAAATTTCTTGGACCACTCTAGTGTGATCTGGATCAGTAGTTTTAATAAAACGATTGTATGAGATATTTAGGGAGTCCTGTTCTTTCTGATCAGATTTGGCAATTTTATCTACAAACTCCTTTGGGGAAATACCAGCTTCTCTAGCTGCTTTTTCAGCTTTTTGTCCATATTCATCCGTACCTGTTAAAAAGAAAACTTCATTTTTTCCAAGTTTAATTCTATAGTAGCGCGCTAAAACATCAGCAATTACTTTTTGAAAAGCATGGCCAATATGGATAGTATCATTAACATAATCTATGGCTGTTGTTACATAAAATTTGCCCATGCGTTAAATTTAGCATAAAATAATAAGCATTATCAAATGATTATAGCTTCACATATTATTGTTTCTGGTCTTTTGGGGGCGACGACCCAGAATTATTTTTTGGCCGCCGTCTTCGGTTTTGTGAGTCATTATGTACTTGACGCAATTCCTCATTGGGATTATCTTTCGGGCGAATTCATATCAAAAGTAAAAACTGAAACTGGTTTTTTAAAAAAGAAAAAATTTTGGCAGACAATGTTTAAAGTCGCGTTTGATATTTTAACCGGCTTGGGTCTGCTTTTTATTATTTTCATTGTTATTATTAAAAATCCCGTTCCTAAAAACATTATTCCCATATTTATCAGTATATTTTTTGGCGTTTTGCCGGACGCACTGCAACTTCTTTACTGGATAACTAAATGGCAATCCATAAAATGGAACTCTGATCTGCAACATTTTATACACTACTCTACCCACAAAAAAATAGAACAGGGTTTCTGGCCCGGAATTATTACTCAAATCTCAACAATAGGAATTGTTTTTTTGATTCTGTATAAATTTTAAGTTTGGGGATGGGAAGAAATTGATTTGCGTTTTGCCAAGTCGTCAAAAAATTCATCAATAACAGCCGCAATGGGCACAGCAAGAAGAATGCCCAAAATGCCGCCGAGTTTTGCGCCAACGAGTATTGCTAAAATAACCGCCACAGGATTAAGCCCGACTAATTTTTTTATAAGCAGGGGCACCAATACGTGGCTCTCAAGCTGTTGAGCGACAATAAAGAAAATAAGGGTCCAAAGCCCCAAAACTGCCGATTGCGAAAGCGCTAAAAGTGTTGCCACGCCGCCGGACACAATAGGGCCAACATAGGGCACGATTTCTAAAATGCCAACGATCACAGCGATCAAAAAAGCGTATTTAACCCCCAAAATCCAAAGTCCGAGACCGACAACCAGCGCCATTATAAAACTTAAAAGTATCTGGGCTTGCAACCAGCGGCCCATTTTGTGTTGGGCGCGGACCCAAAGGCTGTGGGCATAAACCTCAAACTGGGGCGGGAAGATTGATCTTAAAAAATTATCCAATGCATTTCGCGAAATAGAAAGATAAAAAGAAACCACTAAAACCACCACAAAAGAAACGATGCCGCCAAAAATTGCGGAAACATAAGAAATTAAATAATTGAAGCTCGGAATCTGCTCAGTAAGCTGGCTGAGCAATTCGTGGATATTCCCGGAAAGACCGGGTAAGAAATTTATTGTTCCAGCCGCCTCTTCTATTTTGCCAAAATAAATCGGGTAATTCTGGGAAAAATCGCGGAGTTGGTCAAGCATAAGCGGCAAAAGAATATAAATTAAAGCCGCAAAAAATACAAAAAACAAAAAGTAAACAAGCACTAGAGCCAAAAGACGCGGTATTTTTTTACTTTGGGCATATCCCAATAACGGTTCTAATGCCGAAGAAACGATAATGGCAAAAATTAAAACCGCAATAATGTCGCGCACTAAATACAGCAATGTAGCCAAGACGCCGATGCCAAGCACCCAAAATATTGTTTTGGGCGAAATTTCTATAATTGTCTTGCTATTCCCTGCCATAATTAAAATATTATGGCTTAATTATACTATATTTTTAATAAGTTGACAAATGGCTCCCGATTTTTAAAAGGACCCACTATTGCCAAATTCAATTTTTCGGGTCGGAAAATATCTTGGGCCACTTCCAAAATGTCGGCAACAGTAACAGCTTGAATTTTTTTTATTAACTCTTCCGGTTTTAAAATTTCTTTTTTTAAAATTTCTTGGAAACAATAAAAACTTGCCAATTCATCGGATGTTTCAATGCTCAAAGTTAGACTGCCTTCCATATGTTCTTTAGCTTTACTAAGCTCTTCCTCGCTTACTTTGATATGTTTTATTTTGCGATATTCGTCTAAAATCGCTTTTATTATTTCTTCTGCCCGGCGGTTATCAATCCCAGCACTGGTCGCCAAATAACCTGTGTCAGTCGACGCATCGGTGGAAGTTCGCACATAGTAGGCCGCGCCCATTTTGTCCCGAAGCAAACCAAAAAGACGGGAGGACATGCCGCCCCCTAAAATAGTGGCTAAGACCTCGGCGGCAAAACGTTTATCATCCCAGATATTATAAGATCTGACACCTAAAATAATATGAGTTTGGTCAGTTTTTTTATAAAACAATTTCACTTCCGGTTTTTCCTGAGATTCTTTTGTTGGAATTTTATCCTTGCCTTTAAAATCACTAATCGACCCAAAAAGAACTTTCACTTTTTCTACCACATCATCTGGTTCCATCGTTCCTGAAACGGCGACAACGATTTTAGGGGCAACATAGTGATCCTTATGATATTCCATAAAATCTTTACTCTTAAGTTGAGCAATTATTTTTTTCTTTCCAGCGGTATCCCAACCGGCCGGCTGGTCGCCATATAAAAGATTATTCCACACATCTCCAACTTTTCTTGATGGCATATCTTCGTACATATTTATTTCTTCAATAATTACGCCTCTTTCTTTATTAATTTCTTCCTGATCAAAATTGGGGTTTAAAGTGATATCAGAAATTATATCCAAAAGCAAATCCTGATGTCGGCCATCGGCTTTGGCATAATAGCCGGTGTATTCTTGGCTGGTAAAAGCATTATAATTACCGCCGATGCGATCAAGCGGCTCGGCAATAGCTAACGGAGTCGGCCGTTTTTTAGTGCCTTTAAAAGTCATGTGCTCCAAAAAGTGAGAAATGCCGTTTACATTTTTTGTTTCATATTTGGATCCGGTCGCCACTAACACTAAAACCGTCGCCGTTTTAGTGTTAGCCATCGGTACGGTAAGGATCCTTAAACCATTCCGCAGAGTAGTTTTTCTATACATAATTTCCCAATTGTTCTCTAAAATACTCGGTTAATTCTTTTATAGGGACTCTTTTTTGTTTCATGCTGTCGCGGTCACGAACCGTGACTTTTTTGTCTTTTAGCGAGTCAAAATCAATCGTGACACACCATGGCGTCCCGATCTCATCTTGAGAATAATAACGCTTGCCGATATTGCCCCGGTCATCCCAAGCCGTCATAAATTGTTTTTTCAAATCATCATAAATTTTTCTGGCCAATTTCACAAGCTGGGGTTTATTAGCCAAAAGCGGAAAAACTGCCACTTTATATGAGGCGAGTTGTGGATGAATTTTTAAGATAACGCGAATCCTACCGTCTTTATCTTCTTCCTCTCTATAAGCATCTATTATAAATGCCAAAACCGATCGGTCAGCGCCAGCCGACGGTTCAATCACATAAGGAATAAATTTTTTCTTTTTTTCTTCATCAAAATAACTCAGATCATGGCCGGAATATTTTGAATGCTGGCTTAAATCAAAATTGGTACGATTGGCAATGCCTTCAAGTTCGCCCCAGCCCCAAGGAAAAGTGTATTCAACATCGGAAGTGCCGGCTGAATAGTGGGACAATTCTTCTTTGCTGTGGGCGCGAAGGCGAAGATTCTTTTTTGAAATACCATATTTAACATACCAGGCAATTCTTTCTTTCAGCCAATATTGATGCCATTTTTTATCAGTGCCGGGTTCAACGAAATATTCGAGTTCCATCTGTTCAAATTCCCGCGTTCTGAAAGTAAAATTACCGGGCGTAATTTCATTCCTAAAGGCCTTGCCAATTTGCGCGATACCAAAAGGAATTTTTTTTCTGGTGGTATTTAAAACTTCTTTAAAATCAACAAACATGGCTTGGGCGGTTTCGGGCCGTAGATAAACTTGATGACCCGAATCTTCAACCGGACCAACAAAAGTTTTAAACATTAAATTAAATTTCTTCGATTCCGTCATTTCTCCGCCGCACTTTGGGCAAAGCGGTTTTCCATGCTCAGTTTTAATTTCGCCGTATTTTCCTTCAAAAAGGTGGTCTTCGCGGAACCGCTCGTGACAATTCTTGCATTCAATTAAAGGGTCGGAAAAACTACTGACGTGGCCAGAGGCCTCCCACGTTTTAGGGTGCATGATAATAGCCGCGTCAATGCCGACGACATCGTCGCGCTCCGCTACAACATTTTGCCACCAGGCGCGCTTGACATTATTTTTTAGTTCCACGCCTAAGGGGCCGTAATCCCAAGAATTAGCCAAACCGCCATAAATTTCACTGCCCTGAAAAATAAAACCCCGCCGCTTAGCCAGAGAAACAATTTTTTCCATTAAACCCGATTTATTTTCGATCTTTGACTTTGCCATATTTATTAACTTATTTAATATTTATTAATTTATTTAAATATAGATTATTAATAATAATAATGCAAACGCAAATAAAATAAAAAATTCTAACAATTCAGACGATCGTTTGCATTGTTAGAAAAAACACTCACTATTACTCACGTCATTTATGGTTGAACGTGGCTTTTTAAAATGCCGACGCCGGGATCGTCCGGTAAGTCAGTTTTTAAAGCCGGCGCGGTTACTAAAATATCATTTCCGGTGAATGTGTCGTTGCCGGTTAAAGTGGATTCGCCTAAAATAGGAACAACCATATTCACTTTATTGGCAGCGGGCATTAAACCGACTTGGAAAACCACTTCGTAAGGATCAAGCAGCGCTCCAGTTCCAGCCGTCACTTCGCCTACATTCCAAGTGAGTTCGCCGGTCCTGTCGTTATATTCCAGAGTGGCTGCTCCGGCTCCGGCTTTTTTATTAAGCCAATTAACTCCCTCCGGAAGAACGGATTTAACAATAGTATTATTAATATTGTTAGAATAATTAGTAATTTGCCAATGGATTGTATAAGTGGTGGTTTGGTTAACTTTTGGCGGCAAGGGACCGGAATTTTTAATTATCGAATCAAAGTAGTAGCCCTTGGTTTTTAATTCTGCTTTGGTGTTAACTTTTATGGCTAAGTCGCTCACAACCGATAAAGATTTAATCGCGAGAGATGACGGCACGGTCGGCGTTTCTATTACTGCCGAAACCTGAAGCAAAAAGTTTTTATCCCTAAAAGTTCTTATAATATATTGCGGTTTCACATTTATTTGAAATTCAACATCGCCCGATGAATTGGGCGATAAGCTTTTAAAATCTATCAAGTTGCCGGCATTCCAGGTAATAGTGTTATCCACGCCATTGAAATAACCGCTTGTTTTCAAACTTGAAAAGTCATACATTAATCCATCGAGCTTGGCTTTTAAAATGACGTCGGAGAGGGCAATACCGGCGCTGTTCTCATAATGAATTTTAAATTGTAAATAATCGCCGGGATTAACCGCTAAATTTGACTGGCCATTAACCGAAATGTCCATTTTAAGCGGTAAGGCGGTCAAATTAATCTGAGACGAATTTTGGCTAAATTTATAAAACCTGTTGTTCTTAACAATTCCGATGGCTAATTCAAAATTGGCGTTTTGAGCATTCCTTAAAATTCCCAAAACCGTGATGTCCCCTTCTTCGCTGGGATTCAAATCGCCCAGATTCCAAGTATTGTTGTTTTTGGCTGGCGTTTGGTCAGAAGAGACAAAATTAAACTCATTCGGATACGTTGCTTCAATTGAAACATTTTGAAAAATCTTATCGGTGTTATTTTTATAATGAATCACATAAACACTCTTTACGTTTGGCAAGGCCGTTTCCGGCGTTTTAAAATCAATGCTTAAAGCCGAGCCGTTAATCGCCACTTCTTTAGAAGCTTCATTTTTAAAAGCTGAGGAGGTGTTTTGCGGTTTATAACTTAAAATCGCCTCGAGTTTCTGAATACTTTTGTCCGGCCCGATAAAAGCTATTATTATTTCCTGCTTGCCGCCGCCGCCAACACCAATACTGCCTAAATCAATATTTTGGATAACTTTATTATCGCCAACAACCGCATCTTGAGGATAACGCAAGACAAGAGTGGAATTTTGAAGAATTTGGTTGGTATTATTCCAATAAGAAACAATATAAGTGCCGGCTTCGCCGGAAGAAACCTGAGTCGGGCCCGAAATATTAAAATCAATGAGGGACTTTTTAAACGAGGTGAGCCAAAAATAAAAAACCGCGCTGCTTAAAACAAGAATAGCAAGAAAAATAACACTGGAAATGATTAAAATTTTCTTTTGTTTGGGGCTGAAGAAACGCACTGCTTGGGGCAGCGAAGGTTGAGAAAGTTCGGGCGGGGTTTGAGGATTAGGTATGATCACCATTGTGTTCTATTATAACATATAAAAATCGCTAAGATAATACTCGGCCTCCTCAAGATTGCCACCAAAACCCATTATTTTGATAAAACCACTCTTATAGTCATTCAAAAATGGGTCGCCCGCTTCAACTTCGCGCGCTTTAATAAAATTTTCCAAAATGAAGTCCCACATTGCCTTATCTTTCTCTTGCCCTTTTAACATTTTTAAAGCAAAATCCGACATCTTTACAAAAAGAGAAATTAGATTTGGCGAAGCGTTGTTTTCCAATAAACTTATTTCCGATAAAGCGGTGGTGATAAATAAATCGCCGCCTTTTTTTGTCATTAATTCAACCCAAACTAAATTAAAGGGCTCTAAATGCCCGGTAAGCTTAGCATTAATTTTTCTCACACTGCCGGCTATGGCCTTAACTTTCCCAAAATCCTCCGTGTATAAATGGTAAAGCCGATCGGCCTCAAAAATATCCTCCCGCTTTAAAACAACCGCGTTAGTTTGATAAGTCGCCATAATTTAGTGAATTTTAACAATGCCAATCCAGATATCCTTATTATGGCGGTCTATCAACAAACCATCTTTAACCGCGTCAACAAATTCAATCTTCTGGGCGCCAACTTTGCTACTGAGATTTTTTTGCCATCTTTCAACAATATTTTTCAAGCCGGCATCATTAATTTTAAAATAAAGTTTTATAGAATTTTTTGATATTAGTCCTCCGTCTTTTCTCATCTCCTGAATTTGGCGCGTCAACTCTCTTATTATGCCTTCTTCTTTTAATTCTTCGGTAATTTTTATATCCAATTTAAAACTATCGCCAAAAATAATTTTTTTAACATTAACTTCTTCTTTAATTAAATCCAGTAATTCTTTATCCAAAATTTTTAATTTTTCATTTTTAATTTTTAATTTTTGAAGCGGCTGCCTTACTTTAATCCCTGCCTCCGCTCTTGATGCCAGCCCTCGGGTCGCAATTTCCCTTGTAAAATTCATTTGCTCTTCAAGTTTTTTATTAATTAACCTAATCTGCGGTTTTGGATAGTCGGCTAAATGAACACTGGATTTGTTATTTAATTCTTGCCAAATATACTCGGCTAAAAATGGCGTAAATGGAGCAATTAATTTTGACAACTCTTCCAATATTATTTTAAGAACCGCCGAAGCGTTTCCTCCATCGGCACCAGAAAAACGCTTCCTTGACCGCCTAAGCCACCAGCGAGACAGATCATCAACAAAATCATCAATGGGGCGGGCTGCTTGGGTCACTTCATATTTATCAAGATTCTGCCTTACGATTTTTATAGTATTGTTCAATCTGGACAAAATCCACTTGTCCAAAAGCGGTAAATTTGAATCTGAAGTCCGACTTCGGGTATTTTTGAAGTCGGACTTCTTTGTCATGATTTTTATTCCGTATGTTTTGTAGAAAATTAAAACATTGGAGAGCGTTAAAATAAAGCGCCTTAATCGTTCTTCAACATCACGAATAGCAAAACGTTTTGATTCGCCCGGCGGATTAATTGTAAAAAAATACCATCTCAAGGCATCGACACCATATTTATTAATAATCTCCCAAGGATCAACAACGTTACTCTTTGATTTAGACATTTTTTCGCCTTTTCCATCTAAAATATGCCCGAGGCAAATTACGTTTTTGTACGCCTCGCCCTTACCCATTAAGGCGCCAACGGCGTGAAGCGTGTAAAACCAACCGCGAGTTTGGTCAACGGCTTCGGAAATGAAATCGGCTGGGTACTCCAGCTTTTTTTGAAACGGCCAGTGATATTGGGCGAAAGGCATCGCGCCGGAATCAAACCAAACGTCAATCACATCTTTGACTCTTTTCATTTTTCCTGAACATTTTTGACATTTAATAATCAAATTATCAACGTACGGCCGATGGAGATCTAATTCACCTTTATCATTATATGGCCAATGATGGCCGGGTATTTCAAGAATTGAACCAGTGTTACCGACAATGGCGAATTTTTTATCCAGATTAAAAGTTTCTTCATTTTCATAGCCCTGATAAGCGCTGGCGGACGCCAGTATGGGGTTAGCATGACTGACGATTAAAATCGTTTTGCCTTCGTATTTTTTATCCGCTTCTTTGAGAAAATTTATTATTCTCTTCTGGACATCTTTCAAATTTTCGCCGCCCGAGGGCTTTACGACATACTGATCCATTTTATTGCCAAAAAGCGAATGCCAATCTTCATGAGTGCGCCCGTTATAAACGCCGAAATCATGTTCGCGAAGCCGCTTGTCATAAATAATTTTTTTACCCAAAGCCCCGGCAATAATTTGGGCGGTTTCTTTTGTTCTTAAAAGATCAGAAGAAAAAATCAGATCAATTTTCTTTTTTTTAAACCAAGGAATAAGTTTTTCAATTTCTTTAACTCCTTTCAGAGTCAGGGAATATTTTTTCTTTTCCGGCCAAGAAGATAAAACGCCTATGCGATTATTTTCGGCCTCGCCATGGCGGAGAAAAATATATTTGTTTAATTTTTTCGGCGACATCTTGTCAAGATCCGCTAAAGAAGCAATAATTTTTTCTTTGTGGCATCCGGCGCATTGCCAAATTGGTAAGGGCGCGCCCCAATAGCGTTCTCGCGAAAAAGCCCAATCCTTAACTTCGTTTAGCCACTCGCCAAAGCGACCGTATTTAATATTTGAAGGCACCCAGTTTATTTTATTATTATTTTCAATAAGTTTTTTCTTAAGTTTTTCCATTCTTATAAACCAAGATGACTTGGCATAGTACAAAAGCGGGCTATGGCAGCGCCAACAAAAAGGATAATCGTGTTCATATTTAACGGTCTTAAATAAAAGATTCTTATTTTTTAAATAATCTAAAATTATAGATTCGGTCTTATCCGATTTAACGTAAGCGCCATCAAGCCCCAAGCCGATTCCCTTGATAAATTTACCATCAAGATCAACGGTGTGAATTTTGGGCAAGCCGACTTTCTTTCCCAAATTAAAATCGTCTTCGCCATACATTGGCGCGATATGAACCACGCCAGTTCCCTCTTTAATATTAACAAAATCGGCATCATAAACCTTATATGATTTCTCATTTTTTAATTGTCTAATGTCAAAAAGAGGTTCGTAGCTTAAGCCAACCAAGTCCTTTCCGCTGACAGTTTTTAATATTTCTTGGGACGTTTCTCCCAAAACATTTTTTCTAAGATTTTGAGCCAATATGAAAGTTTCATCTTTTACTTTCACAAAATCGTATTTGATGTTATCCCCGACCGCTAAAGCAACATTGCCGGGCAAAGTCCAGGGCGTGGTGGTCCAAGATAAAATAAAAGTATTGGCGCTGTTTTTTAATTTAAATTTTATATAAACGGAATTTTCTAAAACTTTTTCATAGCCCAACGCCACTTCATGGCTTGAAAGAGTCGTGCCGCAACGCGAACAATATGGCACTACTTTAAAATCTTGATAAAGTAATTTTTTCTTGGCTATTTGTGATATCACATGCCAAACTGATTCAATATAATGCGGTTCGTAAGTGATATACGGATCTTTTAAATCCAGCCAAAAACCGATGCGCTCTGTTAATTTATCCCACTCTTCTTTGTATTTCCAAACAATTTCTTGGGCTTTCTCATTAAAGTTGCCGACACCGTATTTTTCAATATCTTTTTTGGTTCTAAGCCCCAGCTCTTTCTCAACCTGAAGCTCAATGGGAAGACCGTGTGTGTCCCAACCCGCCTTGCGTGACACTAAAAAACCGCACATCGCTTTATAGCGGCAAATAATGTCCTTATAAACCCGCGACAAGACATGGTGAATTCCGGGCCGGCCATTAGCCGAAGGCGGCCCCTCATAAAATATAAATTTCTTACCCTGAGCTTGTCGGAGGGTTAAACTCTTTTCAAAAATTTGCTCCCGCTTCCAAAATTCTAAAATTTTCTCTTCAATTTTAGGATTAAATAATTCAGACATGATTTTACATCTTATCAGGGGCTTTTATTCCCATCAAGTTTAATGTGCCCGCCAAAACAATTTTAGTCGCCATAGCTAAAGCTAGACGCGCCGATGTCAAACTTTTGTCCTCTGTTATCACCTGATATTTTTCATAAAAATTATGGAATTCCCGCGCGAGTTCCAGGCTGTAGCGCGGAAGACGGTGAACCTCATAATTTCTTGAAACCTCACTTAGCAATTCCGGAAACTCCGCTAGTTTTCTTATTAAATTCAATTCGCCCTTTTCTTTTAATAATTCGAATTTTTCACCCTTTGGGTGATCACCCGTAGGGTGAGCTTTTCTTAAAATACCGTAAAGACGAGCATGCGCGTACTGTATATAGTAAACTGGATTTTTTTCCGAACGCTGCTTGGCAAGCTCCATATCAAAATCCATATGGGTATTGGACGAATACATCAAAAAGAAAAATCTGGCGGCATCAAGTCCGACTTCTTCAATCAGTTCTTCAAGCGTCACAAATGTGCCGGCGCGCTTTGAAATTTTAACCTCTTTGCCATTTTTAACAAGACGCACCAGTTGAGAAATAATAATTTCTAAATTATCTTCCGGAATGCCGAGAGCTTTAAGCGCCGCTATAAGCCGCGGTGCGTAGCCGTGATGGTCGGCCCCCCAAATATCAATGACTTTATCAAATTTTCTAATTTTGAATTTATTAAAATGATACAAAATATCCGAGAGAAAATATGTTTCCGAACCGTCTTTTTTTATTAAAACCCGGTCCTCGCTGTCGCCAAGTTGTGAAGTTTTCATCCAAGTGGCGCTGTCTTTTTCATAAATGAAATCTCTCTGCATTAAACTTTTCATAACTTCTCCATATTTATCATTTTTGTATAAAGATTTTTCTGAAAACCAATTATCGAATTTAATTCCGAGCCGTTTTATCGCCGGTTTAATATATGTTTTTAAAATTAATTCAACTGCTTTTTGGCCTGCTTCTTCAGCATTTAATTTTTTATCAATTTGTTTTGCCAATTCATTAATATATTCGCCTTTATAAAGATTCTCGCTGATTCCCGGAACCATCCCGGCTACTGCCTCCTCGGTTCCGGGAATCGACAACCGTGAACCTTGAGCTTTTTTAATGGACCGCCCCAATGACAAAATCTGCTCGCCTCTATCATTTATATAGTACTCGCGTATGACCTTATATCCCTGACTTTCTAAAATATTTGCTAAAGTGTCGCCATAAAATCCGCCTCGGCCATTGCCAATGGTTAAAGGCCCGGTGGGATTGGCTGAAATAAATTCCACTTGGATTTTTTTACCTTTGCCTTCACCAGAAAAACCATATTTATCTTTTTGTTTTAAAATCTCTTTAATTTGACGATGGAGACATCCCGGCGACAAGAAAAAATTTATAAAACCGTTCTTAGCTTCTATCTTGTAAAAATCTTTTATTTTTTGCTTTTTTAACTTACTAATTAAGTATTCAGCAATTTCTTGAGGAGATTTTCTAAGGATTTTAGTCAAAGCAAAAACGATATTAGTAGTATAATCACCGTGTTCTTTATTTTCCGGAACCTCAACTAAAATTCCGCCTTTAAAATCGGGAGCAATTTTGCGGACAATATCGCTTAATAAGGTTTTGATAAGTTCCCTCATATTCTTATCACTATATTAACCGAATTTTGATAAAAATGAAACTGCTGATAAAATCAAATTATGGCTATGTTTGCCGAAAATAGAAAAGCTCGTTTTGATTATGAAATCCTTGAGACATTCGAGGCGGGGTTGGTTTTGTCTGGAGCCGAAGTTAAATCAATTAAAAATGGCCGAATGAATTTAACCGGTTCCTACATTAATTTTCATAATGGCGAATTGTATTTAATAGGCGCTTTCATCGCGCCTTACCAGCCAAAAAATCAGCCGGCCGATTATGACCCGTCCCGTTCAAGAAAATTATTACTGCGCAAAAAAGAAATTGTATCTTTGATAGGGAAAATAAAACCAAGGGGCTTGACTTTAATACCGCTCAAGGCGTATAATAAGGGTCGCAGAATTAAACTGGAATTCGCGGTGGCTCGCGGCAAAAAACAATACGATAAGAGAGAGGTTATCGCAAAAAGAGAAGCCGCGAGAAAAATAGAACGCGAGTTAAAATCACGGGGGTGATGGGCTTCGATAGTATTTTAAAATTAAATATGCAAGCCGAGGATTTCTCGTAACCTCGCCAATTTTCCGCCAAAGGCGGATAAAAATCCACGAGATAAGGCAAATAACTGCCAAAACAAATTTAACTCCTGCTTTCTCCGTCAGTTGACGGATTAAGCAGCATCGGCTGTCTGATGTCTAATATGACAATACCGGTGTTAACCCATTAGGCTTTAACCCGTAGAATTCTTCGCTCCGGGTGGAAACTAAAGAAGAGACAGAGAGTTTCTTATTTTGATTGCTTTAAGAGAGCTTTCTGAAAAAACAAAACAATCTAAGCTTGTAGCAATATTTAATTTTTTGAATTCTAGATGCGAGTTCAACTCTCGCCACTTCCACCACTTCGCTAAAACCAAAAATATTGACTTTTCTTGCTGAAACAAGTATATTTCTTCTTGTGTTATAATTATTATAATAATTAAAGTTCTGTTTTTTATTTGCTTAAAAAACTCAGAGTCAACAACCAAATAACTGCTCCGGAGCTTAGAGTGGCTGATGAGACCGGGCAACAAATCGGAATAATGAGCCGCGATGAGGCATTAAAACTAGCCAAGGAAAAAGGGCTTGATTTGATAGAGTTTGCCCCAATGGCCAAGCCGCCGGTAGCCCGAATTATGGATTACGGCAAATATATATATAGGGAAGAAAAAGAAGAGCGCAAGCAAAGAGCAAAACAAAGAAAAGACATCTTGAAAATAATTAGGATCAGTTTAAATGCCGGCTTGAATGATTTAAAAATTAAGGCCGAGAAAACCGATGTCTTTCTTAAAGAGGGGTTGAAAGTTCAAGTGGAATTAATTCTTAAGGGCCGCGCCAAATATCAAAAAACTTTTGCTGATTTGGGGAAACAAAAAATCGAAGATTTTCTAAAATTAATAACCGTGCCGACAAAAACTATTTCCGAACTAAAAAGACAACCGCGAGGATTCAACGTAACAATTGTAAAACAATAGATGTGGGCTATCCCGCAGTGGCGGGATGCTCATATTTTTAGCTAAAAATATGGCAAAATTAAAAACCAAAAAGGCAATATTGAGCCGATTAAAAGTGACCGGTAAAAGAAAATTAATAAGGCGGGCTTCAAATCAATCTCATTTTAATGCCAAGACCTCGGGAAAACAGCGCCGCTTGAAACGCCGAGTTCTGCTTGTAAAGAATCCGGATATTAAATTATTTAAACGATACTTACCATATAACTAAATATGCCGAGAGTTAAAAGAGGAACAATCTCCGTAAAAAGGAGGGAGAAAATTTTAAAATACACCAAGGGCTTTAAATGGGGCCGCAAGTCAAAAGTGCGCGCCGCCAAAGAGGCCCTGCTTCACGCTTGGACTCATTCTTATCGCGACCGCCGCGTTAAAAAGAGAACGGCCCGCGCTTTGTGGCAAATCCAGCTTAATGCTGCCGTAAGGCAAGAAAGTTTGAATTACAGTAAATTTATGCACGGCTTAAAAAAAGCCCATATTGAGTTAGATCGTAAAGTTTTGTCACAAATAGCCCGCCAACACCCGGAAATTTTCAAAGCGATTGTTGAAAAAATAAAATAAAATTCTATACTTTTGGCAAATATAAAAATATAAAACCGCTGGTCTTTACCAGCGGTTTATTCTCGGGATACACTCCCTTAGTAGCGGCAATCGGAAGGAGTTTCGCTCGTGGTTGCTTGTTTTTTCTGTTCTTTTTGTTCCTGCTGAATTTGAATTGCGGCTTCTTGTGGCGTGATCTTGCCATCGGCTACATCCTGCAAAAGTTTTTTTAGTTCTTTGTTCGTCATTTCTTTCACCTCCCTTTTTTGTTGGACTGTTTGCCATCCATCGTAAAATTTACCATCATAATATAGAACTTGTTTTGCGTATAGTTCCGGTTCTTTCGGTTTTGGTCTTCTCGGCGTTTGAAGTCCGCACATTTGCCGAAAATTAACAGGCATTTCATTTATTACGGCATCGCTGTGGCATCCGAAAGTAAACGGGTCGTCGTTAAGGCCGTATTTATAATTCAGGACCTTGGCCAAGTCAACAAATTTTTCCTCGTCTTGCTTAAGTTCTGCAAACCGTATTTTGTCTGCGCCTACAGACTTGGCAAATATAATATATTGCTCTATGGTTTTTGCACTATCAACGTGGCCCAAAATACAGTTACAATTAAGTCGAACATCTGCGCCTATTTCGTGAAGCGCGGTTATCACATCTTTCAAACCGTTAATAGAAACGCCAGTAATTGTTCTGTTTCTCTCAAGGTCGCTATCATGAATCGAGATATTTATTCCGGTTATTCCAGTCAGCGTATTAATGACATAATCAGGCGATAGTAACCCTCCGTTTGTAGTAACCCATACCTTGCGGTGTGCTGAATTTAAAACACAAATGATTTTTGATATATCTTTGTATAAAGTTGGTTCTCCACCCAGCAAGATGATGTTCGTCTTGCCCGATTTTAAAGCTTGCTCGGCTATAACGCGCCATTTGGCGCGTTCTATTGGATGATAACCGTTTTTCTCGATACACCACAAACACTTGCCATTGCATTTGTCGGTAAGATTAACTTCAAGCCAATCTTGAAAGTTTCCTCCACAAAAGTTATTTTTGTTCGGTTGCATTCTTAACCCCCTCTTTGGTTAGGATTGTTAAATAACATTAGCCAGCTTGGTTTTTAGCTATAATATCAAAAAGCTTCCAGTACAATAATAATCAGAATAAGTGCATTCTACCAGTAATACCTTAACTTGTCAAATAGGTCGTTATGGTTCAATAGCTTGGCACCTCCTAAGTTTGTGACCACCTAAGAGTTAAAATGTGTCGTTATTCCTGCGATCGCAAGATAAACTGCACTTTTTTAAATCACAAGTGAAATCTATTTTTAAGATCAAGTTCTATATCAACATCCTTCACCCGCAAAAACCTGACATAGGGCACAATATTAAATAGCTCAGTAATAAAATTGATTTCATTTTGGCATTCATAGGGATGAATAAAAACGCTTTTTTGCATTGGATAAAATTCCAATTCTTTCAGTTTAGAAGCCAAGGCCATTCTAGCGGGTTTTTTAGTTTCAGGAATATCAAAAACTACCATTCTCCACATCCGGTCCCACCTTGGCGGCCTATTTATTTTTAATTTGTCCAAATCATATAATAAAACCTTCTTCTTGCCTGCTTCGGTTAAAACAAGTTTAACAGTGCCATCGTTATTCTCTTTATAATCTACAATTTTTGATCTATATAATTTTCTAATTGACTCTCTTAAACTACGTTCATTTATTTTTCGCCATTCTTTGGTGATACCTTTAACTATTCGAAAATAAGCATCGGGACGACGCGTTAACGACAAAGTAAGTCCGCCGCCTAAAAGAAGTAAAACTTTTTTGCCCACTGGCCCTATCTGTCTCATTATTTTTGTGTTTTGATCTTTTTTTATCCTTAATGATACTAAATCTAATGATACTAAAAAATCTGCGGTTATTCAAGCGATCGCAAGAAGAGCTACAAATTGCAGAATATCCAACGGACATAAAATTATTTAAGAAGCTTCAACATTTCGCGCCATGGCCGAGTATTGATAATGTCGTTCTTGGTCGCCCAACCTCTTCTGGCTTGGGCAATTCCAAATTCCAAATAATGGAAACTATTCTTGCTGTGAGCATCGGAATCAATCGCCAATTTTACTCCGGCTTCAATCGCTTTTCTAATATATTCATCTTTCAAGTCCAAACGATAGGGATCGGCGTCAATTTCAAGCACCGTCCCGGTTTCTTTGGCTGTTTTTATAATTTCTTCAACATCAACATCATAGGGCCCGCGCTTTTGGATTAGCCGGCCAGTCGGATGGAATAAAATATCAGCGTTTTTATTTCTCATCGCTTTAACTATTCTTTTTGTTTGTTCCTCGCGAGGCAAATTAAAATGGGAATGAACCGCAATACCAACAACATCTAACCTCGCTAAAACTTCATCTTTAATATCTAACAAGCCGTCTTTCAAGATATTCACCTCGGCGCCTTTTAATATCCTGAACTTTTGTCCGCCAGCTGGCGGATTGAATTTTGAATTTAATTTGTCAATCGCCGCCATCTGTTTCAATAACTTTTTTTCGTCCAAGCCGCCGGTCATCGCCAAACTTTTTGTATGGTCAGTTATTGCAATATATCCTAACCCTATTTCTTGCGCCGCCACTGCCATTTCTTCAATCGAATTTTCTCCGTCGGTCCAATTAGTTGTGACTTGTAAATCACCTTTTACGTCCCCATAGCCAATGAGCTTTGGCAGTCCCTCAGGTTTACCCTGAGCTTGTCGAAGGGCGGCCTGAATTTCGCCGGAATCCGTTCTGATTTCCGGCGGCGGCGTTGCCATCCCCAGAGCTCTATAAATTTCTTCTTCAGTTCTCCCGGCAATTAATTTTTTGCCGCGCCACAAGCCGTATTCATTTAATTTATACTTCTTTTTTTCAGCTAAAACCCTTAAAGTAATATTGTGGCGCTTGTCTCCGGTAAAATATTGTAAGGCAGCGCCAAAACTTTTATCCGGCACGACCCGCAAATCGGCATCCATACCGTCTTTTAAGCGAACCATTGTTTTGGTGTTGCCTCTGGAATAAACATGAGCTATTTCCGGCATAGAAATAAAAAAATCCATAACTTTTTCCGGCTTCTTTGAGGTAACAAGAATATCCAAATCCCCGATGGTTTCTTGCATTCTTCGAATTGAACCGGCAATCGCCACCCTGTCAATTTCTTTTAAATTTCTTAAACGATTCTCTATTAACCTGACCTGGGGCAAAATTGAACCCAAAAGAAATCGGCCGCCCGATTTCCTTAAAAATTCGATTCCTTTTAAAATTTTTTCTTCGGCTTTTTTCCCCAAACCCGCTATTTTTGCTATTTTTCCGGCTTTAGCCGCTTTTTCTAAATCATTAATATTTTTAACTTTCAATTTTTTATACAATTTAAAAATCATTTTTGGCCCCACGCCTTCAACAGAACTGAGTTCGCCGACTTTAACCGGCAAAAATTTCTTTAATTTTTCGTAATATTTTAAATGACCGGTCTTAATCAGTTCTTCAATTTTTTTGGCAATAGAAACGCCCACGCCGGGGATATCTTCAACGGCCTTGAGTCCTCCTTTTTTATAAATTTCTGAAACTTCTTCCTCCAGATTCTCAATAGAATACCCCGCCTTTTCATAAGTCCGGGGCTTAAATTGAATTCCTTTAATTTCCAAATGCCCGCCTATTTCGTAAAGAATTTTTGCAATTTCTTTATTTTCTATTTTTGCCATAAATTTCTAAAATTTAGAACGAAGTGAATAAATTTTAGCTAAATTTGTGAGCATCCCCCACCACTTTTACGTTCAAGCGTAAAAGTGGTGGGGGACAAGGTTTTGTTTCCAAAAATCAGATCTTTGGCTCTGATTTTTGGTCAAAGCCCTTGTGGTCTAATTCAATCACGGTACTATAAAGAGAAATCTGAATTACTAAACCTAAAAGAGACAATATACCAACAATTAAAAACAAATTATGGAAACCAAAACGCTGGGCCAAGACACCGCCAATGGCGGCCGTTCCGGCTGCTGCCAATGCGACGCCGGTGGTTTCAAGCGTCCACTCGGTCCCCTCCTTATTTTTATCAATATGGCGCGTGAAGATAGCGTACCAACCCGGGTTGGCCAAAGCGCCCCCAATGCCCAAAACAGCTTGAGCTAAATAAAGATGCAAGGGAGTGCTTACAAAAAAATAAGCGAAAGGCACAATGCTGATTAACGCTGACCCGGCCACCATAAATATAAAATCGTCTTTTTCGCCTTTGCGGCGGTCTATATATCTTGCGATAGGCATTTGTAAAAAAGCTCTCACTAATAAGTTAATGGTTGCCGCAAAACCGGCAGTGGCAATAGTAGCTCCGGCGATTTGGTTGGTGATAAAAATAGCAAAAATCGGATTAATCAAACCATAGGCGGAAAAAAACATAATATCGCCCAAAACCAAAACCCTGATAATCTTATTAACAAATGAAATAAACATATTAGTTATATTTTAACATACGAGCGCCCTCGAGAGGAATCGAACCCCTATCACGAGATCCGGAATCTCGCGTCCTGTCCGTTGAACGACGAGGGCAAAAATTTATAAGCTAAACCAAATTTCTAATATGGCGCCTAAAGATACCACGGTTCCGATTATATAATAAAGAACATTGGGCAAGTATATTTTATATGCCGGTTCGATTTCTGAATTTTTCGCTTTTTTATGAATCATTAAAATTATAATTGCCTGAAAACCGAAAAATAACGCGCCAACGATATTAATAACCGGAACAACGTCTCTGGCGCCTAAGAAGAATAAAGACAGCGGAATAAGCCCCGTCAAAGCCCAAGCAAGTTTTTTGTTTAATTTCAAATCATACCAAAGTGTTTCCTTAAAATAAATTCCGTAACTTAACGCCGCCTCGGTTACGGCCAGAAGCCCCAAGATTGCCCCGAGAAACATAATAAAACCGGAATTAAGAGCGCGGGAAAATCCAAATATAGCGTCTGGAGAAGTTAATGGCCCGGAAACGCCAAAAATAATAAAAACAAATATAAGATAAACAATTGCGGGAATTAAAGTTCCGTATTTTATGGCTTTCTTGAGTCTATGCTTTTCAGCGCCGAGCAAATCCTCCATTTTCGGTATCACCGTATAACCGGTCATAGCAAAAAGAATAACCCCATAAGGCAGAAACATATTTTTTATATCAAATCCGCGAAAATTATTTAAATTAACGTACCCAAAATTAAAAATCGAAATTAGAATAATAATAAAAATCACCAGAGAGCTTATATAAAATTCAGTTTTGCCGAAAGTTTTCGGCCGCGCCAAAATCGCCAAAAACCAAAATATAAAGAATACTATGGAACTCCAGAACATATCCTGACCCGTTATCAGCGAAAGGAATTTCCCTCCGAAAATTATATATATCAGCAACACTCCTACACCGCCCAACAAAACAGATACCATAACCAAAGCCCCCCATGGGCGGCCCAAATAATTCGAAGCTATCCCTACCAGGCGTTTGTGGCCCTTTGTCCGTAAAGTAATTTCACCAAGAATTTGTTGAACCAACAAAACAATAAAAACAAGAACTATAAACTCTGCTAACCCCAAAAAAAATCCGGCTTTGGCAAAAACATAAGGCAAACTAAAAATGCCGGCACCTATGGTAGTACCGACAAGAGAAAACACTGCTAACCAAAAACTCTTGTCTTTATTATTCCCGCCCATAATTATAAGCGCTGTTTTTATATTTATTCTTATTATTCTTTGATTCCTCTTTTATCAGAACAACTTTTTCTTTTTTAACTAATTTTAGAAGTTTTTCCAAAAGGCGCTTGGGATTCGAATCATAGACGATTTTCCCCGGCCCGCGATGTGACCTTGCCACAATTTCGCGAATCATATCTGCGGTGCCGCCAGTTCCCTCCAAAACGCCAATGGGTTTCGCATCTTCAAAAGCAATCGTAAATTCATTAAGAGTCCCCATACGGCCGCAAATAACAATAATAGCATCGGCTGAACGAGTTAAAAGCAGATTACGGCCCGAATAATCAAACCCGGTATAAATAATCAAATCAAAATAATCCGTCGGCAGATGATAAGTTTTAACATGGGCTTTTTCCGTAGCCGCCGGAGACACACCAATTGAAATCCCGCCCTCTTCTTTAGCGCCGCGGGCAGCCCAATATGGGACGCCTATGGTTGCACCTGTCAATAAAACTCCATTTTGGCGGATAATTTCTTTGCCCGTCTCCATAGCTATTTCTAAGACATCGCGATTGCAATGTCCTGTTTCAGCCGCTCCTGAAATAGCAACTTTATACTTCATGTGACTTTTTTTAGGCATATAAAAAATTATTAAAAGTGATAATTTATATTACCTAAAAAAAAATTTTAAATCAATATTGGTGTGATAACTAATCTAAAATAGCCCAAAAAATATATTATAAAATCGCACAATAAGCAGGTTTATAAGCCAAAAATACGCGATTTATTAATTCGCCCTACGATAAACTAATAAAAAATTTTATGGTTTAATATATGCAATTAATTATGAGGTCTTGACACGATTTGTAGTTTTTGAATTAAAACCAATTCTGTGGATAACTTTACCTGATTTCAAAATAGCTCCGGTATACACAACTACTCCCCAATCATTAAACAGCCCGTAAACATATTCTCAACAGTTATGAACCACACTATAAATTGTAGAAAAACAACTGAAACAAAGAACGACGGAAAAACAAGAATTTTATAAATATTTTAGAAAGATATAAGATATTCGTAGATATCCGACATCTATAAATATTCTTATGTTCACTTTAATTTTCCTCTCTACTATTATTCCCCCTCAATTCTTCAAACTCTTGTATAATATGTTAGCTATAGCTAACATATTATAATCTTACTTTTTAAATTTCTGATTCGGAAAGAATCGGAAAGAAGATGGATTAAAAGAAAATAAAAAACTTCCTAATCTAGATCAAAAAAATAACTTATTTATTGCTTATGTAAATAATAAATCCACATAAAATAACACAAAAACAATAGGATTTCTTTCACGCCCAAATTTAATATAGATAGAAAATTATATGGCTTTTTGCATTATCCCCCAAAATTAAAGAAATCCAAATTTTAGCCATGGTAGCCATCTTTGAAGCTCTTTAAAAATCTTAAAATGAATATGTGGGATAGGCCAACGCTATCTTACCGATTATTTTACTCAGTTTTTCTTAAGATCTCTTCACGTTCTATATTCTCCATCTTTCTAATGGGCAAAATTACATACGGCACATTAGAAAACGTTGAAACTATGCTCTCCTCTTGGTTAATATCGGCCTTCAGCGCTTTATCATCAGTTAATGACTTGTACTGCGTTAATTCTTCTAAGATTTTTCTTTTGAGACCATTATGAGCGCTATATTCTTTTACGGCATCGTTTTGCGCATTTTCTGGGGCAACTGTCTTTGCCGGCTTTCTTATAGTATTTTTAGCGCTTACAACAGGCAATAGATCCTTTTTGGAAGACAAAATTTCTGTTAAAAATTTGTTTGATAATTTGCCCTTGGATGCTGAGCGGCCCGGATCGGCAAAATTTTTAATAAAATCGGTCATCCAGCCATTGGTAGTAACATAGTAACTGCCAATCCTTATTCCCTTTAACTTATTCTGTCTAATCATCAGACCTAAATGATCGCGGGTATAACCATACAATTGGGCAGCAGTTTTAAGCGAGAGATATTTTTCAGAGTTATTTTCTTCCATAAGTAATGAAATTTTTTTATCTTAATATCCTATTAAAATAGCTAAGCTGTCACAAAATTTTTATCGCAAACGCGATATAAAAAATAATCCTCTGTAATTATAACAAAAAACAAAAAGCTCTGCAGCCGCGAGCTGTGGACAACTTAATATTGAGTGACGGATAAATTTGTTTTTTAAAAGTTGATCTCAAACTGCCGTTTTACTGAACCGTATGAACCCAGCGATTTGACGGTGAAATTGGGATAGCTTCCGATTACTGTTGTTGAAACTGAGGCGCCATTAGACATTGTGGGCGCCGGGACCGAAGCGCCGTTTCTAATTTGATACAATTGCCATTCCACGCCGGAATCGGCCGCGTAAACGGCAATCATTGAATGATTAACATCGGAGGAAAGCTTGAATTGAACGACAACAATAGTGGCAATCAACATCGCGATTAACATTCCGGCCGATAAAATAATCATCGTTAGAAGAAGAGCGATGCCTTTTTCGCGTTTGTTTTTATTCATAATTGCAGGTACCTTTCACTGACGGTATTTTGAATTTTAGTATTTGAGATTTGGTTGCCAACTTGGCTGGTAATGCCGATGGTTATGGTAACGCGCGGCTCTAAGCCGTCGCCGGGCGCTTGACCCAAAAGATAGAAATTCAAATAGTCCACCGCTACTTCCGACCCCGTAACGGCCGAATAATTCGCTCCCCCGTCGGATGATTTCTCTATGATTTTATTGTTCAACCGATAGATAACCGATTCGCTTTTGGCGTTGGTAAACGAAAGAGAATTGACGCTTCCGCCAAAATTTTTACCGGTTCTAATTTCCCGCGTCATTGATTCCAGCGCAAACCGCGCGTTGTCTTCAATGTTGCGCAGAGAAATAATGCGGCGCTGGCTTACAAGCGCGATAACAAATATGCTGACGACCATTGTCACCACTAATCCAAAAACACCGAGAGCAACTATTAATTCTATCAAAGTCAATCCTCTTTTATCTTTTAATTTATTATTTATATTCGTAATTCGCATATATTCGTAATTAGTAGGAAAGTTTATTTCCAATTAAATAAATGTTCTTCGGCGGAATTAGCGTAATTAATGCCTTTTCTCTGCCAAGTAACCGTGGAAATGACTCGCAATTCATAACTTGAAAGATTGGATGTGGAAATTTTTCTTTTAAAACCCGAGGAATTGCCGCTTGAATAATTATATAAACCATTTGAAGCGTCAATCAGAAGTTCCATATCGGCATACGGATTCAAACTTAAAGAATTATAAGCAATATTATAATCTCCATCCGAGAGGCCGTTGTTCCAAGCCAGATTTTGAAGCCAATTATTGTCTCTGATATTTCTTACCACTTCCAAGCCTTCGCTGTTTAGATTAGCCGCAACCAGTCGATCTTTTATGAGGGAAACATAGAACAAGGAGCTGTTTATCAGAACCAAAACCGCCATCAGTCCGACTATAATGACTCCAATCGCGACAATTGTTTCCAACAGGGTAAATCCCTTATTATTTTTATTTAGTTTTCCCAGTTTCATTACGGCGAGGAAATAAATCCTGTTTTATTAATATTAATCGTGCGAGTCGCGCCATTTTTATTAATCATGATGACACTGGCGGATGTTTGATCAGGAATAAATTTCACTGTCGGGTCGGGAGGTGTAAAAACAACATCGGAAAGATTACTGCTTAAACTGCTTATATTGACGCCGGCGTCAAAATTAGTGGTCTCAAAATCTTCTGAACCATCGCCGGCTCTTATAAAATCTCGGTCGGAACAATCGGCGAAAGAAGCCAAATCGGCAAATATAACATAGCTTGTAGATCCAATGCCGTTAAAATGAACGCCCCAGCCGCAGGGAACGCCGACAGTTTTATAGGTCTTTGATGAAAGCGCAAAGGACTGGGCGCGGCGCAGATTTAAGGACAAATTTTGGGCCGACCTCAAAAGCGCCGAGTTTTGCTGTTCGGTGCCAACATTAAAAATGACAATACCAGTAATTATAACAATAATCGACAGGACAACCAGCATTTCAACAAGAGTAAACCCCTTGTTATTTTGTTTAGACATAGGGTTTAAAGATTTGGTTATGAGTTTAAAAGTTTAATAAGTCAAAAATAAAATTAGAGAGAAAAAAGGCAATTGTCGCGCCAAGGACTAAAAACGGGCCAAAAACAATTTGGCTTTTTAAGGTTTTTTTGCCAAGCCCTATTAATATTATACCAAATGCGGCGCCAATAATAAAAGCTAACATAAAGGAGGCGATAGCCAACAAGAGACTTAAAAATAAACCGATTAAAAACGCTAATTTAGCGTCGCCCAAACCCATCGCCCGGCCTTTGGAAAAATAGAAAAACAGAAAGAAAAACAAAAAAGCAACGGCGGCAGTAATAAGTGATGAAATATTAAAATTATAAACCAAAGCAACCGCTATTGCCGGATAGACAATTTTATCCGGAATAATTCGCCATTTAAAATCATAAACAGCAATAACCAAAAGAGACGAAAAAATAAAAATATAATAGATAATATCCAAAACCCCCGCCTTCTCCGCCAAACTGGCGGCTTCGGCGGGCAAAGCAAATTTATAAAAAATCAGAACCCAAAGTAGACCCGAAATCAATTCCACTATCGGATATTGCCAAGAGATTTTTTTATGGCAATGACGGCAGAGACCGCGGAGATAAATAAAACTCAAAAGCGGTACGAGATCGTACCATTTCAAAACAGTTCGGCAATTAGGACAGATGGATCGACCAAAAACCCCGCTCTTCAGCCGAAGGGCGGGGTTTAAGCGATAAATCACGACATTCAAAAAACTTCCGAAAACAAGCCCAATTACAAAACTACTGAGCAATATCATAACAATATCTGGAAGCGGCACTGCCGCAACCGGCCGTATCCACGCCGGTAAACCCATTGACGTAAACATTAGGATAGGGACAACTAGTCCCGGCCGTAGAAACACAGTCGCGATCCTGATTTAAAAGCATACCGCCTTGGTCTTCCAAGCTAGCGCCAATGTGATACGACTGAGGACCTAGGGCGCCAGTTGGCGTATAAGTGGCATACCAGTAGCAGAGATCGGAATTGGCAGCGCAGACAGTGCCTGATGGAGCCAAGGGATCAAGTGGCCACACCGATATCTGAAGGCCGGTGACCAAACTTGCGATGGTGGCGGGATACATGCCATTTTTGCCGTAATAATCTTCAGCTGCGGTTTGGAGATTCCTGACATCAGCAACTCTTTTGGTGTCTCTGGCTCTTCTTCTGGTACTGGTTAAATTAACCACCAGAATTGACGCCAAAAGGCCGATGATGCCAATAACCACCAAAAGTTCAAGCAGAGTGAAACCCTTCGACGAGCTCAGGGCAAGCCCTTTTTGTTTTTTATTTTTAAACATAAAAGTTTTAATTTAATTTATAATAAATCGACCGTTTTTAAAATACATTAACTAAATTATATATCGGAAGTAAAATCGCCGCAACTAAGATACCCACACCCACCCCTAAAACCACAATTAAGATGGGTTCAATAAGATTTACTAAATTATCAAAGGCCCGGTTAACTTCCTCGGTAAAGAAAACTGACACTTGTTTTAAAATAGTGTCAAGTTTTCCGGTTTGTTCGCCAATTGATATCATTTGAGTAACCATCGGCAAGATCTCCGGATAGCGGGCAAAAACCGTACTAATATTACCGCCTTTTCTCACCGCCTCATTGGCTTCAAGAATAATCCGGCGATAAACCACATTGCCAACTACACCGGCTGTTATTTCAAGCGACTGGGAAATAGCAATGCCGGCCGAAGAAAGGGTTGATAAGGTCTCTGAAAAGCGCGCCAGATAGATTTTTTTCAGAAGTTCGCCAAAAATCGGCAGCCGAAGTTTTAAGCCATCGTAAGCATAGCGCCATTCAGGGGACTTTTTAATTGACATAGTAACAAAATAAATAGCTGTAAACAGAAAAATAAAAAGAAGCCAGCCCCAGCTCTTCACGAAATTAGATGAGCCGATAAGCAGACGGGTGATTAAAGGCAATTGTTGGCCGGATTCGGTTAAAACGGATGTTAAGTTGGGGACTACCCAAATCATCATCACTATGCTAACCGCAATAAAAGCCGCCACAATAAAAGCCGGATAAATCATCGCGCCTCTGACTTTGGAATTTAAAAGATACTGGCGGTTGATGTAGTCAGAAAGATAAATTAATGTTTCTTCCAGCCGGCCGGAAATTTCTCCGGATCTCACCATTTGGATGAAAAAATTTGAAAAGACCTTAGGATGTTTGGCGAGAGCTTTTGAAAAAACCACTCCGGCATCCACGTCGTCGGCAACATTTGCGATAATTTTGGAAAATTTAGGATTGACAACCTGTTTTGCCATAACTTTCAATGATTGCACTAACGGCACTTTTGCCTGAATTAAAACTGCCAACTGTTTTGTGAAAAGAACAATTTCTTCGTTCTTAACCCGATTAAAATACGATAACAGCTGATCAACCAACTTATTAAAAGTCAAATTTCCTGCTTCATTAAAGGGCTTGATGTCGGTGATAATCAACAGTTGATTTTGCAAAACAGAAATAGCCGCTTCAATCGAAGGCGCTTCCATAATATCAGATTCTTGTTTCCCTTCTTGAGTTCTGGCTGTGTATTGAAATTTTGCCATAAATTTCTAAAATTTAGAACTTATTGAATAATTGTTTGTTGGAATTCTTTTGGGTTTAAAGAATAAGCCATTGCCGTTTCCGGCGTCACCTCGCCGCGACGAACCAACTCGGCCAAACTGCGGTTTAAAGAAATCATACCATCTTCAAGAGATGTTTCAATAACTAAATCAAGCTGGTGGGCCTTATTTTCACGAATTAGATTAGAAACCGCATTATTGGCAAACATTATTTCGACAGCCGGAATGCGGCCGCCCCGCACGCGGGGCAGAAGCCGCTGGGAAACCACCGCTGAGATAGTATTGGCCAATTGAAGCCGGATCTGGTTTTGCTGGTTCGGAGGGAAAACATCAATAACCCGATTAACCGTCTGGCTGGCGCTGTTGGTGTGAAGCGAGGAAAACACCAAGTGACCCGTCTCGGCTGCCGTGAGAGCGGTGGCGATGGTTTCCGGATCGCGCATTTCACCAATCATGATGACATTGGGGTCTTCCCGGAGAATTGAACTTAAAGCATTATAAAAACTCTTGGTGTCCTGACCAATTTCCCGTTGATTAACTAAAGATTTGTCGCCGATAAACAAATATTCTATAGGATCTTCAATGGTGATAATGTGTTCAACCCTTGAGCGGTTAATCTCATTAATTAGTGAAGCCAAAGTCGTTGATTTGCCGTGACCCGAAGGTCCGGTTAACAACACAAATCCTTGTTTTAGTTTGGGGATCCTATGGAGCACCGTTGGCAAATTAAGCTCTTCTATGGTTTTAATTTTTGAAGAGATTAATCTTAGAGCGCTGCTTATAAATCCTTTTTCAAAAAAAATATTCACGCGGAAACGGGCCTTGTCTTTAAAACCGTAAGAAAAATCAATCTCTTTTTTTTCAATAAAAGTTTCTTTTCTTTCGCCTAAAAGCTGATAAGCCAAGTCCCCGGCATGTTCGGGGGTTAAAATCGAAAATTCATCAAGCGTTAAAAGCACGCCGTCAACTCTGACAATCGGCTTGTAGCCGACGGAGAGATGCAAATCCGAAGCATCTAACTTTAGAGTATTTAAAAACAGGTCTTCTAACTCTTGTTGTATTGTTGGCATACGCTTGGGCAAAGCCCTTATTTTAATTCTTCACTAATACTAACAACTTGAATCAACTCTTCAAAACCAATTATACCCTCCAAGACCTTGGCGATGCCATCCTGAAGCATTGTTGTCATCCCCTGCCTTTGAGATTCTGCCAAGATTTTAGATTCTGTTGGCTCGGATATAGCTATCTGTTCAAGTTGCGGCGTCATCTCCAAAATTTCAAAAACCGCAATTCTGCCTTTGGTTCCCCTATTGCCGCATTTCGGGCAACCTTGGGCCTTGTAAATCTTAAGTCCCTCTTTTTTCCCGCCAGAGGCGGGTTCGCCTTTGGCGAATATTTTCGGCCGCGACCGCTCGGGCATCGATTCAATAATATCTAAAATTACTTTCTTTATTTTTTCCGGTGGTTCTATTTCCTTTTTACAATCCGGGCATAACCTTTTAACCAAACGTTGGGCCAAGGCCACATTTAAAGCTGAAGGCAAAAGAAATGGTTCAACGCCCATATCTATCAAGCGCGGGATAACGCCAATCGCGTCATTGGTGTGAAGCGTTGACAAAACGAGATGGCCAGTCAGGGCCGACTGGACCGCCAGACCGGCGGTTTCCGAATCCCGCATTTCGCCAACCACTATAATATTAGGATCTTGCCGCAAAATTTGTCTTAAACCGTTAGCAAAAGTATAGCCCAATTCCGGCCTGATTTGTGATTGGTTAACGCCGTCTATCCAGTATTCGACCGGATCCTCAAGACTCACAATATTCACCCCCTCCGTGTTTAAAATCTGCAAAATACCATAAATAGTTGTTGATTTCCCCGAACCGGTCGGACCGGTCATAAGTATCATCCCGAATGGCTTTCTGATGCCTTTTTCTATAACTTCCAAATTGCGCCCGATAATTCCCAGCTCCGGCAAAGTTTTCAAGCCAATAGTTGGATCCAAAATTCTAAGCGCCACTTTTTCGCCCCGAGCCGTTGGTAAAACCGCCACTCGCAGGTCAACTTCCTTCTCTCCAATTTTAGTGGTGAAACGGCCGTCTTGGGGCCGCCGTGTTTCATCAATCTGTAAGTTAGAAAGAATTTTAATGCGGGAAACAATGGCCGGCGTAATTTCTACCGGCAAAACTACCACGGTTTGAAGCGTGCCATCAAGACGGAAACGGACCCTGAGTTTATTCATTGTCGGCTCAATGTGAATATCAGAGGCCTTGGATTCAATACCGTGCTTTAAAATCGTTTCAACCATCCGGATTATCGGCGCCTCCTGCTCTTTTCTGCCTTTTAGAGTTTCGGGTAGGCCCACTTTCTCCCCTTCCTGGGCAAGCTCTCTTCTTAATCCTTCAAGCGCTTCGCCAACCTCCTCCCCCAAGCCGGCATATTGCTTCACCAACCCAGACCATTCATCCTCGCTAATTTTAAAAACTTGGGCTACAAGGCCATTGCGAGAGGCCAAAAAATTAAGCGCTTCTTGCGCCTTAACATCATCAGGATCAACCAAACCGATATCTAAAACATTGCCAGATAAGGCCAAAGGAATCATCTTATAATGCCTTGCCGCTTCTTCCGAAATTAAAATCAGGACATCGGGCGGAATTCTTTTATCTTTATCAATTGGCATAATTGTGTCTTTTTGTGCCCTCCCTGACAAGGGAGGGTTGGGGTGGGTTTTTTCTTTTGCTTTTGAGAAACCCCCTGTGTCCCCCTTATCAGGGGGAAATCTTAATAAGGGATGAAGGGATTTGTTCTTCCAAGCGAATCAACAACAATCGGCAAAGCGCCATAAATTTTGAGCGACTTGTAAAAAGGACTGTCAATAATGCCAAATGAGAAACTCGGAAGCTGGCTCACTTTAACTTCCAAAGAAGTTAAGGGCGGTGCCGGCAGAAGAACCGGCGCCTCTAAAGACAAACTGATACCTTGGTAAAAGAAAAAGTAATAGCCCGCGGCCAAAATCAATATAACAACGCCGACAATAATTAAATAAGACGAAAATGGTTTTTTTGGCCGCGGCGCGACCTTATAAGAGCCGAAAGTACCCAAAGGCGGTGTGGGAATAGTAACCATTTTATTGGTAATAAGTGTTAATTAATAAATTAAACTCTAAATTATTGAGATTTATGTTGGTTTGGCCCGGAGCAACGCCATTAAAAGAAACTCTGGTAACGTCAAAAAGCCGCAAACTTTTTTCCACGGCTTTGAGATAACTTTGGAAAGCCGAATATGAACCCTTAACTTTGATTTCCATTATCAAAGTTTTAACGTTCGGGGCTTTCAAATCTTTGGGCTTAAAATTAACGCCTGAAAAAATTAAGCCGTTTTCCGAAGCCAAGGCCTCAAGATTTATTAAAAGCTCGGGAATATTCTGCCCCACTGGAATGGCCTTGTTGAAAGAAGCAAGATCGCTCGCTCGCCCGTTATATTGGCCGATCAAGCGTTCTAAATTTGTCGCAAGTTTTTCCCGCTGCGCCAGATTATTCTCATTCTCTTTTTTTAATTCAAGTGCGGCTTGGGTACTGTTCCAAAGCGGCAAGAGAACCCAAAAAATTATAGCAGCGGCGGCAACAAATAAAATAAGGGGAAGAACTAAATATTTAAAAAGATTTGACATTTCTATTTATTGTTGTTTTTTAACAAATAATCGGGACTCAACGTCGGCCAAAAGTTCAAAATCCAAACCATTGGCGCCAAAATTTATTCCTTTGACTTCCAAACTTTTAACATCGGCATTCTCGCGCAAAGCCACCATTTGTTTGGCTAAAGCGGTGTAATTTTGGGCCGTGCCTTTGAGCTGGATAATTCCGGTCTCGCGATCGGCGTCAAATTTAGTGAAAACCACTTTTTGATAAGTGAGCGAACCGATTACGTCAAAAACATTGGAAAAATAACTATGATTAGAAACCAAGCCGCTAAAAACATTAAAAGAATCACTTAGGTGCGCCACGGTGTTTTCATCATCGACATTAATTTTGGCGGCTTCGGTTTTAATTTGATTATTAATATTTACAATTTCTGTTTGAATCTGAGATAAATAAACTTTCAAAAATATAAAAGCGGCGATGCTTAAGAAAAACAAAGTAATGGAAAGCCACAGAGGCCAGCGCCAGGTTGGTAAAGAAATTTTTGGTTTTTGGGAGACAATTTCTACCATATTATCTTTTCAATAAAATTATATCACAACTTAAGGTTTATGGCTTATACGCTTCCGCCGCATTAGTAGTTATAAATGAAACGTCTGATGTTTGCCCTCCGGTTTTGAGAACCCGGCCATCTTGAAGCGGAGTTATTTGATGTCGAAAGATAACAGCAGTGTTAAGATTACCCGTAAGCTCAAAAGTATTATTGAAAGGATTAAAAATCTGAGCTTTAACGCCTACGCCAACAAACAACACCTCCCCGCTATCTAATAATACCAAAGAATTGCGGGCTGTACCATATATGAGCATTGGCCCAACTTCAATAAAAGAATTATCGATCGGATCAAAAATTTCAGCGGCTTGGCCATTCGCCTGATTAAAAAGCTTGCCGCCAAGAATTAAGACCTTGCCATTGGGTAGAGTATTAACGCTTAAGCCCAACTGTTCGGCCGAAGACGTGGCTGAAGTAAAGATATTAGAAACCGGATTATATATATCCACACTCATTAAAGTTCCAGAAAGCAAACCGTTCACAATCAAAACCCGACCGTCGTTTAAGAGGACGCTTGCCGCGTGAGACCTGGGAACGGTCATATCGGGACCGGGAGTAAAGATATTTGTATTGGGATCAAAAACCTCGGTTGATTTAAGCGGAGCGTTGTTGCCGCCGGCAATCAATACTTTTCCGTCATTAAGAAGCGTTGCTGTGTGATAAAAGCGAGCTTGGTTCATATTGACGATGAAACTAAAGGAATTGGCTAATGGGTCAAAAACTTCAGCGCTTTTTAGAGTTGTGCCATTGTTATCTTGGCCGCCGATAATTAACACTCGTCCGTCGTTAAGAAGCGTTGCTGTGTGAAATGTTCGGGGAGAAGTCATATTGTCGATAGCGGTAAAAGTATTGGTTTGAGGATTAAATATCTCGGCCGAATTGAGAACCGAAAAAGTTGAACCATTGCCCTTAAAGCCGCCAGCAATCAAGACGCGGCCGTCGTTTAAAAGAGTGGCGGTGTGGTCGGCTCTTTCGGCAGTCATTGGGCCAACCGATTGCCAAGTATTAGATGGTTGAGGTAGAGGAGTTGGGACACAATTCAAGCCCACTAACGGATCACAGACGGCCTTGAGAGCATTCAACCTCCGTCCTATAGGTTTATCCGGCTCAGTAATCACTGGGTCAGTGTTTTCTGTTTTGGTTAAAATATTCTTAATTTGCGCTGGGCTCAATTCTGGTCTGATAGCTTTAATCAATCCGGCCACGCCAGTGACCATTGGGGCGGAAGCGGAGGTGCCGGAGAAAAGTAAATAATCATCTAAATCTAAAGATTCTTTAAAAATATTTGGGGCCCAAGCTTTTTCGGGAGCCGATATATTAACAGGCTCGCCGTGATTACTAAATTTAGCTCGCTTATCGGCGAGTGTTGTAGCGCCCACAGTAATAACATTGTCTAAATTATCACCCAAGTTGGCTGGAGTTACTAATTCTGCAAAAGTTCCATCATTGCCTGCCGCAACAACAAATAAAATATCCGGATTGAATTTAAATTTAAAAAATAAAGTCGTATTAGCCACAGGATCAAATTTGACATTGCTAAAATTTATAATTTTTGACCCGCTTTCTCTGAGGCTAGATATTTTTGATAGAAGACTGAATGCAGGAAAGACACTGGGATTACGTCTTACTTCTAACGTGTAATCTAAATTCTTCACACCGCTCAAAATGCCATTCATATGAGGAAATTGATAGTTAGCTGATGAAGCGGCGGAGATATTGTTAGCGCCTATTATACCCGCAACATTCGTGCCGTGCATAACAGTTGTAGTGCCTATAACAATAATCCGATCTCGTTGTATATCGACAGGAGTATTTCCGATTTTAACTCCCAAAAATTCCGGATGAGATGTGTCAATACCAGTATCAATAATCCCTATAATAACTTGGGTTAAATTGGTTGATCCCAAGGTATTTAAAAGTTCCCACGCGCCCTCTATCTCAATTTTTTTATAAGCATCAAATTTACCAGCGCCACGAGGATCTTCATTTAAATTTAGAAAATCAATATTAAAATGATTGGCCAGTGCCGCATAAGCACCTGCTATAACAAAAGATATCACAACGATTATTAATAAAAATTCGGATTTTTTGTTTTTAAAATGAAACATAAACAATTTTTACAATGCTGGTTTAAATGGAAGCATGGCGTTAAATATAAAAGCTGATACAACAATAAAATTGATTAGCAATGCAATAACTAAGTATTTATCTTTTGGTCTTATAAATATCAACGCAAAAATTCCTCCGATTAAATTAAATATAAAAGCGAACAGAGGAACAAAGATCAAAAATAACTCCGGAAAATTTACCAAGAAAAAATGGAAAAAAAGGGGAGTTCCAAAGCTTAACAATGATAAAATATTTACAAAAACGGTTAGTATTAAATATTTTTTTGACACAATTTTTATTTACTAATTAAATTTGGCATTACTTCCAAAACATGGGGATTATTTAAATTTTTAATCGCCTGAACCGCGTTGTTTAAATCATTCGCTGTATTGGTTATTAATTCTATTTTGTAGATGGGTGGATTCGGAGCAAATCCAATAATATTACCGCTGACAAGTTCAATAATATTTTGAATATCGGTAATTGTAATTTCATCTGAAAAAACGATAACAATTTCGTTCGCTATAAATTTTATGCCGTTGTCAGTAACGATTCTTGTTAAATCGCTTTCTTTCTCAAAATTCATTTCTCTGCTCACCACTGTCCCCTTTTCTATCTTCACTTTCCTCGCTAAAATCTGGCCTCTTATGGTTGAGGTCTCGCCGAGTTTTACACTCGCCTTAGGTGCCAGGAGTTTGAAATTGAGAAATGAATCCTTGCCGAAAACAATGGGCCGGCCGATTTTTTGTTCTTTTTGCTCTTTCTTTTTATTGTCATTAAGCAAGCCTTCTATTTCCTCATCATCGTCTTCTTTTTCAACTTTTTCGTTCTTGGGACGGATACCGACATAGTTGACGGCTAAGTCAGTCGGCTTAAGATTGTTATTGCCTGAAAGTATAGAGACATGTTTTTGCCCCTTAAGTTTGAATTGAATGTTTATTATGGTGGAGGAATTGAAAATTAATACTGAATTTTCTTTCAGTTCAAGTTTTCGGAGGTTATAAATGCCGCCGGTTAAGGTGAGGCGGCTGTCTTTTTCAAGAATAATGTCGCGGTAGTTTCCTGACGCGAGAGTATTATTCTGGCCGGTGAATTTGAAATCTTTGGTACCTATTTGAAAATCTGGAATCTCGGGAAGTTTTGCTATGGGAAGTTGTATAGGTTTGGTTTGAATTCCGAGAATTTTAGCTTCTTTATGAAGTTTTAATTTGTTGAATGAAACGTTACCATTTATTGTCGTGTTTTTATCTATGGCAATTTCATCAGTAAAGAGATTGCCGCTGATGATAGTATCTTTTTGGATGTCTATTTCATCGTTTGAGCCGAGGTCGCCCGATGAAATCTGAACTCCCTGTTCAAGTTGAATTTCTTCTTGGGCAAAGAGAACGAAGTTGTCTAATGAGTTGAATAACGGCGGACTGTTAAAAGCGACAAAAGCAATGCCGACAACGGCAAGCGCGGAAACTATATAATGATAGTTGTCTTTAATGTGTTTTTTAAAAACCTCCACATTTTTATCTTATTGCATTGCTTTTAACGCCAGCCCGACGGCTATTGCAAACTCATGGCCGATTTCATCAATCACTGGTTTTAACTTTTCGGGATAAGCAACCCGGCTAAAAGGCGCGCCAATAA
>Ga0265296_1000804_pt1 | contig 41930 bp, 33 predicted proteins | sample MunlanPumphouse1_FD_189073 | JGI IMG/M metagenome (GOLD analysis project Ga0265296, IMG submission 189073) | Groundwater microbial communities from a municipal landfill in Southern Ontario, Canada - Pumphouse #1 | ecosystem: Environmental > Aquatic > Deep subsurface > Groundwater | place... | reverse complement strand
TTTACTCTTTATCAGGTTACGCATGGTGCCAGGATGCTTCTGTCCCATAGCAGAGAGCATAGTTCGCACCTCTAATCTTAGGGCATACCGGGTGTACGGGCACTCGGGGAGGAAAGGGAACATGTCCTGGACAAACAGGTAGGCGGCGATCTCTTTTTCCGCTATATCGGCAAGCGGTTTGATACGGGGGATAAAACATCCGGAAGAGTCGGCATCGCTGGTGCGGACAAGACGGGGAAGGTCACCCCGCAGAGTGTTCATGAGAACTGATTGTGCCTCATCATCGAGATTGTGACCGGTGGCAATTTTAGTTGCACCCGCTTTGTGCGCTGCAACCGCAAGGGCTTTTCTTCGCAGGATCCCGCAGACCGAGCACGCCTGCACCTCGCGCCCGACCAGCAGGGTATCGAGATCATCCCCGATAAGATCGGTAAACGAGACACAGACATGCTCGATCCCGAGTTTTTTTGTCACCTCTCCTGCGGCACGGATTGTATCATCGCGGTAGCCTGCAATTCCTTCGTCTACGGTGACAGCCACAAGGCTCACATCATCCCATGCGGGAAGGAGCCTGGAGAGGATTACCAGGAGTGCGGTGCTGTCCTTGCCTCCACTGAACGCAACTGCAATCCGGTCGTGCGGCTTTATCAGTTCACCGTCATGTATTGTCCGGGCTGCCCGTTCCTCTACTTCAGTGATGAGATGGGCAGCGCAGAGATGTCGTTCCGGTTCGTTTAAGCGAATGACCGGCGGTTCGCCGCAGAGTGAGCATCCTTCTGCTCCACCAGTTACTGGATTACTCTGCGCCATTCATCCCCCGTGTGCTATACGGATGATCCGGATCTCGTCCTCGCCCCCGACAACCGCATCCTCGGGAACCAGTTTCCCGTTCCGGGATACGATCACTTCGGACGGGTTGATCTTAAGCCGGTCAAGAATCTGGCTGATGCTCTCTGGCTCGCCCCCTTTCGTCTCTGTAGTTGAATCGGGAAAAATGATCTTCATTACAGCAGGGAATAGTTAGGTGTTCCCATTCATAAATTTCCCCCACACACCAGCTTTTTGATACCCCGGAACGCATGTATACAAAACAGGAGCGTTTCAAAACGTGCCGGGCACTTCACTCAAAGACGAGATTCTCGCGCTGAAAAAAGAGCGGGATGCGATCATCCTTGTCCATAACTACCAGTTACCGGAAGTGCAGGACATTGCCGATCTCTGCGGGGATTCACTCGAACTCTCAAGAGCTGCTGCTACTATGAAAGGCGAAGTGATTGTCTTTTGCGGGGTGGATTTCATGGCTGAAACAGCAGCAATCCTCTCGCCCGATAAGACCGTCTTACTTCCCGCTCCCGATGCCTGCTGCCCGATGGCCCAGATGATCTCGGCAGAAGAACTACGGTTTGCGAAATCCCACAACCCTGACGCTGCCGTGGTGTGCTATGTCAATACCACCGCAGAAGTAAAGGCAGAGAGCGATATCTGCTGCACCTCGTCAAATGCCATAAAAGTGGTCAATTCGGTTAAACAGGATCGCGTGATCTTTGTACCGGACCGGAACCTAGCCCGCTATGCAGCCCGGTTCACAAAAAAAGAGGTTCTGCCATGGGAAGGATTCTGCATAGTCCACGACCAGATCTCCCGGGCTCATGTTGCTACCGCCCGGCAGGCGCACCCGGGTGCGGAGTTGCTCGTCCACCCGGAGTGCCGCCCGGAAGTGATAGATCTCGCGGATCATGTGGCTAGCACCTCCGGCATCATCAACCACGTCTACACATCTCCCAAACAGGAGTTCATCATCGGGACAGAAGTCGGGATACTGCACCGGCTCGCAAAAGAATGCCCGGAGAAACGATGCTACCCGTTGTCGCAGGCAGCCATCTGCCGGAATATGAAAAAAACGGATCTTACAAAGGTGCGGGACGCATTGCAGACACTCCGTCCCCGCATCACGGTCCCGGACGAGATTGCAGACCGGGCCCGCGGAGCGATCGAGCGGATGCTGGCACTCTGATCCCACGGTTCAACATGAAGGAATTTTGACCATGACTGATACTGAACTCATAGAGATGTACGGAAAGATGGCGGTCGCACTCGACTTGATCGAACACTGCCGGGAATTTTCCGTAATCATTCCGGAAGTGCGATCAAATCTCGTCTTTGCCCGGGAGGGTGCAAAGTCCCGCGAGGATGTACTTGCAATCGATGGCAGGATCACTGTAGTTGACGGCATGCCCCATGCTGCGGGAAAACCGAAGTTCGGTGCGTCCAGCCACATGGCACGACTAATCATCGAGTACCGGAAGTACGATCCATCGGTACGGGCAGGGATCGATTTTGCCAACACACCCGACCTGACGCGATGGCTTGAGAGGTACTGCACAAAGAACGGGTGGGCGTTCAGCGTCATTGACCGGAGAAACGAACCGGATGAGATTAAAGAGGCAGAAGGTGCATCCATGCCATGGAAGGTAAAGGAAGCCATACGGGCAGCGGGAGACAGGCCCCCGAAGATATTCTACGAGACTGGTGCTGTAGGAAAAGAACCGGTCTCGGTCCTGGTTGGCCGGGATCCGCTTGAAATTGTAGGACAAATCTGCACTATTGCGAAATTATACCATGACCGCAGGTAAACCAAAAATCGGAAAGATCGATCGCGAATTGTTTTCAGAATTCCTCCTCCATCGTCTCGGGAAAACAGACCCGTCAGTTATTGTGCCACCCATGACAGGAATCGATGCGGGCGTGGTGGATATCGGTAACGGGAACGTACTGATCATTGCCGAAGACCCGATCTTTGCCGTCCCGAAACAGCCGCTCGATATGTTCGGCTGGTATACAGTCCATATCGGGGCAAGCGACGTAGCTGTCATGGGTGTCAAACCGCAGTACATGACCTATTCACTCCTCCTTCCCCCGGAGACCAGCGACGCTGATTTCCGGATCATTGTAGATTCTATCCACAATACTGCCGTTGAACTCGGGATCGCCATTGTTGGGGGACATACGGGTTACTACCCCGGCTTTGCAGCTCCGACTATCGGGGGAATTACGGTCTTTGCTATTGCAAAAAAGGACGAATATATCACACCTGCTGGAGCACAACCGGGCAATGACGTGATACTGACCAAGGGTCCGGCCATAGAGACTGCCGGTATCCTCTCAGTCCTGCGTGAAACTGACTTGCAGAGAAAATATCCGGATGAACTGATCCATAAAGCACAGGCACTCTGCCGACAGATGACCGTTGTTGAAGATGCACTCACGGCAATGGCAGCCGGGGGCGTTACCGCGATGCACGATGCAACCGAAGGCGGGGTCATTGGCGGCCTCTTCGAGGTTGCTGATGCAAGCGGAGTCGGGATGATCATCGACGAGTCCCGGTTTGTGTACCCTGAGGAAGTGCGGATGGTATGCGAGACATTTGGTATCGACCCTGTAGCCGCAATTGCCGAGGGTTCGCTCCTTATCACGGCGGACCCGACCAGTTCAGGAAAGATTATCGGAGCGCTTTCACAGGTTGGTATCCGTTCATCGGTAATCGGGACCGTGACTGCCGATTTATCGATACGGACCCTGAAACGCCGCGACAGTACGACAGTCCCTCTTGCGATACCCGCGCAAGACCCGTTCTGGCCGGTCTTTTTTGAAAGCGTGGTATAACCCCTCCTGCAGGATTTAAATCCTACTGTTTTTTGTTGTAGTGCCTGCAACATACCGGTATCTTTCAGAATGTTTTCCAATAGTCGTAGAAGGATCCTCCATGTATAACCCGTTTGACGCGCTCGCTTCCCTCATAGTAACCCGCCCGAAACAACTGGCAGTGATCTTCTGCCTGCTGCTTATCGTAGCGCTTTATGGGATGACCATGATCACCATGGCAACGGGAACGGACACCTACCTGGACAAGGATACCCGGCGTGGAATGCTTCTTGATAAATACACTAAAACTTTCCAGTCCGACAATGTTCTGATTCTCATTGAGTCTGATGATGTGATGAGCCCGGACGTCCTTAAGTATATCGACCGGCTCCAGAAGGATCTCGTCCAGGAGCGCTATGTCACCGGTGCCTCGGGCATCTCCGATCTGGTAAAAGACCAGAATGGGGGTGTGCTGCCCGGCAGTACGGCTGATGTCACACGGCTGAAAGAAGGAGTGCCTCCCGAGATTCTTAACCTTTATGTTCCATCCAAGACAATGACCATCTCTGTCGTCACCGTTGACCAGGGACTTAAGGATGCACAGGCGTTCGCTCTTGTGGATAACATCAATAAGAGGGTAAGTCTTTCCACCCCACCCCCCGGGGTGAGCGTTGTTGTATCAGGCAACCAGGCATACAACAAAGAGACCTCTGACGAAATGAGCACGTCCATGGGAGAACTCATCCTTGTCGCGATGATTCTCATGGTGATCGCTGTTGGCCTGCTTTTCGGTCACGTCCGGTACCGCCTTCTCTCGGTTTTCATCGTGGGGACCGGTCTCATCCTGACGTTTGGGGTTATCGGGTTTTCGGGCATGCAGATCACGATGGTGACCATCGGTGCTTTCCCGGTCATGATAGGGATTGGGATCGATTATGCAATCCAGTTCCATTCACGATTTGATGAAGAGATTAGAAAATCCCCCATTGCTGAAGCGGTTACTACAACCATTACCAAAGCCGGACCATCCGTACTGTATGCAATGCTTGCCACGGCAATGGGTTTTCTCGCCCTTACTATCTCGCCACTTCCGATGATCCGCAGTTTCGGCCTGACCTGCGTAATTGGGATCATCTGCTGCTACATTGCAGCGATCGTGGTTGTCCCGGTTTTTTCCCTCATAGTAAATTACCGTCCTGTTGAAGAGCAGGCAAAGAAAAAAACCGATACCTCAAAATCGAATATTGAGCGGTATAACGAATTCATCGGCGGTGTCGTGAAAATGGTATCCCGGAATGCGGTTCCGGTCCTGATCATATGTGTCCTGTTTGCCGTTATCGGGTTCCAGCTGGACAACGAGGTCATCGTCAACACGGATGAGAAGACTTTTGTCCCGGCAGATATGCCGGCAAAGATAAATCTCGACAAGATCCGGCGCACGATGGGCGAGACTTTAAGCGTCCCCGTGTTGGTGCAGGGTGGTGATCTTCTTTCACCGGATTCTGTCCGCTGGATGTATGAGTTCCAGAAATACGAAGAGACGCACAATCCCAAGATCACCGGCTCAACGAGCATTGCGACCTATCTTGTACAGTACAACAACGGAGTCCTGCCGCAGACAGCCCCTGAGATCGATGCCGTCATGAAAAAGATCCCCCCGCAGATCCGTGACCGGTACGTGAGCTGGAATACTGAGGCTGTCATCGAGTTCAACTTTATTGCCATGCCCAATGATATCGCCATGTCAACGATCGAGCAGATGAAAAAAGATCTCGCGTGGAAGAAACCCCCGCCGGGCATCCACGCCTCCTTTACGGGCATGTGGGAGATGTTTACTAACCTGATCCGCGAGATCCGGGATGGGAAGACATTCATGACCATCCTTGGTTTTGGGATGATCTTAGTATTCCTTTACATCATCTACCGGAAATTTACCAAAGCGGCAACCCCGTTAGTTCCAATCGTCATGATCGTTGGCTGGAATGGCCTCATCATGTACATGCTTGCCATCGATTACACTCCGCTCACTGCAACGCTCGGTTCGATGTCGGTCGGTGTAGCATCGGAATACACGATCCTGATCATGGAACGGTACTACGAGGAGCGGGCAAACGGGCTCGCACTGCTACCGGCAATCCAGTACAGTATTGAAAAAATTGGCACGGCAATAACGGTCTCGGGCATGACAACTGTCTTTGGGTTTGCCGCTCTCATGGTCTCTGCCTTTGGCATCATCAGCAATTTCGGTACCGTAACGGTCATCTCGGTCTTCTTCGCGCTTGCCGGAGCCATTATTGTGATGCCCGCGATCCTGGTACTGGTGGGAATGATGGAAAGCGGATCAACGGACACGAAAGAAAATCAGGATGTCTGAAGGGAAATCTGACGGAATCTTGTGCAGGTTTTCCTGCCGGTATTTCAACGATAATAGGCAATTTCCCTTTTTTGAATTGTCGCAATTATGAAACGGTGACGTAAGTATCAGGCAGATTACAAAGATGGGTACTAGTACCCTCATATCCCAATACGATGAACGCCGCCGCCCCTGAAGAGGCGCCCATGCGGCGGTTTTAATGACAAAACTGTTGGAACCCCCTTGCCCCGCCGTGCCTAAAAAGGGGCCCTGAGGCGGGGGACCTCATAAACAATTTTTTTAATATTTCTTGTTCCCATGATACAGCGAAAGAACCTATTTTTTCTGTTCGGGTACGTTCTTCTGTGCCATGAGTTTATTGTACATTTCCTCACCGACACACTCCTTTGCATACTTACACCACTGGACGCAGGATGCAATATCGTTGTAGACCTCAAAACCGCAGCTGCATTTGACGGAGATATCGTTAGAGAACAGTTCTACTTCTTCTCCGCACCGGGGGCATTTTTTTATCGCGAGCGTGGGAGTGCGGATATTTGCGGCTCCGGGACAGTGATCGAGCATCAGGTTCCTCGTTTATTGTGTATACTGCGAATTTAATGAAGCCACGGGTCGTACCACCCGCTCATCATCGGCTGATGGCGTATTCACGAGCGGGGAGACCGGATGCATGGCCATCTTTTCTGCAGGGTACGGCGCAAGCATCTCCCTGAGATGCCCGGCATCCGGTTGCTCCCCGGCGAGCCACCCCTCTTCATAATCCGGTGAAATTATCGCGGGCATCCGGTTGTGAACCGTTGCCATCAGGGCATTTGGCTCCGTCGTTATAATCGTGTACATGGTGAGCAGAGTTCCTGCGGGATCGTGCCACTCATCGTACAGCCCGGCAAAGGCAAAGAGCGGCCGGTCGTTAAGGTGCATGTAGAACGGGATCTTTCTTGCCTTCTCGTGCTTCCACTCAAAAAAGCCGCTTGCAGGAACAAGGCAGCGTTTCGTTTTCAGCAGTGAGGCAAACGAGGATTTTTCTTCAAGGGATTCTGCCCGGGCGTTGATGATCGGGTGCGCAGCCTTGAGATCTTTTGTCCCGTGGGGAACCAGCCCCCACTGCATCTGCTTAAGTTCCCTGCCAGAAGCTCCCTGCACGATCACCGGCTGCCGGGTACCGGGCGCTATATTGAACTTCGAGCGGGCACCAAGCATCGGGTTGAATATACGGAAGCGGTTACCGAGATCATCGATGCAGATGAGTGAATACCGGCCGCACATTACTTTCCACTTCTTATCCATCCGCTCATCAATCTTACGATGTCTTTCTGGCACTTTCGCCCCCCGCGAACCTGAGCCTTATCCCGCCCGGTGCAGCAGGGATCCGGTGCTATGCTGATCGAGCTCTCAAAGGGAATCACCCTGCACCCCGGCAGTTTCACTGCGGTGATTGCACCGGAAAAAAAGATACTTTCAGCGCTCAACAGCAACGCCGATCTCCAGCGTTTTCTCTTCCTCTATGTCTGCGGCAACTACTCGCGTATCCTCTCGGGCATCAGCCGCACATCAAACAATTTTGAAGTCCGCAGGCCGTTTACCGCAGACCAGCTCTTAACCGTCATCCACGAAGCAAGCCATACCATTGTATTTGTCGAGCATGACTCTACGCTTTTTGACGGGGCAGAGCGTCTGTTTGTCCCCATCGCATCAGCACTTAAGCAGACCGGCAGGGAAGCCATGGTAATCTTGTGGGCGCCGGCGAGTGACCGGTCCTTTGCCGCACTGATCCGGCAGGCAGACCGGATCATCGAGATTGTGCCCGAAGGCCCGGCACCGGACCGTTTTGGTTTTGCGAGCCAGCGGTCCTGCCGGAAAGGCGGAGTGGTGCCGAGAGCACAGAAGACGCTGGAGGTGTAGGAAACGGGCAGGAGTTTTGAGAGCGTCCGGCAGGGCGTAAAGGGTCCGATAGATCGCTGGGCCCGGGCCGCACGTGCACTCAGGAAAGAAGACAAGCCGTATGGCGAGAGGCTGGTAGCGCTTGCAAAACTCCATTCGAGCGAGGCGTTCTATGGCTGCGATGATCCGCTGGAGGCTGCGGTCTTCTCGGTGCTCATCGGGATACTCCGGCAACAGGAAGAGCGGGAGGTGCAGAAGACATCGGCATGCATGGATGACCGTGATAAGAAACGAGTGAGTGAGGAACACGATGTGGATCCTTGACTCGGCATTCCGGAACGGGGGCGTTGACCTGTGGTACAAGGATGGATCCGTGCAGAAGATCCATTACGAGTATGATCCACCGTTTTATCTCAATCTCCCGGATCCGGATTTATATCACGAGTTGCTCGAAGCGTTAGAGAAGCACTACCGGGCGGAGCCCTGCACGTTTACGACGATCTTTGGCGAATGCGAGGGATACGCGGTGTTCGCCGGCAGGCCGGTGGCAGAAGCTATCGAGCAGCAGACACAGTTTGCTGCGCAGCTCTTCAACGTGGACGTGCGACGCGACCAGCGTTTTATGGCAGAACAGGGAATCGTTCCCTGCTGTGCGGATCCGGCTGACCGGTTCTCCCCACTATTCGAGCACGACCTGAACAGCATGGAGATCCGGATCCGGGATGACCCGGCCCGCAACCAGACCTGCACGGATATTGAGATCATATGCGGACGCACTGAGCGGCTGCACGGGAAGGAACAAGACGTGCTTGCCGATCTCTTCGGGCTCGTTGCTGCGTATGACCCGGACCTGATCCTGATGACCGATGCCGATCGCTGGATGTCGAAGCTGCAGGTACGGGCCCGGGTGCTGGGCCTTACGATGCCGTTTTCCCGGAGCGGGAAGTATCGCACCATGGACTCGCGCTCCTACTGGAGTTATGGCAGGGTCGAGCACAAGGAAGCTGCACTCATACCGGATGGGAGAATCCTGATCGATACCGAACAGTCGTTTGTGTACCGTGAGGGCGGGCTAGCCGGTGTACTTATGGCTTCCCGGCTCTCGGGTCTCTCACCCAGCCTTGCGTCCCGGTTTACCCCGGGCACGCTCATCTCCAGCTACGAGACCTATGAAGCGGTACGGAGGGGAATTGTTGTGCCGTTCCGGAAAAGCGATGCTGAAATCCTGCGGAAATTTACGACCCTCAGGACCGCAGACCGGGGCGGGATGATGTTCCAGCCGGAGCCCGGCATCTTTGAAGACGTGGACGAGATTGACTTTACCTCCATGTACCCTTCCATCATCGTTAAGGCAAACCTGTCACCGGAGACCATCAGGCATCCGGAACAGAAACGCCGGGGTTTTCTTCCTATCGCCTTAGAACCCCTGCTTGACCTGCGGATACGGACAAAGCAGCTGAAAAAGACCGACCCGGCTATAGCCGGCATCGATGCGATCCTCAAATGGATGCTGGTCACCTGTTTCGGCTACACAGGTTACAAGAATGCAAAGTTTGGCAGGATCGAAGTGCACGAAGGAATCACCGGGCGTTCGCGTGACATCCTGCTGCTCACCAAGGACATTGCCGAGGCGATGGGATTTCGTGTCCTCCACGGCATCGTGGACTGCCTCTGGGTGCAGGGCTCACCGGTTGCAGCACTGCAGGAGCGGGTCAACCGCGAGACCGGGTTGTCAACAGAACTCGAACATTTCACCTGGATTGTCTTCCTGCCGCTCAACGACGGGCTGGGAGCCTACAACCGCTATTATGGCAGGCAATCGGATGGCAGCGTGAAGGTGCGGGGCATTGCCGCACGCAGGCATGACACCCCGGAATATATTCGCACGATGCAGGGCGATATGCTTGCAGTCATGGGCAGAGCGGCAACAATTGCAGAACTCAGCGGGCTGTGGGATCAGGTAAACGCGATATATCACAACGCGGTGCAGCAGCTCCCGTCCGCACCCGCAAAGGAAATGATCATCAGCCGGCGGATCAGCCGGCTCACGTACGCCCACCTTTGTATTGAAGGCGCTGCGGTGAACGCATACCGCGAGGAAGGTGTGCCTGTTGCACCGGGCATGAAGATCCGGTATGTTGTGCAGGATGCACGCACGTACACGGTGGTGCCGTCATGGAATGCAGAACGCTTTGATATCGCGTACTACCGGGAACTGCTGGACCGGGCGTGGGCTGAGATCACGTATGCGTTCAGAATTGGCAGAGGTACCGGCAAAGGATGGCAGGAAATTCCTGCGACTCATATGCAACGGCGGATCTGTAATGAGGGGCCGGAGTGCCCGGATACACAAAAGATGTAATAGGGTCTATCACCAAGTTACCGGCAACAATGACCGATAAGCAGCTCATCTCCACTATAAAATACGTATCCGGTACAAAACCGGTCTTTTTACTCTCGGAGATCGTGCCGTACCTGGAAAAAAAACACCCGGTTGAAAAACTGTTCACGCTCATCGCCCACCGGTTAGACGAACTGAACCTTGTGGCAAAAAAAGTTAGAGATGACTATGAAATTTCACGGAGGGTTCCGGCCGTGAATTATACCCTGAACCCGGCAGAGCTGGAGAGGCAGGACGCATTTTTTGCAACCCGCCGTCTTCCCCAGGCACTGGAAACAGCAATCGAGCAGTACATCCCCAAAAAAGTCGGAAAGGAACTAACCGATCCTGTAATTCTCGAACGGCTCCGCAGGGCAATTGTAGCCCAGAAATCGGATTACTGGAAACCGACACACCAGCGATCGCTGCAGTACACCAAGGCATACCATGTGCTCGGGTATCTCGCCTACCATTTCCCTGTCTACTATGTGCAGACCCAGTACCTGCTCGCCATGCTTGCCAGCGACGGATTGCTGAAGAACTCAATGACCGTGCTGGATGCCGGTACCGGGCCGGGGGTCGTGCCGCTTGCGATTGCAGATTTCTATTCCCGGCTGGATGGTGCAACGGCAACGGTATACTCGGTCGAACGCTCGGAAGAGAACATCGAGGCATTCATGTACCTGCGGGAACAGTGCACGCAGAAAGGGGCATCTGTCAGTATCAAGCCCCCGATAAAAGCGGATCTCACGACCCTTGATCCTGCAAAAATTCCGCAACAGATCGACCTGATGATCTTTTCTAATGTGCTCAACGAGATCAGCGATGTCTCGCTTGACCAGCGGGCAGATATTGTCATGAAACTGGCCGGGAGGCTTGCGCCGGATGGTACGATTCTTATTGTCGAACCTGCTGAAGAGACGAACTCTGCCCAGCTGCGATTGCTCTCGCTTGCGTTAAAGAAACGGGGGCTCACGATTCACAGCCCGTGTTCCTTTATCTGGGGTACGAACTGCACACCGGACCGGTGCTGGAGTTTTGCCACAAACCGGAACATCCAGCCGACACGGTTGATGGGGGTACTGGCATCCGGTGATGAGCCGTTCCGGTATCTCAATATCGATATCAAGTACAGTTACGTGGTGATCAGGAAAGATGGAAAAGTCCGGGATACCTACCGGGTGCCCACGGGTTCCCGTGTCCTGCGGTTGTCCCAGATCCGCCGCCACGTGGAAAAACGGATCAATCTTATTGCATCCAAGATGTCAGGGAATCTGGGCGATGCGAAGACGATGGTGTTCAAGCTTTGCGATGGCACGGTGGAAACACCGGTGTATGCGGTGGTGCCAGCTTACCACGTCACACCAGAGAACGAGGCGATCGTGTCAGCACCGTACGGGACCATCCTCGAGATCGAGAGTGTGCTTGTCCGGCACAACCCAAAACATGATGCGTATAATGTGCTGGTGAACCGGAATACGAAAATCCAAAAACCCGGAACTGCAGACCGGTAACGGTCTCCAGGTGACCGGACGAGGATTTTTTATGAGATTAGGGCTGGATCATATTTTCCATCTGTCAGCATGACATGCGGTTCGACTGGTTTGAACCCCCCAAATATGCCTGCCCGGTTGCCCCAAATATCGGAAATCCATTTTTATGAAGGGGCGTTTAATCAAAAATCCGAATTGGTTTTTATAGTTCAGATTTATAGTTAAATGTAGAGTCATGGACAACCTCAATCTGGACAGCGATGAAACGATAATTAAAAAGACGCAGATTGTAATTATCACGGGCGTCAGGTATGAAGCAGTACTGACCAGCAGGCGTCTTATCCTTATTGAAAATGAAACGGGCCGTATCCACGAAGATATCCCCTTTGCAGAAATTGATCAGGCTATATCGGGTGTAAATAAATTACGCGAACCAATCATAACGCTCACCATTAACTCCCCCGATGGTGAGAAACGATCATTAGAACTCATTTTTATCCATTTTATTGGCGATAAGAATATTGTTGAACTCGAAAAATTCTTAACAATCCTCAAAGAACATGATGTCCCTATTGGGGGCATAAGCACGCTAACCATTCGTGCGCTATTAACCAAGGTAGACCGGAAAAACAAAGGGACTCTGGTAGTTGAAGAACAGGTCAGCCGCCCTGCAGTACCGGAATGGACTGTTTTTGGTCCATCCCGAAATGTCAACCAGGCTCCCGAAGAAGAGTTTCCTGAACGATCGCCGCTCAACACGATCGCCATCATGTTTGTTATTGTTATGGTTATGATCGCAGGAATGACCCTTGTTGGACAATCACTGCGTGAAAAACCACAACCGGATCCTCTTAATATAACCACTACGGTAAAGGGTGTGGTCACCATCTTACCAAGTCCTACCCCGACGCCGACATCCACTCGCCCGGTAATTTCCGTCCCGACTGAGTCTGTTCCCCTGATCAGTATCCCTCCGAATGGCGTCTGGGTACGGGTAGAGTATCCCGGTAATTTCTACGGGAATATCGGTGCACGCGGGAGGAATATTGAAGTGAATAGTTCCGGGATACAGTGGTACCAGTTACCGGTTGTTAACGCCACGATAGATGGAACAATCACAAAACGGGATGGATCGTCAGATAAACTGTTAGTTGAGACCTACAAAGACGGGAAGCTGATCTCGCGGAAGAGTACCAAGTCCCCCTATGGTTCTATTGAATTGCTCGGAACGGGATCTGAAGATCTCACAAACGATGTGGCAACGAATAACGTAGTACCTAATGTGATAACGACACCTGTTCCGTCACCGAATATCCAGACCACTGAAGCGTATCTTCCCAAGATCAGTATTCCCAATACCGGCGTCTGGGTACGGGTATATTATCCCGGGAGTTTCTCTGGCACTCTTGGGGGACGGGGACTTTCTACCCCGATAAATGGTATCGGGGATCTGTTATACGAAATTCCGGCAAATGTTGGTATGGTAGAGGGGACAATCGAAAAGAATGATACGTCAGGAGCAAAAATGGTAACCGAGGTCTATAAAGACGGGACATTAATCTCCCGGATGGAGACCAGTAAGCCGCAGGGTTTGATTGACGTACACGTACCCGTTTAGACAGGACGGATGGATCAATCCAGAACATTTTTGCCCCTTTTGAACCGTGAGAATGTTTTGGACAGACAATGTCACGTTTGACACATGTTCCCGTTTTCTTTTTAGGTAGTCGGGAAATATTTGTATTGAGTGGGGAAGGAAGGGTAAAAGGTGCCGGGATACCCGGGTCACGGGTCTGGCAAAAATTATCCTGTTTTTTTATTGCCCTGCATTCACAAGGATTTTTGGCGTTCTCAACTCAGGGTCAATGAATTGAACTGCATGATATACAACGGTGTACCATAGGTTGGGTCCTGCCCGCTGGATATCCTGATATTTACACTATTTGCCGGTGTGAAGGACTGCGTTATGGTAAATTTCTGGCCATTGCCCGGGGGTGTCTTGGAAGCATCGGCATAAAATACTCTTATCCCATTGACATCAATGGCCATCCATCGTGCGGGAGGGACACGAGAGGAGCTGAGCAGACCGTTGAAGGTTAAGGTGTTCCACCTGGTACCTGATGGGGCTGTGAAGGTTTTCGAGACACTGGATTCCGTTGGAACCCTGTCAAGAGTAACATTCGATCCATATTCGCCATGACCGTCAACCATGACCGGGCCGTATTCTACACAGTATCCGGCTGCAGTTCCTGTCGTTCCCTTACATGAAGCACTATATTGCCATTCTTTCCAGCCATTAACAGACCAGTCCCATGTCAGAGGAGATGAAATTGCATTTACTATCGTAAACACACCGATCTTTGATACGGATTGCTCGCCAGCATTCTTCACAAAAACATCCCACGGTCCTGCAGAGGAATATGAGCCCGGCAGCGGGAACGTACAGGCAAGCTGGGTTGGCAAGATCACCACAACATCTGTTGCGGTAATATCGGGTTCTCCTGTTTTTGCCAGCCAGACGGATGGTGACGGGCCATAGGAAAAATTCTTACCCTCCATTGTTACCCTGACAAGTGTGCCTGAAGCACCTGTGGATGGGTTTATGGGTGAAGGTGGGGTTATATTCGGAGAAGGGATCTTCTTTTGAGGGGCAAAAGCACCAGAGGCAATGACGGCAATGACAATACAGATAATGGCAATAAGTATGATTATCCCAACGATCATCAGCGTCCTGTTTTTATTGTTGGGGGGATTTTCCATACGATGCTCCATTAAGGATTGTTACTGGGGTGTGCACTTATTAAGATTAAACAATCAATGGTTGGACTAGTTTATAAAATACGCGACATTACGAGGGAGGGAAAACCTTGGATTGCTATATGGTAGTACCCATGAGCGGCTTTATGATAGTGCGAGCTGCACCAGACTCTTTGGTATAGCAGCGTCGTGGTTTTTATCTGATTCAAATTAAGAAAAAGTCTCTGCTATCAATATGTCCATTATACATTCCATTTTTTCATACCGCTGGGGCTTTTGTCATGAAATGCCCGATTGGCGTATCGTAATCTGCTTTGAATAAGAAACGATCCAACCCCGACATGCAGGATACTGCCAATGTGAATAATCTAACGTTGGCTGATGGGATAAAATAAAAAAAGGGGAAATATTCTTTCGCTTACCGGCTGCCCGATAATCCGGGAACATCCGGGTTATACAGCCGGTGCTTGTTTTGTCATCAACGTTGTGATGGTCTCGTATCAGCTCAGGGTCAATGTGTTGAACTGCATTCTATACGATGTTGTTTGCCGTATTGGGCTCTGTATGCCAGATATTGTTACTTTCACCGTGTTTCTTTGCGTAAAAGTCCGCGTAATGGTGAATTGTTGGCCGTTGATCGTGGGGTCCTGTCCTGCTGTGGAAGAATACACATCCACACCATCTACGTTAATGGTCATCTTTCTTCCGTTGAGGAGATCGGAGGAGCTGAGCAGACCAGTGAACGTAAGAGAAGTCCATGTGGTATCAGAGGGGGCCGTAAATGTCTTCCAGACAGTGGATTCCGTTTTACTCCCAGTAGCAGAGGTAATATCCGATCCATATTCGCCGTGGCCGTCAACCGTGACCGGGCCGTATATCGAACAGGTTCCGGCTGTCGGGCATGTGGTTGCAGTTTGCCATCCATCCCAGCCATTAACAGACCAGTCCCACGTAAGAGGGGTGGCGCCCACTTTTGGTGTTATGTCGAACACACCCAGATTTGCCGAGACTTGCCCGTCCTTGCTTCTGACCATGAGATTCCACTTCCCGGCCGGAGCTGATTCGGGAATAATAAGGGTGAATTTCAACTCGGTCGTACCGAAAATATGCACATCTGACGCTACGATATTACTTTGCCCTGTTTTTTCCAGCCAGATATCCGGGTTTTCACCAAAGCCAAAGTTATCACCGACCACTTTTACAATCTGAATTGTTGTCCCGTTCATACCGGTTGATGGTTCGATGGATGTTACTACTGGAGCTGGGTTTGTCAGGGCGAATGCGGTAATCTTTGAACCGGATTGCCCATCTGCATTCTTAACGAAGAGATCCCATTGCCCGGGTAATGTGTTTCTGTAGGGAGTGAGCAAAAGATTGCAGGTGATCTGCGTTGGTGAGACAACGACGACATCAGTCGCCATAATATTGTCCTCTCCTGTTTTTGCTAACCAGACTGACGGTGTTGTATCTGTAACAAAGTTTTGGCCTGTAATACTTACTCCAGATAGTTGAGTCCCGGCAACACCGGTGGCCGGGTTAATGCCGGTTACGGTCGGGGCCGGGTTGGTCACGGTGAAGGCATTGGTTAATGTCACCGATTGCCCGTTAGCGTTTGTTACCACGACATTCCACAGCCCGGCAGATGTTGCAGATGGCGTGGGAAGTGGAAGCGTGCAGGTGATCTGGGTTGGTGAGACCACGACAACCGAAGTGGCGATGATAGTGGATGAACCTGTCTTTGTCAGATTCACCGTTGCGCCCGGGAGGAACCCGGTACCTGTCAGGTTCGTTATCGATACTGATATCCCGGCAATACCTGTTGCCGGAGTAATGCCGGTCACGGTGAGGGGGGTAATCGTATACGTGAATTCGTCAGCGGGGGATGTAGCGCTGGTACCTCCTGGCGTAGTGACCGTTACATTGACCGTACCTGCTGTACCGGCAGGAGATGTGATGGTGATTTGCGTTGCAGAGTTCACGGTCAAGCTGGTTCCGAGAGTGGTTCCGAACGTAACGGCAGTTGCACCGGTAAACCCGGTACCGGTGACAGTAACTACAGTACCACCGGCTTCAGGTCCACTTGTCGGGGAGATGCCGGTAACGGTTGGCATGGGTATAATATACGTGAACTCATCAGCGGGTGAGGTAGCGCTGGTACCTGCGGGCGTGGTGACCGTTACATTGACGGTACCTGCTGCACCGGCAGGAGATGTGATGGTGATTTGGGTTGCAGAGTTCACGTTCAGGCTGGTCCCGGCAGTGGTTCCGAACGTAACGGCTGTTGCTCCGGTAAACCCGGTACCGGTGACAGTAACCACAGTGCCACCGGCCAGAGGTCCGCTGGTCGGTGAGATACCGGTTACGATGGGAGCGGAAGTAGTTTTAGTATACGTGAACTCATCAGCGGGTGAAGTAGCGCTGGTACCTGCGGGCGTGGTGACCGTTACATTGACGGTACCTGCTGCACCGGCAGGAGATGTGATGGTGATCTGGGTTGCGGAGTTCACGGTCAGGCTGGTTCCGGCAGTGGTTCCGAACTTAACGCCCGTTGCTCCGGTAAACCCGGTACCGGATACCGTAACAACAGTGCCCCCGATATCAGGTCCGCTTGTCGGGGAGATGCCAGTTACGGTCGGGGCTGTCGGGCTTGTTGAGTGCCCGGTTCCGGCGGTATATTTCAGATCCCTGTTCGACTCGTCATAGTAACTGATACGGGGATTTCCCAGCGAGTCAAGCGCAAGGGAGGAATATGCGCCCACTTTCTTGGTACTGTCAACGGTTTCGGTTACCCATTTGGATGTCAGGCGATCCCATGCAGCAAATTTCAGATCATGGTTTTGTGCATCGTAATAGCTGATACGCGGGTCACCATTCGCATCCAGCTTAAGGGATACATATTCACCCACTCTCTTTGAATTATCGACCGTTGAAAGGATCCATTTACTTCCATCCCATGTCGCATACTTCAGGTTCTTGTTCGACTCGTCATAGTAGCTGATCCTTGGCTTGCCGGTGCTGTCGAGAGCGAGGGAGGAATATTTACCAACCTTATTGGAACGGTCATCATACCTGCCGTAGTCACTATCCCAGTGATTTCGTTTTTGTCCTTCACCGTTCTTCAAGCCGTCAACCGTTGTGATGTTCCACCGGTTTCCGTCCCAGGCTGCATACATCAGGTTCTTGTTCGTTTCATCGTAGTAGCTGATCCTTGGCTTGCCGGTGCTATCGAGAGCAAGGGATGAATATTCTCCAACTTTTTTGGAACGGTCATCAACCCTGTCGCGATCGCAATCCCAGTTATTCCAGATATGTCCTCTCTCATCCTTGGAGCCGTCAACAGTCGTGATGATCCAGCGGCTTCCATCCCATGATGCGTACTTCAGGTTACCCTTTGACTCGTCATAGTAACTGATTCTTGGCTTACCGGTGCTGTCAAAAGCCAGGGATGAAAACTCGCCTACTTTTCCGGAGTTGTCAACCGTTGTTACGACCCACTTGCTTCCGTCCCATGCAGCATACTTGAGGTCACCCCTTGACTCATCATAGTAGCTGATCCTCGGCTTGCCGGTATTGTCAAAGGCAAGGGAGGAATATTTGCCAACCTTTTCCGTTCCGTGGAAACAGGTTATATATTCACGGTCCTGGGTTCTGTCATGACCCCAGTCCCAGAAATGCCATTTATTTTTGGGCTCACTCCTGGAGCAGTCTATTGTCGAGAAGATCCACTTGCTTCCATCCCATGAAGCATATTTCAGATCGCCATACGTCTGGTCATAATAGCTGATCGCAGGGTTGCCTGCTGCATCAAGGGCAACCGATGAGTACTGTCCAACCTTACCATTACTGTCCACGGTCTGAGTTGACCATGGGCCGAATTCACTTGCCGATACTCCCCCGATCAGCAACATTCCTGATAAGATTAGGATAATGACAGGTATCCATGTCTTTTGATTGCGATTTGTTTTCATTCATTTCCTCCCGGATGCAATTCAAGATTGATGGCTTTTACAGTCTGGTGAATTACTGCAAAACCAATAATAAATTAATGCAAAATATTTGACCCGATTGATAAAGAATATTCCTATTAGAACATATCTGTGTGTTTCTATTTTTGAAACTACCGGAACCTCCGTATTGACCGGCGAGGTTTTGGATTGATCATGACACTGGTGACCAATTCCTTTCCGGAAAAAAGTCCACGAGAAAAATGTACGGGAAATATCCTGGATTCTGCATGTTGGGTTCCGGAAGTGCCGAATTATTTTTTGCGGGCACTTCGGGCAGATGAACCGTTATTTCCGGAAAGTCTTACGAGAAAATTGTACAGGGAAAAGATTCCCGGAAAATACCCTCAAAGATCCCGGAGTACCCGGCAACAAATTTTATTTTTGGACACGTGTGCACACCATTTCAGGTTTTTTCTGGAAAACTTTACGAGAAAATCGTACAGAAAAAAGATTCCGGAAATAGTAAGAATGGTGTCCATGGTGCTCGGAAGATAATCTCGTTTTGGACAAAGTGGACAAAAGGTACAGTGATTCCAGAAAGTCTTACGAGAAAATGATACAAGAAAAAGATCCCGGAAATCGCCAGAGTTTTGTCCAACTTGTCCAAAATTTAAGATTGAGAATGAGTCCATTCCCGCAATACATCAACCCCCCAAAACCCCATTTTCAAAGCACTTAACAACCTCCCCAATCCGGTTACGCCACGGCCTCCGTTTCCTCAAAATACCTAAACAAAGCCCAAAATGAGCCCCGTTTAGGTGAAGATCACCCCCTGTTTGATCGAAAACTCCTGGATTATCGTCCCTCACATGGGATCTATGAGAATGTCTGATATCTCCAAAGCTGGATATTGTAGAGGTAGATCCCGATACCAAATAGATGATGTATTCCGGGTGCAATACGGGCTCCGATTGCCTTTTTCCGGACCTGTTTTATGTTTTTTTTGGAAATGGTGTCCACCGTTCGAGGAAATACTGTTTAAAATGGTTCTTTCTCCAAAATAACCCCAATATCAGCGATTTGTCCCTGCAATTTAACGGGGTTCTGTTGGTCACTTTATTTGACACATATTCCACTGGGGTTTTTGGCAGAAACTCTCTGCAAATGCCCGTGGTTGCCTTTTATTGCCATCACGTCGGAGAAACTTATATTTTGTAAGGGTCTTGTAGTTTTTTTGGGAGTCTGGTAATAGTTTTTTGTGAGATGAGTGCCGACCCGGATTTTTCTAAAAAAGTTTTTGTAAAATTCTTCTTACGCCCGGAAAATATTTTACAAATTTACTCTGGCCGGTAAAAATTTACCGGGATTTTTCCCGTCACCTAATCCTATTTTTATTCCGTGATGCATTACGCTTTACAAACGGCTCGGTCAAATAAAGAGTATCCCTCAGCTCCATCCGGGTCAATAGGGGAAGTTGAGAATTTGCTGGTGCAGCGCAATCCAACGAGAAGATGCGGGTAACGTTCCGCTTAGCAGGATTGCAGGAATTGCATGAAGGGTTTGATATTCTGTTTTTTTTTTAATTTCGTGTAGCTTCATCCGTATTTGGGATTAAAAAGAGAGAGTCTGTTGCCCACATTTCTTGTAAAAAAAATGCCGGTGTGAGTATATCATGGACTTATGATCGCTCGTTTGTACCAGCTATGCGGGACTTATATATAATCGGGAATTCCGGTTACTTTCACGTCGTCAATCCAACCATAGTCATTAGTGGCACTAGCCCAAATTCCAATCCGCACCCAGAAGTTACTGGCCTGGTTGTCGGCAGCAGTGGGAATCGCCCCGCTTGTGTAGGATGTAAACGTGGTAGAACCCGTATATGGACCTGTTATTCTGGTTATATCAGTATAAGATCCCCCCGCATTCGTAGAATATTGAGCCGCAAAATACTCGCTGCTGCTATCAAGGGATTGTGCTCCCAATCGATATGACACATTGATTTCGGAATAACCTGTAGTTGGGACAGACCTGTAAATAGCTTCATCTGGTCCTGTTGCAGTGCTTCCCCGGAATCGAATGCTACGAGTTCCATTTACCGGTGCTGCGGTCTGCCAGTCGGGACTACTAACTACTGTCCACCCATTGCTGGCAGGGGTAAGCGGATCGAACGTGTCAAAGAATATTTGTTGGCGCAGATTCTTTGCGAACGTGACACTTATCGTGTGATTAGCCTGCACATTGCTGAAGGTATAGGGTGAGTTTATCATCGGCGGGTAGGTTGTTGTTACACCATCCACTGTTAACGTATCAATGTGATATTTAATCACCGGTGTAATGGTATATGCCTGGCTGCCACCGTAGTCCACCGTAACATTGCCCGGTGATATCGCTCCGTTCGAGCCAGCAGTGGCATTAATATTGTACCTGTTGATCGCAAACGTGGCCGATATTGTCTTGTTCGTAGTTACTGGCGGGAAGACGTAACTTGTGACTGCTCCTACCGACGTGCCGTTAACCAGGACATCCGCAACATGATAGCCGGTGTTCGGCGTTATAGTGTATGTCGGTGTGGCTCCGTAATTGACCGTAGTGACTCCAGCCGGCGTGACGTTTCCGTTCGGTCCACTGCTCGCGGTGATCCCGATTCCGGTTACCGTCATCATCTGGTAGGCGATGCCGCTTCCGCCGGCATTGGTTGCAGTCAGGCTCACGTTGTAGCTTCCCGGGTTGACAAACGTATGCGTCGTATCCATTGTAGTTACGTCGGGAGTCCCATCATCAAAGTGCCATAACCATGATGTCGGGGAATTACTTGCCAGGCCTTCAAACAGGACCGGAAGCGGAGCGTAGCCAGAGGTCGTATTCGGGAAGATATAAACTTCCGGTATTGGCATGGTCACATTGATGTACCCGGTACGGACGAGAGAACTGCTGCTATACGAATTTGCCACCGTAAGGTTCACTGAGTAGAGGCCAATGTCGTCATACGTGTGACCCGGGTTCTGCATAGTCGAAGTGTTCACTATGGCGATATCGCCAAAGTGCCATAAGAAATTATACGGCGAGCCGGTTGAAAGGTCCGTGAAGTATACGGTCAAGCTTGCCGGCCCGGTTCTCGGGTAACCGGTGCTGTTAGTAAAGTTGGCAACCGCAGGAACATACGTAAAGACATACCCTGCTTTTTCCGTAGAATTGCTTCCCCCTTCATTTGCCACCTCCAGTCTCACTGAATAATTTCCTACGGTCGTATAGGAATTGGTGGGATTCTGGAGGGTCGAATACTGCCCATCGCCAAAGTTCCAGAGCCATGATGTCGGGCTATTCGTTGATAAATCGGTGAAGGTGACATTGAGAGGAATCGGTCCGGGCCGGGGTGAGCCGGTGAAATCCACTATAGGTGGATCAATCATGAACGTTCCGATAAGCGTCTTGTTAGTTGTCACAGCGGGGAACGTATAGCTGTTTCCGATTGGCGTGACCGCAGTATCGTTAACGGTCACGGTATACAGGTGATACCCGGTAGCTGGTGTGAAGTTGAATATTGGTGTTGCTCCGTAGTTCACGGTCTGGGGGGTTGCCGGGCTGACCGTTCCGTTTGCGCGAAGGATTGATGGCGTGATCGTGTACGTGTTGATCGCAAACGTTGCCGATATGGTCTTGTTGGTAGTTACGCTTGGGAAGAGATAACTCGTAACTGCTCCCACAGAAGTTCCGTTCACTAAGACATCTGTTACATGATACCCGGTATTCGGCGTCATGGTGTATGTCGGTGTGTCTCCGTAGTTCACCGTAGTCACACCCGCCGGAGTAACCGCCCCGAACGTATCATTCGTTGCAGTTATCGTGTACGTGTTGATCGCAAACATACCGACAATAGTCTTGTCAGTCGTCACAGCGGGGAACGTATAACTGTTACCGGCAGGTGTGACTAATGTTCCATTAACGGTCACGTTATTCAGGTAATACCCGGTGTTTGGCGTGAAGGTAAAGGTTGGCGTGTCACCGTAATTCACGGTCTGGTTGGTTGCCGGACTGATTGCTCCGTTTCCACCAACGATTGACGGAGCGATCGTAAATGTATCGGTAGCAAACGTACCGACAATGGTCTTGTTAGTCGTCACAGCGGGGAACGTATAACTGTTCCCGGTTGGAGTGACTGATGTTCCATTAACGGTTACCGTATTGAGGTGATACCCGGTATTCGGCGTGAATGTGAACGTTGGCGTGTCACCATAGTTTACCGTCTGTTCGGTAGCCGGGCTGATGGTTCCGTTTCCTCCGGATATGGACGGTGTGATAGTGTACGTGTTGATCGCAAACGTACCGACAATGGTCTTGTTAGTCGTCACAGCGGGGAACGTGTAACTGTTTCCGGTTGGAGTGACTGATGTTCCATTAACGGTTACCGTATTGAGGTGATACCCGGTATTCGGCGTGAATGTGAACGTTGGCGTATCACCATAGTTCACCGACTGTTCGGCAGCCGGGCTGACGGTTCCGTTTCCACCAATGACGGACGGCGTGATGGTATACTGGTTGATCGCAAACGATGCATTTATTGTGTGAGATGCCTGCACACTTGTGAAGTTATAACTTGAAGGTGCACCGACAGAAGTACCATCCACCGTCACATTTGTGATATGATAATTGGCATCGGGAATAATCGTGAATTCCTGGTAGCCGCCGTAGTTCACCGTTTGCGGTGTACTGGGACTTATCGCACCTCCGGCTCCAGCGTATGGCGTGATCGTATACGTGTCGATTGTAAACGATGCGGAGATTGTATGATTCGCTACCACATTTGTGAAGGTATAACTGGACACTGTACCGTTCGATACACTATCCACAAGGACATCAGCTATATGATAGCCGGTATTCGGGGAAATGTTGAAACTCTGGCTGGCTCCGGAATTTACATTTACTAGACCTGATGGATTAATCGCTCCATTAGCTCCAGCAGATGACGTGATCGTATACGTGTTTATTGCAAACGATGCATCGATCGTATGATCTGCCACAACATTTGAGAAGGTATAACTGGAAATTGAACCGTTCGATACGCCATCGATAAGAACATCAACTATATGGTAAGTGGGGTTCGGCGTAATCGTGAAGCTCTGGCTGCCACCATCATTCACGGTTTGAGGTGTATTGGGGCTTATTGTTCCGCCAGATCCAGCAGATGGCGTGATCGTATACGTGTTTGTTGCAAACGTTGCCGAGATCGTATAATCTTTTACGACAGGTCCAATAGTATAACTTGATACTGCGCCCACAGAACTACCGTCAACAAGTACGTTGACGATATGATATCCCGGGTACGGGACGATAGTAAACGCCTTCGATTCATGATAGTATACGGCTACGTCTGGTCCGGATGGTGTAATCGTACCTCCGGACCCGGCGGATACGGTTATCTTATATGGGGCAGTTTCGTTGCCCACGTTACCAAAATTCGCAGACGATAACAGGGTAGTCGTTTGCGCATCCTTAAAAACAATCTTTACATTATCCGGGTTAACATTATCCGGTAATGTCAGCGATTCCCCGGTAGTCCACGTTTGCCAAGACGGAGACCCCTCTTTCAAAAAACTTGAAGTCTTGTCCACTCCGTTGACAAGGATCATCATGTCTTCCTTTTGCAGCGCATCTCCGCCATTATGGGTGATTTGTATCGTATTGCCGTACGTGGAAATAACCGAATCGAGTGCAGGGATTTTCTTTGGAAGTGGTTGCGATGACAGCATAACGCCAACGATTGCAATAGCAGTAACTACAAGAGCAATGAGCAGTACTGCGCCAATTGTTTCTGAAACACCGGATTCGCGTCTCCGGCAGTTTTTATCGTAGTGCATGCGGTCGGTTCGCTTCATGATGTTTGAGTCGTTACACTATCCCATTGGTAAGACTACTAGCATTGTTAGTGTATCTGATATCATATTAGAGTATCTGATAAGGTAAACCGTGCTGCACATTAATTACCCCCTGATTTCTGACGATATGAAAACGGCTGGACAAAACAATAATAATATACGACTCTCTTAAAAAATCTCAAAGACCCGGAAGACGGTTGAAAAAAAACGTTACTGTTAAAAAAATACTCGTAATGTAGTGTTAAGCAAAAGAACATGCCAGAGCGGGGCTTTATCAGGAAAAAATACGGTCTGCTCCCAATGAGAGGAGTAACCCGGTCAAGATACCTGATGTTCCAGATTATGTTGGTATAGATAGAATTCCCGGCATTCACCGTTTGTGCTTATGGTATGGTAATAATTTTAGGGGAATATATCCCAAGGGATGTACGGGTTCCCGAATTATATATGATCTGTACCAAGGCAGGGACACTCTGGCCAGAAGGCACACTATAATAGAGCGTTTCTCCCGGTGTCCATGTTGACCAGCCAGCCGGACCATTTAAAACGGAGAATGAATCGGTCTTATCAACGCCATCTAAGGTAATATTAAAATCACTTTTCGGGAGTGGATCCCCCCCTTCATGCCGGATATAGACATTATTTCCTATCGCCGTGATGTCGACACTGACGGCAGGGATCTTCTGGGGGGGCGGTTGGGATAAGACCCCAACACCAACGATACCGATAGCCGCTGCTATCACCGATATCAATACTAATGCACCCATCATCTCCGAAACACCGGTTTCGTTTTCTGTTCTTCTCACCGCACGATCAACCCACGCCATACACCATTGCTGAGTACGTTGCGTTCTTTGCAATCACATTGATATCATACGTCTCTCCCGTTTCGGAAAGAGAAGTTCCATTGATGATAATATAACTCTCGGTTGTGGTATTTCCTGTCACGGTATTAGGGAGGTTGGCAGCCCTTGCAGTGTAATTTAGATAATTCTTCCACATCAACCGCGCTTGATCGTCTTCGGTATTGATACCGATACGAATCGATCTGGTGTTGGCAGTTCCTACTGCATAGGGCAGAGCATTATTGCTCATAAGGGTTGTTTTGATCTGGACGGGGCTGTTACCCCCGACAACACTGCCCCCGGATGGATTAGTAATGGCGAGTGCATTGATGTTCACCGTCGATATTTTGGACGTTTGGTCATAGGTAAAAGATATTTCCGGAGGAAGTTTATACGTGGTACTTCCATCAGACTGGGTGAGGAACACGCCCCCCATCTGGTAATAATACGTCTGGGGGATCCAGTAATTGTTGTCTGCACGGTACTCTATTGCCCCAAGGGAGATAGGTGGATTTGTATAAGACGGCTGTTCCCCAAAGTCATAGGTGATGTTCCCGGTCCCTGTGACAGATCCCAGTGGTTGGTCAATCACGAGCCCGATGTTATCGCCGGGAAGAGTTACCGGATTAAGCCCGTATGAAGTGTCCATAAGATCGATCGTGTACAGCCTGCCTGAAACGACATTGGGGTATACAGGGAAGTTCTGCATTGTAATAATGTTGCCCTTGGTAATGCTGATGGTGAGATCCGTTCCTGTATATTTAGATTGGTTCACGGGTAAGAGACACCCCGTTGCTTCTCCAGTATCGACGAGACGCATTAAAATTCCCGTGCCATTGGGCGTTATTGGACACGGATTTGTTCGATACAGGGGTATATAGTCAGTATAATACGTTATTTTCGGCGTGAGATTTACCGTTGCAATCCATTTTGAGGTATTCACCGTTAAACCGTAATTGCCCGTGCTGTTAATAGTGGTTGATGATGGGATTGAAATATTGACATACACATGGTTTGGCGTAAAATTGGCCTGTGCTGGAAGAGGTACCGAAAAACTTCCCGTACCCGTAATGTAAGAATTTGATGTTATTGAAAGGGTTTCAGGAAGCGTTGTCCTCCGGTTGATCATAAATATGCCCCCGGAACTCACGGGGCTCATGATGGGAATAATGCTGTTTGCTCCCTGCGTATATCCCCCGCCGGTCCCAAGGGAGAATGTGTTGCTCGTGGTTGTCCCAACCAGATTATTGGTAAAAAGCGAGTCAAGCCCAACCTTATACTCGACAAACTGATCCTTTACTACACCCATGTGAATGATCTCGTTCTCCCGTCCCTGGGCAGGGACCCCGTAAACCAGGTAGAGAGATAACGCGGTCGTGATGAGAGCAAGGATCAGCACAAATCCAATAACTTCAGACAATGCCACTTCGGTATGATTATCGATCATTTTCTGTACCTGTTGGTTGTGGGAGACTTTATTTAAATGTTCTCCGGAGAAAGCCAACGTCCCATCGGTTGATATTTCCCATGGATGTTCCTTCTCAAAATGCAAAGATGCTAATGGGGCACAATCCGAATACAGATTCTTCAACAACGCACTTTGGATTCCATGAGGATGTTATTGTCTGATGGATCGTATATGCCCAACAGGATTCTTAATGAAGGGATGGCAGCTAAAAACGAACAGGCATAATTTTGTTATGACCTCCTGATCAAACCGGAATCGACACAAATTTTTTTGCACATATTGTAAGTATATATTAACAGAAAGCACGAATGGTATCCAATTATTATAAGAAATTCCTAACCCCAGACAGGAATCCCATTTCACTATTATGACTCTCTCAAAAGGCTGTGTTCTCTGTCACCAGGGCGCAAAGATGGTGCTCTTTGTTACGGGACGGTGCCACCGCACCTGCTGGTACTGCCCCCTATCTTCAGAGCGGAAAGGGACCGACACCGTATACGCAAACGAACTCCCCGTAGATATTCCCGCCCAGATTATCGAGATGGCGGAGAGCATGAGTGCACTGGGTACCGGTATCACCGGCGGAGAACCGCTGCTTGTCCTTGAGAAGGTGACTGCATATTGCCAGCTGCTCAAAGAGCATTTCGGCACTGAACACCAGATTCATCTCTATACCGCAAAGGCCCCGAGCGATATAGAACTGGGAGAGATGCAGGGACTTGTCGATGAGATCCGGCTCCACCCCCCGCATGAATGCTGGGAGAAGATCCTTGAATCGGATTTTCTCCGGTCGGCAAAACGGGCCAAAGAGATGGAGTTTGATATCGGTATCGAAGTCCCTGCATTACCCGGGTTGCATCATCTCATCCCTGCCCTGCCATACCTTGATTTCCTCAACATCAATGAACTGGAATGGGGGGAGTCAAACGCGTACCAGATGCGGGAGCGGGGATACGAACTCGCCGATGAGCTGCACAACGCCATTGAAGGAGCAAAAGGGTGGGCAGAAGAACTCTGCCGGCACGACAAGGTGCACTGGTGTTCATCTGCATTCAAGGACTCTGTGCAGCTGCGGGAACGCTTAAAACGGATCGCACAGAACACTGCCCGTCCATTTGATGAGATCACCGATGACGGAACAATCGTGTACGGTGTCATAAAACCATCAGAATCCGACAAAAATTCCTGTCTTTTGCTCTGCAAGGATAAGTGCGAACTGGACAGCTTCCTGGACTGCGGTGACCGGATTGAGATGGCCTGGTGGCTGCTCACAAAATTTGCCGATGAGATGAAAGGCGAGAAGTTTGTCATCGAACGATACCCCAACAATGGCATGATAGTCGAGGTGACCCCCTTATGATTCTTCGTTCGATCATCGATCCCCTGTACGAACGATATCTCAAAATGCAGTGCCGGAATATCCCCAGCCATATCGCGATCATCCAGGATGGTAACCGGCGTTATGCGAAACTCCTTGGCGTGGATACAGCAAGCGGACACCGGGCAGGTGCGGACAAAACTGAAGAGATGCTGGACTGGGCACACGAACTCGGCATCAGTCATATCACTCTCTATACATTCTCAACTGAGAACTTCTCAAGAAAACAGGATGAAGTTGGAAATCTCTTTGCCCTTTTTAAGGAGAAGTTCATCAGCGTGCTCACCGATGAGCGTGTTGAGAAATACAAGATTCGCGTCCAGATGGTAGGTGATCGTTCCCTGCTTCCTGATGATCTCCAGGAGGCAATCGATAACGCTGAAGAGGCTACGAAAAATTATACCGGTTTTAACCTGAATATAGCGCTTGCCTATGGTGGGAGAAACGAGATCGTTCTTGCTGCCCGTGAAATTCTTGCAGAAGTAAACAATAACACGATCAACCCGGATACCATCGATGTCCATACCGTTGAGCAGCACCTTCATGCCGGAAAAGGAATACCTCCGGTAGACCTCATCATCCGGACCGGGAATGAATACCGGACCTCAAACTTCCTGCCATGGCTTGCAAGCGGTCACGAATCGGCAGTCTATTTCTGTGCACCATACTGGCCCTTGTTCCGTAAGATCGATCTTCTCCGGGCTATCCGTATCTACGACCAGCGGGTATCGGCAAAGAACGGGTCCTGATCGGTTTATTTTTTAAACCCCCCAAAATGGCGGTACGCATCAGGGTTTATTAACAAATTTAATAACACTCTAACGTGATGTACGTTCATGGTTCAAGAGTGGCAGCCTGATGCGATTATCAGGATTAAGCTCGACCATTTAAAAAAAGATTTTTTGGATTATATTGAAACCAATATCGATAAAATTGATGCCAATATCCCTCTTTTTTACAGTCACATTACCGCAACATTAGAAAAGAGCCTGCCGGGTATCAATGACGATCTCTATGACAAATTCATCGATATAATTACTGCCAGGGTACTCAATGCCAGTAAAAGATCAACAGAGAAGTCTTTTGTCGAGAAACTGTTTGAAAATGCCATACGATACAAGCGAAAAGTGAAGGGACGGACTCTTTATGATATCCTGTTCGGTTTGAAGATGATCAATACCGGGAAATATTCCGAGGCGATCGAGCAGCTCAAACCCCATCAGGGGGTAGATGCGATCATCTGCCCTTCTATAGCCTATTGTTATTTTGTCCTGTCCACCCGGCAGGGATCCAGTTCGGATGAAACGGATTGCCCCGCCGAAGAGATAAACCTCGCAACTAAAGTCTGGGGAGATAAATCTGCGGAATTTAACCAATCCACCCGCTGCCCCAACCATATGGGGCTCGCTGCCCGCGAACAGATGATTGAATTAATCCGCATAAATCCCCCAGTAAACCGTCTTAAGGAACTCGAAATAGCTGACGATCCCAACATCAACAAGTTTTTCTGGTTCATGATAAAGCAGGCCATTGAATGGTACCCGACTGAACGGGATCTCATCAGGATCGGTCTTGAGAAGGCCACCCGTGACCGTAAGAACGATATAAGGGAAGAACTGCTCGGCATTGGTATCAAGCGATTCCCGAATGATATTTATTTCCTGCGGGAATTGTACAAACTCAAACTCGAACAGCGCGATGCCGGGGGTGTCTCGGGAATAATCAGGCAGATGAGCCAGCAGTATCCGGATAATCTCGAACCCATCTATTACGGCATGAAACTCTCGGTGATTACCACAAAGGTCGAGACCTACTACCGCTTCCGGAAGCTGGCGCTCATCAAGAATATGCCAGAGAAAGCCATTGCGCTCCTCGATTTTGCGTTTGAACTGATGTGTGGCAAACAGTATGAGGCGATGGCCTGTCTTGATGAGATCAAAGTGAAGATCGGTCCTAAGCACTACTATGTAACCCTGCTTGAGTATGTAGCGCATGACTTCCTGTCTGAAGATGAAAAGAAAGTCAAACAGGCAAAGAGAGCGATGATCGACTCGATCGACAAGTATTGCATGAAACTGCTGAAGATCAAGGATTAGTAAAGGATGCAGACGATGAAACACGGATCAGGAATGTGCGTTCAAACAAAGGAGAGGACATGGGAAGGCGAGTGCTTATGACAAAACCTCACGTGATAATTGTTGTTGATAATCCCGCACCGGCAATCGAACTTTCCACCCTGCTAAAAAAGAATGGGTATACGATTGCAGCCACAGTATCCCGTTGTGAAGATGCGGTGAAGAATGAGGTATCCGGGCACCCTACGATTGTACTCATTGATCTGTCGATACCCGAATGCCAGGATGGAATTGCCATAGCAGACCGGATCCCGGCAAAACTGATTAGTCCGGTAATTTTTATCGTATCCTCTGAAGAGGAAGCGAAACATGCAAAGGCAAAGCACCCACGATACGGTTATATCTCGAAACCTTTTGATGAACGGGAACTCCGTATAGCACTGGAAACCGCACGGTACCGGCAGGAAGCGGAGCAAAAGATCCGAAAGGCTGAAGATGAACTAAAAAATTATCGCTCCCATGTCGAAGCGGTTATCGCACGACGCACCGCAGAGCTTAAAAAGACGAATGCACACCTGCACCGGCTCCTGCACTTCATAGAACTGACAGAACGCAAACTCGCCACCGATTCACTGGATATCAATCTTCATGATGAAAAGGAGATCCCGATCAGCATCGAAGAAGGGGTAATCACGGCGGATACGGATCTTAAGGTCGTCTTAATCAACGAAGCCGCCCTGCAGCAACTAGGCTTGACAGAAGATGACGCAATCGGCACAGGTATTAGCGAAATATTTTTAAGCACTGATGCTTCGGTTGCCAAACGGCTGGATGCATCCTTAAAATCAATAGTTTCTTCCGGCACAGCCGGAGAGCCACTGGGAAATATCCAGGTCCAATTAAAAAACGGGGATGCCCCGGTATTTGTAAGCTATGCCGAACCCATTCTTGACACTGACGGTGAACGGGTGGGAATTGTTCTCACCTTCAGAAATGCAACAGAGAGCAGGAAAAAGGAGTACGAGGCAATACGTACCCAAAAACTGGAGTCGCTCAACTTAATGGTGCGGGGTGTAGCCCATGATTTCAATAACATTCTCTCGTCTGTGCTTGCAAATATCCAGCTGGCAAAGATGGAGTTGGATGAAGCAGGCAATGGGTTTGGACGCCTGAATCGTGCCGAAGACAGCCTGATGAGGGCACGTGAGTTATCTGAGCAGCTCTTAACTTTCTCCGGTGGGGAGACGCCCGGGGGAAAATCTACGGATCTGGTGGATCTCGTTAAGGATGTGGGCACCTTCTCTGTGCGGGGGACAAACGTGAACTGCGAGTTTGTGATTCCCGCAGATCTCTGGGGTGTACCGCTTGATGAGGATCTTGTGCGCCTGATGCTCAATGATCTCTTTCTTTTTCTCGATAGTTCCATGGCAGAGGGTGGAACAATCCATGTGTCAGCCAGAAACATTCTTGCCGGTACCACAGAAGTACGGGCAGCACGGTCGGGTGATTATATCCGGATTTCATTAGTGGCGCCAAAACTGGTCATCCCGCATGAAGCACTTGAAGATATCTTCAAGCCTGGTTCATCCCTTGCCTTCGCCCTTGATCTTTCCGTTGCTGAATCGATGATAAAAAAGTCTGGTGGGGTGCTTGATATAAAGTCAGGCACAGAAACCGGCACAGAGATAATCCTGCACCTGCCGGCACGGTTCGCACCCCCCAGTAAAAAACCGGTCCCGAAAACGGTATCTCCGGTAAAAAAGAAAGAACCCGCACAAAAAAAGATACTTTTAATGGATGATGAAGAGGCCATCCTATCTGCAACCGGGGAGATGCTCAAATTCCTGGGATATGAAGTTGAAATTGCCCATGATGGGGAATCTGCCATTGGAATATTCAAAAATGCCCTGAATGCGGGAACCCCGTTTGATGCGGCCATTCTTGATATTACAATCCCCGGGGGGATGGGTGCGCATGAGACCCTGCCCAAACTCGTAGCCCTTGATTCAGCGGTAAAGGGGATTATATCCAGCGGGTATTCCACTAATCCGATGATCGTGGACTACCGCTCATTCGGGTATGCCGCAGTGATCGTCAAACCGTACGGATTTAAGGAACTCGGAGAAGCGCTCGATACAGCATTCAAATAATTTTTTGTTGTTATTTATTACAACGACAAATGTTGCGGGCAGGGTTTGGTCGTACCGCACTGGGTTGCGACAATTACGTTCATTTCATCGTAGAAGAGACCAAGCCCCTCACGGGCACTGGCAGTCACCCGCTCGGGTGTATTGTTGGTTTCACTTAAATGTGCGAGGATAACATGCGGGACATTTTTTCCCAGCGCTCGCAGGCCGGAAGCGGCGTCCGGGTTGGAGAGATGCCCCCGCTTTGAGCGGATCCTCTTTTTTAAATATTCAGGGTACGGCCCGTTGGTGAGCATATCCGGACAGTGATTGCTCTCAAGCACAATGCCATCGCAGCGCCTGAGTTTTTCCAGCATAGGGGGAGTGAGTATACCGGTATCGGTACAGTAGCCGATACGCAGTCCGTTTTCCCGTATGACAAAACCGCAGGGTTCAGTGGCATCATGCGATGTGGCAAACGGTTCGATTGAAAAATCCCCCACGGCGAATTCTTCATCATGCCTGCATACCCGGCAGTCGATTGGCTTATCTGATGTGCGCCGGTTGTGCAGGAAATCATGCAGTGTTCCTTCCGTTGCATACGCCGGGATATTGAGTTTTTTCATGAGCACTTCCAATCCCCGGATATGATCGCCATGCTCGTGAGTGACCAGCACCGCACTGATCAGCCCGGCATCGAGCCCGGCAGCAGTGATGCGGGCAAGTGTCTCTTTGGCGCTCAGTCCAGCATCTATGAGCAGTGCCCCACTTGATCCCTCAATAAAAAAGCAGTTGCCTTTGCTCCCGCTGGCAAGCGTCGTGCAGCGCATTGCTTAAAATATTGGTTATCTTCGTATTAACCAGCTCGGATGCGGTAAAGGAAAAAAGAAAAAAATTATGTCCGGACACCGTAGATACGTTTGATACGGTGAGCAACGGTCTTCCACCCTTCTTTTCGCATCAGGGGTCCGTCCCGGAGTTTGAGGTGCGAGATCTGGAAGCGCTTGCCGGAGACCACATACTTCTCTCCTACGGTAAATTCCTGCTCACCTTCACAGGGCATGTATACCGGAATGGTCTTCCTGCCATCATGGATGGAGATCTTGACTACCACCTGCTCGATGGCCCTGGTCCATATGGTCAGGATATCCTTTGCCTTTGCCCGTTGCACACGTTTGTCCCCTGCCAGTTCAATGGAGGCGACCTGAACGCCGAATGCATCATCTCCGCATTCTGCAACAAGGTGTTCTTCGACACTTACTTCATCGTCTTCAGCGAGTTCAATGGCACCGACTAGCGAGGTACCTTCACGGGAGATGATTGTCTTGACGAGCAGGGACTGTGGCTCTTTTTCCTTTGCGATCCGCTGATGGTGACCGCAGGTTGTACAGCGGACCAGCTGATCGCGGGATTCGGCTACTACTTCGTGTTCGGTCTCATCCCCGCAATCCGGGCAATGGGCGGTAATAAACATTGAATATGAATGGCAACCCTCACATGATAAAGCATGGAGGCACAGGAAATTATTCATTGCCGGGGTCATCCGCTGGTGTCCGGCACACATCCGACAACCTTTGAAGTAACTGTCGAGCCGCACCTGACGAGCACCGGCAACTGTATAGTCGGTATCGCTGCAGACAAAGGATGTGCCGGGCTCTCATCAGCATTCAAGCTCGTGCTCTCCCACGATGATGCGCGCCTTCTTACCCGGCTCCGGTGCGGGGAGGCTGAAGTGGAGATCCATTCACAGGGTTCGTCGCAGTTCACCCTCGACCATCCCTCCGACATGGTCTGGCGCAGGAGCACATTTGTCTGCGGGCGAACGATTGGCATCCTGTCCGATCATGTCGCAGCTACGCTACCTGATGAACTGATCAAAAACCTGATCGCAGAAAAAAAGATGGTCGTAACCCTGACGGCTACGCGTCCCGGCTGAGGGTAGTGATCTTCACTTCTGCTTCGGCAAGCATGGTCTCGCACTGCTTTACCAGCACTGCACCCTGTTCATACAGTCGCATACTCTCGTCAAGACCCGTCTTTCCGTCTTCGATCTTTTCAATGATCTGTCTCAGTTGTTCCGTTTTTGTCTCATAGGTTTCTTTCATGATCCACACGCTCCACGACTACATCGGCTTTTCCATCGTAAAACCGGATTTTCATCCGATCGTTTTGTGTTAACCCGTCAACACTTTTTACAATTAATCCATTTTTCTCTGCAACACAATATCCCCTGGCAAGCACGGCAAGCGGGCTCCGGCTATCGAGAGCTGTTTTTAATTCTGCAAGCAGCAGACGTTCGCGTTCTATCCGGGTGACACATGCCCGTTCGAGTCGGTCAGCAAGATCCGCGGTAGTGGTTTTTTGTTCTTCGATCCTGCGTAAAAACCGCTCGGGGCGCAACCGGTCACGCATGCCGATAAGTTCCTCTTTTGCCCATGCAATCCGCCCCTGCAACGATGCGGTCATCAGGGATCTTAGTTCACTGAGCTGCACAAGCAGCACGATGCGATCAGGTACTACCAGTTCGGCAGCAGCAGACGGTGTGGGTGCCCGCAGGTCTGCTGCAAGATCGGCTAATGTCACGTCCACTTCATGGCCGATAGCACTTACCACAGGAACCGGACATGCGGCAATTGCCCGCACGACATCCGGATGATTGAACTCGAAGAGATCTTCAAAGCTGCCGCCGCCCCGGGCAACAATAACCACATCCACAAGCTCCCCAACACGCCGGATTGCGTGCGCAATTTCGCGATGGGCACCTTCTCCCTGTACTGCCGTAGGTGAGATAATGATCTCTGTCGGGTAACGCCGGGTGATGACTGTCGTGATATCATGGATAACAGCTCCGGTTTCTGAAGTAACTACCCCAACTTTTTCGGGAAATACCGGGAGGGGGCGTTTCCTGTCTGAAGCAAAACAACCCTCGGCAGCGAGTTCTTTTTTCCATTGTTCGACAAGAAGGTACTTTTCGCCGAGACCGGCTTTTTTCATCTCTTTTACCTGCAGCTGGTACGAACCATGCGGTGCATACAACCTGACGGTTCCAGAGACAATCACTTCCATGCCTTCTGCGGGAGAAAATGAGAGGCGTTCGGCATCGGAGCGCCACATCACGCATTTGATGACCGCCGCAGTACTGCCATCTCCTTTTTCTGAGAGGGAAAAGTAGCGGTGGCCCCGTGAATGATGGGTATAGTTGGTGACTTCGCCTCGTACCCAGACTCCCTGTAATCGTGCATCGTCAAGGAGCCCTTCGATAATGGCAGAAAGCTCCGACACCTGCAGGGGTGCTGTTTTCCCCCAGGGGGATTCATCGGGCTTGTTGAACCAGTCCATCAACAACTATTAGGCAAAAACCGCATATCAATTAGTACTACCATGGTCTCGTACTCTGTTGCCAGCATGTTCTTTCACGAGTACACGATTCCGGAAATATTTTCTTCTGTTTCCCGCACGGGCCTGGACGCAATGGAGTTCTGGTTAGAGACCCCGCATTTCTGGCTCCGCGACCTTCCGGTGGATGAGGTGATCGCATGCAAAAAGATCCATCCGGAACTTGCTACCCTGACCGTGCATTCCCCTATTCTTGACTTAAATCCCTGCTCCATCAACCCGGAGGTGGCCGATATATCGATTGAGTATGCCGTCAGATCCTTAAGGATCGCTGAACAACTCGGTGCCCCCATACTTACGGTCCATCCCGGCAGGCGTACCGCAAAGCGCCCTCCCAGTGACGCAGATTTTGTCCGTTTCAATCATTATATTTCCGTCCTGCGGGAAACTGCGAGAGACAGTCATGTCAAAATCGCTATGGAGAACATGGAGCCGATCGTCAACTCGCTGCTCTGCACCCCGGAGCGAATGCGCACGCTTCTTGACGAAGAACCATGGTTATTTTTCACCCTTGATGTGGCGCATGCATTTTCCAAATCTGAAGATGAGGTAATCCGGTATATCGAACTCTGCCATGACCGTCTGGTCAATGTGCACATAAGCCGCTTCGATCATGGCAAGGCGCATTTCCCGCTTGATCGTCATGCTTCCATGGTACGGGTTATGGAATGCTTAAAGGATCACCGGTATGGTGGGTGTCTCACGCTTGAGATTGAGGACCTCAACTTGGATTGCATGTTAACCGCAGAAGAAAAGATTGCGGTACTTGCCCGGGATTGCACATTTATGCGGGAATGCATGGAATAAGCGCTGGGTTTATAAAATTCACCCCCGAATATAGTAGTGAAATTTCATTTATGAATGGGCAAATGCTGCGTGCAACCGCACGATGTGAAATACAATGATCCAGGACGCTTTGGAGATCCTGCTCTTCATTATATGCGTTCTCCTCTCCGCGTTTTTTTCCAGTTCGGAAGTCGCGCTTATCTCAATTCACCGGGCAAAAGTGCGGACGCTGGTCAATGAAGGACGACCCGGCTCAAAAGCCATTGCGACGCTGAAAGAGTCCCCGGAACATCTGCTCATCACCATCCTCATCGGTAATAATATAGTCAATATCGCAGCGGCATCAATTGCAACGGCGATCGCGATCCAGAGGTTTGGTGATTTTGGTGTTGGGATTGCCACCGGTTTTGTCGTGATAGTGCTTCTCGTGTTTGGTGAGATCGGCCCTAAGATCTATGCAGCGCGGGCCTCGGACTCCTTTGCCCTCACCGTTGCACCCATTATTCTCTTCCTTTCCCGTCTTTTATCCCCAGTTATCTGGCTTGTCGAACGGGTCAGCCCAAGCTTAGGTATCGGCAAGGATGTTGGAGAACCGGTTATTACAGAAGAGGAGATCAAGGAATGGATTGATGTAGGTAAGGAAGAGGGCACAATCGAACAGGGCGAACAGGACATGCTCTACTCGGTACTCGAGTTTGCAGATACCACCGCCCGGGAGATCATGACCCCGAGAATCGATGTCATTCTTATGGAAGATACGGTCAGTTTTGAAGAGGCGATCAAGATCTTCAATGACACCGGGTTCTCACGTATTCCTGTCTACCACGACCAGATCGATAATATTACCGGTATCTTAAATGTCAAGGATGTCTTCTCTGCGATGGTTTCCCGGCGCAAGGACTCTGCCATAAAAGAAGTGATGTACGACCCGATGTTCGTACCGGAAACCCAGAAGATCGATGACCTGTTAAAGGAATTGCAGGTACACCGGGTGCAGATGGCAGTCGTTATCGATGAGTACAGCAGTTTTGTCGGGATCGTCACAGTCGAGGATATCTTAGAAGAACTTGTCGGCGATATCATGGATGAGTTCGACAAGGAAGAACCCGAAGTGCAGGAACTTTCACCGGGTGTCTTTGTTGTCGATGCCCAGACATGGGTTGAGGATATCAACGAACGGATGGGTCTTGCTCTCCCGACCGATGAATCCTACGAGACGATTGGGGGACTTATCATCGATCGGCTCGGCCATCTTCCGAAGCATCCCGGTGAGAAGGTGGATATTGCGATCGGCAATGGTGTCACGCTTGTGGTCATGCAGATGCACGGCCGCAGGATTGTAAAGGTGAAGATTGTAATTCATCCCAAGCTCGTGGATACTAATCACAAAGAGTAATTAAGGTACAAACACTCCTTACGCGAGGAAGATGATGAAGAAACGGATTGCAGTTGTTGCATCGGGCAGGGGTTCAAATTTTCAGGCAGTCATCGATGCTATCCGGAACGGAACGGTCCCTGCTGAATGCGCAGCGCTGATCACTGACAATCCGAAAGCCTATGCTCTCGAACGGGCAAAGAAGGCCGGCGTTCCCTGCAGGATTATCGATTATTCTCAGTTTCCCTCACGTGAAGATTACGAACGCGCCCTCCTCTCCTCCATGCAGGAAGCAGATGTGGATCTCTTTGTGCTTGCCGGTTACATGCGCATCCTCGGCTCATCAATTGTGAAAGCGTTTCCGGGGAAGATGATCAATATCCATCCTGCTCTCCTGCCCTCTTTTACGGGTCTCCATGCCCAGCGTCAGGCTGTGCAGTACGGGGTGAAACTGGCAGGATGCACGGTGCATTTCGTGGATGAGAGCCTTGACGGGGGTCCCATTATTCTCCAGAAATGCGTACCGGTGCTGGAAACGGATGATGAAGATGCGCTGGCAGAACGGATCCTTGCCCAGGAACATGTCGCGTTTCCGGAAGCTATTCGTTTGTTCTGTGAGGATCGGCTTGTGATTGAGGGCCGGAAGGTCCGGATACAAAGTATTGAGTGATTACCAATTCTCACTTCTTTTAGAATTTTTTTTTATCGATTGTCAAAATAATCTCAAATTATTTCTTGCATACGTTCCGGATTTTATCAGAATGATATCAAAATCTTTTTATAGTACATTTAAATAAAAGCCATACTATCCTGAGCCAGTATAATTTGTGAGAAATCATTCAATACGCTTAGGAGGAGAACGCAGGAACAACTGCGTTCGAAGTAATTTGTGTACGGTGGTTTCGAAATGAGAAAAGAAAAATGGGGTTTGGTAGTTGTGCCCATTACTTCACTGTTTCCTGTTCGATTTGTTAATAGCTGTGTGGTTTGTGTTTATTCTGACTGAGTTTTCAAGAGGGTAGTTGTATGCGTGAAAATAAGTATTTTAAACCCAGAACTGTGTATAATCGAACAACAGTGTTGTCGATTTGTGTTGTTTTTTTGCTAAGTATCTTACTAATTGTGCCCGTATCCGCGATCTTCAATGATTATTCAGGGCACTGGACGTTGGTAAACGCGAGTGCCGGGTGGACGCCAAGATGCGAGTTTAGTAGTGTAATTATGCCCGATGACAGCATCGTGCTGATGGGCGGTATGAGCAGCGATGGACTTAAAAATGATGTGTGGCGGTCGACTGATCTCGGTGCAACATGGACACAGAAGAATGCAAGTGCCGGGTGGGTGGCTAGATACACGCAGAGCAGCGTTGCTATGCCTGATGGGAGCATCGTACTTATGGGTGGTATGAGCAACGCGAACAGCGGCGGGCGCTTGAATGACGTGTGGCGGTCGACTGATTTCGGTGCAACGTGGACACAGGTTAACTCAAGTGCCGGGTGGTCGCCAAGAGGCACTCACAGCAGTGTAGTAATTCCTTACACAATGCTTGACGCCAGCATCATATTGATGGGTGGGAGCGACATAAACTATTTCAAAAATGACGTATGGCAATCGACGAATAATGGTGCAACGTGGACACCGGTGACTCAAAATGCCGAGTGGTCGATACGCTACAGTCCGAAAAGTGTAGTGATGCCTGACGGCAGCATTGTGCTTATGGGCGGTTCCGACAACGGTGCCTCCAACGGCGGGCGCTTGAATGACGTGTGGCGATTACCAAATAATGGTGCTACCTGGACGCCACAGGCTGCGAATGCCGGTTGGTCGGCACGATCTGAACAGAGCAGCGTTGCTACACCGGATGGCAGTATCGTACTGATGGGGGGTGTCGACAGCAGCGGCATCCTAAAGAATGACGTATGGCAGTCTACGAATAAAGGTGCAATGTGGACACCGGCGAATTTAAATGCCGAGTGGTTTGGACGATACGGTCACAGTACGGTGGCGACACATGATGGAAACATCATACTGATGGGGGGTTGTGGCTTTTCTAATGACGTGTGGCGGCTCATGCCTAATCAGACTCCAATAGCCAACATCACGACGATAGTTACGACCCCGGCAACTAACGTGACAACAATAGTTACAACGACCATTACAACTACTTCAACAACAACAACCGTAACCCCGACCGTAACTACAACGTCTAACTGCACTGCCACTCAGCAGTGTTGTTGCTATGCATGTTCAGCCAGTTCCACAACCGGATGCGGAGAACCTTGTGTAAATTTCTTCGGGATAACCCTTAATCTCTGGCTGGCAATCTGGACATTATTTGTCGCTGTGCTTGTTATCGGAATTATTTACTATATAATAAAAAAGACTCAATGAGACAATCGATACCCTCCCTTTTTCATAGTGATCCTTGAGTAAGACTTCAGGTTTTCGTCTTCTGTTTCCCAAACCCTGCCCATTATTACCCAGGACTCCTATACTATACCACAACCGGGAGCCAAGTGACGAGGCAATGAAGGAGCGATCCAAAAACCCTGCAACAAAGCAGATTGCACGGGAGCGTATTGAAGTCCTGTTTGAACAGGCACGGCTCGCTTTTGCGGAGTTTCCGGATTTAAGCAACCGTTATGTAGAGCTCGCGCGCAGGATTGCCATGCGCCAGCGGATCCGGATCCCGCGGGAATTGCGCCGCCAGTACTGCCATCACTGCAATACCTACCTCGTACCGGGAAGCAATATGCGGGTGCGGGTGCACCGTGGCAATGTCGTGGTCACCTGTGGCTCCTGCAATAAACATACACGATATCGTGTGGTGAAACCTCATGTCGGAAGAAGCGAATAAACTGATGCAGGATTTAAAGCCAACTGTATGGATTGGCAAACAGGGCTGTACCGAGACAATGATCGAAGAGATCGTCTCCCAGCTCAAGACTCGAAAGATGATCAAAGTTAAATGGCTCCAGTCCGTGGAAGTCGATCCGAAAGCCATTGCCCTTCAGGCGCGTGCGAAACTGGTAGAAACCCGGGGACGGACGATGGTGCTTGCCGATAAAAAAGTAAGCATAAAAAAATAAATCCGTTTTTCTTCGAATATGGCAGACCGCCTCTTCGGAAATGTATAAAACCCTTCTCCACAAATAAGTAAAGACTGTTATTAATATTCAACAGTGAGGTCTCTAGATGACAACAGTATACGATGTCCCCGCCGACCATATTATTCGCAGGGTCGCTGAGGAGCTCAAGAAGCGGAAGGAAATTGTCCCGCCGGCATGGGCTGCTTTTGCAAAGACCGGGGTACACAAAGAAATGCCGCCTGAGGATCCCGACTGGTGGTTCACCCGGGCAGCAGCAGTGTTGAGACGCGTCTATGTCGATGGCCCCCTGGGCGTCGAGAGGATGCGAAGCTTTTACGGTGGTAAGAAGAACCGTGGATCACGCCCGAATGCGTTCCGCAAGGGTAGTGGATCAATCCTGAGAAAATCTCTCCAGCAGCTGGAAGCAGCAGGTTTGATCATCCACGACAAGACCGGCCGTAAAGTATCCCCCGCCGGGATGTCATTCCTTGACAACCTGTCGCAGGAAGTAAAGATTACTCCTCCGGCACCGGTTCCAAAGCGTGTCGTACCGGTAGTCGAAGAGCCCAAGAAGGCTGATGTAAAGAAGGGTGGAAAGGCAAAGGTTGCGGTTGAAGGCGCAGAAGGTGCCAAGAAAGCACCGAAAGCCAAGAAAGCCGACAAGTCAGAAGCCCCCAAGTGAGGTGTAGTTATGGGAGACGACGAACTGAGTGAACTTCGCAAACGGCGAATGGCACAACTGCAGCAGCAGGCTGGCGATCAGCAGGGTATGCAGGAAGAGCTTGAACGCCAGCAGAAGCAAAAGTCTCAGATACAGATGCTCCTCATGCAGGTTCTCGAGGCGGATGCCCGGGAACGATTAAACACCATCAAGCTGACCAAGCCGGAGTTTGCTGCTTCGGTTGAACAGCAGCTGGTGTCTCTCGCCCAGAGCGGGAGACTCAAGAACAAAATCACGGATGCGCAGCTCAAAGAACTGCTTCGGCAGCTTGCGCCGGCGAGACGTGATTACTCGATAACACGACGATGAAAGCCGGCGTGCTCT
>Ga0265296_1000803_pt1 | contig 41952 bp, 42 predicted proteins | sample MunlanPumphouse1_FD_189073 | JGI IMG/M metagenome (GOLD analysis project Ga0265296, IMG submission 189073) | Groundwater microbial communities from a municipal landfill in Southern Ontario, Canada - Pumphouse #1 | ecosystem: Environmental > Aquatic > Deep subsurface > Groundwater | place... | reverse complement strand
ATTATACTATAAAAACATTTTTTAATCATTTTCATTAATAAAATTGAAAACTTCTTTATAAGGAATAACGCCATTAATAGCTTTGAGCATAGCATCCTCTCTCATCATCAACATTCCATCGGCCCGGGCTACTTCATAAATTTCAGAATCAATTGGGTTTTTCAAAATTACTTTCTGCATTTCGTTACCTATTTTAAACATCTCAAAAATAGCAATACGGCCACGGGTGCCGGAAGGACAATCGGGCACAGATACTGTATCGTACATCTGATCTTTTATTTCTATTTCCTTTTTAAATTTTTCTGGTAAATCTTTCATTTGACCTTCAATTTGCATTTTGACGCTTGGATCCATCGGTACAAGTTTTCTGGAAGCTGGATAGGTCATCTTAGCCAAACGTTGAGCCACAGACAAAATGAGAGTAGGAGCTATAAGATAAGGATCCACTCCCATATCAACTAAACGAGGAATTGCTCCAATAGCATTGTTAGTGTGCAAAGTTGATAAAACAAGGTGCCCTGTTAAGGCCGCTTGAATAGCAAGTTGAGCTGTTTCTTTATCGCGGATTTCTCCCACCATTATCACATCCGGGTCCTGACGAAGAATAGAACGCAATCCGGAAGCAAAAGTATATCCAATCTCTGGCATCATTTGAGATTGATTGATATCAGGCATATGGTACTCAATTGGATCTTCTAAAGACACAATATTAGTATGTTCTTTATCAAGCTCATTCATCATTGAATACAAAGTGGTAGATTTTCCGGACCCGGTTGGCCCAGTAATTAAAATAAGTCCATATGGTTTAGTAATAGCTTCCCGAAGCATATCAAGATTTCTTTTTGATAGCCCTAGTTGGTCAAGAGGCTTCACTCCTTTTTCCGCATCCAAAATACGTATAACTACTTTTTCACCATAATAAGCAGGCATAGTAGAAACACGAAAATCGATTTTATGCCCATCTAGATTTGTACTGAAAGCTCCATCTTGAGGTTTTCTTTTTTCATCCAAACGTAATTTAGCTAAAATTTTTATACGCGCTACTATTCCATTATAAACATTCGGTGGCAATATAATGCTTGTATGTAAACTTCCATCTACTCGAAAACGCACTTTTATTTTTTCTCCTGTATTTTCTATATGTATATCAGAAGCATTCCCTTCTATGGCATTTCGTAATATCACTGCTACAATTTTTATAACTGGAGCATCTTCTACTATTTTTGCTTCTTCTCCAGCTTTAACATTTTTTATTTCTTTATTAAGAGTATTCGATTCACTCAAACTTTTGGCATCCAATTCTTCATTTCGGTTAAGTTCATTCAATGCCTCTTCTACCTGTACCGAAATACCTTTATAGCTCTCCATAATATTCTGATAATCACTATTGGAAATCAGAAAGATTTTAAAAGGAATACCTAACTTAGCCGAGATAAATTGTAAGGCATCAATCGCTTGGGTATTCTCTCCATCTGTAATACCAACTTCCAAAACTCCTTCTTTAAGTTCAATCGGGACAAAATGATAATAGGTAGCCGCATCTTCTGGAATATATTTTAGAACATCAAAAGGCATCTCCTTCAAATCGATTTTTTTTATCGGCATCTGCAAATATTCTCCCTTTATGGAAAGTATCTTTTCTTCCAGAATGCCAAATTCCATTAAAGCTTCATCGACATTACCATCGTGCTTTTCTTTAGCAAGATTTTTAACTTCATCTATTTGGCTCTTGTTGATTACGCCTTTTTTAACTAATTCTTCTAAAAAACTCATCCCATTAGAAATTTTAAATTAATAATCATATTGTCATTATAACATGTCCGCAGAATTTCTAACGGGACAAGTAATTAATTTAACCTATGGTATTTTTACTGGAGTTATGCATGTATTGGTTAAAGTATCCAAAACTTTTGGTAATGTACATTTTAATGGAGTAACACAAGTATTTGTCGAAGGATTTAAAACTTTTGGTAATGTACATATCGGTGCAGGAATGATACAAGTATTTGTTGGAACATCTAAAACCTGTGGCAACACACAAGTTGGAGGTGGAATAACTACCGGAATTACGGGCGCTACTACAGCTTCAAAACCAATTGGAGCAAAAGGATTTAATCTCCCTTCGTTTCCTAAAGGTGTCAAAGAAATACTGGAATCATGCAAGTTTAAAAAAGCAATATCAGAAAAAATGGAGTCCCCTAATTTTATATTCTTAACACCTAAAAGTATGGAGAGAAGATCCTGGGCAATTAAAGAATTTTGATCTATGGTACTTGTGTCTGTTGGTGTTGTCACATTGGTGTTAGAAGAAGAAACTAAATTTTGTTCTTCTGGAGATGGTTTAATAAAGAAAATATAAATCAAAATTAAAACAACTGCAATTACTGTGAATATTATGATGTTTTTTATTTTTGAAGTCATTTTAATTTTTTAGCCAATAAGTTTTAATTTTAAAATCATATTTATAAGCTTCAAGTAAAGATGGATTAAGTCCAGCGTTTGGATTCATATTTGAAGAAAATTCTATTGAGGCTATATCCACAATCCTAAGATTGTTTTCTAAATCTTTTATAAAAGAAATAAAGTTATTATAAGTTCCTTGGGTAGAAAACCCTAAATTCCAAACGCCATAATCTTTATGTGAAAGATTTTCTGTTTCTTGAATATTTCCTATAGTTTTTGGAGTTATAGTATTTTTACTGGTTACATCGTATTTTACATCTTTTAAGGTCATACCGTAAGGTGAAGCTATCTTCTCTATCTCCAGAACCAAACGAATGTTATCAACATTATCAGGCAAAAGTTTTTGCAGTTTTGACAAATTTTCTGGATCAAATGAATTATATTTTTGAGTTAATTTGTCTCGTTCAGCTTCAAGGGCTTTAGAATTATCAAGTGCTTCATTATAAGAAGCCACCTGCTCTCTAGTTAAAGAGATTTCTTTATAAAGTGGATTAGTAATTATAAAAAATCCTGCGACAGCGACTGCTATTAAAATGATGGGTAAAATATATCTAAACATAATTAATTTAATATTCCTCCACTATCTGGTATGGTAGCCGAAGAATTTTCGCTTGTAGTTTCAAGCATCTTTTTATAATCAACAAAATTCGGATCGACCGAAAATTCCAAATCAAAAAGAACATTACCTTTATCATTAAGTAAAAGATTGGAGAAAACCGGATCAATAAAATATTTATTTTTAGTAAAAAGATCCGATTGTAAAGCCACTGATTTATAACCTACAGCAACGCCACTCATTTTTATCGTTATTTTTGCGTTTTTAGTATCATCCAAACCATAACTAAATTTAGTATAACTAACAGTCTTCATAGTAATATCTTGCAATGCTTTAAAGATAGGTGAAATGGCGATATGTTTAGACAAGATTTCGGTTGAAGCATTGAGGCGCTTATCTAAAACTTGAAGTTGAACGATTTTGGATGGCTCAAAACGATTTTTGGCTAAATTTAAATCATTTTCCATCTTAATAATATTTTTTTCTAAAATTCCATTATAAAAATAAAGACCACCTGTGCCAATAACCACAGCAAAAAAAATAAAAAGAGCAATAATAAGAAAAAAACTAACGGGTTGTGCAACAACAGCCCGTTGTTCGATCATCGGTTTTTTAGGTATGAAAGATGTTTGAAAATTTTGATCCATCCCGTTAGAAATTTATGCCTAATTATTAATACTCGACTTTCATATCCCGTTTTCAATGTTTATGTTATTTCTAACGGGATCCATCTTATTGTTATATTATCTCACTTATTGTAATTTTCGCAAGGCTAAACCTAGAGCAACTGCAAATTCTGGGCCTGTAGTCTCAAGTACTTTTCCTAAAAACTCAGGCGCGCCAACTTTTGAGAAAGGATGTCCTATTTCTATTTCTGCTCGGAAATTATTGGAAGCTACTTCTTTTAATCCTTTTAACAGAGATCCGCCACCGGTAAATATTACTTTACTGATAGTTCTGTTATATTTTTTCTCGTATCCTAATAATACATTATTCGTTTCCGAAAAGATATAATCAATATGAACTTTAATGATATCGGCCAAACTTTTTTCGACGGGATTCTCAAAAAGACCGTATTCTTTTTTCATTTCTTCCGCTTTGGGAAATGGAATGTCCAAAGATTGAGAGATAGAAGCAGAAATATCCGCCCCTCCGCGATTGATGGTGTGGTGACTTTTAACCATACCAAATTCCACTAAAGAAAGTTTGGTACTAGACGCGCCAAAATCCATCAAAAGGACCAGAGAAAGTTCATGTTCAAAATTTGCTCGAACAGAAGAAAAAACTTCAATTTCAAAAAAACCAGCTTCTAAACTGCATTGCGAAACGATAGAACGAAATTTCGAAATTGCATCATTCTGAATAGCCACCACTAACACTTCTGTTTTCTCTGGCAAAATAGCGGGTAGCTCTGGATTGTTGGCTTCTTCAAAAGAAGATTCCTTCTGGGGTAAAATAAAATAGTCCAGAGAAACTTCAGTAATAGGTAATGGAATATATTTACGAGCTTCGGTTGGAACAATAGAAGATATTTCGCTTTCTTTAACTTGAGACGGAAGTGAAATGGTAAAAATCAAACTTGACTGCACTGGAATAGAAAAAGCTGAAGAAGTTGTTGTCACTCCAGATTGTTTTAAAACTTCTTTCAAAGCTTCTACAATTTTTTCAATCGGCAAATTAGTAACTCGGCCTATATCAACATCAGCATAAGAACCAAGAGCAATAGCACCATAAGTTTCAAGTACGGCCTTGCCTCCTCTTTTTTTTATTTCCACCACTTTAATAGCTGAAGAACCGATGTCAATACCAACAGCGCTACTTCCTCCTCCACCCTTAAAAAGGTTTAAACTTGAAAAAAATTGTTTAATCGGATTATCCATTTTCTTGAATCTATGCTTATATTATATCATACATGCGTATATTAGACACCATCTTAAATATCATTTTCCCTGTGAATTGTGTTGTCTGTGGAAAAAGGGGTTTTGATTTGTGTTTTAAATGCCTTTCTGATTCGCCTCCAGCAGAACGAGAAAGTGCCAATTGGATATTTCCTTTATTTGATTATCGTCATCCACCTATTAAAAAATCTATCTGGCTTTTGAAGTATAAAGGTAAAAAAAGACTAGCTAGTGTTTTTGCTGAAATTTTGTACGGCAGAATTATAGAAGAATTATCTGACTTGCAGATGATAGAAAATTTTAAAGATGCTATTTTGATTCCCATTCCCCTTTCCAAAAGAAGATACAGGGAGCGCGGGTATAATCAAGCGGAATTGATTTGTAGAAAATTAATGGAAATACAGAAAAGAAATTACCCCACCCCGCCTTCGGCACCCCTCTCCTTATTAAGGAGAGGGGCTGGGGGTGAGGTTAACGAAAATTTTAGTTTTGAAAAAAATGTTTTAATAAAAATAAAAGAAACGGAACATCAGGTAAAAATAAAAGAACGCCGTGACAGATTAAAAAATCTTGCTGATTCATTTTCTGTAAAAAATCCGGAATTGATAAAAGGCAAAAATATAATTTTAATAGACGATGTCCTGACCACCGGCGCGACTTTAACCGAAGCTAAAAAAATATTAAAACTCTATGGTGCTAAAAAGGTAATTGCCTTCACTGTGGCGCATTAAAAACCACATTGCTCTCTATCGTCTAATGGTATAGTATATTTAAATATGAGGATAATTATAAAGGTTGGGACCCAAATTATTGCCGGCAAAAATGGTCTCAATCAAAAGAAAATAAGCAAACTTATAAAAGAGATATCCGTCTTATTAAAGAAAGGCATAGAAATTGTACTTGTGTCTTCTGGTGCTATAGGCGCAGGACTTCCAATGGTTCCGTTTACAAACCCCCATCGAAAAAAAATCGCTGCCGCTATTGGACAACCTATTTTAATACACGATTATTATCGTGAGGCAAAAAAATATAAAATTTCCATCGCTCAGATTTTGATTTTAAGCGATGACTTTACTAATCCCGAACGTTTTAAAAATTTTGTTTCAAACATTAAAGCGATGCTTTCTCACAAAATTTTACCAATCATAAACGAAAATGATGTGATGAAAACAGAAGACTTGGCTATTGGAGACAACGATAATTTTAGCGCCAAGGTGGCAGTCGGACTAAGGGCAGACAAACTTATAATCTTAACTAATCAAAATGGACTTTATACTGGCAATCCTGATCACGATAAAAAAGCTAAACTTATAAAGAAAGTCATAAAAATAGATTCAAAAATCGAGAATCTTTGTTCTTCAGACAAGTCCCCGCTTGGCAGAGGAGGAATGATTTCAAAAGTTAAGGCAGCACAATATGCAACAAGACATGGAATAGAAACGCTGATAGGTAATGGAAAAGAAAAGAATATAATTATAAAAGCACTAGGAAAAAGTTTTTCTGGTACAAGATTTATAGCAAAAAAACAATGAAAACAAACGTCACAATCATAGGCTATGGAACCATGGGCAAAGCTATAGCAAAAACACTTTCAAAAGATTCATCAATCAAAGTTTTTACTGTTGATGTAGAAAAAAAAGATACAAGTGGGATAAAAAAATCCGATTTTATTATATTAGCTGTAAAGCCACAGAATGCCATAGAAGCCATAAAAGAATTAAGACTGTATAAATTAAATAAAAAAACAATATTAATCTCAATCATGGCCGGTTTTTCCATCAAAAAACTTTTAAACCTTTCGGGTTATAAAAAAATAGTCAGAATGATGCCTAATCTAGGACTTTCTGTGGGAATAGGAATTGCAGCTTGGAAAAAAGTAGGTTTATCTAAATTAGAAACTAAAAAAGTAAAAAATTTCATAAATAAAATAACAGAAAATTTTGAAGTGAAAGACGAGAATGTTATTAACAAAGTTACAGCTATTTCTGGTAGTGGTCCCGCTTATTTTTTTCTTTTAGCAGATCATTTGGAAAAAGCATCGGAAAATCTGGGGCTTGCAAAAAATGAAAGCAAAAAAATGATTCAAAAAACTTTTTTAGCTTCTGCTATGTTAGCAGAAAATTCTGACTATTCTACTCTTATAGATAAAATAACTTCAAAAGGCGGAACAACAGAAGCAGCTCTCAAAATTTTTAAAAATAAAAATTTTGATAAAATCGTGTCGAGCGCTGTTTTTGCTGCTTATAAAAGAGCCAAAGAATTAAGTAAATAAAATTATGAACAAAACCATATTAAAACAATTAAATAATGCAAAAAAAGCTTCAACATTGTTTGGTTTATCATCACACTCTGATAGAATATTAATTCTAAAAAATTTAGCGAGAGAATTACGCAAAAACAAAAAATTAATAATTAAAGCTAACTCCAAAGATTTAAAAAAAATTCCACAAAGTAATCCAATGCACGACCGTCTTTTGTTAAATGATAAGCGAATAGAAGGAATGGCAAAAGAGATTGAAAATCTAATAAAAATTAAAGACCCTATCGGTCAGATTTTCGATTGCCGAAATAGACTCGGATTAAAAATTTGTCGAAAAAAAGTACCAATTGGGGTTATAGGAGTCATTTACGAATCACGACCGAATGTGACAACCGATGTTGCCGCTATATGTATAAAATCTGGTAATGCAGTTGTTTTAAAAGGCGGCAAAGAAGCTAGAGAGAGTTATATAATCCTTCATAAAGTTATAAAGAGAGCATTAATTTTAGCTAAAACAAATCCTGAAATAATTCAGTTTATTGATCCAAAAATAAAAAATGTTGCCTTAGACATAATTTCTGCTAATGGTTTAGTTGACGTTATTATCCCTCGTGGAAGTTCAAATCTTATAAACTTTGTCAGAAAAAACGCTACGGTACCTGTTATTGAAACAGGAGCTGGAGTTTGTCACACATATGTAGATGAAGAGGCATTATTAAATCCTTCTGCAAAAATTATTTTCAACGCCAAAACGCAACGCTCTAGCGTTTGTAATGCTTTAGATACTGCTCTCATACACAAAAAAATTGCAAAAGAGTTTTTACCCAAAATAGCCAAGCTACTTATGGAAAAAGAAGTTGAAATTTTTGCAGATACTGAAAGTTATAAAATTCTAAAAAATATTTACCCAAAAAATCTTTTGAAGATTGCAAAAGTATCTGATTTTGGACGAGAATTTTTGAGTCAAAAAATATCTATAAAAATAGTCTCAAATATCAATGAAGCCATAAAACATATCAGTAAATATTCCTCAAAACATTCTGAGGCAATATTAACAGAAAATAAAAACAAAGCTGAAAGGTTCTTAAAAGAAATAGATGCAGCAGTTGTTTATGTAAATGCCTCCACTAGATTTTCAGATGGCGCAGTTTTTGGACTTGGTTCTGAAATTGGCGTTTCGACTGATAAAATCCACGCACGGGGACCAATGGGACCAAACGAAATGACAACCTATAAATGGATAGTTTCTGGAAACTATAATACTCGTGTATAATAAAAATACTTGTCCCGTTAGAAATTCTACGGACATGTAATATGATTACGTTTATTATTTTAAAATTTCTAATGGGATGAAATATTGTAAAGATTGCGAACCAGCACAGGAAACACATTGGGTAGCTTATATGTCTGTAGTAATGAGCTATATAGGAGAACCGTTTTTTGATGTAATGGAAAAACTTTTTAAAAGTACTGCTGAAGCTATTTCCCGTAGAAGTTCCATCCCCTTTTTAAAACTAATGGTCTTTTTTGGTTTTGGACATTTCTCCAACAGACCTGACGGGAAAGACACCTTGCGTACAAAATGTTTCTGGGATGAAGCAAACAGGCGCGGAATAAAAATGAAAGAATTTAAAATGGGTATCATTAGAGATACTTTTGTTGCGGAATACAAAGGAAAAACAATAACTTTCGATGGCTTACCTCGTCCAGAAGAAATGGAATCTGATTCATTAAAATGGATGGACAATAAAGGAATAATGAAAATAAAATTTTTAAAAGAAGGATTACCAGTGGCTAAAGGTGGAGTAGCTTTTACAAAATCTGCAGCGCTTAAAATTTTTAATAGCATTACAAAACCGGTCATCACTAAACCAAATCTCGGTTCACGTTCTCGCCATACTCTTATTCACATCGATACACCCGAAAAACTTATTTATGGTTTTAAAAAAGCCAAAAAACTTTCTCCATTAGTAGTGATAGAAGAAGAATTGCGAGGATATCTTTTCCGATGCACTCTGATTGGAGGTAAGTTTGTCGGTGCAGTGAAACGCGACCAACCAGAAGTAACTGGAGATGGAATTCATACTCTCAAAGAATTAATGGAAAAAGAAAACGAAAGACCAGAACGCAAGGGACCAATTTTTCATAAAATTGTCATTGACCCAGATGCGGAAGTAGAATTGAAGCGCGAAAATATTAAAATGGAAGATATTCCCAAAAAAGGGAAAATTATTACTTTTTCTCAAAAAACCAGCCGAGGAATTGGTGGTACTACCACAGAAGTGACAGATATCATTCATCCAGAAAATATCAAAATGTTGGAGAAGTTGGGAGCTTATCTGAAAGACCCGCTAGTGGGTGTAGATTTGATAATAGAAAAAATAGGAGAACCGTGGTTTACAGAACAGCATTGCGGAATAATTGAATGCAACAGTTTGCCTTTTATAGATTTGCATCACTACCCTCTTTTTGGCAAATCAAACAACGTCGCCGGCAAACTCTGGGATTTGGTAATGCCAGAATCTAAAATGAAATAAAAATCAAAAGAATACTTTTTTCGGCATACGCAATATTACATTCCTAAACCACATTCAGGTTGGAGTGCGAGCCGTGAAAAAGTGTTTTTGGGTTTTTACAATTTCTCTAAAAATTTATCGCGAAAACGAGAAAGAAGCATTGGATTGCCTTTTTCGTCTAGTGGAACGTCTTCTACCACCAACGCATCTATGTTTATAGAATCTGTCATTGATTTTAATTGAGAATCTTCACTGATTTGTTTTTTAATTTGCAGTAAAGCATCTTTGTCTTTCAAAACAAGAACCCCTCGTCCAGAAATTTCTTTGTCTTTATTTTTTGCCAAAATACTACTGCCTATATCCCCTCGAATAGAATCACCCACAAAAATCAACCTGTCTTTTGGGACTTGTAATCCTTTTTCTTCCATCTCTTTTATTAGAAAATGAATAGCGTTTTCTTTTCCTCCACCAGCCATAATTTCATCGGTAGCAATATCAATAAACATATCAGAGAGTTTTAAATATTTCGCTAATTTATCTACAAATATTTTTGCATTAGCAGTAAAACCAACCATCGGTATGCCAAGTCTTTGATATATTTTTGCTAAATGAAAAATCGGTCCTATATTTGATTGTCCAAATTTTTCAGGATGTTCCTTGAAAAGTTCATCTGCTACGTTAGCGGCAGTTTCTCCATAAATTTTTAAAATTTCTGCAGCAATTTCATGAGCCTCATTCCCTGGTTCATCAATTGCTTTAGCATTTGGCAAATAACGTTCTTGCCAATAAATTTCCGAGTCTTTCCATTCAGGATGTTTATCAATATAAATCCCACGCATGCGATCAAACTCGCGAAAAGAATTTCCTAGTTTAAAACCTTTATAATATGTTTCTTCCAATTCTTTCGAATTTTCATCCGGAAAAAGTTTCGCTATAGCTTTACCATGAATCACATCAAGGTGAGCTAATGTTCCATCGATATCAAAAAAAACCATGGCCCGAGGTTTACCATCTTCCATAATTTCTATCTTTATATCTCTTTTATTACCATCTACACCTGTTAGTTCAGATTTAACAAATATATATTTTTTTTCTAAACCACTGGTTTGATTAAAATTTTCAAAAATATCATTCATAAGAATTTATTTCTTCTCATCTATCACAATTTCTGATTCTGGATTGTAAGCATTTGGATCCATTTTGAGATTTGAAATATATTTTCTTTTAACCACAAAATCATCTAAAAATTTTATAAAATCTTCCCGCTTGTCTATTTCTCCTTTTTCCAACAAATGTTCAATCGGATGTGCTTCAGGGGTAAATTCAAAATGTCCGCGGATTTCCCCGTCTTTAAAAACACGCAAATGATATTGGTCTTGAAAATCGTCTAATTTTCTCCAACTCAAAACCTGCCCGGTGTCCGTCCAAGCTACGAAATGATTGCCAAAACCCCACCTTGAATGAAGATGCATCTTCAAATCTTCCAGCGTCTTACTGGGAGCCAACCAACCAATATGATATTTCTGTCTCTGACTTTGATGATGAATAATGCCGTATTTCAAGAGAAATTTTTGTACCGGTAAGAAAAAACCATAAATATAGTGCCAAAATTTTAGTTTTATTTTATCCCAAAAATTCATGGTATTACTATAACACAAATATTAAATTGACAGAATAGGTCAAAAAAATATATACCCCGTAGTAGAATTTTTTGCAAAAAATTTCACTACAGGGTATACTTTCCTTATGGAAATAGACATAGACACAAAATCGAATAAATTATCAGTGCCAATGGCTATCATTGTTGCTGGAATATTGGTCGCTGGAGCAATATATTTTTCTTCCGTTACTCCCAAAAATATCGCAGTAAATGATGACGGAATAGGAACAACAATTTTAGCTCCTGTTGCAGAAACAGATAGAATCCTTGGCGATCCAGGCGCAAAAGTAACATTGGTTTTATATGAAGATTTTCAATGTCCATTTTGTGGAGCAATAGTCGGATTTAATGCACCCTTAATTCAATCTTTAAAACAAAGAGATCCTAACTGGGCTCCTTTTATACCTGAGGTTATGAACTATGTAAAAAATGGAGATGTATTGTTTGTTTATCGTGATTGGGCATTTTTAGGACCGGAATCTGTCAGATCGGCCGAAGCCGCAAGATGTGCTGGAGACCAGGGCAAATTCTGGGAATATCATGATTACCTTTACGCACATCAAAATGGAGAAAACGAGGGAAACTTTTCTGATACTAACTTAAAATCCTTTGCAAAAAATCTTAGCCTGAACACTGTTACTTTTAATGAATGTCTGGATAAAAATAAATACGCTCAAGTAGTGGCAAATTCTAAGGACGAAGGAATTAAAGCTGGAGTGCAAGGAACGCCAAAAGGATTTATCTTAAGAGATGGTAAAATTGTCTCAACTATTGACGGTGCAGAACCACTTAGTTCAGTAAAACAAAAAATCGACACTGCTCTAAAATAAAATGATAGACTCAATATTAAATATAGATTTACCGACATTAATTAAAACTATCGGTTATCTTGGAATTTTTCTGATTATTTTTGCTGAATCAGGATTATTCTTTGGATTTTTTTTACCGGGAGATACTTTGTTATTTACTGCAGGACTGCTCGCTTCTCAGGGATATTTTGATATAACTTTATTAGTTTTACTTGTTACTTTTGGAGCTGTGTTAGGTGATCAAATAGGATATTTATTCGGCGTTAAAATTGGACCTAAAATTTTTACCCATGATGAGTCATTTTTCTTTAAAAAAAGATACATTACCGACGCTGAAAATTTCTACAAAAAACACGGGAAAAAGGCCATTGTTCTAGCGCGTTTTATTCCGGTAGTTCGTACCTTCATTCCTATTTTAGCAGGTGTTGGTAAAATGCATTATAAAACTTTTATCACCTATAATGTTATAGGCGGATTGCTCTGGGGAGTGGGTATTACTTTGTCAGGATATTTTCTAGGACAAAAAATTCCGGGTATTGATAAATATTTAATTCCAATTTTATTGTTGATTGTTTTTGTCCCGATGTTGCCAACATTGTTTTCTTTCATTTACAAAAAAATAAAAGCAAAATAAAGTTAAAAACTTGTCGCAGGCGTACTTTTTAGAAAACATTGCACAGGAGTTTAGAAAATAAAAATGGTACTCCATTTATTATTTTCTTGAACGACGAGCATAGCAATTTGCAAGCTTGCAAATATGCGTGTTTTATAAAAAGTTATGCCAAGAAAAAAGTTTTTAATTTTGTTTTTATTTTTTCCAGCTAAAGTGTGTTAGAATAATCATATGTATGAGGCAATCAAAAACTTCAATAAACAATTTCTTTACGAACCTGAAATTATAAATAAGGAAAATTTAGTAAAAAAATCTGAATTTGTTGTTATTGGCATGGGTGGGTCAGCCCTAGCTCCTCTATTACTTAAAACATGGAAACCTAATCTAGATATTTTGATTCATCGTGATTATAATTTACCACATATTTCAGAAGAAAAATTAAAAAATAAACTCATTATTTTGAGTTCTTATTCCGGCAATACCGAAGAAGTAATTGATGCATTCTTAAAAGCAAAAGAAAATAAATTAGATATGGCTGTGATCTCAGTTGGTGGAAAATTATTATCTTTGGCAAAAGAGAATAATGTCCCATATATAGAATTGCCAAATACTGGCATCCAACCTCGTATGGCTCTCGGTTTTTCTATTAAATCGTTTCTGAAATTACTCGGAGAAGAAAATGAATTAAAGAATATCAGTGAATTAGCAACAATTCTAAAACCTGCTGATTATGAAGAAAATGGAAAAACGTTAGCAAAAAAATTAAAAAATAATGTTCCTGTTATTTATGCTTCCAATAGCAATTTATCGTTGGCCTATAATTGGAAAATAAAATTAAATGAAACTGGCAAAATTCCTGCTTTTTATAATGTTTTGCCAGAATTAAATCACAATGAAATGACTGGTTTCTCCGCCGGAGGCGGATCCGCCTTTGGCGGAGATGATTCCACCAAAGAACTAAGTAATAAATTTTATTTTATTATTCTAAAAGATCTGGAAGATAATCCAAAAATCTTAAAAAGAATGATAGTACTAGAAAAACTATATAAAGATCGTAATTTAAAAGTGGAAACAATAGAAATTAAAAACGAAAATATCTGGCATAAAATATTCTCTTCCCTTCTCTTGGCCGACTGGACTGCCTACTATACAGCCCTAGAATATGGTCTAGAACCCGAACAAGTTCCAATGGTAGAAGAATTCAAGAAATTAATTTTGGAATAAAAAAAACTTGCGGAGCCGGGGAGATTCGAACTCCCGAGGGGTTTTAAAGCCCCTGCGACTTTAGCAAAGTCGTACATTAGACCGCTCTGACACGGCTCCTTATTTACTTAACCACTCTAACATATTCTTAGTATTTTTCCATTCCCGCCTGCAAAAGCTATGCTTTTAGCATTGCGGGCAGGTTTCTGTTATAATTTCTGCATAAATTATGGAGAGATGGGTGAGTGGTTTAAACCAACAGTTTACTAAACTGTCGTCCCCTTAAAAGGACCGCGAGTTCGAATCTCGCTCTCTCCGCATGGAATTAGCCGACAGACTAGAAACAAAATTTCGTTTAGATGTGAATCAAAAAAAAGCTTTAAATAAGTTAGGGATTTTTTCCGTGCATGATTTACTTTTTCACTTCCCTGTTAAATACAGCGACGTGAGCGAAGCAAAACAAATAGCAGAATTAGTGCCAGGAGAGATAGCCACGGTTCTTGGAAAAATTTCAAAATTAAAAACTAAAAAAGGTTTCCGTTCCAAAATCCCGATGGGTGAAGGAGAGATTGAAGATTTGTCCGGAAAAATAAAAGTCACTTGGTTTCATCAGGCATATTTGGCAAAAATGATTCACGAAGGAGACACTGTTAAATTAACTGGAAAAGTTACAGACAGTAAATATGGTTTATATCTAGCTAATCCAGAATTTGAAAAAACCCCAGAAATAAATTCTTCTGATACTCTATTTTCTGAAAGCTCGTCCGCTTCTGGTGGAAAAGTATCAAATAACCACGGATTCTCCTTCCCTATTTACCACGAAACCAGAGGTATAACTTCCAAATGGTTTTATCACGCCATTGAAAAAATATTTAGAGAAAAAACCTTGGATAATATAGAAGATTATATTCCGGAAGATATTTTGAAAAAATATAATTTACCAACTTTGAAAACATCATTAATCTGGATTCATAAACCAAAAAATGCGCGGGATGCGGAATCGGCTCGCAAAAGATTCGCTTTCGAAGAAGTTTTTTGTATCCAGCTGGAACGCCAACACGATAAATTTGAATATAAAAAAAATAAATCTTTTCAAATAGCACAAACTGAACTTCCTAAAATTTTGAATCCCCGAGGGTCCCGCTCCGAAGGAGAAGGGCGCAGGGGTGAAAAATTTCAGGAAGTTCAGTTTGGCCCTGAAGTGTCTGAATTTCTGTCTCGCTTCCCTTTCACCCCTACCAACTCCCAAAAAAAATCAATCCAAACTATTTTGGAAGATATGGGAAAAAGTTTTCCTATGTCCAGACTGCTTGAAGGAGACGTCGGAAGCGGAAAAACTGCCGTAGCCGCCACTGCTGCCTATACCGTTGTAAAACAAAGACCAAACGGACAAAATTTTGGAAATTTACAAGTAGCCTATATGGCACCGACAGAAATTCTTGCCACTCAGCATTTTGAATCTTTTATACAGTATTTTAAACATTTACCGATTAATGTCGGATTAATTACCGGTTCTGGCTGTCGTAAATTCCCTTCTAAGGTCGCCTCAAGTATTTTGAGGCCGACAGCTATGCCTGGAGGAGTATTCGCTGCGAACAGAAAAAACTTGCCCTCCCAAGATGAAGTGCGAACGACGGAAGGCATAGCTGTCGGCCGACAAAATTGGACCGATATTTCTCGATCACAGCTTTTAAAATGGACAGCTGAAGGAATCATTCCTATTTTAATAGGCACACACACTCTTATTCAAAAAACTGTTAAATTCAAAAATTTGGCATTAGTGGTAATAGATGAACAACACCGATTCGGCACAGCTCAAAGAAGAAAACTTGTCAGAAAAGATAATATCGCTCCACATTTACTTTCAATGACAGCTACCCCTATCCCACGAACCTTAGCACTTACAATTTACGGAGACTTAGATTTATCATTACTGGACGAAATGCCAGCCGGAAGAAAACAAATAATTACAGAAATTATTACACCAAACAAGCGCGATGAAACTTATGAAAAAATCCGCACAGAATTAAAAAATGGCAGACAACTTTATGTTATTTGCCCAAGAATTGAAGAACCTGACCCTACTAAAGAAATGGCAGTACAAGCAAAGTCTGCTGTCGCTGAAGCTAAACGTTTGAAAAAAGAAATTTTTAGAGAATACGAAATCGGCGTACTCCATTCAAAAATGAGTAAAGAGAAAAAAGAAAAAGTTATGAAAGATTTTACTGAAAATAAAATTCACATATTGTGCGCCACTTCAGTGGTAGAAGTCGGAGTAAATGTCCCGAACGCAACAATTATAATAATTGAGGGAGCAGAAAGATTTGGTTTAGCTCAACTTCACCAGCTTCGTGGAAGAGTAATTCGCAGTAATCATCAAGCGTATTGTTATGTTTTTGCCGACGCCAAATCTCAAAAAACAACAGACAGATTAAAAGCATTAAAAACTGCTAAAAATGGTTTTGAATTAGCGGAATTAGATTTGACGCTACGCGGTTCGGGAGAACTTGGAGGAACAAAACAATGGGGCATTTCCGATCTCGGAATGGAAGCCATAAAAAATTTAAAAATGGTAGAAGCCGCCCGCACCGAAGCCATTCGCCTAATTTCTGAAGATTCCGAACTCTCAAAATATCCGTTATTGAAAAATAAAGTAAAAGAAAAAGTTTCTGAATTCCACTTCGAGTAAAAGAAAAAGTATACCCCGTAGTAAGTTATGCTTTACTACTGGGGCCGGAGAGTTTCATTTCGAATAAAATTATCAATTAAAAACTTAAGAAATTAAAGACTTATCACTTTTACACACCTGTGTGTATATGATAAGATTAAAAAATGAATATAAAACCAACAATAGGAGATCTTTTAATAGCAACTTTATTAAGTGGTAAAAATGTTAAAATTTTTCGTTCTATCCTTCGTGAGCGAGAATTTGAAAGATTCAAAAAAGAAAGTGTTCAGGTATCTCTTTCGCGTCTAACTAAGAATGGTTATTTAAAAAAGGCTAACAGCAGTTGGTTGTTGACTAAAAAAGGTATTTTACGCAGTAAAAAAACTTATTTGGCTTCTTATATCTCTTCCCCTTTTAAAGAAAACTCACCAGCTAATACTATAATCTCTTTTGATATCCCGGGGCCACAAAGATCAACCAGAGATTGGTTAAGAAATCAAATAAAAATATTTAACTACAAAATGTTGCAACAAAGTCTCTGGGTTGGTCCTGGGCCATTCCCGTCTGTGTTTTTAAAAAGACTCGAGGAATTAGGAATAAGAAAAAATATAAAAATTTTTTCGATAAAGAAAAAGGAAATTTAACTATCTATTATCAATTTTCAACACCTGTGTAAACTTGATAAGATATTAAATTTCTCATTTATTATTTTCTTCTATCAATCCCAATTTAATTAATCTGGCGCGAATACCGCCGGTTTGGCGGCCAGAGAGTGCGGAAATATTTCTAATGGATTTTCCTTCTTTAAATTGTGTCACAATTTCTTTTTCTTCTTCGGGTGTCCATTTTTTGTAAGCATTTTGATGTTTAACACGAATTTGTTCGAGATGACTTAACGCCCCATTTGGGAGCTTAGTTCCCAAATGGGGCATTTTTTCTTCTTTTTCTTCTTTCCATTTGCCACCCAAAGCAAGCACAAAATTTTTATGCATCTTTTTTATTTCTTCCGCATCAAGCGCGCTAAAAGTTTTTTGCGCCTTTTCCGACTCTTTTTGAAAAACATCATCTTGTTTTAAAATTTGCGGATGCACTTTTAACGCATGTTCATTACATCCCAAAAGATACAAACCATCCAATCGTCTCACCCGCGAAAGCGCCACATAACCTTGACCATATTCAAACACAGATGACAAATCCATCACTGCGGCATCCATACTCATGCCCTGGCTTTTGTGTACCGTCATTGCCCAAGCAAGGCGAAGTGGAATTTGGGTAATCTTTGCCTTAATTTTTCCATTTTCTTCTACTGTCCAATCCATCGGAGCAATTACTATATTTCTACCATTTTTAGTTTTAATGATTGGGTGTTTTGAAAAGGATTCAAAATCTACAACTGTGCCAAGTGTTCCATTTACAAAATGTTCTTTTTGATTATTTTTAGTACACATCACCACTGCCCCTTTTTTCAAAGTTAAAACCTCCGGCGACAAACATCCTTTTTTAAGTGCGGCAACAAGAGGAAGTGAACCAGTCGATTCCATATTAAATTTAAAACTTTCCATTTCTATTTTTAAAAGTTTTTCATCATTTACTCTATCAACATCTAGATTATGTGAGTAAAGTTTTGTAATATTTTCTGGGAATTTCCCATTCTCCACATAACGTGATTTTATCTGGCTCTCGTGGTCTTCTCCAAAAGTATCATGCCTAATTGCGAGTAAAAGTTTTAAAAACAAGGAATCATCTTGACGATGCTGTTCACTGATATAGCAAACCACTGGAGATAAGCACTTCCAAACGCTAGACTCATATGCAAAACGTCCTTGTTTTTCTTCCAAAAAACTTTCTTGCTTTTGCTCTATGTTTCTTTTTTCAATTGGTGGAAGTTGAAAGAAATCTCCGACTAATATCACCTGCATTCCGCCAAAAGGTTCACTATTTTGTTTTATTTCTCGGCAAACTGCATCTATCATAGAAAGGGTTTCTGCCCGAAGCATTGATATCTCATCGATTATCAAAACTCTTGTTTTGCGTACTCGACGACACACATATTCACTGCTCGCTATTCTATCTAAATCATATTTATTTAGGGTTTCTTTAATACCAATACCACTCCACGAATGTATCGTCATGCCTCCAATATGTGTCGCAGCGATACCTGTGCTCGCTGTAATGGCATGATTTATTTCATGCTCGCGTAAATAAGCAACATATTTATTTATGGTATAAGTTTTCCCAGCTCCCGGTTCACCAGTAAGAAAAATATTCGCGCCGGTTTTCATAATCCTAAGCGCTTCTTCTTGAGTCATTAACTCATTATAATATAAATTGTTTAAAATTTAAAACAAAAAGTTCACGAAAAGATTGGGGAGTTTTACTTTAAGGAGACATCATCTCACCAGGATTTTCTTGTTCAAAATCTTTATAAATATTAAAGTCTATTACTTTAAATTTTCCTTTAAAAGAATCTGGCAGCATGAATTCAGAATTTGGAGCTACTCCACTCTTTTGAACATAATTAACGTATTCTGATGTTGAAACATCTACATAGGTCATAACTCCTTTATAGCCATACATAAAAGGTAGAGCAATACCCACCAAAGAGTTAGTAACAACAGTATTTTCATTAACTTCGTTTGTTCTACTACCCCTCCATAGTCTTGTACAACCATTTTCTACTTTTGGTAAAGAATTAAAGATAATTTTTGCCATTTCATTATAGTAAATAGTTCTAGGATTAGAAAGATATGTTTCTCCATCTATTCCCTTAAACTTTGAATCTGAATATTCACTATTTATTTTTTCTGGATTATTAAAATTCATAATTCTTGTCCTCTTATCTTAACCTTTGCGCGAACCTTTTTCGAGAATCAAATGAACTAATGCGCACGCTCCGCACGCCTCTTTCCTCGAAAGCAATTACTACGCTCTATTAATGTGGTCACTCAATGAACTCCGCCACTCCGACCAAGGTCGGAGTCTGCCCTGTCACAGATATTTTTCTGCTGAAAAATTCTGCGACCCCGACTCGGCTCGTCAGCCTCCGTCTCTGAAATGCTTCGCATTTCAGCCTCGCCACCGTTTCCCCGCCTGCCATCGCTGTGCTCTGGCATTGGCGGGCAGGCATGCATATATTATTTCGCGGGGGTTTCTTTTGATTTGGTATGGGTGGCGGGCGAGGTCAGGTTTCTTCAAAGAAGAAACAGCGGAATTCAAACTCAAAATTCAAAACATTGTCTCGGGCAAATTATACCATTTTTCTATTTCGGTGGTTATTGAGAGTTTTTGAGGTGCACCCTCGGCATCCGCCTCGGGCATTTCCGCTAGGGCTACGAGTGCCTAGATGCCTATGAGCGGGCAAGCAAAACCTTGAACGGCTCAAATACCAGTAAATGAGCCGTTCACTCGATTGCCCGCAACTTCTTGGGGAGAGGAAGTTTCCTCTCCCCGGGTCGGGCTACACTCTGAATACAGAGTGTTCTGCCCTCGCCATCCCCACTCTACGTTTTTCAATATTATGTTTAGTGTGTAGCTTTCGCTTTCGATTTCCTATTTCAATTCGACTTCGGCACTCGTCCTTTAGTCATGGACACCCTAGCGGAAATGCCCGAGGCGAAATACGTGTGCTTGACCCACGCCACCCATTCGCGCACAGATTCACTCCCTATTTATAAATTCTAGATTTATGATATTTCTCTTGGAAGTAAGTTAATTCTTCTATTTCTTTTATACTATAATCTTTACCATCAGAAACTATCAATTTTATTTCTCCATCTTCTTCTCTTTTTATTCCTGCAATTACTATTCCTTTAAATTCTTTTAATGGTTCCGTAGGACCAAAAACATACGCATCAATTTCTTCATTGTCTGCTTCTGAAAAAGTTCCGGGTATAAAACCATAATTAATAGGATAAACAGTTTCAAATCTTGGGTCAGGATGTTTTGAACCCAAAGGTCTATCCATTTTGACTTTAACTTTTTTACCTAACCAAATTTTTATTTCGTCTAACATATATTTAAAAAATTAAATTCTAGAATAAAAAACACTTTTTCCAGTTTTGCCACTTTGTTTAATTTTATTTTCTTTTTCCAAAGTATTTAAATATCTTTCTGCTGTTGCATCCGAAACATGTAGAAAATCTTTAACTTCATTGTTGGTGATTTTAGATTTTTTTAGAAACAAAGTCATAACCCGATCTAACTTTTTTCTTTTTCTGAATTGAATCATATTTCTAGCTTTAGCGAGAAGTTCGCGAGCAAGAGATATTTTATTTTGTTGCGGTTCAACAAAAACAGGAACGGAAACTGGTTGTGGTTGTTGAGTTGAAACTGGTGCAGACTCCAACGGCTCAGATTTAACTTCAGGTTCTGGACTCAACAGCTCATTTACTGGTATTTGAGCCGTTCGGGATTCGGAAGTTTGCGCTGGTTCAGGAATTGGTTCAACTTTTGGGTTTTCTGCTTCAGTGCTATCGCTTTCGGCGGGTTTTGGCTCTTCCGGTTTTTCGGTCAAAACAGGGTTATTTTCGGGATTATCATTATTGAGGGAAACGGGTATATCTGTATTTATAGGGGATTCTGGGGCTTCAGGGGGTATATTGGAGGTGATAGAATCAGTTGCAGGAATAGGTATATCTGCCATAGGCTCTTGAGGACTCAATGGAATAGAGTTTTCTTCGGGAATTGGGTTTTGAGGTTCGTCGGACATAGTATATAAATATATTATAACAAAAAATGAAATAATTAATCACTTGGATTGGTTTAAAAAACGTAATGTTGTATATTATAATATATGGCTACCGATAAAAATACAATTGAATCATACAATAAATACACTATCAAATGTGCAGAGAAAATGAGAAGCGGAAAAAATATCAAGCATACGTTTTTAGAGAAACCCGCTATGTATAAAAAACTTCCAAATTTGAAAGGTAAAACAATTTTATGTATCGGTTGTGGTACTGGTGAGGAATGTAAACACATAAAATCTCTTGGAGCAAAAAAGGTTGTGGGAATAGACATATCAAATAAACGCATCAATTTTGTAAAGAAAAGTTATCCAGATTTAGAATTTTATACTATGGATATGGAGAAATTAGATTTTGCTGATAATTCTTTTGATTTTATCTATTCCAGTTTAGCGTTACATTATGCAAAAGATTGGACAAAAATTTTAAATAAAGTTTATAAGATTCTGAAAAAAGATGGCGTGTTTCTTTTTTCTACACATCACCCAATTAAATGGGGGGCAGAAATAAATAAGTTAAAAGATAAAGATTCTTTCTTATTGGGATATAAAAAGTACAAATCTGGTGAAAGTAAAGTTTTTGGTGATTATTTAACTACAAGAAAAATCAATGATGTATTGTCGTCTGAAGATTTTAGGGTGAGTTACTATCATCGTTCTATTTCCGAAATAATTAGCGACATAATAAAGAGCGGATTTATAATTTCTGATTTTATCGAACCAAAACCATTAAAATCTGTACTTAAAGTAAAACCGGAGTTTTACAAAATCTACTCAAAAATCCCGCTCTATATGATTTTTGAGCTAAAAAAATCTAAAAATTCTTCTATTTTTTAATTCCTTCTATTTCTTTTATAAAAAAGTTTTTTCCATCTGAAAGTAATTTCATATAACCCCCATGCTTAAAAGATCCTTCGGATAATGATTTTCTATCCATATTACCTATTTTTATAAGAAAATTTTTTATACAACCTCCATGAGTAACAATTAATACATTTCCATTTAAATGCATAGCCGCTATTTCTTTTAGTTTCTTTATAACCCTAGTTATAATCTCTTCATCAGTTTCAATAAAGGGCGCGAGTCTAAATGAACTGTATTCATTTTCTGGTAAAGTTTCTCTTTCTTCTAATTTACTTTTAACGGTATTTTTATATACATTAACATGTTTTCCCTCAAACTTTCCATATGAACGCCCTCTTAGTAGTTGAGATTTTTGTATTGTAAGTTTACGATTAAGTTTAATTATTTCTGCTGTTCTGTGTGCCATAGATAAATCAGAAGCATAAATAGCACAAAATTCAATGTGTTTAAATTGTTCGCCAACTCTTTCGGCTTGTCTTATTCCAATCTTAGATATAGGAGATTCAGATTGACCTTGCGTTATCCTTTTTTCATTCCATTCTGTTTGTCCATGACGAACTAAATACATTGTACAAAAACTTCCTTTATTTTCTTTTTTCATAAACTATTTAATTTACTTTTTGCTACTTCTTCCCTCATCTGAATAACTGGAGACTTGAAATAATATGCACTTACTTCTTCCAAACTGCCTGATATTCCTTTTTCTAAAGCAACTTTCATATATCTAATAACATCAACAATGCACCCTGCACTATTCGGACTATCTTCGACAGAAAGCTTAAGATCAAGCTCAAAAGGCACATCGCCAAATTGAGTGCCTTTTACATTGATATAACAAACCTTATTATCTTTTAAGTGACTTACAAAGTCAGAAGGCCCTATCCTAGTGGAAATGCTATCTCCTTCATCTAGATTAGATATTACCGCTTGTGTCTTTGATATTCGTTTACTTTCCAGTCTTCCCTCATCCAACATATTTCTAAAATCAGTATTACCACCTATGTTTAGTTGGTATGTATTATTTATCTTAAAACCCCTATCTTGAATCAATCTAGTTATCACTCTATGTAAAATAGTAGCACCGACTTGTGACTTTACGTCATCACCTGCACAAGGTAATCCTTTTTCTTTAAATTTATTTATCCATCCTTTATTAGAACAAATAAACTCTGGAATTGCATTTATAAAACCCGCACTTGCCTCTAAAGCACATTCGGCATAAAATCTGGCCGCCTTAGAACTTCCAACAGGTAAATAACATATCACTATCTCTGCCCCTGAATTTTTTAAAATCTCGACAACGTCAGAGTTCTGTTGATTATCATCAACAATAAAGTAATCTTTCATAGATGCTGATACTCCATCTAGAACATGACCTTTACTTACGATTATATTTTTATGTGGAACATCAGAAAACTTTTTAGTACAGTTTGGCTCAGAAAATATTGCTTCTGAAATATCTTTGCCAACTTTTCTTTTATCGACATCAAAAACTGCAACAATTTCTATGTCACTGACTTTATAATCACCTATAATTTCATTGATTAAACCAGTTTTATTATTGGTATTTTTATAAAACTCAATCCCTTGAACTAAAGAACTTGCGCAATTACCTAACCCCACTATTGCTACTTTTATTTTCTTCATATAATTTTTTAGTTAAAATCTTAATACCATCTAACCCCTTAGACTTCTTGTAAATTTCCTTGATCTGACTACTTGTTAAATCTTCACGAAAAGACAAAGCAAATCGTAATAAATCTCTAGATACAGCATACTTCTCTAGTTTACTAAAATCAACTACTTTCTTAAGAAGAACATCCTTAAAAACTTCAGGAAATTTTGCAATATTATTATTTGATAAGTCATATTTCTGTATTTGATTAGATAACCCCTCAACAAACTTTAAGTAATTAGAGAAAGCTAGATAAGTCCTAGTCTTATTAATAAAAACTAGAAGTAAATTGAATCCTGTAAAGTATCTTTTTTTCTTGTCAGACTTTTTGGCATGCAATTCGTCCCATCTTCTAAATTCAAACCACTTTCCATTTTTACGGTACAAAGGTGGTGTAAAATCATTATAAATAAGCTGATTTTTAGAATCTATAAAAAAGTTATTTGGATTAGGGTCAATAGAGCATATCAAGTTGTTTGAGTATAAATTATTTTTAGAACTAGCTAGTTTAATTATCAATTCCACAATATTTTTAAAATATTTAACTTTTTGAGAAATAGTTTTAATGTCTACAACTTTTCCTTTTGGAAAATATTCTGTTACTAATAAAATAGTATTTTGCTTTTTATCTATTGTAGTAAGAAATATTTTAGGAAGATTAATAGATAAATGTTTTTTTAAAAGCTTGTAATAAATACATATATCTTTTTCTAACACGACCAATTCCTTAATAGACAAATTATATTGTTTGCCTATTTTCCTAACTACATACCGATCATCAAGCCATCTATATAGATATGCCTCATTATTAACATTATTAATAACATTTAGTTTTTTGATCAATTTCCCGTTATGTATAATTTTTTCTACGTTGTTTTTATTATTTATCATTGGCAATTGGTATTATAATATCACCTGGTTTTTCTAAAGAAATAAAAGTTACACCATCTGATTCTCTTAAGGCACCGACTATTTTTACTTTATCTCCTGGCCTTATAAAATCTTTTAATGTCCAAGTACTGGTAACGACATCTAGTTTTTGCCCTTCGGTTTCTACTGAAAAAACTCTTGGCAACGCAGACGACATAGAAGTATCTAGTGCTGAAGCTTCAATAGTAATGTCATGAATTTTTCTTGAACCAATAACTAAAGGGGTTTTTCTTTCTGATTCTTTATCTGGTAAAGCACAGTTGAATGAGAGCTTGATATTTGGTTCTAGTATATATCGTCTTCTTCTTAAGGTTATAATCCTTGCTTCAGTCTCAGAAATATTAAATTTTTTCATATAATACGATATGTACTTTTCTATGGTACTAGAAGATCTGCTCGTTAATCCTATTTTTTTACATAAATCTTTATTTTCTTCTATAGCAGAAACTATTTTTTCTAAATCTTTTGGTCCATAAACAACCAAATCTATATCTGATATTTTTGTGGCATTTGAATCCAAAAAGGAACGTGAGCCAAATAACCCAAAATCAATATCTTTAAATTCAGTGATTAATTTTTTCAAAGATTCCGTATCTTCTTCGCGGCCCTGTTGTAAAAATAAATCAAGATTATCTTTATTGTGTGTAATCTCAGTATTATCGTCAAGAGGCATAGCTAAAAAACTTAATTCAGAAGATGGATCAAAAACTACATAGTAGTTCATTTCTTCTGAATCTAAAGCCTCTTCAATACTCTCACGATAGCCGTACAATTTTTTACACCACGGTTCATTAACACTTTTTCTAGAATAAGTAATAGAAGTAGGGATTCTTATTGTGGATTCTCTTCCTTTTTCATCGACAACTTCACAAACAAAATTATCTCGCACAAAACCAACTTTTTCTTTACCTTTTTCAATAGAAATAACAGCATCATAGGGACGAGGGTCGCCTTCTTTTTGTTCTCTAACTTTATCAACCAAGAATTTAGGTGTTTCCTGAGACATATATTATATACTATCTAAATTTAAAACAAGTCCATCCAAACTAACTAGTTTTGTATTTTTACCAGTTGATTCTTTAATAAATTCATTAACTTTTTGTGGATATTCAGGACCCAAACATCCATAGGGATTAAAATGCTCAAAAATACAAAGTTTTATATGCGAATCTCGTAAAATTTCTATAGCATTTGACACAGTTGAGTGATAAAAATTATGTTTAGTATATTTTCTAAATTCTAAATCATGCAAATTAAAAATTAAAATGTCAGTATTACTGAAAACATTTTTTAATCCCTTATTAAAAGTTCCTGGTTCTTCTATTTCTTTTTTATCTACAACTTTATCTAGAACTGAAACTTCTTTATTATTAATAGTTTTATATGTTTCATTGAAACCAGTATCGGCAGTATAACCAATTTTTAACCCATTTAAATCTAACAAAAAACCAAAGGAACCATCAATTGAATGAATAACTTCTATTGGTTTAAGTTTTATGCCATCACCCAAAACTATCTCCTTATTACCATCTAATAAAGTTATATTATTTCCATCCTTACCACCGTTTAAAGAACTATGAAAACTACTCATTGCTTTCTCATTAAAAGTATTTTGTGACATTAAAAGACGTAATACAGAATTCCCACGATAAGAAGCCATTTCAGCAACTAAATTAGCATCATTTTTATGATCAATATGAGCATGAGAAATAAATAAAGTGTTTGTGAGAGCTAAATTTACACCGATCCTTTCTGCTCGTTCTAATATATTGATTCCAGGATCAATCATCATTTCTAAATCATTATATTTAATATAAAAACCAGACCATAACGGTTTTAAGGCACAGTTCCACTTATAATCAGGATTAAATTGACGACCAAAGAATGCTATAAAATTACCCTTTATTTTATGAGGCATTTCTCCAAGTTCTTTTCGGAGTGTGTTAGAAGCATCTCTTGCTTCTTTTGATAGCTGTTTTAATTCATTAAATTCAATAGGCATAAATTTTTTATTTTATATTTAAATTAATAATTAATTTTTTTAATACATTATTTATGTTTTCAGTTAGTGACTTAGAGTTTTCTAAAATATAAACACTTGGTAGATTCATTTCCTTATTTAAAATATCATTAACTTTCAGTAAATTACCAAATACTTTCTCAGAAAGGTAGCGCGGATTTCTTGTGTCACTATTTCTTAATTGTTTATTATACTTTTTTGAGTCTGTGATTTTTATATGAAATTGAATACATCGTTTATCTAAGTAACGAGTTAAGAGCTGGACTCCTTCTATAATACAAGAAACTCCACCCGTATAATATTTTCTAATCATTGAGTTAGTTGCCTTACTTATAATCAAGGACTGTTTTCGTATGTCAACTACACTAAGAGGGGAAAAGTAATTATTCATCTTAGAAATGACTTTATTTTTAGGGTTCATCACAATTAATGTTTTAACGATTGAACCTAAACTGACACGCTGTTTTATTTCTAGAATATTTGATAAATGAAAAGCCAGTGTGGTTTTTCCTGCACCATTAACACCAGAAATAACAATAATGAGTGGGTGCTCACTATTCCTTATGTGTTTCTTAATCTTATTAGCTAATTTATGGTTAATTTTTTCCATATACTTTTTTGAAAAGTTCTTCAACTTTTTTCACTTGTTTATTTAATTCAAACTCCTTTCCAATCATAACATATGCATTTTGTACTAACTGGTCTTTCAACTTTTTATCTTCGTAAAGTAATTTAATTGCCGAAGCAAGTTGTTGGGGACTTTTAATCGGTACCAATAATCCTGTCCTATTGTGTCTGACTACTTCATTAACTCCAGGAATATTCGTAGCTAAAACTGGTTTTTTCATAGACATTGCTTCTAGTAAGACTAGACCCAATCCTTCAGAGTATGAGGGTAACACCATCATATCTGAAAGTGCATAAACTTTCGGCATATCGTCGATGGTAAATTCGTCAACTTTTATTGCCACGTTATTTTCTATTTTTAAATCCTTAATCAATTTTAGCACTAATTGACTAAATTTATCATTCGTGGAAAGTTTACTTGTTGGAATAAAAAGTTTTATATTCGGGATTGTTTTTTTTAATATACTTATAGCTTTTAAAATATCTAAAATTCCTTTTCTTTCAATCAACCTAACAGGACAGAGTACAACAAAATCTTTATTACTTAAACCATACTTTTCTCTATTTACTTTTATTTCAAAAGAAAACTTTTTCATGTCTACACCATAATAAATACGGTGAGCATTTTTCACTTTTGCATTAATATTATTTTTTACTGTATTTAGATAGTTATTACTGCAAGCCAAATAAGCATCGAAAGATCCTTTTTTGAAAATAAATCTTGCTATTGATAGTTCAAAATCTAGATTTCCTGACCAAATACCGATAAGCTTATTTACATCTAACTCAGGGGTAGAATGATAACTAAAAATATGTTTAGCTCGCAAACTATTCTTGATTAAAGAAATTAATAAACATGGGATGTATCCATTAGAATAGACAATATCTGGGTCAAACTTTTTTAAAATTGAGAAAGAATCTATTAATAAGTTTTTAAAAGGAGCTTTCATTTTTACTGCTTCTCGGAAAAGAGGCACTCTTACAACCTTAAAGTAAGATGACTTATAATCTTTAATCCTTAGTTTTAAAGAGTCCGGAATATCTCCTGTTAAAACTAAAACTTCATGTCCTAATTTACCTAGCCCAATAGCCAAATTATATTGATAAGTTTGGGCACCACCAATGATGGGAGGAAAACTATGAGCATATATACATATTTTCATATTTTTGTTTTACTATTTTTAAAAATGCCAGACTTGTCTATAAGATGTTTATTTTGTAAAATCCACTCATACATAATTTTTATTCCTTCTATGGGTGTAATTTGTGGAATCCAACCAAAATCTTTTTTAGCTGATGAAATATCGGAGATGTAAACTTTCTGATCTACTAAACGCCAAGGTTTTATTTTATAAATAATCTTTTTTTCAGAAATATTTTCTAAAATTTCAAAGAATTCTAAAATAGATACAGCAAACTTTGGACCTCCTCCAATAGTATAAGCTTTACCTTTTGTTTTTTTAATATTTTTAAAAGCTAAGTCAAAAGCATTTATTAGATCACTAACATCTAAAACATCTCTGACTTGTTTGCCAGTACCGTAAAGAAATACTGGTTTATTAAAAATTAAAGAGCTAATGAGCCAAGCAAGCCACCCCTGTCCTTCTATACCAAATTGGCGAGAACCATAAATACATGACTGTCTAAAAACTATAGTATTTAATTTATAAATCCTTGCATAATCTAAAACATACTGATCGCCACATCCCTTTGAACATCCATATGGGCTACAAAAATCCAATGGTTGCTTTTCAGAAATCCCTTTTAAATTCTTAAAAGAATATCTCTTTTTTTCTTCTTGAATTGGAATATTAGCCAATTCTCCCATTACTTTATTTGTGCTTGAATAAATTAAGGAAGCCTTTGGTGTAAAATTTCTCATTGCTTCCAATACATTAAAAGTTCCTAGAGCATTAATTTCAAAATCTTCTCTTGGATTTTCAATAGAACCAGTTACGGTAGTTTGACCAGCTAAATGTAAAATTAAATCTGGTTTAAATTCATTAAAAACCTTAGTTAAAGAAATGTAATTTCTAATATCTATTTTCTTAAAAAGAAATTCACCCTTAAGTGTTTTCAACCACTTTAAATTTTGTTCAGAACCAACTCTACTTAAATTATCTAGTGTGAGAACTTGATAATGTTTATTAAGATAATACTCAGTGGCATTCGCACCAATAAAACCGCAACCACCAGTGATAAGAATTCTGGGTTTTATTTTGTTATTTTTATTCATAAAATTGATTTTATCATTCTACTTACTCTCTTCAGTAGTGTCGGGTTCTGTTTTATTTTTTGATATAGAAAAAACTGACTTAAGTTGACTTAATACACCCAACTCATCTTTTCTTTCTTCTGGAACAACATACATCTCATGAAGGATAACCTTCGTAAGTTCAATAAGTACCCTAAGTTTAGGAGAATCCCAGGCATCCCAAGAACCTTCATGTATAAAATCACTTGCTAGTTCTTGAATATGACCCAACGCATCAAAAAGTTGTTCTTCAACTTTGGGAAATTTACTTTTTAGATTTTTTATACTTTCTTGATAAATTGCGTGTCCAGTCTTTTTGTTTTTTACTATTGCCTTTTCATATTCCAATAATTCGTAAACAGCTTTTCGCAAACACGCCGAAGCACCAACTAAAAAATTAGATTTTCTACTATTCTCTGCCTCATATACAAGTTCTCTGACTATTTCCGGAATTCTATTATCTAAAATAAAATAAGAAGTTGGCTGAGAAAAAAATATTCCGGCATCAATATCTGTTCCTTTGGCAAATTGATTATTGTATTTTTTTTGATTATATTCTACATAAGAAGCCCTCAATTCTTTAAAACTCAGATGTATTGAAGTTTTTCCACAACCTTCGGAATCACACTTAACTAGATATCCAGCACAAAGTTTTTTATCACTCCAATCAAAGACAAAATGATCTGTCATACTATAAGAAACATTGTTGCGTTTACAAAAAGGACAATTGTATATATGAGGGTCAATGAAGTATTTTTTATCTAAATGTGATAAGTCCATATTATTTCAAAAGTTCACTACTTGAAATTCCAAGCGCCCCAGCAATTTTTTCCAAAGTTGAAAGGGTTGGATTCATACGACCATTTTCTATATTGCTTATATACGCTCTATCTACTTCCAGTTTTTTTGCTAGATCGCCTTGCGATAAACCCTTTTTCAAGCGTAATTTCTTTAGGTTTCCCCCGAGTTTTTTACCTGAATGCATAAGTACATAATAGGAAAACTTGCATTATTTTGCAAGAGTGCAGTATAATGCACATATCCCCTCGCCCGCCACCCATACCAAATCAAAAGAAACCCCCGCGAAATAATATATGCATGGAAACGGTGGCGAGGCGAGGGCAGACTCCGACATTGGTCGGAGTGGCGGAGTTCATTGAGTTACCACATTATCAGAGCGTAGTAATTCCTTTTGAGAAATGATGCACGCGGAGCGTGCGCATTAGTTCATTTGATTCTCGAAAAAGGTTCGCGCAAATGTTAAAATGAGAAGTTCACGATTGTCCGCCTGCTACGATTCGAACGTAGGACCCTCTAGGTATAAGCTAGATGCTCTAACCAGCTGAGCTACAGGCGGAAAACTAATAACAATAACTATAACTATAACAAAATAAGGTTAAAATGCAATTTTTCGCTTATTTAGTAAAATATCTTGTATATATTGAATTCCCATCATAACCTCAGCACAAATAGGCCCATTATCAAGAATAACCGAACATGTTCCCTGCCCAAAACCATTGGTATACGTAATTGAAGATAGTGTGGTTTTTTTGATATAAGGCTTTCTAAATTGTGAAACTGGAATATTAAGTGTTTTTGACCAAAAATTTATTTGCTTTTTGATATTCATATCAGAATAAAGATGTAAATGAACTTTAAGTTTTGATTTAGGAACATTAAAAAATTTTAGCCAACGAATAAATAAAACGAGCATCATTGGGTTTGTATTAGTAAGACCAATTGAGAATGTCTTTGTTTTTGAACCTTCAGCCCAATATAAAAATAATCCTGCTATTAAAAATTCTCTATCAGAAATATTCCCAATTCTTTTTGCAATATTCTGATAAGCAATTTTATTCTTTGCATCTCGTTTCGTTTTCATTGTATTCCTATACCTTTCAATACGCTGAGGGCTAAAATCTCGTAATTCTCGTATGCGTTTTTCAGATAGTGGCATATTATGCAACCATCCACTTAATGTGCTTTTGCTTATTTTAAGCTTTTCTTTAATTTGGCTATAACTCATTCCCTTTTGTCGCATAACTAACGCTTTTTGTTTATCCTTTTTTCTTGCCATAAAAAAATACGAACCATTGGCTAATAATTACAGATAATTATACACCTGTTCGTATTTCTATACAAGTTTCTAATTTTTTATTTCCAATTCTGCCCCAGTTGTCGTTTTTGGCATTATCCCATTAGCAATTATTATTTTGTTGTATTCTTCCTGTTCCAGAGTTTCAACTTCTATCAGTTTCTTAGCAATAGCATGGAGTGCTTTTTTATGTTCGCTTAAAACTTTCTCAGCTGACTTTATACCATCATTTATAATTCTTGAAACCTCGGAATCAATTTTTGTGGAAACTGTTTCAGAAAATCCATCATCTCTAACTTCCCCCCAATTTAATTTTCCTCCGTCGTTTCCCAAAGCAACTGGCCCAATCAAATCTGACATTCCCCATCTGGTTACCATGGCTCGCGCCAAATTAGTAGCCACCTGCAAATCACTAGAAGGACCAGTGGTGATATCGCCAAAAATCATTTTCTCAGCTACATATCCACCCATAGACATGGCAATGTCATCAATAAATTCTTTTTTAGATTGAAGTCGTCTTTCTTCTAGTGGTAATTTCAAAGTATATCCTCCGGCATTGCCACGAGCAATAATAGAAACTTTGTGGACTGGATCGGCAAATGGAAGCACAGAAGCAACCAGCGCATGCCCTGCTTCGTGATAAGCGGTAATTTCTTTCTCTTTCTTAGAAAGCAAATGACTTTTTCTTTCAGGCCCAAGCATTACTTTTTCAATAGCCCGAATTAAATCAAACTGAAAAACTTTTTTACGATTTTCTCTAGCTGCAAGTATTGCTCCTTCATTCATCAAAGAATATAAATCTGCGCCAGAAAATCCTGGTGTTCTTTCAGCAATTAATTTTAGATTAACATCTTCCGCTAGAGGTTTTAATTGTGCATGAATATTTAAAATTTCCTCGCGGTCTATGCGGTCCGGTAAATCAAGAAGAACTTTTCTATCAAATCGCCCTGGACGAATGAGAGCGGGATCTAGCACATCTGGTCTGTTAGTAGCAGCCATCACAATCACCTTCTCATTGGGCTCGAAGCCATCCATTTCTACCAGAATTTGATTCAATGTTTGTTCACGTTCATCATTACCTCCTCCAAATCCGCCTCCGCGAGTTCGTCCAATAGCGTCAATTTCATCCATAAAAATAATGGCTGGAGCAGCTTTTTTAGCCATTTTAAATAAATCACGTACTCGAGAAGCTCCGACACCTACGAACATTTCCACAAATTCTGAACCAGATAAATGGAAAAAAGGCACTCCCGCTTCTCCGGCTACTGCCCGTGCCAGTAAAGTTTTTCCTGTACCCGGGGCTCCGGTTAAGATTACTCCTTTTGGAATGCGAGCTCCAATATCTAGAAACTTTTTAGGATTTTTCAAAAAATCTACAATCTCTTTCAATTCTTCTTTCGCTTCTTTACATCCAGCCACATCTTTAAAAGTTACTTTATTAATTTTATCATTTGGGTCGGTAATGCGAGCTTTAGACTGTCCGAAAGAAAATGCTTGCATTCCTGCTCCTTTCACTTGGCGTGAAAGAAACCAAATAAAAAATAAAATAAAAATAATAGGCAAAAAAAATGGCAATAAATTCATCAGCCAATATCCGAAGCCGCTTTCATTTTTTACCTCTATGTTTGTGGCACTTAATGCCTCTTTGCTTACTCCGTAATTAAATAGAGTTTGAGAAAGAGAAGATTCAGTTTCTTTTTTAGAAATTTTCTTAGAATCATCTTTATAGGTAATGGTAAGTTTTTCACCTTCCACCAAAATATTTTTAACTTCCCCAGCCGAAACACTTTTAGCTAAATTAGAGATAGCAACTTCCGGCACATTTTTTGAAGTATCAGCAATCATTAAATAAAGAGCAGTAATAGTCATAAAAATCAAAATAGCCCCAAGCATATTGCCTGAAAACTTCGGATTTTCTTTTATCTTTTTGCCCTTATTCTTAAGCTCTTTTTGATTCAAAAAATTAAAATCCATGATTTATCATCATAGCATAAAAAACCCGAAAATAAAATTATTTTAATAACTAAAATCAGTGTGGAGATGCGGGGAATCGAACCCCGGTGCAGAAAGTTTTTGCAAAGAAATCTACATGTGTGGTTCGTTTTTGATTTAGATTAAAAAATTATTAAACGAACAAAATATTTTTTAATCGATTCCCTTTGTTTTGGAAAAAAGTCAGGACCTCTTTTTTCCTATCCCGATAATATTATGCCTGACTCTCATATATCGGAAGTCTATGAGAGAGACACAAGTTTACGCCGAAGCGGAAACTTGAGCGAAAGCAAAGTCTCCCACACCGAAGTATGGAGAGATTTTTGCAAATGCCTTAGAAGTCAATTTTGCAATTAACATTTGAACAAATTTTTACGAGATTATGTTCATGCTCGACATGCATCTTTACATTAGACCTACTGTCTATGCCTTGCATCCCCATATTTTTTTATCAACGTTCTTTGTATTCACGCCTAATTTCGCGATCAGTTTCACGTTTTTTTATAGTCTCACGCTTATCTAGTTTCTTTTTCCCTTTTGCCAAAGCTATCTCTACCTTTATTTTTCTACCCTTATTATACACTGAAATTGGCACAATTGTCAAACTTTTATTTTTTTCACTACCTGCAAGTGTGTCTATTTCTTTTTTAGTCAGTAAAAGTTTTTTATTTCGAAGTGGGTCATAATCTTTTGGTGTGTTATTTGGCTGGTAAGGTGGAATATTAGCGTTAATTAAAAATGCTTCTCCTCCCCTAATAACCACAAAGGCACCCTCTAAGGACATTTGCCCACCTCTGACTGATTTAACTTCCACACCTAAAAGTTCAATACCGGCTTCGTATTTTTCTAAAATTTCATAATTAAAATAAACTTTTCGGTTTTCGGCATAGTTTGCCATAGATACATATTAGCATTTGTGCTAAAATAAAAAAATGACACTAAGACAAGAGGAAATTAAGGCTTTAAAAGAAGAATATTTCAAATTAGCCGAAAAATTTACTCCAGAAGATATTAAAAATTCATCTATTTTCAATTTAAATGAATCAGAAAAAATTGAGGTTCGTTTAACAAAAGAATTAATAGAAAAATTAAAACTCGAAGAGTGGCTTGTAAATTATGAAAAAGAGGCAAAAGTTTCCACTGGAGGAATTCGAGGGCCTCAAAACATTCTTTATCCTTGGGATACAAGGTTCCCTATAAACCAGATGGGAGTGGTTTTAGCCACCTTAGGAAAAGGACTAGTCCTAAAAGACGACATCAAAAATGAAATTCATAAAATTGCTGCTGGAGAAGTCAGATACAATACCCAATTATATATTGATTTAATTTCTAGAGTTCAAGCTGAAATGGGAATTTATACTCATCTACCTTTCAACAGGCAAACTGTACCAGTATGGATGGCTTCTTTTTTAACTTTTATGTTTGATTACGCAGGTGGAGAATTTGTCACATCCAGCCATGCTATTTCTAGTAAAATTGCTACCAAAGATATAGAAACTCAAGGAGGTCAATTCCTGCCAGAAATGTCATTACGCTTTATCGAAAAAATAAAAGGGATAATTAAATCGGCCAAAGAAAATCCTGAAGGCTATTTAATAACACTTGCTCCAAAAAATAGTGAATTAATAATGGAAGATTTTAATGGATATGATTTATATGTTGATTATTTAAAAAAGAGTGTGGCTAAACCAGTTAATCTAGAATTAATAAAAAAAGCTGAAGCAAATGGCTTTAAAATCACGTGCAACACCGTTGGTGGTTGCATGCACCGATCAATGGTAGAAATTTTAAGTAAATTAAATATTCTAAATACATTTGAATGGGTTAACGCAGAGGAGGATCCATTTTTCCATGGCGTTGGTAAGGATTGGAAAATTAACCCCGAGACAAAACAAAAAGAGTTTTTTGATTATTCTTGTGATTTTTGTTTGTTTGATGTAGTTAAAAGAGCTAATTTTGAAGAAGATTTAAAAGATAAACCGATAGGTCATATCGTTTTGATTACAGATCCTGACGGAGACAGATTAAACATCGGAGAAATTGAATCCAAAGAAAAAACAGAAATACTAGACGAACTTGGAATGGGTTATATTGCTATTGATGAAAAAAGAATTTTTATTGTATATAATCCAACTTTTAGTTTTTTCTTGATAATGGATTTTTACATGAAACAATTAAAAAATGAGGGGATTTGGGAAGATCATCCGAGGTATGTTGTTGTCACTACCCCATCCTCAAAATGTTGGAATGAATGGGCAGAAAATAATAACATAAAAGTATTAACTACCCCGGTTGGCATAAAAGAAATTGCGACCGCTCTTAAAAAAACAGAAAAACAAATTTTAGAAAACATCAATAATGATGTCATAATAGAAGATATTTTCGGTGAAAAAATAAATCTGGGCAAAAATCCTAGAATGGTTTTTGGTGGAGAAGAAAGCGGAGGAATGATAACTGGAGTAGAAGATTTTGTTAAAAGTAAGGGTGGCAGAAAAGCTTTGGCGATGCGTGATAAAAGTGCCGGAGAATCTATTGTAATTGCTACTGCCTTATCAGCATATTTATTTGAAAACAAAAAAACAATCTTAGAATATCTGCAAGAAACTTTCAAAGAAAATAATATTAAAAGCACTATCTACGTTCGAGATGACATAGTATACTACAACGAATCAGAGCCAGACCCAATAAAATTAAGAGGAGAAAAATTAGCCGGAGAAGTTAAAAGAGATAAAACTGATACTTTTTATCTATCATTGGTTTTAGCATTAAGAGATAAAAAAACAACTATCGAGCAAGTTAGAGAAATATTAAAAGAGGTTATCCCCGATCTAGATTTTTCAAAATTAATTAATTTAAAATTTACCGGAGATGCAACTTTCTTCCAATTTACAGAAAATATGTTTATCCAAGTAAGAAGATCTGGCACAGATGCAAAAATGAGAGGCTATGCAGGAGGACCAAATAAAAAACGTTGCGTTCTCTATTTAGATAAATTGTTGCATTATTCTGGAGAAAGAACTGAACTATACAGGGAAACGGTACTTCAAGAATTTCAAGAAAATGCTCATTCTTTAGCCCAAAATATCTATTATACTTATTTATATAAAGGCTTATAGAACAAGTTGACTTTAGGCATTTAATAAGCTAGTATCTATATACATCAATTGCGAGAAAGAATAAACAACCAAATACGAGCAAACGAACTTCGGGTATTAGATAGTGAAGGTCAAAATCTCGGTGTTTTAAGTATAAAAGAGGCATTAGAACTAGCCCAAAACAAGGGTTTAGATCTGATTGAAATATCTCCTAATGCTAATCCACCAATCGCTAAGATAATGGATTTTGGCAAGTATCAATACGAAGTAAGTAAGAAATTAAAAAAAGCCAAAGCAGGCTCTAAACCAACAGAGACAAAGTCTATTCAAATTAAAATAGGCACTGGCGATCATGATTTAGAATTGAAAGCTAAAACTGCTTCAAAATGGTTAAAAGAAGGACATAGAGTAAAAGTGGAACTCTTCCTAGCTGGGCGCGCGAAGTATATGGATGAAAAATTTTTGAGAGAGAGATTAGATAGAGTACTCCATTTTATCACCGAAGATTACAAAATATCGGATGCATATAAAAAAGGTCCGAAAGGTTTGATTACAACCATAGAAAAAGCAAAATAAATGAATCCACCAAAATTTTTTAACAGAGAAACATTATAAATTAATTTATTTTTATATCAATCATATAACACTAGTAGAGAGGTAAGTTTGGTATAAAATTTAGGCGGATGAAAGGAATGAAAACCAATAAATCATATTCAAAAAGATTAAAACTTACAAAAAATGGAAAGATTATTTCCCGCAAACCAGGATTCAATCATTTCAATGCTAAACAATCCCGTACTACTCAATTATCCGGCAAGAAAGGCCAGAATTTTTTAATAAAAAATAAACCAAAGAGTCACTTATTACCATTTAGCTAAAAAATCATGACCAGAGTAAAAAAGGGAGTACATGCATTAAAGAGACGCAGAAGCGTATTAAAACAAACAAAAGGTTTTCGACACGGCCGAAGTACCAAAGAACGTCAAGCAAAAGAAGCGCTTTTGCACTCCGGAAATTATTCCTTCGCTCACAGGAAAGATAAAAAATCTTATAATAGAAAACTTTGGAATATTAAAATAAATGCTAGCGCTCGAGAGTTTGGAATGTCTTATTCAAAACTAATCGGCGCACTGAAAAAGAAAAATATCTTACTCGATAGAAAAATATTATCTGACCTAGCTCAAAATCAACCTCTAGTTTTCACTAAAATTTTAGAAAGTCTTCAATAAAAACTAAAATAATACTTTTTTCGGCATACGCAACAGTACATTCGTTTATTGTTTCCAAGTTGGAGTGCGAGCCGTGAAAAAGTATTATTTTAGTTTTTATGTTCTTCTGTTTTATATTTTTTAACAACAGCAATAATATCAGCTACTATCTTTTTAGGATTATCACTAATCACAATTTTTTCATTAGGGCGATGAGCTCGGGCAATTATTCCTTCCAATTCTTCATCGGTTTTCCAAGATCCCTTTAAAATACCTATAGCTTTACCGTCTTCAAAAGCAACAGTGAATTCATGAATAGTGCCAATACGCCCACAACCGCATATAACAGCGTCAGAAGAGCGAGTAAGCAGAAGATCACGTCCCGGGTAGCCAAAGCCGGTATAGATGATTAAATCCATATAATCAAGGGGTAGTTTATAGACTTCGACATGCTCTTTCTCTGAAGCTGCTGGAGAAAAACCAATCGATATTCCTCCTTCTTCTTTGGCTCCCATAGCTGCCCAAAATGGAAAGCCAGTAGTTGCTCCGGTTACTAAAACAGCTCCTTGACGAGCTATTTCGCGTCCGAGTTCTTTTGCTATGTCTGAGGTATTTAATCCACAATTACCTATATCTGCCGCACCAGAAACACATATTTTTATTTGATTATGCCCATGTTTGTTGTAAGGACTTGAAGAATTAATATTCATACTGTCTTTCCATTATACATGTATCAAAAATAAAGTAAAACACTATCTCCTTCCAAAGGCGCAGATGCATCAACTCCTAAATTATCTCTGATTCTCTGAACCAAAAACATGGCTGATTTTGGTTCACCCATTACCACAAAAATTTTTTTAACTACTTTTTGCATATCTTCTACAAAATGAAACAAACCATCTCCATCTTTATGTCCAGAATATCCAAAAATAACTTCAACGTGCGCTCGTACGTTTACTTCTTCGCCGGAAATATGCACTCTTTTTATTCCTTCTTGAATTAAGCGACCCAAAGAACCAGTAGATTGATAGCCAGTAAGCAAAATAGTGTTGTTCGGATCAGGTAGATAATGTTTTTCGTGATGCACAATACGTCCACCGGAAGACATACCTGAACCAGCGATAACTATTTTAGGATTAGGAGCTTCGTTAATCATTCTTGATTCTTCCGACTGTAAAGTAGAATGTAATCCGGGAAAATCAAATAAATATTTGTCTTTTGATAAAACTTTTTGAGCTGTCTCATTAAAATAATTTTGAAATTGCTTAAAAATTTCAGTCAAACGAATAGCCAGAGGAGAATCAAAAAAAATAGACATAATCGGTATACGTTTATTTGTAACTAAACCATCAAGTTCAAACAAAAGTTCTTGCGAACGTTCCAAAGAAAAAGTAGGAATAATCAGTGTTCCTTTTCTGTTATAATTGTCTTTTATCACCTTCTCCAAAAGATTTCTCCGATCGTCTCTGGATTCATGATTTCTATCTCCATAAACACTTTCCATTATTAAATAATCTGCGTCAGTAATTTTTTCTGTGTCAGGTAATAACGGCGATGGTGAATTTCCTAAATCCCCTGTAAAAAGAACCTTTTTCCCTTTATAAACAAATTGAACCATAGCTGAACCCAGAATATGCCCAGCATTTTTAAAAGATACTTCTAGATTATCGCTAATTTTTATGGTCTCGTTATAATCAAAAGAAAGCCAAAAAAGAAATGCTTTGTTTATATTTTCTTGAGAATATATTTTATCCAAATTAAATTGTCTGTCTTTAGACAAAATACCGGCTGTATCTTCCAACATCGGCAAGGTAAGAGCGCGAGTGGGTCTGGTAGAATAAATTTTCCCATGGAAACCATCATGTATTAACTTCGGAATTCTTCCAATATGGTCTATATGGGAGTGAGTAATAAAAAGAATATCTATTTCTCCCGGATCATAAGGAAAAGGCGCCCAGTTGGCGTCATCCGCTAATTTTGACCCTTGAGTAAGACCACAATCAACCAAGATTTTTTTATCGTCAATTTCAAAAAGAAAATTGGCTCCGGTAACTGAATTTGTTCCACCACAAAATGTTATTTTAGCAACGTTCGACATTTTTTAATTATACAATATCTTCTTCAATAGGCATAATCTGTTTAGTAAAATACCACACAGCAAATAACCCCCCAAACACATCAAAAAATAAATCGGACATAGTGTCTAGAAAATCGAAAGAATTTTGGGTTATAAATTTATCGATAAGAATTTCAAATATTTCCCAGCCTATACCTAAAAATAATACTATAAAAAATATTTTAAAAATTGATTTAAAAGAAAAATCTTTAAAAGAAAATAGGTAAATAGAAACAAGCCCAAGCCATAATCCTCCCAGAAAATGCATAGACATATCAAAATACCATATAGAAGAATACCAATGAAATCCCATAGCCAAATAATTTAACACAAAAATAGAAAAAATAAGCACCAATAAACGTATTAAAAGTTTTCTTGATTTCATTTTAATATTATACCCGGTTAGTGAGATTTAATAAAGTCCTTCGGACGCACCTTTAGTGCATTATTAAATTCTACTACCGGGTATACCCTTTTCAAGAAAAAATCTCCGCTCTGGGTGGAGAATTTTTCTTAGGGTTATTTCCGATGTATTACCATAGCTTATAGCTAAGTGGGTACCAGACACATGAGGCCAAGGCCAAGCGTGATCGAGGCTCCCATAAAATATTGTTCTAGGTAATAATCGGAAATAACCCTACCAAAAGTATAGCAAGCGTCAAAAGATAAGCAACTGGACGAGACTAATTTTCTGTTTTTGAATTATTTAAATTAAAGTCCAAGAGCTTTCACCAATTGTTTTATAAGCCCGACAACTACAGGAGGGGCTAAAAGACTATAAGAATCAATACCTTCGTCGTCTTTTACTATCCAAGGTTCTTCGCTAGTACTAGTTTTATCAGTTTTTTCGTCATATTTAAATACGTATTTAGGTGTTATTTCATAATCATCTATAATGTTATCTTTTACACTATTAACAGGCACAGAATTTCTAAGCAATACTTTCGGTACCCCGTGGATAGACATTACTTTTCTTATCAGCTTTTCGTCCAAATCTAAACGCTCACGAACACTTTCAATGCCAGCATTATCTCCTTCCTTACTAATCATTCTTGCACCACTGCATTCTGTATTATCACAAATTAAGAAAAATTCTTTTAAACTTTTGTCATAACCAATTTCCTTAGTAGGAAAAGTGGTTAAATTTCTCGGGGCTTGACATTTTGGACAAACTACCCGATTACGCATGCGTTCGTCAATTACTGATTCAGGAATACTAATAGCAACGAATATATCCGGATCAAGACGATAATCTGCCAGATCTCTAAAATATAATGAATACTGCACTTGATCTAAATCACGAGGAAAACCATCTAGAAAAATAACCTTCCCGTCAAATTTGTCGATTTCTTTTTTTAAAAGAGTAAGAATAAATTCTGTTGGCAAAAGCACTTTTTGATTTTTCCCTATTAATGCGTCAATGGCATCTTGAACAGAAATATACCCTCGGTAATGTTCTTCCAAATATTCAACAACAGCTTCTCGTTTCTCTGGATCATTAATGTCTTTATAAGTTGTACGAACTAAATCCCCTACGGAAATATGTCCGACCTTAGCTGCTCCAAAAATTTCTGACATTAATTTCGTATAAGTTCCCTTGCCCGAATTTTTTTTACCAAGAAAAAAAGCAATAAATGTATTTTCTTCTAAATATTTTTTAAGTTTATTAATCTCTACACCCAC
>Ga0265296_1000801_pt1 | contig 41968 bp, 33 predicted proteins | sample MunlanPumphouse1_FD_189073 | JGI IMG/M metagenome (GOLD analysis project Ga0265296, IMG submission 189073) | Groundwater microbial communities from a municipal landfill in Southern Ontario, Canada - Pumphouse #1 | ecosystem: Environmental > Aquatic > Deep subsurface > Groundwater | place... | reverse complement strand
ACAGCTTTCGCTTCTTCATCCCGGCCTCCTGGTTGAGGGGTTTATTATACCCCAGTTTTACACCTTAACCAGTGGTCTGAATTCAGGGAAGCATTATAGGCCTCAGTCTGGACAAGGATTGGTAAAGTAGGCGTATTCAGAATTCCGATTTTTGGCGCCAAATTGTTAAATTCAAAATCCTGCCTGCGCACATAAACATCATCTAAATAAAATTTGGCTTTGCCGCTGATTAGCACTGCCATCTGCACAGACTTAATTGGCTTAAGCGCATCAAATCTGGCGGATAAATTCTCCCAGTTGAAATGGTACGGCGCTGCTTCAGCTAATTGCTTTATTTCCTTTGAGCCGTCAGCATAAGTAATGACTAATTTAAGGGTAATACTGGATGCCTGAGGAGCGGTTTCTCCTGTATCAGTGAGAAAGCTTAAACCATTATTACCTATTAATACTAAACCATCCGCAGGATAAGCCATTTTATATGAAAAACCGTATTCTATTGCCTTAGGCTGTTTGCCGATGAATTGCGCAACGGCCGTCTGCTGCACAATAGTTACCCCTACGTTACGGTTATCTACCTCAATACATTTATTATAAGAAGCAGCTCCTGCTTCTTTGGGCGCAGGATAGGTGACTACTGCTCCTGTTGCAGCAGTCACTCCCCAGCCTACAGGAAGTGTCTTGCCAGTATAACGGTCAGACGATCCATCTTCAAAACTGGGGTTTAAGTTCTCGCTTCGCAGCATGCGCGCTTCATCTAAACGTTGTTTTAAAATTAAGCTTACCCCATTTTTCTCCGCGAAAAATTTAGGCAGAAGCTCATTGGCAATCGCCTGATTTTGCGCGGTGTCATTTTTCGTCAAATAACCTATTGCCCAATATTGAATTGATTCTTTTGGGCTGCGCAAGGCCGCTTCAAAACGCGCCTTACCTTGATATTGGCTGTAGAGCCCGATGATTTCCTTGGCATCGTCAATCATGGCGGCCATCACCTCATCATCTTTAAACACATTTGCCTTTAAGGTATCCATAGGAGCTATTGCCGCATCAATACCTAAGTCTTGGGCTTGGCCAATAATGAATTTAAGGGCCTCCAGAGGAATACCCTGCTGCCCAAATGCTCCAGCTTGGTTGCATTGATCCAAGAAGTTTACAATTATTGTTTGTTTAGCAACAATACTAGCAGCGTATTTTAGGCTCAAACCGTAAGCCGCAATGTAAAAGGCATCGCGCGTCTGGGAGTTTGTTTCCGCAGCAGCCTTTTCTAAGAGCGTATTGACATTAACAGGGGAGCCAAATTCAGCAATTAGCCCGGCTGATTCTCCTCTAACATAAGCGCTGGAGTCAAGGATGCCGGTAGTCTTGTTCTCAAAGGCCTGCTGGCCCAAGGCAGGTTTAAGGTAATTAGTATTTCCAGCATTCTTCTGGTCCTGGGTATATGACCAGAGCCGGCCCATAAACTGGGCGTCTTCCAACATCCCGGCAAAACATAAACTTGGCACGAGCAAGCATACGGCTAAAATCAGTAACTTCTTCATTTGACACCTCCTGTTTAGTTTACTCATAACACCCGGCCTTATTGGATCGGCCGGTGTATTTTCTCCTGAAATAAAAAGCCCTAAAAGCTTGCCTACTGTTTTTAGGCAAACCTTTAGGGCTTATATTTACTTTTCCCCTTTGGTAACCCCGCTGCCCCGACGTTACGCCGGGACCGGAAGTTTTGCGTCCTCAGATTACTCTGAGTTTGCCTTTATCAGTAGGTCAGAAGACCATGGTTTGGCTACAAATAGCCAAAGCCATAGGTAATTTTACCGAATTATCAAATTATCAACTTACAATGTAAGTATAACATATTTTGAGCAGGGATTTCAAGGGGGAAAGAGAAAATATCTGGGGCCGAATCTATTTTTCGCTGTAGTTGCCCAATTTATTGGGCCCGATAAATCGGGCAACTACAATGAAGAGAAAAATAGATTCGGTCCCGTGGTTTTAAAGTACCAGCGACAAATGCTCTTCTCCTAAGAGGTCTTCGATATCCTGGATGAGCTTTTCCGAAGGGCTGACAAAAAGGTTATCTCCTACTACTAATTGAATTTTTGATTTTGTGGGGGTATCTAAGTGCAGATATATAGGTATGCTGCCGTGGGCAGAAAGTAAAAGCTCTTTTAGGCTTTCAAAGGTATTTTCCCGCACCCCGGAAAGGTTCAGGTGCAGGCCGGTAATCATTTTATAGACTTCTGCAAAAGGAAGCATGTCATTGACTAAGATTTTCGGCGTATCCTCTTTCAGGTTAAGCGTGCCTTTTACCAGCACAACCGTGCTGGGCTGGATATAGCGCGAGACTTTCTGAAAGGCGCGGGGAAAAACCAAAGCTTCCACTACCCCTTCTAAATCTTCCAATTTCAGAATTGCCATTTTTTCCTGTTTGGCGCGGGTAGTAGTCTGTTTGATTTTAGCGATTAAGCCGACGATTTTTATTTCGTCTTCGTCCTTATGCTGGGGGATGGTGCTGGTTGAGGTGGAGGCAAAACGTTTCAGCTGCCGGGCGTAACGCGCCAAAGGATGGCCGCTGACATAGAACCCGAGCATCTCTTTTTCAAAGGCTAAAAGCTGCGGCTCAGGCCATTCTTTTACCTGAGGCAGTTCGTTTGTAGTTGCCTTAAAGCCGCCGGCAATAAAAACCTGGTCAAAAAATGAGAGCTGGCCTTTGGCGATTTCTTTTTGCGTGCGCGAGGCAGTTTCTAAAACAATATCTAATGCCGCCACCATCTGCGCGCGGTTCGCGCAGAAAACACCCATGGCTCCGCACTTAATCAGGCTTTCCAAGACTCTGCGGTTAACTAAACGCAGGTCAATGCGTTTACATAAATCTTCCAAAGACTTGAATTGGCCGTCTTTTCTGGCAGTAATAATCGATTCTACTGCCCCGCCTCCGACATTCTTTACTGCCAATAAGCCAAAGCGGATAGTGCTTCCATCAACCACTTTAAATAAGGCTTCGCTTTCATTGATATCTGGCGGTAGGACTTTAATTCCCATGCGCCCGGCCTCATTGACATACTCAACGATTTTATCGGTATTGTCGCGCTCTGAAGTCAGCAACGCGCACATAAATTCCACCGGAAAATTTGCCTTCAGATAAGCGGTGCGGTAGGAAATCATCGCGTAAGCCGCGCTGTGAGAGCGGTTAAAGCCATACCCGGAAAAATATTCGATCAGGTCAAATATCTTATTCGCCACCGAACTGCTGATTTCATTTTTAACGCAGCCGGAAACAAAATTGCTGCGCTGCCTTTCCATAACTTCCGGAACCTTCTTGCTCATTGCCCGTCGCAATAAATCCGCCTGGGCCAGGCTAAATCCGGCAAGGCTGGAGGCAATCTGCATGATCTGCTCCTGATAAACCATGATCCCGTAGGTGTCTTTTAAAATCGGCTCCAGTGTTTTATGGTCATACCTGATCGGCACGCGGTTATGCCTGCGCTGGATAAAATCATCCAGCATCCCCGAACCGATCGGCCCGGGCCGGTAAAGTGCCAAGAGTGCGATTACATCCTCAAAACGCTCCGGCTCAAGCTTCCTCAACAGGTCGCGCATGCCTGAACTTTCTACCTGAAAGACACCGATAGTCTGCGCGGTAGAAAGCAGCTTATAGGTTTTGGCGTCATCTAAGGCCAAGTTTTCAATATCAACCTCTTTAGCTTGCCTGGCCTTAATTAATTTTGAAGTTTCGCTAATCACCGTCAGCGTCCTTAAGCCCAAAAAGTCGACTTTTAACAAACCGATTTTTTCCAAGATACCCATACTATAACCGGAAGTTATCTGGCCGTCTCCGGTCTTAAATAAAGGCATGTAATTATTCAACGGCTTATCGGCAATCACCACACCGGCGGCGTGCACTGAGGCGTGGCGGTTTAAACCTTCCAGCGCTAAAGCAGTAGTCACTAGCTTAGTAATCTGCGGGTCATTCTTATACATGTTTTTTAGTTCCGCTTCGCTGTTTAAGGCATCTTTGAGGGTAAGCGAAGGATCCGGAGGAATCATCTTGGCAATGCGGTCGACATCCGCGTAAGCCAACCCCATGACCCTGCCGACATCGCGCACTACCGCACGCGCCTGCATAGTCCCGAAAGTAATTATCTGGGCCACGTTTTCCTGGCCATATTTTTTGGTCACGTAATCAATTACTTCCTGCCTTCTCTCGTAACAAAAATCAATATCAATATCCGGCAGGCCTAAACGCTCAGGGTTAAGAAAACGCTCAAATAATAGGCCGTATTTTAAAGGATTGATATCAGTGATTCCCAAAAGATAACTTACCAGGCTTCCGGCAGCCGAACCCCTGCCCGGGCCAACAGGGATATTTTGGCTTTTGGCGTAATGGATAAAGTCCCAGACAATCAAAAAATAGCTGATAAAACCCATCTGTTTAATAATACTTAATTCGTGCTCCAAGCGCTGGGTAATTTCCGGAGTAACTTGGCTAAACCTATTTTCCAGGCCAAGCAGGCAAAGCTCTAATAAATATCCATCCTTATCCTTGCCTTGCGGCGGCTCGTATTTAGGCAGATGGATCTGATTAAAATCCAGCTCCAGGTTACAGCGCCGGGAAATCTCTAAAGTATTGCTCAGTGCCCCGGGAAAATCTAAAAAGAGCTTTTTCATCTCTTCCGGAGAGCGGAAATAAAATTCATCGCCCTGAAAACGCATGCGCTTGGGGTCATCTAAGGTCGTCTGCGTCTGGATGCATAAAAGCGCTTCGTGGCTTTGAGCCATCTCCTTATTCAGGTAATGCACATCATTAGTAGCCACAAGGGGGATATTTAATTCTTTGGATATCTTTACCATCCCTTCGTTTACAATCCGCTGCTCGGGAATGGAGTTTGCCTGCACCTCAAGGAAGAAATTGTTTTTTCCGAAAATACTCAGGTAGGTATCAGCGGCTTTTAAGGCGTCATTAAAACGTTTCTGCTGCAATAATGACGGGATCTCGCCTTTTAGGCAGGCGGATAAACCGATCAGGCCCTTGGAAAGTTCGGCAAGGCAAACTTTGTCAATGCGCGGCCGGTAATAAAAACCTTCAAGGTAACCCAAAGAAACCAGCTTCATTAAATTATGATAGCCAACTTCATCGCGCGCTAAAAGAATTAGATGAAATGCTGCCTCATCAATGCCGGAGGAACTTTTCTCCAGGCGGCTGCCGGGAGCAATATAGGCTTCGCAGCCGATAATCGGTTTAATCCCGGCTTTTTGCGCCTCCTGATAAAATTCAATCGCTCCGAACATGTTACCATGGTCGGTAATTGCCAGAGAATCCATTTTGTATTGTTTAGCCAGAGCCAGGATTTCCGGGATACGGCAGGCGCCATCTAAAAGGCTGTATTGGGTGTGTAAGTGCAGGTGGACAAACTCAGAATGCGGCATGTTTTAAGTCATAGCTCATAGGCCATAGGTCTTTGTTTTACTATGAGCTATGACCTATGACCTTTGAGCTAATCTATTCCCACTCGATCGTTGCGGGTGGCTTGGAGCTGATATCGTAGACTACGCGGTTGACGCCTTTTACTTCGTTGATAATACGGTTGGCGATCTTTTCTAAAATTTCATAAGGCAGCTTCGCCCAATCAGCAGTCATGCCGTCTGCGCTGGTAACACAACGCAAAGCCACTACAAATTCATAGCTGCGTTCATCTCCCATAATGCCGACACTTTTTATCGGCAGCAGTACGGCAAAAGACTGCCAGACCTGATCGTAAAGGTTGGCGGCCCTGATTTCATCGATTACCCGGCGGTCAACTTCACGCAGCAACCTCAAGCGCTCATCAGTGACATCGCCGATAATGCGCACGGCAAGGCCCGGGCCGGGAAACGGCTGACGCTGTACAATTGCCTCCGGCAAGGCTAATTCCCTGCCGATAGCGCGCACTTCATCTTTAAATAGCTCGCGCAAAGGCTCCAGTAATTTTAATTTCATATGCTGCGGCAGGCCGCCGACATTATGGTGGCTTTTAATCCTGCGGCTGGGCGCTCCTGTCGGCGAAATCGACTCGATTACATCAGGGTAAAGCGTGCCCTGAGCGAGGTATCTTACGCCCTTTACTTTATCCGCCTCTTCTTCAAAAACCTTGACAAATTCATCGCCGATAATTTTTCTCTTTTCTTCCGGGTCAAGCACTCCTTTTAAACGAGTAAGGAAGCGCTTGCTTCTATCCACATAATCCAAATTCAGGTGATAGATATTACGGAAAATTTTCTTAATCTGCTCCGGCTCATCCTTGCGCAAAAGGCCGTTGTCAATAAAAATGCACCTTAAGCTGCGGCCGATTGCCCGGTGAATTAACAGCGCCGCCACCGAAGAATCCACTCCGCCAGAAAGGCCCAAAACCACTAAATCATTCTTACCTACGGTTTTCTTGATACTTTCCACTGTTTCCTTGATAAAAGCATGCATGGTCCAGCGCCCCAGGCAGCCGCAAATGCGGAATAAGAAATTGCTTAAGATCTGAGAACCTTTCTCGGTATGGGTAACTTCAGGATGGAATTGCACGCCGTAAATCTTTCTCTTTTTATGGGAGATAGCGGCAATCGGCGTACTGGTGGTGTGGGCGCTGATGCTGAAGCCCGCCGGGGCTTTAGTCAGGTAATCGCCGTGGCTGGCCCAGCAGGTGAGATTCCCCGGCATGTGGCCGAATAAATCGTGATTGTCATCGATAAACAGCTCAGTCTTGCCGTATTCGCGCTCTTTAGTATGCTTTACCCTGCCCTCAAGCATACGGGCGATCACTTGCATGCCGTAACAAACGCCTAATATAGGTATACCCAATTTAAAAATTCCCTTATCCGGTAAAGGGGATTTTTTATCCGTCACCGAAGCCGGGCCCCCGGAAAGAATCAAACCCTTTGGCTGCATGGCGGCAATTTCTTCAGCCGGGGTGTTATAAGGAATAATCTTTGAAAATACCTTATTTTCCCTTACCCTGCGGGCAATTAACTGCGTATACTGCGAACCAAAATCCAGGATTAAAATTGTATGCCTAGTCATGATCCCATCCCTACTCTCTGCCCAACCTGAAAAATCTTGCCTTCGGTCTGTATCGTTGGGGCAATAATAATCTCCACATCGTGCATCTCTTTGAGATTAGCCGCGCCCAGCGAACCCATGGAAGTTTTCAGCGCGCCGATTAGATTCTGCGAGCCGTCATCTACTTTTGCCGGCCCAAAAAGGATTTCTTTCAGCGAGCCGGTGGTGCCCACATAAATGCGCGTGCCGCGCGGCAAGTTCATATGCGAAGTCGCCATGCCCCAATGATAGCCTCTTCCGGGAGCTTCTTTTGCCCGGGCAAAGCTGGAGCCGATCATTACCGCGTCGGCGCCGCAGGCAAAGGCGCGGCAGATATCTCCGCCGCGGTTCATCCCGCCGTCGGTAATGATGGGGATATATTTCCCGGTTTTTTTGTAATAAAAATCGCGCGCTGAGGCAGCATCTACGGTAGCGGTTACCTGAGGCACGCCTATGCCTAAGACGCCGCGGGTAGTGCAGGCGGCTCCCGGCCCAACTCCGATCAAGAGGCCGGCAGCTCCGGTTTGCATTAATTCCACGGTAGTCTCATAGGTAACGCAATTGCCGATAATCACCGGTATCTTAGTGTCCTTGCAAAATTTATATATATCTAAACTCTTATATTCTTTGGAAATATGCTTAGTAGTGGTAACTGTAGACTGCACCACGAACATATCCGCGCCGGCAGAGATGGCGATTTTGGAAAACCGCTCGGCATTAGCCGGAATGCAGCTGACTACTGCCGTGCCGGATTTCTTTTTGATTTCGCTAACCCTTCTGGCGACTAATTTTTCCTTGATCGGCTTGGTGTAGACTGCCTGCATAAGCGCGGTGGCTTTTTGGGATGTAGCTTTGGCAATCTGCTCTAAAACCGAATCAGGATTGTCGTAGCGGGTCTGCACCCCGTCTAAATTCAGGACGGCAATACCGCCGCAGGCAGACATTTCCGCGGCAAATTTCACATTCACTACCCCGTCCATAGCCGCGGCTAAAATAGGAACCTTGAAGCTTTTGCCGGCAATTTTAAAAGAAATATCCACTTCGTTGGGATTTATGGTCCGGGATCCCGGAACAAGCGCGATTTCATCAAAACCATAACAACGGCGCGCCCTTCTTTCTCTACCTATCCATTCTGCCATTTTAACCTCTCTTCATAGGTGATAACTCTTTATTTAACAACAGGTTAGCAAGATTAACCTTACTAAAAGCCGAAATTAAGCGAGGGTGAAGCAAAATTTTATACCAAATCCGCCGGCTTGTCAATGATTATGTTTGAAAAATTTTTGTGGACAAACTCGCGAATTTGTGTTAGAAATCATATTCTATATGAATCCTAAATACCACCTTAACGCGGAAGGCGGATTTGTGATTGAAAACTACAATTTCGCCAAGCCGTTTGCTAATTTCTTTCCCGGGATTGCCGGCAAATACGGCATTCCTATGTGGACTTTTTATGTCAACCGCGCTCAGGGCATCTGCAGCTTCGGCACTAAAGACAAGGACCACGCCATCCTGGAATTTTTTCCCGCCAACAAAGCCTGGCAGAACGTATCCTCATTAGGCTTTCGCACCTTTATTAAAATTTCCTCCGGGCATAAACCTCTGTTTTATGAACCATTTCATAACGGTTTCAGCAATCTAGGCTACCGGCTGGCGAATAATATGCAGATCAGCTCCAGCGGCCTGATTATCGAAGAAACTAATTTCACCTTAGGCCTGCGCGTCAAGGTAGAATATTTTAATATCCCCAATGCTTCCTACGCCGGCTTAGCCAGGATAGTCAGCATAAAGAATTTAAGCCGAAGGCTTAAGAATTTACAGGTGATTGACGGCCTGCCGCAAGTCGTTGCATTCGGGGCCAATAATTTCTTTTTAAAAAAACTCAGCCGTACCATTGAGGCCTGGATAAAGGTGGAGAATCTAGAAACCGGAGTGCCCTTCTATAAGCTGGCGGTTGACCCGGTTGACCGGCCGGAAGTAGTCCATATCAAGGAAGGGAATTTTTATTTGGGCCTGCGCCAAGAAAAAAGGCGAAACGTAATTATTAAGCCTATTATTGACCCGCAGCGGATCTTTGGCCCGGTAACCGACTTTTCTCTTCCTTACCAATTTTTAGAGGAAAAAAGATTTTCCGCTCCCGCAAAAGAGTCCGTCACCAGTAAGACCCCCTCTGCATTCCTTTTCTTAGATCTAAAATTAGCTCCCGGAGCAGAAGAACATTTTTACGCCTTAAGCGGCTATATGCGCAGCAAAGAAATCCTTAATGAATCGCTGGAAAAAATTATTCAACCCGGCTACTTAGAGCAAAAAAGAATCGAAGCTAAGGAAGTGATCGCGAAATTAGAAGAAAATATCGCCACCTCCTCATCTTCAAAGGCATTCGACCTTTATACCAAACAGACTTACATAGATAATATCATCCGCGGAGGTTTTCCTTTTACCCTGCCTTGCGGTAAAATATTTTATATCTATTCGCGTAAACACGGTGACTTAGAGCGCGATTATAATAAATTCTCCCTCCAGCCAACGTATCTTTCGCAAGGCAACGGTAATTACCGGGATGTTAACCAGAACCGCAGATTAGATGCCTGGTTTAACCCGGAGATCAAAGATGAGAATATCATCGATTTTATTAATCTACTGCAGGCAGACGGCTTTAATCCTCTGGTAGTCAAAGGGGCTAGTTTTATGCTCGCTGACAAAGAGGCCTTAAAAAATAAACTAAGCGCTCATTTGAACGATAAAGACTTAAGGGCCCTTCTGGAATATTTATTGAAGCCCTTTACTCCGGGAGAAGTAATCCTTTTTATCGAAGAATCTAAGATTAAGCTGGATATTTCTTATGATGCGCTCTTGGATATCCTGCTGGATAATTCCAGCAAATGCCTTGAGGCCGAACACGGCGAGGGCTTCTGGAGCGACCACTGGGCGTATAATCTGGACCTGCTGGAAAGCTACGCCGGCATTTATCCGGAAAAATTAAACGAGCTATTTTTCTCTAAAAAAGTATTCAGTTTCTTTGATAACAGCGAAACCGTCAGGCCGCGCAAGGAAAAATACCTGCTCTACAACAAAGCAGTGCGCCAGCTGCACGCGGTTGGCCTTGACCACGCTAAAAAAGAGCTGATCAAAAAACGCGATTATCACCCGCATCTGGTCAGGACAGGCTACGGCAAAGGCGAAATTTATTACACTACCCTGATAAATAAACTGCTCTGCCTCTTTGCCAATAAGATGAGCTCACTGGACCCTTTTGGAAGCGGCGTAGAGATGGAAGCGAATAAGCCCAACTGGTATGACGCCTTAAACGGCCTGCCCGCGTTACTGGGCTCCTCCACCTGCGAAACTTTCGAACTAAAACGCCTGGCGCTGATGCTCAAAAAAATATTACAGGATTGCCGCAGCCAGAAATTATCCGTAACCGAAGAGGTATGGAATTTGATTTCCGGGCTGGACGGCCTAATCAAAGATTATTTCGCAGACAGCTCTCCGGAAAAGGATTTTATCTTCTGGGATAAAAGCAACTCACTAAAAGAAGGCTTTCGCCAGAAAACTAAGCTTGGCTTCAGCGGCAAAGAACTGGATATCCCTTGCGCGGAGCTGGCCGCGATTTTGGGGAACGCCTTAAACAAACTTAACGCCGGGCTGGATAAGGCGAAAGACAAACAAAAGAACCTCTACGCTGCGTATTTTATCAATGAAGCTGCGGAATACGATTCTTTAAATGAACCCTATGTTTCCCCAAAAAAATTCATCCAGAAAAAACTCCCCTTATTCTTAGAAGGCCAGATGCACGCTTTACGCTTAGCCAAGGACGCAAAAGAAGCAACAGCCCTGTATCAGGCAACCAAAAATAGCGGGCTTTTTGACTCTAAACTTAAAATGTATAAAGTCACCGCAGACTTAAGCAGCATGCCGGAGGAAATCGGCCGCTGCCGAGTTTTTGCTCCCGGTTGGCTGGAGAACGAATCCATCTGGCTGCATATGGAATACAAATACCTATTGGAAGTTTTAAAACAGGGGCTTTTTGCGGAGTTCTACTCGGACTTTAAAAATGTACTCATACCTTTTCAGGACCCGCGGGTTTACGGCCGCAGTATTTTAGAGAACTCATCATTCATTGTCAGCAGCGCTTTTGCCGATAAAAAACTGCATGGTAACGGTTTTGTAGCCCGGCTCTCCGGCTCGACTTGCGAATTCCTGCAGATCTGGTTATTGATGAATCTGGGGGCAAGGCCTTTCTTTTTGAATGGATCCGGCGAATTAAACTTAAAATTCAGCCCTGCTTTAGCCGGATGGCTGTTTAACCGCCAAGGCATATACTCTTTTAATTTTTTAAGCAAAATTAAAGTTACCTATCACAACCCGAAAAGAAAGAGCACCTTTGGTAAAAACGCCGCTGTAGCCAAGAAAATAACCTTTCGCGATAAAAATAATAATCCTGTCGAAATATCCTCTGACACAATCCCCGCCCCTTATGCCGAACAGGTCCGCTCACGCCAAATCAAGCAAATCGATATCTACTGCGTATAAAACTAGGGGCCAAGCGCTCCGGGATCCCAAATATTCTTCGAGCGAGGCCAAAATTTTTCTTCTCAAATAGACTCAGAGAATAATTTTGGCCGAGTCGAGAAGGAGGCCTTTAGTTCTCGATTCGTCTGCCCATTTCCGCTAGCTCACTCGAACAAGATTTGGCTAGCTTCGGGAAAGCTAATTCGTACAGCATATTTAAATAGTTACCACTGAAAAACCCCTCTGTCCATACCATATATTGTAGTTGCCCGATTTATCGGGCTTGTGCCGTTTGTTTTGCCCCATAAATGGGGCAACTACAGCGAAAAATAGATTCGGCCCCTTTATTTTTTAAAATTTGCGCTTATAGAATAGGCGGAAGATGTGCTGGGTGTCCAGGGTGGAGAGAGTCCAGTAGGACTGCTGAAGAGGGTCCTTATACCCTACGAATTCTCCGTAGAGCAGGGTAAAGGAATCGTCTTTGCCGAGTTTATATTCGCTGGCGAAAAATAGATTATGGTGGCTGTCAAAGAAGTCGTCACTCTGGTATTGGTTTTGTTTATACACGTCAATGACGCGGGAATAAACATACTTAAACCAGAAAGTCAATTTGCCCGTGGGCTTATAAGTAGTTTCAAAGGCAACGTGGTTGATATTATCGTCTATTCCTGTGGCATGTTTATCTTCGTTATAGACATAGCTTAAAATTACCTCCCACTCGCTGGCAGGGGTGAGGATTAAACGGGTTTTGGCGATGCTGTAATAATCGTAAGGCGGCAGGCCAAAAAAATCCTGGTCATAAAGATTAACCAGCACCTTATCCCATAATTGCTCATCGCTTACTTCCTTGGTCACCTCTAAATTATTCAACAGGCCGCGGGGAAAAGACTGCGGGTCATTAGTCCGTTCATAGACTCCTTCTAAGGAAACCAGATTTTCCACCAAGTCATATTTTAAGCCTCCGCCAAAAGATCCGATAGAAGGGTCTTTGCCTCCTTCCACGTCCGCGTTCTTGGGATGATCATCGTCGCCCGAAAAGTAATCGGTAAGCGAATACATAGTCTTATCATAAAGCAACGGGTCAAATCCGCCTCTTGTTTCCGGCAAGTTCATATAATAACCCAGCACCTTGGAAGTCAGGCGGGGCGAAATTTTATACTCTGCCTCGGCCCTTAAAACCGACTCTACATACTTGCCCTTAAAATAGTTACCGGTAAAATTACGCACGGTGCGGTAATTAATATCCGTATCTAATTTCTCTTCAAAAGCCTTAAAACCCAAGCCTAAACCCAATACCTGCCTGTTACGGTCAATGCCATCTCCCCAGATCAACTTCTCGTCCATTTCCCTTAGCTTGCCAAAATAGACGTGCCGGCTCAAAGTCGGCTCGTCATTACGCGTGTAACGGTAATTGGAAAGCCCGGGCTCAAAATCATCATCCATGGAAGCCAGGTAGATGTTGCTCCTATAAATACCATTATTCTTATTTGACGCCTCATCGTACTTAAAGCCTATTTTTGTACCCAGGCCGCTATAATGCCTTTTATACTCGTTTGCCTCTTTTACGTTAGTGAAACTCTTGGCGATTTCTCCGTATAAACGGTTTGTCTTGGAAAAATCGTATTTTAAATCAAATGCCTGCGTTTGGTTTAAGGCTTCGCGCGTGTCGCCGCGCATACCCACTTTTGTAGCCGAGGTAAAGCCCAGCTTAAAGTCAGAAATAGGAATTTTCAGGCGCGCGGCTGCCTCTACACTTTTAGCAGATTGATATTCATCCCAAAGGGTCATCGGGGCAGCGGCCGTAGCCTCAAAAGAATAATTTCCCGGGTTAAATTTTATTGAGGCGCCCCTTAAAAAAGTCAGGCGGTGCGGATAGTCGTCACTGCTATCCTTGGTAAAGGAAGAAAGGCTATGTATCCACCTGCCCTCCTTTATAGGAAAGCCTGCTGATTCAAAGATCCTGCTTTCTTCATACTGGTCAAGCCACGGGCTTTCCTCCCAATAGACGTGATTATTGGAAATCTTTAGCGGATCATCGCTGCTAAGAGCCTCAAACTCATCGGAAATAGGGAATACTTTTAAAGCCATATCTCCCTGCGTATAATCAAGCCACATCTTTCTCAAGGGGCGGTAATCGCGTTTTAAATCAACAGGGGTCACGCTGGAGCCGAATGAGGTATTAGCAACGGCATTCTTCAGCAAAAAAGAGCTAATCTTACCGTCAACTACCTTTACAGGGTTAAGGGTTATAATTTTTGCTAAACGGGAACGGTAGGACTCATTGATTACCCTGCCGTCCGCAGACCAATATTTAAGGTCCATATCCACCGAATCACTGCCTGAATTTACTGTCACGTGATTCTTTCCGACAAATGTCCAAGGGTCGGCAGTTGCTTCCACGTAACCGTTAAACGGGGAATCAAAGTTTGTATCCAGTCCCACAGTCAACCGGTCAAAGATTTTTCGGTCATAGGTATTCTCCCTCTGGTCTCCCCAGAGGTAACGCCAGTTTTTCTCCCGCGGCACACCGACTTTATCGGCATTGGCATCTTTCCAGATAAAATCGCTGGAGGTAATCCCCATAGCCACCCTGTACTCGCCGCTTAAAATAACTAATTTATCCTCTTGGCCGGGGGAATTTTCATCTTGGGCCTGCGATGCTTCAGGCACAGAGCGCCTCAAAGCAAGGTTCATTTCCTCATCGCGGCTTAATTTTTTTTCCGGTAATTTTTGTGTTTCTTTTACAGGAAGTTTTTCCGCTGGTTTTTCAGGCTGTTTTTGCGCTTGTTTTTCCAGGTTCTTTGATACCGGTTTTTTCGCTTCTGGAAACGATTTTGATTTTTCCTGCCTGCTTGGCTGGCTAGTGGAATTTATTTCTGGGGATACTTGCGGATTTTCCTTCTCAAAAATCGCATTGATATATTTTTTTGCCGTGGGATTATTGGGGTCTAGCAGCAGCACTTTATTAAATTCAGTCAAGGCATCGTTATACTTTCCCTGACGGTAGAAAGTGACCCCGAATTCAGTAAGGAATTCTACGGCCGCTTCGCTTCCGGCAAAACTATGGGGAATAAATAAAGCGCCGCTGAAGAATACGGCCAGGCATAATATATAAGCAATCTTTCTTGGCATACTTAGATTAATTAGCTAATACTGAAAAACCTTTTTGTTCATACCATGTATTGTAGTTGCCCGATTTATCGGGCCTAAATAAATTGGGCAACTACAGGGGATTTCTGCGTTCCGAATAAATTTATTATATCTAAGGGAGTGTGTATGTCAAGAAAATATTTGCTGTAAAAAATAAAAAAAAGAAAGCCGCTTTTTTAGCCGAGGCTTTCTTTTGAAAAGTTTATTAATGACTTTTTAAAAGTGCTTTTTAATTGAAATGTAACTTAATGATTATGAGTCTGTTGCCGAAGGAAAATATCTCTCCGAGTTCTCGACTCGGCTAAAATTATTCTTCGAGCATGGTCGAGAAGAAGAATTTTGGCCTCGCTCGAACAATATTTTTGGGGTTAAGCAACAGACTCATTACCAACTAGTTAGTTAACGCTGAAAAACTCCTGTAGTTGCCCAATTTATTTAGGCCCGATAAATCGGGCAACTACAATATATGGTATAGACAGAGGAGTTTTTCAGTGGTAACTAGTTAAGTAATCTTAGGTTCCGGCAAAGCTGCTAAATCAATCTTCAGCGAGTGCATAAATAGAACCTGATATGTTTTGGCATTTTTCCTTGCGTAAATGCTGCCTTTTATGCGGCAAAAGAATTTTTCTTTATGCTCTTTAGTATTGCGCTCTTTTAAGACATAGACGTAAGGCCTCGCCTGCGGGTAATTCTGGCAATCCAGCTCCTTTACTATATAGGCAAAATGCCGGCGGATAACGCTGCGCATACCCTGCCGGTCGGAGATTTCCGAGCTGGAAATCACCCTTCTCTTTTTATCAACCGAAGTTAAATTTTTAAAAAGTAAATCGCGCATCAATAATGCTCCTAGTATAATATGTTTAAAAGCCTAAGTTAACTGCGTTTATCAGGAAATCAGGTTATCAGTGGGTAGATTATCAGGATACCAGTATATCAGATTGCTCTTTTTTCCTGATAGCCTGATACGCTGATATCCTGCTCACTGATACCCTGATAACCTGATATACGCTTTTTCCCGCTGTCCGTTATCCAGCTGCGGGATCCCGCTAAGGCGGGAAACATGCTGTTACCTCATTTGGTAATAATAAAGCCGGGTTGCCTAAAGTTTTGTCCTCCTTTTCCTTCGGCAACCCGGCTATCCCCTGTATTGCGTTATGGCTGGCGGGGACCCATTGGTTTTGCGCGCTCCCATTACTTAGAGAGTTTGCTATTATCGGGAAAAACCTAAATTTATCCTTGGTAGGAAGAGTATAACACCTAGACTAACTGGTTTTCAAGGGGTTACGGCCGAAATAAGAAAGCGGTTTCTTTAGCGAAACCATAACTTATGGAGGCAAAGCCGACATAAGTTATATGGCTTGAGCTAAACCCTTGACACGAAAACGACAACAAGGAAATTTGCAGCCTTTCGTGTCAAGGGTTAATTCGTCCTTGACATTTGCAAAGCAAATGTCAAGGACTCATTAAAACAGCCGTTTCTCTTTGCCTTGGAGGATTCTTTGAATATTAGAGCGGTGGCGCAGAAGGACAAAAAAACTTAAAATGATACTGGTGAGAATAATAACCCGGGATTGCTTAAAGTAGAGGCTAAAAACCGGTAAGGCTAGCGCAGATATTATCGAAGCAATAGAAACAATACGCAAAACCAAAAATACGGCTAACCAGACAGCTATGCTTAAAGCCAAAATTATTCTTAAGCCGCCGGCTTGCAGAGATAGCCCGATTAATACCCCTAAGGTAGCGGCCATGCCTTTGCCGCCTTTAAAATTTAAAAACAGCGTCCAGTTATGCCCGAAAATACAGGCCAGCCCGAAAATAATGCTTGCGCCAACGTCCCCCCTGCCTAAAAATACTACCGGCAGAAAGCCTTTTAGCGCGTCCAGCAATAATACCAATATCCCGGGGCCCTTGCCTAATACGCGCATGGCATTGGTGGCTCCGACGTTCCCTGAGCCAAATTTACGGATATCAATGCCTTTGAGCAGGCGTCCAAAAATATAGGCCGTAGGAATTGAGCCTATAAGATAGCTAATGATGATTCCGGGAATTATCCAGCGCATAAAGAGTTTTAAACCCCCGCATAATATAATCCGTGCCTGAAATAACGGTAAAAAAAACTGCCGCCCACCACAACAGAGGCGAGAGCCTCCACTGCAGTAAAACCGCAATCACTGAAAGCATCTGAAAAGTCGTAGTCAGCTTGCCCCACTTGGTCGGCTGGATATTAATCTTTTGTTTGACCATAAAAACTACCACTGCCCCTAATAAAATCAGGATGTCCCTGCTGATTACTATCAACATCACCGCCAGGGGAAAATGCACCTTCGTTTCGATTAAATGCAAACAAACATAGGCGCTCATCAAAAGCAGCTTATCCCCCAGAGGGTCTAAGATTAAACCTGCCGGAGATTGCTGCTTGGACTTTCTGGCGATATAGCCGTCCAGCGCGTCGGATATAACCGCCAGAAGAAAAATCCCCAAGGCGGCAAATCTTAAGTATTCTTTCTCTGGAGAATAATAAACCAGAGTGGCGATAAAAAACGGAACCATCAGAATCCGAAAAGTAGAGATTTTATTGGCGAAATTCACCCCGCCCCTCCTTTATTAATATTCCTATTGGCTTGACAATTACTATTCAATGCTAATAAACAAAAAAGTAACAGTTCAGCTCTTAGAAGTGCCCGTCGGTGTCATTGCGAGGCACGAAGTGCCGAAGCAATCCTATAAAAAGGCTGCTTCGTCGCTGTCGCTCCTCGCAGTGACACGAATACTTCCAAGAGCTGAACTATTACACAAAAAATGAATTGTTTAGGAGGGGCGGGGTTCATTTGACCATCCTGATCCGCTGCGGCGGCCAGTAAATTAAGAAGGCTTTGCCCAAAATATTTTTATGCGGGACAAAGCCCCAGTAGCGGCTGTCTTTGGAAGAGCCGGAATTATCCCCGAGCATAAAAAAACTATCCTTCGGCACAATAATTTTCTGGCCCTCGTTAGCGAAATCGCCGCGGTTGTAATAAAAACGCTGGCTAAATTGCGGCTCTAATAACGGCTGGCCGTTTATGTAAATAGTGCCGTTTTTGATTTCCACGCTTTCTCCGGGAAGGGCGATTAACCTCTTGATGTAATCCTTACTGCGGTCTTCCGGATAAATAAAGACAACTACATCCCCTCTTTTGGGCTGGCGTAAGGCCGGCAGGCGCCAATCGGTAAAAGGGATCTTCGCCCCGTAAAGGAATTTATTCACCATGATTAAATCCCCCTCCACCAGCGTCGGGCGCATAGAGCCGGTGGGGATCTTGAATACCTGCACGATAAACGGCCGCACAACACAAAAGGCGATAAAAGCCGCCCATAAAAGCGACTCGATCCATTCCCGGATTACTGACTTATTTTTACGGTTCATATTTTCAGCACCTCCAGAAAAGCCTCCTGAGGGATCTCCACCCTGCCGAATTGTTTCAGCCTGCGCTTGCCTTCTTTCTGCTTGTCCCAGAGTTTGCGTTTGCGGGTAATATCGCCGCCGTAGCATTTGGCAGTGACGTGTTTTGCCAACGCCCGCACTTTTTGCGAAGCGATAATCTGGCTGCCGATGGCGGCCTGAATAACCACTTCAAAAACCTGCCGCGGGATCAACTCTTTTAATTTATCGACTAAAGCGTGCGCCTTGTGTATCGCTTTTTCCTTATGCATCAAAGAAGAAAAGGCATCGCAGGATATTGAATTTAATAAAATATCCAGTTTTACCAGTTTAGTAGGATAATAATCTTTGAATTCGTAATCCAGCGAACCGTAACCCTTTGTCAGAGATTTCATCCGGTCATAGAAATCCACGATAATCTCCGAAAGCGGAATATCAAAAACCAGCTTAACCCGGTCAGTGCCTAAATAGTCATTAGAACAAAAGGTTCCCCGCCGGGCTTTGGTGAATTCGCAAACCGGGTCAATCGCCTCCACAGGTATAATCATCAACAAGCGCACATATGGCTCGTAGGCTTCCCGAATATCCTGCGGATTGAATTTTGCCGGGGTGTCCAGTTCTATGATTTCCCCGTCATTCTTTTTCACTTTATAAACCACATTCGGCACAGTGAGGATCAAATTCAGCCCATATTCGCGCTCCAGGCGCTCCTGCACAATTTCCATGTGCAACAAACCTAAGAACCCGCAGCGGAAACCAAAACCAAACGACTGTGAATTTTCCGGTTCAAAAATAAATGAGGCGTCCGATAATTTTAACTTATCCATCGCCACGCGCAGGTCGGGAAAATCCCCGGAATTCACCGGGTAAATCCCACAGAAGACCAAAGGCTTAAGCTTCCGGTATCCCGGTAATGCGCCAGAGCAAAGATTTCTATTATCCGCCAGGGTGTCGCCGATAACCACTTCCCGGGCGTCGCGGATATTAGCGGTAAAATAACCGGCCTCTCCGCAGCAAAGGCTGCCTATCGGGGCGTATTTAAGGTTCTGCAATACGCCCAACTCCTCGATTTTATAAAGCCTGCCGGAATGCAGCATCTTAATCTGGGTGGCAGGGGTGATTTTTCCGTCGAAGACCCTGACAAAGACCACGACGCCTTTATAGGGGTCAAAGCGGCAGTCAAACACCAGCGCCTTTAAAGGGTGATCGATCTCGCCCTGGGGTGCCGGCACAATCTGAATGATCTTTTCTAAAATATCCTCGATGCCTATACCTTCTTTGGCTGAAGCTAGAATAATATCTCTTTCGTTAAAACCTAAAACGTCGGTAATCTGGTTTTTAGCGCGCGGGATATCCGCTGAACTTAAATCAATCTTATTAATCACCGGGATAACCGTCAGGTTATTGTCTATCGCCAGATGATAATTTGCCACGGTCTGCGCCTCAATGCCCTGCCCGGCATCCACTACTAAAACCGCGCCTTCGCAGGCAGCCAGAGACTTGGAAACCTCATAAGTAAAATCCACGTGGCCTGGAGTATCGATTAAGTTTAAAATATACTCCTTGCCGTCCCGCGCTTTATAAGACAACCTGACCATCGAGGCCTTGATGGTGATGCCGCGCTCCTGCTCTAAGTCCATATCATCCATGAGCTGCGCGCCCTTGTGGCGCTTATCCACCGCCCCGGTCAATTCTAGGATCCTATCGGCAAGCGTGGATTTGCCGTGGTCAATATGGGCGATAATAGAAAAATTACGGATTAATGCTTTATCCATAAACATTAGCTTTCGGTAAGGAACCCACCCTTTAGGGTGTTCATATTGGTGTTTCAGCCTAAAGGCTGAATTCCTAACGCTTTGCCATGGCGCACGTAGCTTAATAACTTTTCTACTACCTGAGCTATAGTCATATCGGTAGTATCCATAAAAACAGCATCATCAGCTTTCTTTAATGGGGCTACTGCGCGGGTAGAATCAATGGTGTCGCGGTTACGCAGGTCTTTATCAATGTCATCGAAACTTACGTCCTGCCCAAGGCCGTTTAACTCTTTCAGGCGCCGGCTGACCCGTTCCTTAAAATCAGCGTCCAGGTAAAACTTCTTCTCTGCCTCCGGAAAAACCACCGTGCCGATATCCCTGCCGTCTAATACGCAGTTGCCTCCCCGGCCGAATTCCCTTTGCAACTCCACCATTACCCGGCGTACATCTTTAATTTTAGCGATGTCGGAAACTAATTTAGTAATGCGCGGCTCCCTGATGGCGGCGCTGACATCAATGCCATCAAGCATTACTTTTAAGGATGCGTCGGGATTATTGACTAAAACGATGCTCGCCTGTTGGGCCAGAGCGATGATTTTGGCGGTATCGTTAATATCGGCATTTTCCGTTAAAACCTTGTAGGTCAGCGCGCGGTACATCGCACCGGTATCAATATAAACAAAACCAAGCTTTAATGCTAAAAGCTTGGCGACAGTGCTTTTTCCCGCGCCTGCCGGGCCGTCGATGGCGATGATCATCTATTAAATGAATCTCTCCGCGCTATAAACCTTGAGGAGTTTCCTGAATAGCCCCGACTCGCTGAATGCTCTAAAACTGCTCTTTAATTATAGGTGCTCGTCGGGGTTAATCGGAACGCATTCATCCGGCTTAGAAGACTAAAGATTTCTGCGTTCCGATTAAACTGCCTCTTTTAATTTTTGCCTGTTTTAAAATTTCCCCTAAAAGCTTGCGGTCTTTATTTTTCACCGCAGAAACTAAGGCAGATAAATTTTTTTGCAATAAAGCAATTGCCGGGAGTATATTTTTACGGTTGCTTAAGAAGATACCGCTCCAGAGCCGGCTATCTGAAGCGGCAATGCGGGTCATATCCCTTAAGCCCCCGGCGGAAAATTTCATAAACTGCCGCGGCAGGGTATTCATTAACGCGAAGGCTGCCGCGTGCGGCAGGTGGCTGGTAAAGCCGAGGATCTTATCGTGAGACTGAGGGTCAAGTAAAACCACCCTTGCCCCTAACTCCCGCCAGAATAATTTTAATTGCCCAAGCGCGGCTTTATTAGTTTTTTTAGTGGGAGTTATTATACAGAGTGAGCCGTTAAATAAATCCGCGCTGGCATTAGCAATGCCTCTTTTCTCTGAGCCGGCCATAGGATGAGCGCCGACAAAATTAGGGAAAATTTTATCTAAGCCGGAGGTGATTTCTTGTTTTGTGCTGCCGACATCGCTTACTAAGCAATCCTTAGAAACCAGCTTGCTGATTTGTAAAGCCAGTTTGCTGATTAGCTCTACCGGCGTAGCCAAAAGCAATAAGTCCGCGCCCTTAATTATCTCCAGCGATTGCGATCCTGCGTCAATGGCGCGCATCTTCTTAGCGATAAATAAACTTTCTTTGTGCCGGCTGACCCCCACCACCTGCCGGGCTAAGCCAATTTTTTTGATACTTAAACCAATCGAGCCGCCGATTAAACCGGTGCCCACAATCGCCACTTTAGTAAATAATTTCATATGTCCTACTTTCCCTAAATTTCCCTGCCGATTGCTTTAGCTAATTGCCTTAATTCATTGACTAAATTAGCGAAGTTAGCCGGCAGAAGCGACTGCGCTCCGTCGGATTTAGCCTCCTCCGGCCGGCAGTGCACCTCGATAATCAAACCGTCTGAGCCGGCGGCTAATGCCGCCTTAGACAGCGCCGGCACCAAGCCCCACTTTCCCGCGGCATGCGAAGGATCCGCGATGATCGGCAGGTGCGAGAGCTGTTTTACCACCGGGATAGCGCTGACGTCTAAGGTATTGCGCGTAGCGTCCTCAAAAGTGCGGATGCCGCGCTCGCAGAGAATCACGTTGAAATTACCGCCGGCTAAAATATATTCCGCAGACATCAATAATTCTTTTACCGTAGAAGATAAGCCGCGTTTTAATAAAACCGGCTTGCGGGTCAACCCCACCTCTTTAAGCAAATTAAAATTCTGCATATTGCGCGCGCCGATCTGCAGCATATCCACGTAATTAGCCACCATTTCTACATCACGGGGATCCATCACCTCGGTAACGGTGGCTAAACCTAAGTCATCCCCTACTTTTTTTAACATCTCCAAGCCTGCTTCGCCTAGACCCTGAAAACTATAAGGCGAAGTGCGCGGCTTAAACGCGCCCCCGCGCAACACCGTTGCCCCGGCTTTTTTGATTCCAGAGGCAATCTCAGTTAAAACCGCTAAATCTTCAATCGCGCATGGCCCAGCCATGATCACAATTTTTTTACCGCCGATTTTTACACACTTGCCCAAATCAATAACGGAAGGCTCCGCCTTAAACTCCCGCGAGACAAGTTTGTAAGGGGCTAAAACCGGCAAAACGCTTTCTACGCCGGGAAAAACCTCTAAAGGGGTAACCTGTAAAATATCTTCCGGGCCAATTACTCCGATAATCGTGCGCTGCGTACCTTTGGAGACATGGGGAGTTAAGCCCAGCTTAGTTACTTTTTCTACTATGTGATTTATCTGCTCCTGAGTTGCCTCAGGCCGTAAGACAATAATCATCTAATTCCTCCGCTTATAATAATTATTCCTGAAGAAGCCCTATAGCTGCCCAATTTATTGGGCCCGATAAATCGGGCAACTACAATACATGCTATGAACAAAAAAGTTTTTATAGCGTTAACTATAATACTTTCTTAAATACCTTGATGAACCTTTCGTTCTCTTTCTTTGTCCCGACTGTAACGCGGATATAGTTTTTTAAACCGTATTGCTGCATATCGCGCACAATCACACCAAACTTCAGTATCTGACGAAACAGCTCCATTCCGTCGCGGCCGCAGTCAATAAGGATAAAATTAGCCACCGAAGGCACATAAGCAACCCCCATTTTACTGAGCTGGTCATAAAGATAATACTTACCCTCAAGCACTACCTTCCGGGTTTTCTGCAGGAACTTTTTATCATCCAGCGCGGCAGTTGCCGCTGCCTGAGCCAGCGAATTAACATTAAAGGGCTGCCGGGCAACATCCATATAAGAGCTGAATTCCGGGCGGGTAATCGCATAACCGATCCTTAAGCCGGCTAAACCATAGGCCTTGGAAAAAGTCTTTAATATCACAATATTTTTATCGCGCAGGTAGCTTAAACTGCTGGGGAAGTCATCCACGTCGATAAAGGCGTCGTAAGCCTCATCCAAAACCAGAAGTACTCCTTCCGGCAAATCCCGCATAAATTCCTCCAGCTCCAATCGGGTAACATAGGTGCCGGTAGGGTTATTGGGGTTAGAGATAAAAATCACTTTGGTTTTCCGGTCAATTTTTTTCTTAATCGCCTCCAGGTCGTATTTAAAATATTTCAAAGGCACGGTGGTTACCGCGCGGCCTTTCACATGAGAAATAATTTTATACTCCAGAAAAGTGTGGTCCGCGGTGATTATCTGCTCGTCCTCCTCGACAAAGGCTTTTAAAATAATATCGATCAGCTCATCAGAGCCGTTGCCGAGCACGAAATTCTTCGGCTGAAGGCCAAAATATTTTGCCAGCCTCTTCTTCAGGTAAAAGCCGTTACTGTCAGGATAGCGGTTGATCAAAGGCAGGCTCCGCCTGATATAGGCAAGCGCTTTGGGCGAAGCCCCTAGAGGGTTTTCATTGGAAGCCAGCTTGATCACCTGCTTTAATCCCAGCTGCCGTTTAATCTCCTCGATAGGCTTGCCTGCCTCATAAGGGGCAATATTTAATATGTGTTTCCTCGCCAGGCTCATTAGTTTATTCTCCGACCGGATACGACCCGAGCACCTTTAAGAAGCGGCATTTACTCTCCAGCTCTAAAACCGCTTTTTTAACCCGCGCGTTCTCAATATGCCCCTCTAAATCGACAAAGAAATAATAATCCCAGGCCTTTTTCTTTGATGGCCGGGATTCGATTTTAGTCAGGTTGATGCGATACTTCTTAAAAGGCAGGAGCATCTCATAAAGAGCCCCTACTTTATCTTTAATGGAAAAAACAATCGAAGTCTTATCCCGTCCGGTAACTCCAGTGCCGTTTTTTCCGATGACTAAAAACCGGGTGATATTGTGCGGCGAATCTTCGATGCCTGCTGCCAGCACTTTCAATTTGTAAACCTTAGCTGCCAGCAAAGAGGCGATACAGGCGCTGTTTTTTTCTTTGGCGGCAATCTCTGCGGCGCGGGTAGTGCTGGAAACTTCGATTGCCTCTGCCCGGGGAAAATTTTTCTGCAGCCAGATCCGGCACTGGCCAAAGACCTGCGGATTCGAATATACCTTGCTGATCAAATCCCTTGGGCAATTCGCCAGCAGATTATGCGCCACCTCCAGTATAATTTGCGCGCAGATCTTTAAATCCGTATCCATGAACATATCCAGAGTATGCGTTATTGCCCCTTCCACGGAATTTTCTATCGGCACTACACCGTAGTCCGCTGCCCCGCGCTGGACTTCCTGAAATACTTCCGGAATACTGGCGCAGGAAAAATAACTTACCTGCGAACCAAACCTCTTTATTGCCGCCAAATTAGAAAAACTTGCCTGCGGCCCCATATAAGCAATGGCCAGCTTCTTGCCCAAAGCAAGGCTGGCAGACATAATCTCCCGGTAAATCGCCTCTAAGGCTTGTTTACTCAAGAGGCCCTTACTAGCCGCGGTTATCTTAGCCAAAACTTCTTGCTCGCGGTTCGGCGAATAAACGCTTATGCCTTTCCTGGCTTTGGCGCGGGCAATCTCCAGCGCTCTTCCGGCGCGCAGATTCAGCAGTCTGATAATTTTAACATCCAGCAAGTCTATTTTCTTACGCAGGGCTGACAGCTCCATCTTTGACCTCCGCTGTATTTTCTTCTATCGCTTCGATTTCCGCTAAATCTTTTTTCTTGGCAAATTCTGTGAATTCTTCCAGCTTAGGAAGCTCCTCTAATGACTTTAAACCAAAGTGCTCCAGGAATTGACGGGTAGTGCCGTAAACATGCGGCCTGCCAGGGGCTTTTTTCCTGCCGCAGATACGCACTAAATTTTTATCCATCAGGCTTCTCATCATCGCGTCGACATTAACATTTCTTAAAAATTCGATTTCCTGCCTTGTAAGCGGCTGCTTATAGGCGATAATCGCCAAAGTCTCCAGCGCCGGCTTGGATAACTTCTCTATGCGGCGCTCTCTGAAAAATTTCTTTAAAAAGGGCGCTGAGTCCGGCGAAGTAATCATTTGAAAACCGCCGGCAATTTCCACGATGCGCATGCCGCGGTTTGCCTGAATATACTCGGATTTTAATTCTTCGATTTTTCCGCGCAGGTCCGCCGCTTCCAGGTTATCCAGCACTTTCCTGGCCTGCTCGATTAAAAGCGGCTTCTCGCTGGCAAAAAGCATTGCCTCGATTACGGATTTCAAGTTATTCTCTGTCATTTTAGCTTCCTTTGCCGGTAAACCAGATTTAGGATTTCTTCCGTAGTTTGAATCCCGGGCGAATTCCTTAAAGCCTCTTTAATCATTGCGAGGGCTTCCGGTTTTTTATATTCCAGGCGTAATAAGACCGCAAGAGCGTCATCTTCTATATCGCGGGAAAGCGGCTTTTGAGTTTTGGATTTAGCGTCCTGTATTAATCCAAACTTGCCAACCTTATCCTGCAGTTTAGCGACGATCTCTTTTGCCCGCTGTTCGCCGATGCCGGGCAGGGATTTTAAAAAGGCAAAGTCGCCTTCATCAATTGCTTTGGCAATTAAAGAAATCGGCTTATTCAGCGCCTTTAACGCTGCCCGCGGGCCGATCCCGGAGACAGTGATAAAAATCTCAAAAAAAGCCCTCTCAATCTCATTTAAGAAACCGATTAATACCGGAATGCTTTTTGACTGCTCCACCTGATAATAATGAAAAGTCACCAGGCTGATATTCCCCTGGGAATCGATAAATTCATCGACCCGCTGCATCACTGCCTGCGGAATTAGCACCTCGTAGGAAATTCCGTTCAGCTCGACAAGCAGGTAATTATTCCCTTTTTCCGTAACTTTGCCGCAGATCCGCGAAATCATATTCTTACTCTGGCAATGGAACTGTGGGCGACTGCTAAAGCTAATGCATCGGTGACATCGGTATATTTGGGGATAATCTCTAAGTTTAAAGTGTTTACAATCATCCTTTGCACCTGCATCTTGGAAGCATGGCCCTTTCCCACGATTGCCTTTTTTACCCGGGTGGCGGCGTATTCCACAAGGGGAATATTTTTCGCGGCGCAAGCCAAGCAAATCACTCCCCGCGCCTGCCCTAAAAGAAATGCCGTAACCGGATGGCGGTAATGGGCAAATAATTTTTCCAGGACCAAAACATCCGGCTTGGTTTCAGAGATCAATTTAATTATCGCGCTGTAAATTTTATCCAGCCGCTTAGGCAGAATATCTTTGGCAGAAGTCTTAATAATTCCCGCCTCAATTAAAACCAGATGAGCATTCACTGCCTGTATCGCGCCGTAACCGGTAATACTTAAGGCAGGGTCAATGCCTAGAATAATCATCCCATTAGAAACCTCAATCAATCCCGTTAGAATAACAGTTTCTAACGGGAATCATTCCTCTTGGGCCGCAGCCTCTTCCATAATTTCATCGGGAATATCAAAGTTGGCATAGACATGCTGCACGTCATCGTGGTCTTCTAAGGCGTCAATTAAACCCAAGAGCTGCTTGGCCTGGTTCCCTGCGACTTTAATCGTGGAAGATGGCACCATAGTAACTTCAGCATCTATGCAAGTAATCCCCTTAGCGTCAATAGCCTGCTTTACTTTTTCAAAATTCTGCGCGGCGGTGAAGACCTCGTAATTTTTATCGTCGGATTTCATGTCTTCGGCCCCGGCATCCAGGACGACATTCATCAAATCGTCTTCCTTGGCCTGGTTTTTTTCGATTAAGAAATAACCCTTCATAGTGAACATCCAGCTGACCGCACCCGCCCCGGCCATATTGGCGCCTTTCTTAGACATGATATTGCGCAGTTCCGCGGTGGCGCGGTTTTTGTTATCGGTGAGCGCTTCAATCATCAAGGCAACGCCTCCGGGGCCGTAAGCCTCATACATCACTGACTCGTAGACTACCCCGGGCAGTTCTCCGGTGCCGCGCTTAATTGCCATTTTTACGTTATCCGAAGGCATATTTGCCTCTTTTGCCTTCTGCATCACCGCGCGCAGTTTGGAATTTGAGTCCGGATTGCCGCCGCCTTCGCGCGCGATTACGGTAATCTCCTTAATCAGCTTGGTGTAAGCAGCGCCCTTTTTGGCGTCTGCCACCGCTTTTTTTCCTTTATTCGTCTTCCATTTAGAATGACCTGACATCTTATCAGCCTCCTTGTATAATATGTTTATTAACCAAGTTTACTGCGTTTATCAGGAAATCAGATTATCAGTGGGTAGATTATCAGGATACCAGTATATCAGATTACTTTTCTTTCCTGATAGCCCGATACGCTGATACCCTGCTTACTGATACCTGATAACCTGATATACGCTTTAACGTGTTGTTATCTAGATTACTCTTGTGTAATGTGTAAAAACGGGAATAGGCAGAATAAGCCGGGTTCTGTTGTCGATGGCGAATAACCGCCTTTCCAAAAGTGGCCATTTCTCTATAAACCTGGCGTTACCGCCAGGATTAAGCAGCCTACCCTCCCGCCCATCCTCAAGGTTTGAATTTGAGGGCTTTAGACGGGCAGCCTTTACCTGCTTTATTGCTAAAGCAGGATGAACGGGACTATTTGGCCTTGCTCCGCGTAGAGATTGCTGCGTTTCACCCCAAGGCATTTGCAAAGCAAATACCTTAGACTCGTCTCTGTAGCTCTAAATCCTCTTCGATTTTTCGTCGAAGGATGGCTCTTAACCATTACGCTTGCCCTTCGGAGCCCGGACTTTCCTCCCAAAAATAGGGGACGGTTCTGCTTTTTTCTCGGACGTTTCCGCTTTAAAAAAACAGAACCGTCCCCTATTTTTTGGGTAGCCACTTTCTGCCTATTCCCAAATTATCAAAGATGTTTCTTTAGCTGTGCCTTTATTGCCTGTGTCGCTAATTTATCTGCGCCGCGGTTTTCTTCGCGGGGGATATTATGTATGATTACCTGTTTAAAAGCCTCCTTTAAATTTACCGCCTGATTATAGAGGCCTAAAATATTCGCGCTTTTTACCTTGTAAACCCGGTTTAGCTGGCGCGCCAGCAGCTGGCTGTCAGTATTAATCTTTAGATTTTGCGCTTTCAGCTTCAGCGCTTCCTGCAAGGCAAAAATTAAAGCCGTGTATTCGGCGATATTATTAGTAGCGTTACCGATAAAACTGGAAATATTTTTTATTACCTGCCCTTCAACGCAGATAATTATCCCGATGCCGCTGGGGCCGGGGTTTCCCTTGGATGCCCCGTCAATATAGATTTCAAGATCCCACATCCCGTTAGAAGCCTCAAATAGCTCCCGTCAGAAGACAACTTCTAACGGGATTCATCCACGTAAAGCATTCTATTGCACATCTCGCAGGTAACGATATGCTCATACATCTTAATCAAGTTAATCACCTGCGGGGGAACAAGCATGTTACAGCCTCCGCAGGAATTATTTTTTACCAACACAATCGCCAGGCCGTCGCGGCTCTGCAGGATACGGTTATACTGCGCCGAGATCTTAGGGTCAATACCCACGGCTGCCTGCTGCCTCTGCGCCTCTAATTGCGCCAGGCGCTCCTCAATCACCTTAATCCGCTCCTGGACTAATTTCTTTTCCTGGTTAAACTGCTGCTCCTGGGCTTTAAGCCGCTCTTTTTCTTTCTCTACTTCGGACTTGCCTAAATCCGCTTTATCAAAAAGCTCCAAGATCTTATCTTCGATCACTGAGGCATCGGCCTTAGCGAGCCCTATTTGCTGCAGCATAGTCTGAAACTCTTTATTGGTCTTCAAGGTATAAAGCTGACCCTGCAGTTTTTTATTTGCTTCCTCTTTAGTGGCTAATTCCAACTCCTTGTCTTTTCTTTGTTTCTGCAGGTCGAGTAAATTTTTCTCCAGCGCAGCCATATTTTTCTTTTTTTCTTCAAAAACAGCTTCCAGGGCGTTAATTGCCGCGGGCATTGCCTCAATTTCGGCTTTTAAACCATAGATCTCGCTGTCAAATTCCTGTAGTTTGATTAACTGCGTTAACTGCGCTTTCAAGTCCATAATAAAAGATACTCCTTGTTAAAAAGTGGGCGCAATAGGACTTTCCCGCCACTATAATTTTACCTACAGGTGCGGGATCCCGCTCTTATAGTTAAACTATAGAGCGGGAGAACCTATGGCCTATGTAGCCCTTCCTGCCTGCTGGTAAATAGGCTAGCCAACCGAGCTAGTCAAATGGGCGCAGAAGGAATTGAACCTTCGGCCTCTACAATGTGAATGTAGCGCTCTAACCAACTGAGCTATGCGCCCTCAATTTCCCCGCACCCCTTTTTGGTCCGGGGTTCGGAGACATTAATAATTCTAAAAATGGGTAGTCGTGGACGAAATGCGAACCCTGCATCTCCAAGAAATCCAATTACTTGTGAAAATGACTATCCGCAAAGGTAGACGTGGTTTCGTCTACATCGAGAATCCATCGCTCTGATTTATGCCACAAATTTCTTTAAGATAACTCATTGCGATTTTGATTTGCGAGAGGCCTTATTTAATTCTAATCCCTTTCTTACCTCTGCTTCGATCTCACCCAATCTTCTCAATTCATCTTGTGTAAATTCATCATTACGCTTGCTGGCTTCTTCTGACAGTTTTTTTATAAAAATTCTGAAATTTTCTACGTAATCTAAAACTTTTTCTGGTGAAAGAATAGACAATGTTTGAGAAACCCTGTTGCTTAAAATTAACCATGCCATCTGCTGATCGCCAGTAACCAGAAGACCGCTCAAATCCATGTATATCAAAATACCTTCTATTTTGTGATACGATATTAATTTGTTAAGATTAGACTCTTCATCTTGAGCTAATTTAGCTAGTTTTACCGCATACTCAATAGGGTTTTGGAGGATTTTACAGACTCGCGCATCAAGATCATCATTATTTTGCAATACACATGAAGAATTACCTTTTTTCAAAATATCTGTTGCATCATTTTTAGCTTGCAAGACGTCTAACTGTGTAGTGAAAATTTCTGATTTCACATACTCTTCAAGCTTCTTAACCTCTTCCAAAATTTCGTTATATTCAGAAACGTCCTTATTCTTGGCGATTTGCCATTCCATTTCATTAAAACCCTGCCCCAGAAATTTGTTGACTAGCAACAACTGCTGATGTCGTCCAACTATGGTTTTTTCAGATATTTCCTTCTTTTTCCAAAAACTAAATATGCTCATATACTATTTCCCTAAGAGTTTCTTACTTTGGGGTAATTTTTTATAATTTTCTTGGCTAATAACTTTCCTGCCGCTTTTATGCTCAAGCTCTCTTCTGGCGTTACCTGCCACAGCGCCACCTTCAAAGGCGGCTTGCTTGTTCTCAACAAACCCCTGAGCGTCTTTATTAATGGTGATTTCTTTTGTTGATGCCTCACCAAGCATCGAAAAGATAAGCTCCAGATCAGTCATGTGATCCCGCAGATTTTCGCGTTTGAGCCCTTTATGCTTCTTGTAAGCAGAAGGCGTCATGTCAAATGTCGCTTTGGATATTTCTGCGGTTAATATTTCGTATTCCTTTTGCTCCTTTATTCCGCGCTTTTGCCACTGGTCGGTTAGCTCTTCACGGATAGCGATCCCACGCATCCGTTTTTCAATCCATTCATCGCTATATCCTTTTGCCTTATATAAAGCACGTGTCCTCTTTGTGGCAAGCTCTGGATTCTCAATTTCCTGAATTCGTTCATAGCCGACCCGAGCCAACCAACGTTTAAAAGGCTCGGCCTTTGGAGATGGGATAGACTGGATAATGCGGAAAATGCCTTCGGTATTTGCACAATTGAGCTTTTGATCGCCTCCTGATGTGCGCACGGAAAGGGGGGTGACAAATTGTCCCCACCCTTTACTAAGCTCATTGTCACGCTTACGCATCTTCTTGATATAATCCTGAACATTAGGCGAGTCGGTAAGCGCTAATACGACATCATTAACCACAAACCACCATTCATTGTTATGAATGGTCTTTCTGATCTCTCGTTTCCGAAAAATCGCTATTTTAGTTATGGTTATTTCTTTGTTCATGTTTCCTCATTTGACTCTTGGCGCCCCTGGCTTATTACGCCTGCCAGGGTTCGTCTGAGCGTCAACAATGGCGGGCCCACAGGGATTCTCCCGCACTATGTTTTTCCTACCCAGGCGGGATCCCGCTCATACTGTTAATCTATTGAGCGGGAGAACCCCGGGAACGTCATACTAAACTTGGGCCCAGAAGGATTCGAACCTCCGACCAAGTGATTATGAGTCACCTGCTCTGACCGACTGAGCTATGGGCCCTAAATTTACATCTGTTTTGATACCAAAGAGTTACTAAAATTAGCTTCTCCCATTGACTCAGCGCTTTTAGCCAATGTCACCAAAAAATCACTACTTTTTGGCGTTTCTTTGACTATTCTATGACTCAATAAATCAACTGCCCGTCTCTTATGGTCCGGCGACAAATGGGAATACCTGATTGTCATAGCAAGGGATTTATGGCCCATTAGCTCTCTTACAGTGTTCAGATCTACCCCGGACATTACTAAGTGCGAAGCAAAGGTATATCGTAAATCGTGAAAATGAAATTGTATTATACCTGCTTTCTTGAGTGCTGTAAAGAACGATTTTTTAATATCGCCGTAAGGCTTACCCTCTTTATTACAAAAGATAAAAGGACTATCCGGATGCTTCCTAACCCGTATTAAAGCAGTCTTTACTTCTTCGTTCATTGGCATTGTTCTGCCTTCATTATTCTTGGTATTGGTTAAGCGAATTAAATCTCTTTGAAAATCGCAGTCGCGCCACTTAAGACCCAAGATCTCCCCTTTACGCATACCAGTATTTAAGGCTACAATAATAATGCTGCGTAACGGCTCATTGGAATTAGCCAAGAGTTTGTCTATCTCCTCTCTCTCCAGAAATCTTACCCTCTGGTTATTCTCCTTGAAACACTTAACCTTAACCACCGGATTATCACCATTAAACTTACCCCATTCCTTTGCCTTATTAAACATGCACTTAAGGCAAGCCAATCCCCGGTTAGTCGTAGCCGGGCTTACTTCCTGACGCCTCTCTACTTTAAATTTATTTACTAACAATGGGGTGATTTCATGAATATATTTCCCAAGCTCAGATTTGTCGTAACGAGCCTCTTTTTGTGTAGTTTTACCAATTTCAGATTCCTCAAGATCATTTATTACTAACGAACGTTTCTCTTCCCAAGCCCTTCTCACCGTTGGCTTTTGCCAAAGATTAGCAATTTTTTTCCTAATTGCTTCACCACTTATGCTAAATAATCTTCCAATATCTGCGTTGGACATTTTCGTTAAATGTAACGTTAATATCGCCTCATCTTTCACAGGTAGTTTTGCCCTATGAAAGGGGCGCTTTACATTAGCCCGCCTGATCATAGATGGAAAAATTTTGTCATTAGGATATATAACACCATCATCGCTAAAATTGATGGCTGCGCTCCTCTCCTTTGCATTCCTATGACTATCTTGTTTCTGCTTGATATACATACCCAAGATATCTCTTGCATCATCCGATAAAGTTGCTATTTTTGTGCACCATTCTTCTATGGATAAATTCTCAATTGAGATAATTTTATCTCCAGATAAAACTGCCAATAGATCTTTTATTATTTTATGCGCTCCATTCCTTATTTTTCCTGATTCAGTTTTGCTCAGCGATAAAATTCTAAAAAAATCAAAAATCGAAACAACTACCCCATCATAGAAAGCTTTTTCCTGTAAGTAATATAATAAAAGCTTGGCGTATTCCAATTTTACTCTAACTACGTCTTCAATTTTATTTTCTTGATAAAGAAGAGCAATCTGTCTTTTTTTATAAATTGAAATCTTAATAATATCATCAGCAAGAGCATCTGTGTTTGAGTAAATTGCCTCTAAAAGAACACCCTCTTTCCTTATCTTTTCTGCTGATTCGCTGCTGGCTTCTAAAACCTTAATAATGCGCTGCTTATTTCCAACCAAAAAGGTATAAAGAGGAAGTTCCTGTTTATTTAATTCGGTAAATTTAAGCTTTAATGCTTCGGAAATGTTATTATTGGCGGGCTTAGTTCTCATTCTCTTTCTCCTTTTCTTTCTCAACTGCTAAACTCTAATTTCTATTCTGGTATCTTAAAAAATAGCCTGACTTCTTACGTGGCTTGGAATCAGACCTACCTTTAGGTCTGCCTATTATTTTACCCTCTTTTCTGGCACGTTCAAGCCCTGCTTTTGTGCGTTCAACTATGCGAAGCCTCTCCTGATGGGCAACCCAAGAGAAGATCGCCAGAAGCAACTGCCCTAAACCTTGATCTCTGGTATCCAGCCAGCTCTCCTGCAGAGACTTCAGGGCAATTCCGTTCCTTCTTAACCTCTCCAGATAGCCAAGCGTATTTGATATGCCTTCCCGGGAAAGCCGGTCAAGGGCCCAAACAAGCACTAGATCAAACTTTCGCTTATCCGCATCCTCAAACATCTTAAGAAACTCTTTTCTATCTCCGTTACTCCCCGAAGACATATCAACATACTCTTGGACAATCTCACTGCCAAGAGCCCTTGCATAGTCTCGCAGTGGATTAAGCTGATTAATCGGGTCTTGGCTTTCATCATTCTTTGATACTCTTGCGTAAATTGCAATCTTCATTTTACTTCTCCTTTCTTCTTGCGACTTGTAAAGTTTGAGGGCAAAAAAAATTACTTTTCTGCTAAATATCTATATATCTCTTCCTCAGAGAAGAACTTATACTTGCTTTCGATATTCTCCGCCGGCTTAATTCTTCCTTCTTTTACTAAGTAAGCCAATCCCTGGCGGGTAATACCGAGCCTCTTTGCTGCTTCTTCCGAGGTATAAAGTTTAAGTTTCTTGTTTTCCATTCTCTACGATATTAAGCTTAACATAATACTTGCTACTTGTCAAGTGTTTTTCTTTCCCTGTCTCTCTTCATTAAGTAACATTATTTTCCTAACGAGGATTTTTAAATTGACTTTATCAAGCTAAGTGTTATATTAGAGCCATGAACAAAGAAAGAGCCATTGTTTTTATAGATGGGAATAATATCTACAAAGGTCTAAAGGAATGCTTTGGGATAGAACGCTTAGATCTGGAGCCTTTTTGTAAGCACATAATACAAAATAGAGAACTTGTAGCAATATATTATGCCGATGCTAATTTTATTCGTGAACGGGGTTCAGATAACTATGATCGGCAACAGACCTATTTCTCTTATATAAGAAAAATAAAAGGATTGATTTTCCGTAGGGGATATTTTAATTCAAGAACTAAACCACCCACAGAAAAATTGGCCGATGTATACCTTGCAACAGATATGGTAGATTTATGTTATAAGGATCAATTTGACTACGCGTATCTTATCTCCGGAGATAGCGATTTAACTCCAGCAATTGATGTCGTGATAAGACAAGGAAAAAGAGTTATTAATGTATACTTTGAGAATGCTACCAGGAACTCTTATGCCCTACGTAATCACTGCCAGGGGCTTTTTAAAAATATAACAAGAACTCTTGCCGAACAATATCAGTGGATTCTTCCAAACCCCCAAAAAGAAAAACCGGAACCTTGCGGTTCCGGAGACCCTACATCGAGTTGATATAGGGTTGGTTGTCAATTATCTTTCCTACTTTAAGTATACCTCATTTTATCAAAATTTCAAGACCTGTCAAGAAATTTGTCGAATTTCTTTTGACAAACCTAATAAGACTGCCTATAGGAGATGTCCTCCCTGTCACCATTTTGTCACTACTTTACCCCTAATCTTTGCTAAACTCAACTAACTACCACTAAATCAATTTCTTCTCTAACTTATTGCTAATTAACGGACTATTAGGTATTTCAACAGGTTACAAACAATGCCTAAATATAATTATGAGTCACCTGCTCTGACCGACTGAGCTATGGGCCCTAATTATACAACCACCGTATTTTCAAGCAGTTGGGAAACTGTCAATTCCTTATGGTCTTTGGCTATTTCCCCAAGTGTCCAAAAAGTGTCCATTCGCCTGCCTAAAATATCCACTGCCCTCTTTTTATGGTCTGGAGATAGGTGGCTATAGCGGAGAGTCATTTCAAGGGATTTATGGCCCATTAGCTCCCGAACGGTATTTAAATCCACTCCTGACATCACCAAATGGCTTGCGAATGTATGCCTTAGATCGTGAAAACGAAACTGTATAATATCAGATTTTTTCAGTGCTGTAAAGAAAGATTTTTTAATATCTCCGTATGCTTTTCCGTTTTGATTACAGAAAACATAAGGGCTCTCTATGACCTTCCTCACTTTAATCAAGGTAGACTTAACCTCTTCGTTCATCGGCACTTCTCTGCGCTCGCCATTCTTGGTTTGATAGAGATAAATGATGTCCCGCTTAAAATCAATATCGCGCCATTTAAGGTTAAGGATTTCGCCCTTCCTCATGCCGGTATTTAGCGCCACTATTACTATTGACCTTAGATGCTCGCAGCAGTTATCTAATAGCTTCTTTATCTCTTCTTTCTCAAGATAACGGATTCTTTTGTTGTTCTCTCTAAAGAGTTTAACTTTCATTACGGGGTTGATTTCTGCCTTGCCCCATTCAATTGCCCGGTTAAACATACATTTCAAACAGGCTAAGGCACGGTTAACTGTAGCAGGTGACACTTCCTTAGCCCTTTCGGCTTTAAACTTCTCTACTAACATCGGAGTGATTTCATATAAATTCATTCCGTTAAAATGCTTACCCAGTGTCTTAACCAAATCCACATCGGAGTGATAAGACCTTTTATTCGGCTTGGAATATAGCTCTAAATACATTTGCGCCATTTCTTCAAACTTGACCTTTTGCTCCCTCCGGATATCCAAGTATCTATTCTCGGCAATCTCAATCTTCCGTTTCTTCAGGACGGTCTCTGCTAAAGCCTTGCTTGGCCCGATCTTCTCTCTCTTGCGCCTTCCGCTTACCCGATAATCTATAAACCAGTTACCGTCTTTAAGATATACGCCCATCTTACTTCCTCCTTTGACGAGATATTCTCCATTGCTTCCAGCACCATAAAAGAAGGTTACTGATACTTCTGTCTTCTCTGCTGGAATCCTCTTCGAGCATTTTCTTCTCTTGCTCGCTAACCCTGAGGTTTATTTGCTTCTCTTTCGCCATGAGGATATTATATACTTTGTCTATACATTGTCAAGCTAATTCTTTAACCCGTTTATCTTTTAGCCATTGCTCGAGTTCTATTGTATCAAATTTTAATAATTTTCCAATCTTTAAATAGGGGATACGCTTCTGGCAGACCCAGACATAAAGGGTGCCTTTAGTTAAGCCTAAATACTGGGATAATTCTTCAATTCCTAGATATCTTTTTTCCATTACCATACCGTAACCCTTTTTTTCAAAAATCGCCTTACTACAGGCCTCTTTTCAATTTTGCCAAGATTGAAGGGTACCCCCATTTTTAACTTTGGCGGATTCCTGCTGCTTGCTTTTAAAAAAAGTGCAATTAACAATTTTTACTTGTTTCCACTGCCTGCATTCTTCTATACACTGAGCGCAAAGCTTATTTACCCCATTTAAAAGCATTGGGTTCCTTTCTTATCCACAGGATTCACAGCCCTATTTACTTACTACTATTTTTTTTAATTTATTTACTTAAATATTAGCAGGGGGTAAATTCACCCTCTTTTTAGGGGTAACCTCACCCCTTATGTGGGGGTATTTTTACCCTCCTAATGCCGCGAGTTTTCCACAGTTCCCAGGATGTAGAAACTTGGTTTATGCCGAGCATATTTTTACGGCCGGTTTTGTTCTTTATGATAACCTTAGCCTGGACAAGCAGGCTGACTGCCCTTCTTACATTACGCTTATCAAGATTTACCTCTTTTGCAAGGTAACCGTAGCTGATAATTTTGCTCTCCTTATTCCAACCAAGGGTGATTCTAATTATTGCAAAGATAATTCTAATCTCAGTAGCATTAAAAGGAGATCTATAAATTACCCTTAATATACTGTTAGTAATCTTGGTGTAGCTATCATGAGGCCACGAATAAATCTGTTCCGTAGGAAGAAGCAAATAAAAAAGGCTGGCTCTCTGAAATTGTTTTCAGAAAACCAGCCCAGTTTTACTCTGGTCTATTGTCCAGACCGAGGATACTGCGACTAGATTAAAATACCATCCGCCTAATCATCCATTAGGCAAAAGTAAGTATACACTATGATTTTAAAGTCGTCAAGGCCTCCTACAATTTTTTTTGAAACTAGGAGCAAGGGCTCTAAAATGGCAGTTTAGAGGGTGAATTAATTGCTATTCTAATTGTTATAAAATTGCGGATAATTATTATTTGAGTAATAATTAATTTTGTATAGCTACGAGGAATATTTCAACAGATTTTTTATTAACTATGCGTTTATCCCCCAAGCACTTCCAGTTACTTGCGTGCGGTAGCCTTTTAGGTAGCTTCGTCAACAATCTTCTCGAAGGCTACCGCACGCTCGTTCCAATCAAAATCAGCCAAAACCTAACATTTAAACAAAAATCAGCACTATGAGAAAACCTCACTTAGTTTTTTGTTTTATAATCATGATGGTATGCAGATAAGTTATATACAGAGAGTTTTTCTATCGCGGCGTATTTCTGGGCGAGTGGGGGGGATACCTCTCAAATTTTACAATACCAGTTTTTATGGCGAGCCCTTTCTGGGCGTCCTTAGCGGGGATACCTTATTAATTTGTTGAATTCTTCATTAATTGTGTTATATTGCATTTAACAATTTAGAATAAGTGGTCTGGGGATACGGCAAGTATTCCTGGAGGATTATTAGATGGTCGGGCCGCCATCTTGTATGTAAATGCAGGGTGGCGGCTTTTGTTTTGTTGAGGTGGTAAATGAGAAAAGTTCTTAAGAAGTGGGGATGGTATAAAGTTTTGGCAAAAGGAAATGGACTTAAGGTCAAATTATTATATCTCAAGCCTTTCGGGAAAACAAGTTTCCAAAGACATAAGCATAGAAGCGAGATATGGATATTCCTTGATAGCCAAGAAGTAAAGTTAGCAGGAAGGCATCAATGGCATCAATTGAATAACCCAAGCAACAAGGGATTAAGGCTAATAGAGGTGCAAATAGGAATATGTCAAGAAAGAGATATAGAGAGACAGAGGAAATAGCCGGGAATAAATACTATGGCCAATAATGTCAAGAAAATAGCTTTTATAGGTAATTATCTGCCTAGGCGTTGCGGCATTGCGACTTTTACCACGGATCTCTGCGAGGCGTTCGCAGCCCTGAGCCCATCTGTTCAATCATTCGCTATCCCCGTTACAGATATTGAGGAAGGTTACGATTATCCCGAACGCGTCCGTTTCGAGATCAAGGAACAGGATATAATTTCGTATAAAGCTGCGGCGGATTTCCTTAACCTTAACAATATTGATGCGGTCTGCCTTCAGCACGAATTCGGTATCTTTGGCGGGGACGCCGGAAGCTACATATTGACGTTATTGCGACAATTGAAGATGCCTATCGTAACGACCCTCCATACGGTACTACAACATCCATCCGCGCTTCAGAAACGCGTGATGGATGAATTGCTTGACCTGTCTGATTATATAGTTGTAATGACGCAAAAAGCTATAGACATCCTTCAGGCAGTAAATAAGATACACGGACCTAAGATACGGTTGATCCCGCACGGAATACCTGACGTTTCCTTTATAGACCCCAATTTTTACAAAGATCAGTATGGAGTCGAAGGCAAGACCGCGCTCTTGACGTTTGGGCTACTTGCTCCGCATAAGGGGATAGAGGTTGTTCTGCGCACGCTTCCTAAAGTCATAAAAGAGTATCCGAATGCGGTATACATAGTCGTCGGCGCTACGCATCCCAATCTGTTAAGGCATGAGGGTGAAGCATACAGGCTTTTTTTACAACGTCTTTGCGAGGAGCTTGGAGTTTCGAAAAATGTAATTTTTCATAACCGTTTCGTATCTTCTGAAGAGCTTAAAGAGTTACTCGTGCTTGCCGATATTTACATCACTCCATATCTTGAAGAAGCGCAGATAGTTTCCGGGACGCTTGCCTATTCGTTTGGTGTAGGAAACGCAGTCATCTCGACTCCATACTGGCATGCTGCCGAACTTCTCAGCGAAGGCAAGGGTATCATTGTACCGTTTAACGATTCGGAAGCGATAGGGCAGGCGATCATAAGGCTTATTGGCAACGAAAACGAACGAAACGCGATGCGTAAGTCCGCTTATCTTTTAGGCCGCGAGATGATATGGAGCAATGTGGCGTCAAAATATGCGTCGATCTTCGAAGAATCCAGGATGAAACGCCCTCTCGAGATGAAAAAGAAGATAAAGATGTATCCTCTTGAACAACAGGTTCCTGTATTGCCCGACATCAAGCTAGAGCATCTCGTGAGAATGACTGATTCCATCGGGATCTTTCAGCACGCCACGTTCAATGTCCCTAACTTTTCCGAAGGGTATTGCACAGACGACAATGCGCGTGCGCTCATCCTGACCGTCCTGCTTGAGAACCTTGGTACTATAAATCCTCTTAAAATCAATGATCTCGCGAGTCGCTACCTTGGATTTCTTAGGCACGCGTGGGATCCTTCTATCGGCCGGTTTAGGAATTTTCTGACCTTCCAGCGAAATTGGAAAGAAGAAACACCTAGCGAAGATTGCCACGGGAGGGCACTATGGGCTATCGGTACCTGCATTGGGCAATCCAAAAACGAAGGATTTACTCAGATGTCGGTTGAGTTTTTTGAAAAGGCCCTCGTTTCTTCAGTGTCATTTACTTCGCCGCGCGCATGGGCTTTCATATTGCTTGGGATACATGAATATCTACGGCGTTTTCACGGAGATAGGCTCGCCCGTAACTCTCTGCAGACACTTGCTACGCGGCTTCACGATCTTTACAAAGCAAATAGTGACGCGGAATGGCGATGGTTTGAATCATCTTTGACATATTGCGACGCCAAATTACCCCATGCCCTTTTATTAAGCGGACACGATCTCGATAACGAAGAGATGTTGAGATCTGGGATAGAGGCTTTAAGCTGGCTTACAAAGATACAAACTTCGACTCGCGGGCATTTCCAGCCGGTAGGCTCGGACGGCGAGTACCATCGCGGCGGGGCCAAACCTGTCTTTGACCAGCAACCGATAGAAGCCTATGTCACCGTTTCAGCTTGCCTCGAAGCCTATCGCGTCACAAAAGATAAGATATGGTATGAGGAGGCTTTAAGTGCTTTTCAGTGGTTCCTCGGGAGTAATGATCTTGGTATTTCTTTATATGACCCGGTGGCAGGTGGATGTTGTGACGGGCTTCACATTAACAGGGTGAATCGTAATCAAGGTGCTGAATCTACTCTTTCATTTCTTCTATCTCTGACCGAAATGACACAGATGAAAAATATTCTCGAAAGCCTTAAGGAGCCTTTGGAGGAATGATAAAGAATACCGGTATAGTCATTACCCCTGATAGCGAGCGTGTGATTATCAGGTCGTATATTCCCGCTGATCAATCGCGCATCCCGATAATCGTCTCGCGCGTTATGGCGCTGGAGGAATCCGCCGCCGAAGAAGAGCTAAAGAAGGTCATGCGCGATTTTTCGGTGCGGCACCGTAATTTTAATGCCATCCTTGAGCGCCAATTTGAGGTCATCCGCGCATATATGCCTTCCGATTTTATACCTTCTAAAACGCGCAAGCTTCTCATAGGAGCGTACTTCATTGGTGAGCGTTCATATGAATCAACGGCTCTCTTTAATCCTTCTATTGTCGCGCATCCCGATCAGTCCGGGGTTTCTCGCGGCTCGTTACGCGTAATTATTTCTTTGCGCGCGATAGGTGAAGGGCATATATCCACATTGGTATTCCGTTCGGGGGTCGTAGGCCAACATGGATCAATATCGATCGATAAGGCTTCTAGTTTTGCTTGTACCGCCGAACCGAAGCCGAACGCACTTTACGATAAGATATGTTTCATCGGGAAACTCGATGAAATGGGGCTGGAGAATGACTGCTCAAAATACATTACGGAGCCGTTACCGGCTGAGTTTACCATGGACGAGCTACAGGGTAAGGTCAATACCTATACTATCGGGCATCATCCGATAGCTTTAGACAACAGGCTTACCTGTGAAAAGATCTTATGGCTCGCACGATGTAATTACGAAGCTACCTTCGATCCGCAAATTCCGCTTTGTGAACGTATTCTGTTTCCGTTATCGCCCAGTGAGCAAAACGGTATAGAGGATGCGCGTTTCGTTTTCTTTAGGGACGATGACGGAAGCGGAAAATACTATGCCACCTATACGGCGTATGACGGGAAGGTCATCCTCCCGCAGATAATGGAGACAGAAGATTTTATTCATTTTAAAATGATCACTTTGAACGGCAGGGCGGCGGTCAACAAAGGAATGTCTTTGTTCCCGCGCAAGATAAACGGCCGTTACGCGATGATATCCCGCAACGATAATGAGAGGCTTTTCCTCATGTATTCCGATAATATCCATTTCTGGCGTGAAGCCGTCTCGATTATGGAGCCTTTGTATCCCTGGGAGTTCGTGCAGATCGGAAATTGTGGTTCTCCCATTGAGACTGAGCGCGGGTGGCTTCTTTTGACTCATGGTGTCGGAGCGCTGCGTCAATACTCGATCGGCGCGGCTCTGCTTGACCGCGATGATCCTTCGCGTGTACTCGGCCGATTGAG
>Ga0265296_1000800_pt1 | contig 41984 bp, 36 predicted proteins | sample MunlanPumphouse1_FD_189073 | JGI IMG/M metagenome (GOLD analysis project Ga0265296, IMG submission 189073) | Groundwater microbial communities from a municipal landfill in Southern Ontario, Canada - Pumphouse #1 | ecosystem: Environmental > Aquatic > Deep subsurface > Groundwater | place... | reverse complement strand
ATATTTATCTGTCTGGTTTTCGAAGCAACGCGCCTGTGATTGACGGGGTTTTGTATTCCAACGGCGAAGATTTTCTTTCCATGAAAACAGGAAAAGTATCGTTAAAATACGGGATTAACAGTTTTTTTCAGATAAATAAGGAAATGTTTGAGTTGGCGCTTGAGGACATAGCTAAATTTTTAGAACCCGATAAAAAAGTTATTGATTTCTTTTCGGGCGTTGGAGCTGTTTCCCTTCCTCTAGCGGATAAATTTAGTGAGGGCATCCTGGTTGAATCATCAGAGGAATCTGTTAACTACGCGAGAATAAATATTTTAGAAAATAAATTGTTTCACTGCAGGGCAGAATCATCGTCAGCCGAGGATGCGATAGGTTTTATAAAATCTGACAGTATACTTATTTTTGATCCTCCAAGACCCGGGCTCCATAAAAAAATTATCAGCAAACTGTTATCAGAAATCCCCGAACGCATTATATATTTATCTTGTAATTTGTCCACGCAGGCGCGGGATATCGGATATCTGAAAGAGTACTACAATATAAGATTTATCCGCCTTTATAACTTCTTTCCGAGGACACCTCATATCGAGAGCTTGTGCGTCCTGGACAAAAAAATCCAGGTTTAAAACTGAAATTTCAACTTAAAACAATCGAGATAAGATTAACGGGGTGGCAGCTATGTTTAAAACAAGATTATCAGCTGAATTGAATAAGATTTTACCTCAACAAACTGTCAATATCGGCGGTTGGAGCGTTAGAGTAAGCGGAAATCCGGGTTTAAGACTGGGATCCGCTGCCCCGGCTATAGCAAATCAGACATTTGGTTTTACTGAAGCGGCGTTAAGAAAATGCGATAGGGCTTTGGTAAGAAAAATTCTTGGGCAGGGACATTTCGATGATGAGTTATTAAGTATACTAAAAGCAAAAATCAATCCTGTTGGAACAACCTTTAGTATTGACAATATCCCTCTGGTTTTAACTGCGCAGGAAGTTCAATCAGTTTCAGGTGAAGAATGTCATTTGTCCACTACAATATACTATAGAAGGAATGTATTTGACGGAGCTATACAAATAAAACCAACCAACAATTCAAGTTTTATCGGTAACAGGCCTGTTTTTATTGAAAACGGCGAAACTAATTACGCAGGATTTAGTGAAACCTTAAAATTACTCACTCCCGAGATACAAAACATTGGCATTTTGCATGGAGGAGGTCCGGCACCAGGTTCAAATGCGGTACTCGAAGCTGTTGTCAGAACAACTCTCCATAGAAACGAAAGATTAGATCCGGATAGCAAAGACCGCTGCAATGTAATAGGCTTTTTTGACGGTGTAAAAGGATTATTCGATAAAGGCTTATCATCCACAAAACGGCTCATAACGCCATTTGTCACTAGGATAAATCTGGACGGAGGAATGGTTTTAAGGACAGCGAGGACTAACCCCATCGTCAAAGGAAAACCCGAAGAAACCGATCGAAATTTTATGATAATCCAAGATATATTACAAAAATTTCATGTTGACGCTCTTATTACCATCGGAGGAGATGATACGTCATTTACTGCCAGGAATATATTTGAAAAGCTGGGAATCCCTGTAGTTCATGTGCCAAAAACAATAGACAATGATATCTGGGGCACAACAATTTGCTTCGGGTTTGAAACTTTTGTAGGAGAAGCGAGCACGCTTGTTAATAATTTGATTAATGACGCGAATACGACAAGCAGGTATTATCTCGTTCAGACAATGGGCCGGAGCGCGGGACATATCGCGCTCGCTACGGGAACCCCGGGAAAAGTCATGACGATAATCGGAGAGGAATTTTCTCTAGCCGGGATAAATACCCTTATTTCAGAAAAACAAAACGGGAATGATTATGCCAGTAAAGCGCTATATAAAATATCAAGATGTGTCAAAATCAAAGGACAACTGGTTAATTCTGTTGATGACTTAATTGAAAAGATGAAAGATGTCGATAATGACAACCAAATCACATTAAACCTGAACGGGATATCGGAATTTATAGCAGATGTCATTATTGACAGGGAAAATAGAAAAGACCCGAGATTTTCAGGAGTAATTGTGATTTCGGAAGGAATCGGCCAGAAAATCATGGCGGTTAAGGATCAATTAATAGTTGATGAACATGGAAATGCTACATTAGAAGGTTTGTACATAGGTAGAATAGGGTTTGATGACCATGGCAATATAAAATTGGGCGATATAAAAATATCGGATGTCATTGAAAGAAAAGTCAACGAACTTTTGAGGTTAAAAGAAAGCAAAACAGGGGGAATAAAATCCCAGGAAATCGGTTATATTATCCGGTCCGCGGATCCAAACGCGAAAGACAGGGAACTTGGAACAAATCTAGGTCAGGCGGCGGTTAACAACTTATTTGATGGAAATTTTGGAACAATGCTGTCTGTCGAAGCAGATCATACAAGTATTTCAACTATACCGCTAAGAGATTTAATGGATGAAAACGGCCGGACAAGGTTGAGATTGGTTGACTTAAGCGAAACTCAATATAAGAGTAATATTCAAAGAGAATGGTCTCTGGTTCCGTAATCAATAAAACTTAATTTTCTGGCCTAATTATCCAATCCACGGGAGAAATAATTTTTGGGAATAAGGAATATAATATCTGTTGGCGGAATGCAAATCCACGTCGGTAAAAAAATTGCAGGGACCCAAACTTATTACCAGGGCCATGACGCCTGTTATGAATGGTTATCTGTGTCTGCGCAAAACAGAACGCTTCCTAAAGGTTTGCCTATTATAATTATCGATAGGCATAGTGATTTATATTATGATCCCCAAAAAGATAAGCGGACTCATTTTATGCCCGTCTGGAAGCATGAATACCCTGTTTTCCCTCTGCCGGATCAACTTGTGACGTTAAAAAAAGAAAGAAGAGTTTTCACTGATGAATTTTCACACCTGCACGGTATTTCGGAAAATTATTTGAGAATATTAAGGGATGCGGAATATATTGACGCCGCGGGATTTCTATTGCCAAAATTTAGCGGACAAAGGACGGACTTTAATCTGACGGGATTGGAAGCTGAAGAGGAAAATCTGATTTTTTATGTTCTCCGGCATGCCCGTGAAAGAAACGAGGAACCTGAAGAATTGGGCGTGCATAATTGGCTGCGTCTGGCTATCGAGCATGGATTAGTTGGAACTGCCAGTTGGGTAATGCCTGATTGGCATGATTATCATCCGCGAAAAGTCCTTGATGACCTGATTTCCGATAACTATGACAGTTTCCATGCGGTTTATGAAAATTATTTTTTTCAGGATCGTATTTACCGGGGGATAAATAATATGCCGCTAATAACCGGACCGGTAATTATTACCCTTGATTATGACTTCTTTTCTTTCAGCTATACTCACTCGCAGACTTTTAACATTAATGGTGATTATTCATTTTGCGATTACGGGCTTTTACATGAGAGGGCAAGCCATAAACCAACTGTGCAGAAAATAAAAGACGGAGTTGATAATATGGAGAGAGTTTTAAAAGAGCGAATTTGGCAGGGCATGACGATCGCTGGATTTGATTTATCTCCGTCTGGAACGACTTTTGTATTTGAGGAGCATCTTCCTATTCTTAGTGCGCTTTTAGAGCCGATGGTAGAACGGTTGGCCCGCTTTCAAGACAGTTTGAGATAGACCGCAGCCGCAATTTATCCCTGTTTTTCACGATATATATATAGGAGGGGCGCTATGGCCGGATTTTCATTTATATTGCCTATAGGACCGCATGTGCTTAATCCCGCAATACATTTGGCCGGTAATTTTGCGGCGTCAAGAAAGATGGTGCGGCATTCTGATTTTGTGATGCCCTCCCTTTATAGGAGAGACCTTACGGCAGTAAGGCAGGTCGGTGCCTGGTTAACAAGAGTTGACGGGCCGACTGGTGAATTATTCCTTTCGCGTTTTGAGGCTTCTCTTAGAAAAACGCTAGCCGAAAAAGTTTGTGATGAAAGACATCTGGTTCACGGTTTTAACGGATCAATTGATCAGTTATTAGAATCAGAGGATGTTTCAAGAATTGGAAATTTGAGCTATATAATTGGCGAATCGGCAATAAGTTCAATTAAACACGCGGTATATCCATTATACAAACAAATGATAGCTTCTAATTGGGATAAACAGGATGAAATTGCTAAATCACTTGCAACCATTGTAAATGTTTTGGGATTGCAAAAGCAGAAAATTCTTGGTGATCAAAAATCTAATGCAGTGGAATTTATCGATATTGATAATGCTTTGCCAAATATGTGTCATGGTTTATTCAAAGGTTTAGTTCTGAATAATGTTTTATTTGAAGGTGGAGATAAAGGCATGTGTATTTGGTTTTCACCAACAAGGTCAAGCTCAATTTATTATGCAACTGAATATCGTGATCGGGATCAAAACGATGATAACATGACAACTGGTGATTTGCAGGAAGCTATAAACCCAATTCCGCTGGATGGCGGAGTTACACTAGAGTTTTCCACGGAAAAATTATTGGAATATGGAGTTTTTAAAATTCCGCCTTTCAAGAAAAATTTTATTATTTCAGAAGAAGCTTTTTCTGGTACCAAACATGTTCCTTTTAACGCATTAATTCTTGAAGCTAAAAAAGGAGTTATAAGATTTTTAAAACTCCCGTTAAGCTTCATTAGCGCGGTTAAATGGATGGATGCAGAGTGGGTACAGGCAGCCAATATGTTATTGCAGGAGAAAAGTAAAGATGAAAATTGAGGCAAATTCATATTACAGAATAGTCGGGGCAAGAGAATTTAATCATATTTTAAATTTAAAAGTCAAACAACACACTTTGAGGTCAGGACTTTCAGCTATGCCTATGATTTCATCTCCAATTTCACTTGGTTTAGCGCATTTCAGTAACGATATTCTGAAAAAACGATATTTACCTCTAGCGATAGATATGCCAGGAGTTTATCATCAAACCGAATTTGTAAAAGGACAGTATGCCAGCGAGCCGCATCCAAGAGATTATATCGTCGGTCCTTGCGGAGCGTATATAAGCGTTGATCCAAGTCTGTTTAATAATCCGGAAGGAATATCTCCTCTAGTGCCATATTTTCATAATAGCGAAATGATCGCAACAGCAGTTTCAATGTGGGGAGAACTTAAAAAAGGCGGAGTTCCGATTGATGCTTTAAGAATAGAAAAAATATTTGCTCCCGATATTAAAACAGGCTGTTCAGGATGGGAGACTGCTTGGGAGGATACATTATCGGATTTGTTTAATTTTGAAGAAAAAAAGGATGAAAGATACAGGCAGCTTGCCCCTTATATCTTTTCAAAATTAAGAATTCTTGGATTAGATTATCTTTTAGCTCAAGACATGGCAAAGTGGCAGCAGGCTGCCGGCATGCTATAATTCTCCCGTATGGATTACCCGTCAATTCTCAAAACAATATCAGTGCGCAAAAGCATCCGTAAATATCTGGATAAACCGGTTGAAGATGAAAAAATACATTTAATCCTTGAATCCGCCCGTTTAGCGCCTTCGTCCTGCAACTCACAGCCTTGGTTTTTTTATGCCGTAAAAAATAAAGATAAAATTATCGAGCTTTCAAAATCAAAAAATTCGCCTTTAAAGATTAATCTTGTCACACATTGGATGGCAAACGCTCCTTTGGTCATCGTCGCATGCGCAAATCCCGATCTTTTCTCCCACAAGGCTGCGGGGCTTTTTGCGAAAGACTGTCATGAGATAGATGTCGCGATAGCACTTGAGCATATGGTTCTAACAGCGGTCGAACTCGGACTTGGTTCATGCTGGATCGGATGGTTTAATGAAAAAAAAGTCAAACAAGTTCTTGATATACCAAGAAAATTGGAAGTTGTTGCTATTCTGACCATTGGTTATCCGTCGGAAACCCCAAAAGAAAAACTCCGAAAAAGTGTAGAAGAGATAACAACGTTTGTGTTATAATTAACTATTATGGCGTCAAAACACAAAGAACTTGAAAAATGGGTAAAAGACTGCGCCGCGATGTGCAAACCGGATAAAATTGTCTGGATTGATGGGTCAGAAGAGCAAAAAACATTTTTGGAAAAAGAAGCCTTAAAAACCGGGGAAATTATTGAGCTCAACCAGAAAAAGCTTCCCGGATGCTTCCTTCACCGAACTGCGCCTAATGATGTGGCAAGGACAGAGCATCTTACATATATCTGTACAAAAAGAAAAACGGACGTAGGTCCGACAAATAACTGGATGTTACCGGAAGACGGATATAAAAAGGCGGGAGAAATATTTACAGGTTCCATGGCTGGCAGAACAATGTATGTAATTCCGTTTTCAATGGGACCGGTCGGTTCGCCATTTTCTAAGATAGGAATAGAATTAACTGACAGTATTTATGTTGTTTTAAATATGAATATTATGACAAGGATAGGGGATAAGGTTTTAGAAAAATTAGGAATTGACGGCGATTTTACAAAATGTCTTCACAGCAAAGCTGATTTAGATATTAACCGCAGGCTGATTCTTCATTTTCCCGAAGATAACGCCATATGGAGCGTCGGCTCGGGATATGGCGGAAATGTGCTTTTGGGTAAAAAATGTCTTTCTCTTAGACTTGGAAGTTACCTCGCCAAAAAAGAAGGCTGGATGGCAGAGCATATGCTAATTATGGGCATAGAAAATCCCCAGGGACATATTTCTTATATTGCGGCGGCGTTTCCAAGCGCATGCGGTAAGACAAATCTTGCTATGCTTGTTCCACCAAAAGGATTAAAGAAAAAAGGATATAGAATCTGGACTGTCGGAGATGATATTGCGTGGATGAGAATGGATACTGACGGAGCTCTTTGGGCCGTTAATCCGGAAAATGGATTTTTTGGAGTAGTTCCCGGAACAAATTCAAAAACAAATCCGAATGCAGTTGCAACAATACAAAAAAATACAATCTATACGAATGTTCTCTTGAAAAAAGACGGAACTGTCTGGTGGGAGGGAGCGGATGGACCGGTCCCAAAAGAAGGAATTGATTGGATGGGGAGACCGTGGAAACCGGGATTAAAGGATGAAGACGGCAAAAATATTTTGGCAGCGCATCCGAACAGCCGTTTTACTACGCCAGTTTCACAGTGCCCGTCAATTACAAACCGAATTGAGCATCATCATGGTGTGCCTATTTCTGCAATAATATTTGGAGGCAAACGCGCAAAACTTGCGCCTCTAGTTTACGAATCGTTCAGATGGCAGCATGGTGTTTATATCGGCGCCACAATGGGTTCTGAACTGACTGCGGCTCAATATGGAAGTTATGGACAGGTAAGAGGTGATCCAATGGCAATGATACCGTTCTGCGGATACAATATGGCGGATTATTTTACTCATTGGCTCGAGATGGGCCGGCGTATGGCAACGACACCGAGAATATTTAATGTTAACTGGTTTAGAACTGATAGTAAAGGCCTCTTTCTTTGGCCGGGTTTTGGTGAAAATTTAAGAGTTCTCGAATGGATTATTGCAAGATCCCAAAACAAGGTAAGCGCTAAAAAAACTCCGATAGGATATGTTCCAAATATTAAAGATATTGATATGACAGGTCTTGATCTTCCCGCGGCAAGCATGAAAAAGCTTTTTGCTGTGAATAGAAAAGACTGGGTTGATGAAATCGATAAACAAAAAGAATTTTTTAAGCAATTTGGCAGCAGGCTTCCTAAACAAATGTGGGATGAGCACGAAGCGCTTAAGAAAAGATTTGGTATTAAAAGTTAACCCTAAAAGATTTCTGGCTATCGTCAACGGTTTTTAGCACCAGCACTTTTAGTGTTGTCTCTTTTTGCACTACGAATATGATTTCGCTTGAAAATAACCCTCCAGGTTCCAGGGCTTTCTTTTTCTCTTCATTCCATAAATATGGCGGGTATGTATGTCCTCCAATATCTTCCAGATAACTGCCTTCAATATCAATCCCGATATTTTGAGTTTCATCAGTTGCATTTTGCTGTTTAATTGAAAAAATTACAAATTCAGACATGTTATCAGGAGCTTCATAAATATCATATGTTTGGGACCTTTCAAAATTGTCTACCAGAAGTTTTGCTATTCCGTTTGAGAGCCAGATGTTTATTTTGCCTTCGTTTAACTTTTGAACAAGTTTTGCGGGTTCTTTAACAGCTTTTTTTACCGCAGCTTTCTTAGCCGTTTGTTTTGGCTTGTAAACTTTTTTGGTTTTTTTTGCTCCGACGGATACCGACGCGGCAAAGAAAAGAATAATAATAAGCAGCAGTACAATTTTTTTCATATATACACGCTCCTTGGTGTGATTATAGCTAATGCGGGTTTTTAACGCAAGATTTAAACTTTTTTATCAAAATCAGTGTTTTTTGCTTCGATGATTCTGAATCAGTCAGCTTAATAATGTTTGTAACATAACCGCCCAAAAATGTCATCGTTTTTTTTGCTTCTTTTAATTCATTTTCGATGTCTTTCCCTTTTTGAACTATAAAGGTACCGCCCCTTTTTAAAAATGGAAGGCAGTATTCGCTTATTGTCTTTAAGTTTGATACGGCTCTCGCAAAAGCGACATCAAAATTTTCCATGTATTTTTTGTTTTTTGTCAGGTTTTCGGCCCTGTCCCATATAGCGTCCGTATTTGATAAATTTAATATCCCGATAATATGATTTAAAAAATCGACTTTTTTTCTTGTGGAATCAACGAGAGTTAGGCTGATATCGGGGAACATAATTTTTAATGGTATACCCGGAAATCCCGCGCCCGCGCCAATGTCAATAATGCGGAGAGGTTTTGAAAAATCAAAATAATTTGAAATAATTAACGAGTCTCCGATATGATGTTTAATAATATCCGATCTCGAAGCTTTGCGGCTGACAAGATTTATTTTTTTATTCCAGGATAAAATCTCATCAAGATATTTTTCGAGCATTAAAAAGCTTGCCCGATAGAAAAGTGAGTGATGCCCTCTCCTAAACTTTTGCCGCCGGCAACTCCGTAATCCAACCTTATCGGGCCCATCGGGGTATTAAGTCTGACGCCGAAGCCGCGGCCCACAAGAAAATCATTTGGATTTATTCCCCCGGAGTTCCACGCGTCGCCCCAGTCAAAAAATAGAACCGCCTGGAATGTTTCGTTGACTGTATATCTGTATTCAAGATTTGTAAGTAATTGCCTTGTACCCGAATGAGATTCATATGGACTGTATCCCCTTACAGTATTCGCGCCGCCGATCCAATAAACTTCGCCTATTGGAATATCTCCAAAACCAAGTCCTAGACCCGAGTGGAAACCGATAGTCTGTTTATCAGCCACCCGGAAAAACTGGTTAAAATCAAATGAATATTTAGAAAATAGGGTTTTAACCGAATCCGTATATTTCCATCCTTGTTTAACCGATAGGGTATGGAATGATCCTGTTGACGGATTCATCCAGACGTCCCTTGTATCATATGATATTGAAAAACCAATCGTATTGGAAAGATAGGGTTCAAATGTGCTTGTGTCAGTAGGGAAAACTCTTTCGCTTCCGAATGTAAAAGATGTTTTAAAGTTGTCTCCCGCAGGTTTTCCAAAGGACATGTCCCAGCCGTTATAGATTCCGCTTCGGTCGCTTTGGTAAATATCCCGTCCTACGGTATACCATCGTCTTGCGGTAAAAGAGGTATGATCGCCTGTTTTATCCGGAAGTATCCACGGATTATAATATCTTGCCTGATAAGTTGATAACTGTTGACCAAATTGTCCCCGAAGTAATACTCCCTGTCCGGTTCCAAAAATATTATCAATGCTTAAATCCGTAAATCCAAACCATCCTTCACGCTCGCCATAGCCGCCTCCGAAGTTAACTGAGCCTGTATGGCTTTCTTTTACATTTACGATCAAAAAAACATTTCCTTTTGATGACGGCTCAATGTTGGGTGTAACGTCCGAGAAAAATCCAAGATTAAAAACCCTTCTTAGATCTTTTGATAATATCTTATCGTTAAAAACATTGCCTTTTCTTAAACTTAATTCGCGCATAATAACATAATCTTTTGTGTTGTCGTTTCCTTTTATTAGAATATCGTCGATATGGCCTTCCTGGATTTCGATCGTAATCTTGTTCATTATTTTATCGGTGGAAACATCAACTATTTTTTCAAGTACATAACCGTCGTTATGATATTTCTGGTCAATATTCTTTATATCATCCCGAAGGTCCTTAAAGGAGAGAATTTCGCCTGTTTTGACCTTTAGCATAGAAATAAGCTCTTCTGTGGCATATACTGTGTTGCCGAAAATATTGATTGTTTCAATTACCGGATTTTCTATAACTTTAAAAGTTACTTTTGTTCCTGATTTTGAGGTTTCAAATGTCACTGTTACATCAGAAAAATATCCGAGAGAATAAATGCCTTTTAAGTCAGCTTGTATTTTTTCGTTTGAGGTAACATCCCCAAGCCTTGTGAATACATTGTCCATTATTTTTTCCGTGCTGATTGTGTGGTTTCCGCTGACATCTATTGCGGTTATTACCGGGTTCACTTGAACCTTTTCTGTTTTTTTTATCCTTGATCTTGCGTCAATCGGACCCGTGATTAACAACAAAAAAGAAATCAATATTACCGCAGCAGTCAAATGTTTTTGTGTCTTCAATTTATTCCCCTTTAAACATTATACATCTTTAAAATCTCAAGGTATAGTTGAGAGATGTTTTGTAATATGTATTTGTCACAGACTGAAAGTTTAATGGTTCCCTGTAATACTCAAAAGCCAGCGCTTGATTTATTTTCCAGGTAATCTGATAATTTAAGGATGTATTCTGGATTGCATTTGACTGTTCAAGCGCCTGCTTATATCTGACGCCTATATAGAGCCTGTCAAAAAATCCTTTTACAAATCCTACGTCAAATTTAGTCTGGTCGCTTGCTGTCTGCTGTGGCTGGCTCTGTATTCCAGCGGCTTTTTCCAAATCTTTTCCAAAATTATAATTAAGTGTCAGGCTTTCGAGTCCAAGTGCGCGCTCCAGGGAGCGTTCCACAGATCTAAGAAGTACGCTTTGAAGTCTTGCGCTGACTACATCGACAACAACTGTTCTTGTATCAACACTTTGCTGGCTTGTGCTGGATAACCCTAATGCTCCTTTAAGATAATCCGGAAGAAGCATCACTTTAATTTCCGAATCGGAGTATGTGGCGGGTACAAGTTCGACAGGTGTTTTCGTTGAATCTTCCGTATATGCCTCAAAATTAATTTTAACGGATTTTATTGTGTCGGATGAAAACGGGATACCTGAGATTCTGGAAAAAATATCAATATTATTTGTGATAGTCGTTCCGTCGCTCTGTTTTTTTGAATCCTGTACTTTTGACATCGCGAGAACATTCAGATTCGGCATTATGCCGCCGTTAAATGTCGCGGTATTTTCGGCCGATTTTCCGAGCTGTTTTGCAAATAGAGTTTTTTGGCTGTCATATGAAACTATAGAAAAATCTCTTGTAAGAATACTTATAGATCCGCTCTTTAGCTGAACAATTCCATCGATATTGGGAACGTTATAACTCCCTGTTATCTTTAAAATATCAGAATCAATCAACAGATTAATTGAGCTAAAATCCCCGACAATTGCCCTTCCTGAATCTCCCGAAAGTAAATAGACATTTTTGCCAAGTGCCGCGGTAAGGTTGTATAAAAGTGTAATAATCCTGCCGCTGGAATTGCTGGAATTTGAAGAAGAATATAAAGTAGAATCGTGTAGAGTAAAATTTCCTGAAATCTTCGCCCAGTTTACCTTGGCCCCGGGTGTCCCTAGATAATACAACCCTTTTATCCTGGTGTTTTGGGCTGATATTGTTCCTGAAATAAGTTGAGGGACATTTAAATTTACCTCTGTGTCAGCTAATATTAAGTCTAATCCGATCGACCAGTCTTTAATCATATTTCTTAGGTCGACGTTTCCGGAAATGTTTAAATAATTTGTTATTCCGTTTGTAGCTTTGCCAGTAAACATCCCATTTAATTTATCTATTTTTATAAGATTATCGGAAATTATTATGTTTGTGTCCAAATTTTCAATATGTGAATCACCGTTAAAAACGGTGATCTTGCCATGGTTCACGGAAATATTACCGTTGAGCTTTGGATTGCCGATATTTCCGCTTAGAATTAACTGCGCATTACCGTTGCCCCTATCCCATTTCACGCCCCTAAAAATGTTTGACAGAATTCCGACATTGTTCCCGGCTAGATTCAGCTTTAAATCAATCTCGTCATTCAGGGTAAATGGGATTTTTCCCGCGATATTAATTGACTGATCCGCGGCCGAAACGTTAAGTTTTTTTATAAGCAGGCCGTTTTTGTCCGCGTTGATAGATGCGATAGCCGAAGGAATCAGTATCTCCCCCCAGGAAATATTTTTTGCGTTAATTTGCGCTGAAACTTCGGGAGAGGAGTAAGATCCGGAAATTGCCGCGTTTAATTTTACCTTTCCGTCTGTCGGAAGATTAAATGGAAGCAGTGACAGGATATCCAGTGGCATTTCGTTTGAGCTGATGCCCACAGATATCTTTTCCAGGGAAAGGTTTCCCTTGATTTGAAGACTGCCCTTTTCCTTTTCAATTTTAAAATCCTTTATGTTCAGATTATTATCTGCCAATGTGGCTTTCAGTTCCAAAGAGCTGAAATTATATTTTTCAAACCTGCCGTTTAAAATCTTTAACCACATGTTGCCGGACATGTTTGCCAATGTTCCTTCGAGATCAACAGATCCGTCGAGTTTTCCCGACGCGGATATATTAAGACTGGTAGCCAAGTTCTGTTTGTAAGCGTTATAGGATGCCATAACATCATCCCAGTAATTATTAAAAGTCTTATCGCCGTTTTTTCCCGGAGTATAAAGAACAACTTGATCATCCGGGCTAAATTCGGAAGGATAATAAAAACTGGATTGCTTGAAGCTGTGCGGCGTGAATAAATCTTTGGAACTGATAATTTTTGTCTGTTTATTAATCTCCAGTATCACCATGTTTACGGCCTTTGCAATAGATCCAAGCCCGCCTTTTATCGATTGGACTTTCCCTTTTACATAAGGCATTGGTTTTGAAAAATCAACAAATCCGGATATCTTATATGAATCACCGTCCAAGCCGATAATAATGTCGTCATCAGACAGGATTTTTTTGTCTGTCACCTTGATTTTTCCCGAAGCGGAGTCAATAAATATATTATTATATCGCAAATTATTAGCATCAAACCGGCATTTAATATTCGGGTTGTCAATTTTACCTTCAATTTTTGATTTTATGTTTATTTGACCCGCTATCCTGCCGTATTTTGCCGTAAACATATGAATGTCCAGAATATCAAGAGTTCCTGATGTATCAAGATTCAGGTTAAAATCTTTGTCTATTGAGCCGAAGATGCGGATGTCGGATGCTGGAGTTTTAATTGAAAAATTATCAATGTTCAAAACTCCCTTGCTGAATGATGCCGAAATATCGGATTGATCAAACTTTTGGTCTCCAATACATCCTGAATTTGCATTGGTGTTTATGTCGCAGTTAACCGTTTTGAGTAAATCAATATCAGATATTTTTGTCTCTTTTGGTATAAATCCGTATATCCTTGCGCTAAAAGAAGTCGATCCATCAATCCTTGATATTTCAACGGGAAGAAATTCATTTATAAATGTCAGATCAGAGAGCTTGACATCTTTGCCCCGTACAATTATTTGCGACTGTATACCGATTCCGGCTTCTCCGGATATTGATACCCGCGTATCATTGTTGGTTAATATCATATCGGATAAGGTCAATTTTTCACCGCCAAAAGAAAAAGACCCGGAAATTGATGTTAATTTTTGATTTCTTATTGTAGCGTCGGAGATTTTTACATTACCTTTTGCCGATAGGGTTTTGTAGGGTTTTGAAAAGAAATCTTTATCAAATATTCCCAAAACAGTGCCTTCAAAATCATCAAGCCTGCCGCTAATTACGCCGAAATTTTCTATAATCGTTTTTAGAACAAAATTATGACTTTTCGTTGAGATGAGAAACCTCATGTTTTTGTCAATATAACCTGATAGGTTAGCTTCCGCTCCGCTACCTTTTATATTTAGTTGCTTAAAATTTATTTTTCCGTCGGCAAACTCAACATTAGAGACAATCTGGTCAATCTGCTGTCCAAAAATGCTGCTTTTGTTGAGATTAAGATTGCTTGAGACTTTCAGTTTGTCCGCAGTACCATCGACATTTACAGACCCTGATGTTCTGCCTGATATTCCCTGATTATTTTGCGACAAGGCAAAAAGGTCAATATCCTTCAGCTGAAATCCGGCCTTTATTTTCGGAGTGGTTCCGCTAAAATTTATTTTTCCGTCTGCAAACATTATCCCGTTAAAAAGTTTCGTTTCGGCAATTTTTATGATAAGCGCTTGCGAACCGAACTCAAAGTCGCATTTTCCGCTAATAGGATGTTTGTATAATATTCCGTCCGACATCAGAAGAGATCCTGATATTTTTGGGTTGCCGATATCTCCTCCGATTAATATTTCAAGATTGCCAATGCCTGATAATTCTATGTTTTTTGTCATTTCAGAGAGACGCAGCGCGTTCCCGATTTTCGCGTCTTTTGAGCTTAGCTTGAGGTTGAATTTCATATTTTCAAAATCATTGAATTTACCATTTAAGACAACCGGTATATCGGATATGTTGCCGGCCATATTTACGAATTTTATTTCGTCCCCGTGTAGAATTATCTGTCCATCAATTCCGGTAATGTTATATTTAAACAGCGACAAAATACCGCTCTTGATATAAATATTGCCGTCAAAATCTACGGGGAATTTTTTCTTCGCCGATTTAATTGTCAAATTGACGTCTGCAGCTCCGTTTTCAAAGTTTATATTAGGAATATTTAATATGTATGATCCAAAATTTTTAATGTCAACATTTGAGGAGGATACAGTAAATTTAAAGTTGTTATTTGACAGATTAAGATTACCGTTTAAACTCATTGGGATTGTTCCTTTTTCCGTACGGACATCTAATTTTGATTCAAGAAAAAGTCTGTTTTTTATCGTTAAATCTATTATCCCGTTAATATTTTGGGCCTCGCATGAAAAAGCATGGGAAATCGGCTTAACAGCAAAGCCCCGCTCGTCGCCATAAAAAGCATGCCCGTTTATAATTTCAATTTTAGCCTTAAATGGCAGCGGTTTTTGCGGCTCACCCTGTTGGGGGGGAGCAATCAGGTTTAAAAAGTTAAATTCTCCTTTTAAATCCCTTTGAATGTCTATATCCGGTTCAATAAAATCTATTTTATATATCGCGGGCAGTATATCGGCTGAAAATCCGGCCTTTAGAATATTGTAATAGACGACTACTTTTTTAATTTTTATTATATCGCCGTCAGATAGAGTCTTGTTTTTTGCGATCCTGACATTATTCAGGCTGATGCTGGTCAAAAGGTTTCCGTCCACGCTCTCGATGTCAACCTCGCGTGAAAATGCCGCGCCCGCTTGTTTTATAACTTCGCTTTTAATCTGATCAAATATTGATTGGCTGTCGGGCAAGAAAAGAAATCCACTGACTATGAACGCGGCAGGAATAAGTGTGAAAAGCAAAAGAATTGTTGAGAAAAATTTGCGCATTTTTTGAAATTATAACACAAAAAAGGCGGCTAAAACATTAAAGGTTAAATTACAAATATCACACGGCACCTTTTGAAGAAATCATACTTTTTTACTGCTTTGCTTATTTTTTCCGCGTCCTTTTTACTTATAATTATATTTGAGCCGGAGTCGGCCGATTTAACTGATTTTATTATCAATGGGCGTATGCCGATCCTGTCTTTGGACATTTTTGCGTCCCGCATTCTCGCCGAAAACACTACAATGCCGTTTTCAACGGCGCTATCCTCGTCGGATTTTGAAATTCCGTAGATTTCTTTTCCATCTATGCTTAATATCTTAGGATTAAGCGAAGGAATAATTTTTGACTTGCCCGCGCTTATTATTAATCCGGAATAAGTACCGGCCGGCACGGGAAGATTTTTGGGAATCTCTTCGTCTAAATGAGACTGGAGGCTGTTTTGCTGGATAAGCTTTGAATATAAAATGTCAAAAACACTGCCGATGCCGAAAAAATTAAGACTGACATACGCTGTTACATTGCCGTTCGCGAAAAACCGCAGCTCTTCGACGGACAACCCTTCCAGCGATGAAATGCTGGGGAAGCTTGCCGCATCGATTTTATCTTTTACTATTGTGTTTGAGTCAAGGCGAAGATTCATTACAGCATCTTTTAATTTGCCGTATGCGTCTGACAAAGCATTTTGTTTCGCGATTGTTTTTCTCCGTTCAAACCCGGATTCTGCCGTCGGACAGGATCCTTGACCTATTACGGTTATGGATCCTTCCCCCCAGTCGATTATGCCGATCCCGTTATTTTCCAGAAGAATATTTTTGTCGGCAACGGATGAGGCAGGACATAAAATCGGACTCATCAGAACTATCGCAAATATCATGAAATATATTTTATGGATATTCTTCATAAGACTATTACAACCTTATGATTATCCAAAAAATTTGATTTTTGGTTTTCGTTTATTATGTTATTTGAGTCTATTGAGGAGACAACTATATTTGTCCCTCCTTCAATATCAGGTGATTTTGCGCGGATAATCAAAGGATTTGGACCGCTCCGGACTGATTTTTTCGCGTCATCAATTGACATTGAATAATCAACTACTCCATGCTGGATTATGTAGTTTTGATTCATTTTTATAAAAGAACCATAAAGCGGCCGGCCGAGATCATCGCTGATTTTCGGGTCAAGACAGGGTTTAATATTTATGCCTCTCGCATCAATTATCAATCCGGTAAAACCTTCCGCCGTGGCCTGTTTTTGTGTAGATTCAGATATTGCTTCTCTCGTAGGTGATACCGCGTTTAAAAGACCGTCGACCCCGTATATGTGAACAACCAGTGAGACATCAAACGATCCGTCGGGATTTTCCGTGATGTTTTGGACATTGCTGTTTTTGATTATTAAATTCAGCCTGTCGCAAAGAGGTTTGTCCGATTTTACATAATCTCCGACCTTTGTCTGCGCGTCGACTTGAAGATTATTAATGAGGCTGGCAAGATGCCGGTGAGCATATGCTATCGCAATGCGTTTTGCAAGCGTCTTCTTCTTTCCGATCACGGCTCCGGCCGGGCTTTCGCTTTTGCTGATCGCGGTAATTGTGCCGGTAGTCCAGTCTACAGTTCCGAAATCTGATATATCGATAAGAGGGGAGGAGGCATCTGCCTTATTTGACATAAAAAAAACTATAATAAAAAAAAATAAAAGAAAATATTTTCTTAACATTAGCTCCACCGGCTTGTTTTATTATACCATGGAAGTTAAAATGTTAAGTATGAGTAATGATATCTTTTATCAGAATAGAGCGGCAATGGTTCAAAATCAACTGATTCCCCGCGGAATAACCGATCAAAATGTATTGAATGTGATGACAAAAGTTCCAAGACATGAGTTTGTGCCGGAAAATATGGCAAGTGTTGCCTATGAGGACAGCGCTCTGCCAATTGAAGGGGGGCAGACTATATCACAGCCTTTTATGGTTGCGGTAATGACGCAATTGCTTAACCTTGACAAGGGGAAAAAGGTTCTTGAGGTTGGAACCGGATCCGGTTATCAAGCAGCGGTTCTTGCGGAAATAGCAGGCCATGTTTATACGATAGAAACCATAGCTTCTCTAAGCCATAAAGCACAGGACGTGATCAATAAACTTGGTTATAAAAATGTTGAGTTTATTGTAGGTGACGGCACTCAAGGATACGCACAAGCAGCTCCTTATGACGCAATTATTGTGACTGCTGCCGCCCCGTCTATTCCCTCCGCCCTTACGGAGCAGCTATCGGAAGGCGGGACGTTAGTTGTCCCTGTCGGGAACAGGTGGAAGCAAACTCTCAATATTGTAAAAAAAAGCGGAGACAAGTTAACTGTGGAAGAAAAAATTGACTGCGTTTTTGTTCCTCTTTTGGGCAAATACGGCTGGAAGTCAGAGTAAATTTATGTTACTATTAAAATGATATTAAGGAGAAAAAAATGCCAGAAGAAAATCTAAATTATGAAGCTACATCAATAAAACGCGAGTCCAATTCTTTTGCCGGAGGAGATGTTGATGATTTAATCCGCCAGACTATAGAAGAAACAAAAGCAACACATCAGGCAAAACAGCCTACAGAAGTAAAAACCGAAAGTATTCCTGTCAATCTTTCCGCGACACATATTAATATCGAAAAGCCAAAAATTGAAAAACCCAAAGAAATATTTGACATTCAAAAATCAGAGTCATCCGCTTATGAAAAAACATTCCAGACTTACAAAGTCGGCGATATTGTTAAAGGCAAGGTAGTAAAAGTAGATTCCAGCGGAGTCCTTGTCGACATAAAATATAAATCCGACGGTTTTATCCCTCCTGAAGATTTATCCGGCAAATCGGTAAAAGTCGGCGATGATATTGATGTTTATATCGAAAATCTTGAGACAAAAGAAGGCTATGTCAAGCTTTCCAAAAAAATCGCGGACTACGAGGGCCAGTGGAAATCAGCTTTTGACGCATATAGAAACAAAAAAGTCCTGGAAGCAAAAGTCATGTCAGCGGTTAAGGGCGGGTTGGTTGTGGATTATAATGGTATCAGGGGATTTATCCCCGCGTCACAGATCGCAAAAGAGTCCCATGTTCCCCTTGAGGATTTTATTTCAAAAATTATTCCAATCAAAATTATTCAGCTGGACAGACGTCAGGGAAAGGTTGTCTTATCCCACAAACTTGCCGCTTCTGAAAAAAAATCTTATGAATCCGACAAAGTTATCGATGATCTGGAAATAGGGCAGGTAAGGCACGGTAAAGTCTCGAGTTTAAAGAAATTCGGCGCTTTTGTTGATATCGGGGGAATAGAAGGGCTTATCCATTTGTCTGAACTTTCATGGAAAAGAATATCCCACCCTTCACAAATATTAAAAGTTGGAGAAGAATTGGATGTTTTTGTTCTTGGTGTCGATAAGGTCAACAGAAAAGTCGCCCTGGGATTAAAAGAGCTCCAGTCTGATCCGTGGGTAACAGCTAATGAAAAATACAAAGTTGGACAAATAATAAACGTAAAAATCGCCAGATTTACAAAATTCGGGGCTTTTGTTGATATTGATGATGAGTTGGAAGGATTGATCCACATAACGGAACTTTCGATAAAACCTATAAGTACCGCTGAAGAAGCCGTAAAAATCGGAGATGTTGTCGAAGCAAAAATACTCCGCATAATTCCGGAAGAGCAAAAAATAGGCTTATCGATCAAAGAAGCTCTAAATGACAAAGAAAAACAGGAACTAAAACAATATCAAGCTTCGTCATCTGAATCAAGAGTGACTCTTGGAGACATAATGAGGGATAAACTTAATATTCCTTCGGATGCCGCGCCTCAACAATAGTTTTTATTCCGCCCCGCGGGGTAAAATCTCCGGTTACAATAATCTTTTTTGGCTTACAGACGCCGACAAAATCTTTTAATATCCTGTTAACTATATTTTCGTAGCAAATTCCCAGATTCCTGTAGCCGATAATATAATATTTGAAAGATTTTAACTCCACGCATAATTTGTCGGGAATATACTTAATAGTAATTGTCCCGAAATCCGGCAGACCGGTTAACGGGCAAACGGAAGTATATTCCGGGACAATAATTGTAATTTCATAATCGTCGTGCTGGTTGGGAAACGAAACTAGTTTTGGAAGTTTTGCGTTTAACCCATTTGTCGCGAAATCGGATGATGATTTTACCATGGCTTAATTATATAATTACCGGCTCTTTTGCGCAATCCGCGCTTTTAACGCGTTTTCAACGTCCGAAATTATAGTCTCTTCCCTCAACAACTTTTCAATGGCGATATAAAGACTAGGGAAATCAGACTCGGTATCAGTTTTTAACGGCAATGTGTTTTTTGGCGCGACGCTTAATATTCTGTTTACAGCTGCTTCGTTTGCAGGCGTGAATGACATATCCGGCATAACTCCTTGATTGAGCTGTTCGTTCACTTCTCCTTTTTGTAATAAATATTGATAAACGGGATCATTTGCCATTTCTTCCTTTGTTGTTGAGCTCCCTTCTTTTGTTAGCTCCCCGATAATATTTTGGAATTTTGTTTCAATAATATTTCTTCTTATCATGAGCGCTTGTGTCGTTATTGCGGCTTGAACAGTTAAAAGGTTAAACAGTGTATCAACGGAGAATCTAAGTTTCCAACCTGCGAGACGGCCCATGCTTACGATATTTTCGACTCCGCCGCCCGTTGAAATGCTATGAATAGACGCGGGATTTGCGAAGAATCGCAATTGAGCTGTTAAATCCGCGATTGTATATTGTGGGATCATGAAAGATGATTCAAGCCCGGTTGATGACCCTGGATAAACAAGACATGGAGGCAGCCCATTGCTCAAATGAGGATTTGTAATGGCGTCAGCTTGCGAAGAAAATAAATTCGCTAAGCCTGCGTTAGATATCGCAAGAGTGTCCATCTGCTGGGCAAGTGTCATGCCGTGGAAATTTCCTCCGCTTGCCCATTTTGCTTCTCTTCGCAAATAAATAGGATTATCGGTTACAGCCGTAAGTTCTCTTGTCCCTACATTTGCCGCAGTTCGAAGTGTTTCCCAAAAAGGACCAATTATTTGCGGTGAGCATCTAAGATCATATGGGTCCTGGACTTTTAATCTATTTGTATATAATCCGCGGCCGTTATTTAACAATTCTCTTTGAACAGCAGCTACCTGTTGCTGTCCGGTTTGATTCCTTAATTCATGAATTTCCGGCTCAAGGGCATCGCTTGTCGCAAGACGCGCTTCAAAAGCCATATTATTTATTATCAGGGCGTTTTTAAAAATATTAAACATGTCAATTAAATTCAGAGCTAAATAAGATGCCATAAGCGACGTCCCGTTTGTTAAGCCTAACCCTTCTTTTGGCGCCGGAACAATTGGTTCAATATTCGCAATCTTCAGCGCTTCGTCGGCATTCATAACTCTGCCGAGATAATTAACTTGTTTTCTGGGATCACCGGTCAAAACTCTTGCAAGAGCGGAAAGAGGAGCCAGATCACCGCTCGCGCCAACCGATCCGCATTCCGGTATCAGTGGGTAAATATCCGAATTAATTAAATTAGTCAAAGCTTGTAAAGTCTTAGCTGTCATTCCGGAATGCCCTTGCGACAACGCGGAAAGCCGTATCAATTCCATTCCGCGAACAATATCTAACGGCAGATATTCCCCGATTCCCGCGTCATGGCTGTTTATTATATTCAGCTGTAATTGAGCCAAATCTTGAATGCTTATTTTTATATCTCTGAAAATACCAAATCCGGTATCTACTCCATAAGTTGGTTTTTCTGATGTGATCGCGAATCTGATTGTATTTAATGAATTATAACCGGGCGGCAGTATCATGGAAACGAACGCGTTCCTTCGAGCGACACTGGCGACATCCTGCAAAGAAAGACGCATTTGCTTGCCGATACAAACGAGGCCGGACTTTTCCCCGAATGTTTTTTTTCCTAACGTCGTAAATAATGATGTGATAGTCATCAGAACTATATCGAACTAAAAATTTTAGAATTTCATTCTATTAATAATTAATAATTATTTATTTATAATTTCCAGGTAAGGCCTATCATCTGGGTTCTCGCGAATGTTCCGCCTAAGATTGTGTAATCTGCAATAATATCTCCGATTTTTATGCTAGCCCCTGCTGTTTTTTGATTATCATAGAGACCGGCCCTTAAGGCAAGCCCTTTTATAGGCCGGACTTCGACGCCGTAATGATTTGTTTGCGGCATATTAGCCTGAACCAAAACATTATCTATATCTGCAGCAAGCGTTATTTCATCGATAGGACGCAGCGCAACACCCGCATTTATCTGCATATTATTACGCGTAACGGCTCCGTTCTGCCATTTTATATCAGTTGTCAGGATGCCTTTTGCAACAATTCCAAGAGATATTTTATCTGACGGCCGGATAAGGGCGCCAAGGTCAAAATCGGCTCCAAAACCTTTTATGTTTGTGCTGGGGATCCTTAAATCATATAAATTAAGATTACATCCGACCGCTACTTTTTCTTCCCACGCGGTGGCAAGAGATCCGGTATACCAATTGGTATCCTGATCAAGGCTTGAGTTATTATCGTGAAGATATGTCAATCCCAGCGCGAACTGCGCTTTTCCAGCGGGGGTATTTTCTTTGTTGGGATTTTCGTACCTGTCATCCCAGTAACTTGGTCTGCTGTTATTGCTGTAATACCATGGAAGTCTCCACATCGGGTTGATATTGATCTGATTTACAATAACCGGAGCTGTGGATACTGATGAGCTTTCTTTTGGATTCCTGGTCGGTTTTCTGCTTTGAGTTGCCTGGTCACCGAATTTTTTTACCTCATCTGCCATTGATGATTCGCGGCTTACGGTAACAGTGTCGCCGCCCCAGCCCTTTTTTACGATACCCTGGTCTGACAGGTATTGAGCGGCAGATAAACCGATAAGTGATGCTACTCCAACAATCCCTATCCACTCAAACGGAGAGTTCATGGATGTTTCAAAATTCATTTTTAGAGCGGCCATGTTGTCGCCGATAGATCTGTTTTTGTTTGTTACAACCATTGATCCTATAAGATCAACGCCGGGATTAATGGCAAAACCAGCCGGATTCCAATACGCAGCATTTGCGTCATCCGCTAAGGCAGTATACGCTCCTCCCATTCCCATCGGGCGCGCGCCCCAATAGGCTTGCGCGCTTGAAGTAAGCAATAAAATAATACTTATAATGATTGAAATAATTTTCATAGAACAAGCTCCTTTGGGAACCTGAGACTGAAGTCTCGGTTCCGGAACCGCGAATTTATTCGCAGGTTCTTTTCTAAATTATATCTCCCGCATTCAAATATGGCAATTGATAAGATTCCTTGATAAAATATCAAAAGTGAAGATAAAATATTATCCAAATAAGAAAAAAGTTAGTCTTGCCGCCAAAAACGATGATCCTCTGGTAGTTTTAATCAGTTGTGATGCTTCAAAACTATTGATGTCCGGTATAGATGACTCTTTTGAGCATGTAATTCTTCTTCGGAAACTAAATATTTCGGATTCGGAAATTGATAAATATTTTAGGTTAATAGTCAATAAATCCGGCGCGGATTGGACATTTGTTTGTCCAACGGATTATAAGAATATAAAAAACCGTGAAAAACGGATAGAACAATTTTATAAAGACGGAGTTGATATAATAAAAACAGGGTTAAAAAAAATAGGATATGATGTTCCTATTGATATTCCAAAAAGGTTCAGGAGGCATTTTGAGGAGATCGGCAGCGGAGGCAGTAAATGAATAAACAAGACTTGGCGAAAAAAATCAAAGAAGCTGCATATCTTGAGGGTGATTTTATATTAAGTTCCGGAAGACGCAGCAAATATTATATGGATAAATATTTGTTTGAGACAAGACCAGAGATTCTTGCTCCACTTGTAAAAGAAATGGCAAAAGCCGTCGCGGATTTAAAGTTTGACAGGATAGCGGGTCCGGAAATAGGGGCGATTACCCTTGCCGCGGCACTATCTCTTGAAACCGGCAAACCGTTTATCATAATCAGGAAAGAACCAAAAAAATATGGGATCAGCAAATTTATTGAGGGCGAAATAAAATCAAGCGAAAAAGTCCTTTTGGTCGAGGATATTTTAACTACCGGAACACAAGCGATTATCGCGGCAGACAGAATTAAAGAAGCGGGTGCCGATGTTATAATGCTTCTCGGAATTATCGACAGACAAGAGGGTGCGCGCGAGGCAATTGAAAAAGCCGGACTCAAATACAGGGCTGTTTTTACAAAAAGCGAGTTGGGAATATGAATTTCATAGAAAAACTTCAAAAAATATCAGGAGAAAATAATTCGCGGCTTTGTGTCGGCCTTGATCCTGCCGATACCCATGATCTTTTTGAATTTAACAAAAGGATTATTGATGAAACCTCGGAATTTGTTTGCGCTTATAAACCGAATATAGCTTTTTTTGAGGCTAATGGAATTGTCGGGCTCGAGGCACTGCTCGAAACAATCGAATATATCCCTGACGAAATTCCGGTAATCCTTGACGCAAAACGTGGAGATATCGGACATACTGCCGCGGCTTATGCAAAAGGTATATTTGAAGAATTTGGCGCTGATGCGACAACGCTAAATCCTTATCTTGGATATGATTCAATAAAGCCTTTCGCGGATTACAAAGATAAATTCAGTTTTGTCCTATGCCTTACGTCAAATCCATCAAATAAAGATTTTCAAAAAGGGATATATTTAGAAGTCGCAAAAAAAGTTGTCGAATGGAATATAAATGAAAATCTCGGGTTGGTTGTCGGGGCGACAAATCCCGATCAGCTAAAAGAGATTCGAGCGGTTGCGAAAGATTTATTGTTTTTGATCCCCGGAGTTGGGGCGCAGGGCGGGGATTTGAAAAAGACAGTCAAAGCCGGCGGCAAAAATATAATCATTAACGCATCGCGAAGCATAATAAATTCCGAAGATCCAGCAGAAGAGGCAAAGAAGTTAAGAAACGAGATAAACTCATTTTGTTAGTGATTATTATTTAGCTTATGGAGTCTTGCTTCAGTCATTCTCTGAAGTCGATTAAGTATTTCTTCAAATTTTTCTTGAGAAAAATCCTCGTTTTGTGGAATATGTTCGTAAGGTTTATATTCCTCAGATCCTACACGCTTGTCTAAGATGATTTTGAGCTGACTTTGTAATCTCTCTAAATCTTGTTTGTTTAAATTATTATATGAACTTATGCTTCCAAAAAAACGATTGCCAAGATTACCATTGAATTGTAGTGCTCCAAGCTGGGCACTTGTACAGTTTTTTAGGACCATAACAAGAGAACTTATTCCTCCTTTCTTAAGCCATTCCGGCTTAACTGTGGTATGGGCTAGTTCACAGTTCCCACCCTTTTCATCTAAAAGTTTTTCAATCTCTATTTCCATTGCTCTTTGTTCCGGTGATACTTTAAATTCTTCTTCGCCTTGTTCATTTTCCGTTGTTTCGGGTTTTTTGTTTAAACAGGTATAATATCTTTTGCCGCTTTTTGTTTCGGCGATTAAAAAATAAACATCTTGGTCATTGTCTTGATACCCGGAAATACTTAAGTGCTTTCGGTTTTTTGCGATCAATTGGTCAAAATCTCTGGGAATCATATAAATTGGAGCAGGTTTTTTATGCTCTGCTTTTCTCGAAGCAATGGGTGGACGATGAACTTGAACGTGGCTTTTTGTTTCTGCGGATTTTTTACTTTCAGCAATCAGCTTTATCATTGAAGCTGCTTGAGTTTTTAAACCTGGGACTGCATTTGGATCATTTGCTATCCGGTTCAACCTTCCATAAATATTGTCTAAAATCTTGGAATTATTAGTTTTCAGTAAATAATTGATAGTGTCTGACCTGAAGGATTCAAATGTCGCAAAAGTCCCCCTCGTATTAATTGCAAAAAAAGTCGAGAGCAGCATTTCCGAATTGTTTGGCGTCGAAAAAAATCTGTCAAGAACGGATAACAAAATATGCTTGTTTGCGAAATCGCTTTTCAATATATTTTCAAGGATATCAGCTCTGTTTGAGGGATGTTCAATTAACTTTTTAAGCAGAATTTCCAGAACATATTTTTTTATTTCACTGCTTACCGACGGCTCGGATAATATTTTTATAAAAGCTTCGATTCCTATAGTTTTCTGAAGATTATTCATAGTGCTTCGAAGAAGTGTGCTTAGCGCCCCGGACATTAATTGAAGCGTGCGCGGAGTGATTGTTAGGCCTATTGACCGCAAATAATCCAAGCAATTTGCCGGGGCCGTAAATATTTGTTTTTCTTTATCAGACCAGGATATTGTGTTAACCATACATATATATCGTAGGAACTTGGCCAATTCTTGCGTAATTTTATACTGCTAATTGATGTATTTTTTAAGATTAATAACCAAATTAACCGCGGATTTAAATTTATTATCAGATACCATTTTTACAATCGCGCTACCGACAATAACACCGTCGGCAATTTTGGAAACTGCCTTTGCCTGTTCCGTGGTTGATATCCCGAATCCGACTGCAATTGGTTTGTTCGTAAATTTTCTTATCCTCTTAATAAATGAACTTAAATCTTTTGAAACTTCTTTTCGCGCGCCGGTTATTCCTGTAACCGATACCGCGTAAATAAATCCGGTTGAATATTTTGCAGCAAGTTTTATTCTGCTGTCAGTGCTGGTTGGCGCGACCAGGAATATTGTATCCAATTTAGACTTTCTGCATGCTTTTATAAAATCTTTTGCGTTGTCGGGGGTCAGATCAGGAGAGATTATCCCGTTAACTCCGGCATTTTTGCAGTCTAGAATAAATTTATCTATGCCATAATTGAATATCAGCGAATAGCTGACCATAAAAACAAGCGGTATATTCGAATTTCTTCTGATTTTCTTAACAAGATTAAAACAATCCGCGATTGAAATATTTAATTTAAGGGCTTTATTAAACGCGTTCCGGATGACCGGTCCGTCGGCGATAGGATCGGAAAATGGGATTCCTAGCTCAATTATATCAGCGCCTGCTTTTTCGAATTCATAAACGAGTTTTTCTGTCGCGGCTAAACCGGGATCGCCGACAGCGAGAAAGGGGATGAGAACTTTTCTATTCTTAAATATTTTCTCTAACAATATCTATATCCTTATCTCCGCGTCCGGAAAGATTTAAAATTATAATTTGTTTTTTGGAAAGCTTTGGCGCCAGCTTTTTCAAATAACCGATCGCGTGAGACGGCTCCATCGCGGGGAGTATGCCTTCGAGTTCTGATAGCAGCTTAAACCCTTCGAGTGCATCTTTGTCTGAAACAGACTCATATTTAACTCTGCCGATATCTTTTAAATAACTGTGTTCAGGGCCTACTCCTGGGTAATCAAGTCCGGCGGAGATTGAATGCGTCGTCGCAATCTGTCCGGTTTTCGTCTGAAGAAGATAAGTCATCGCTCCGTGGAGGACTCCTTCTTCGCCAAGCTCTAATGTTGCCGCGTTTTGTCCAATGCCTCTGCCTTTGCCTCCAGCTTCAATGCCTAAAATTTTCACGCTCTTGTCATTTATAAATGGATGAAATAATCCGATTGAGTTGCTTCCTCCACCAACGCATGCCAAAAGATAATCCGGAAGCTTTCCTTCCGCTTTCAAAATTTGTTGTCTTGCTTCTTTTCCTATGATCGATTGAAAGTCCCTAACGATCATCGGGTAAGGGTGGGGACCGACGCATGAACCAAGAACATAAAAAGTATCAGAAACATTTGTGATCCAATCACGCAGAGTTTCGTTAATCGCGTCTTTTAGAGTTTTGCTTCCGGAATTTACCGCTCTAACTTCTGCTCCAAGCATCTTCATCCTGAAAACGTTTGGAGACTGCCTTTTTATATCTTCAGAGCCCATATAAACAATGCATTTAAAACCAAAAAGAGCGGCAACGGTTGCTGTCGCAACCCCGTGCTGGCCGGCGCCTGTCTCGGCAATGATCCTTTTTTTGCCCATTCTTTTTGCAAGCAATATTTGGCCAATGCAGTTATTTATTTTGTGCGCTCCTGTGTGGCAAAGGTCTTCACGTTTTAAATAGATCTTTGCGCCGCCGAACTTTTCAGTTAAACGCTGTGCAAAATAGAGCGGGGTAGGGCGGCCGACATAGTTTTTGAGATAATAATCCAATTCTTCTTTGAACTTAGCATCTTTATTATAGTGATTGTAAGCCTGTTCAAGTTCGTCAAGCGCTGGTACTAATGTCTCCGGTACAAACCTGCCGCCGTATTTACCGAAATAGCCGTTTTTTGTGGGGAGTGTAGTCATTTGATTAAAGTTTATCATAGATTTAGTTGAAATTCAGGCCAAAATTTAACGATATATATATAGAGGGGGAATGCAAGCCATAAGGACCTCAAATTAAGTGCCCAAGCCTATTGAGATATTTAAAATGAGGAGAATCTTGTGGTAAGTCCCATTTCGTTATCTACATATAGCCCCGCACTAAATGCAAGATTGGGAAGGTTTGCAGTTTTAAATCCTGTTCGGATGGCATCTGTTAAAAGCAAACTATTACATTTCACTGGTTTTATACCCGCCGCATTATCTGTTCCGCTGCAAATTGTGGAGAAGTTCACACCCTACTGGAGTTTAAGAAACAAGGATTATGTTTTAAGACAGCTCGATGAAGGAAAATTAGATCCTTCATATGTTAACAAAATGTTTATCGGTGATGCTGCGGTTACACTCGCAATGCTGCGCAGGGACAATTTTGATCCAAAATGGTTGACGCCGTCTTTAATGAAAGACAAGGACTTTCTTTCAGAGGCTGTTAATATTAGTGGCTGGGTATTGGATTATACTTCCCCAACCATGTTAAAAAATGAAAATTTAATACTATCGGCCTTGAGAAGCGGGGGATTTGATTTTTCAAAAGCAGACAAGTCTTTGCGGGGAAATAAAAATTTTGTTTTGGAAGCCTTAAAAATTGATGGGAAATGCCTTGAATTTGTATCAGGCGATCTAAAAAGAGACAGAGACGTTGTACTAGCTGCAATAAGAGCTTCAAATAGCTGTGACGGCGTTTTACAGTTCGCCGATAAGGCATTCCGCTCTGACGAGCAACTTGTCCTTGAAGCCGTAAAAAGAAACTGGGGCGAATTGCAATGGATAGATCCCTCATTATTTTCAAATAGAGATATCGCGATGGAAGCTGTTAAACAAAACGGACGCGCATTAGAATATGCGCCATATTTTTTAAATGACAGAGAAATGGTGCTTGAAGCCGTCAGTAAATGTGGATTGGCTCTTGAATATGCTGATCCATCTTTGCGTTGCGATGATGTTATTGTCGGAGCTGCGTTAAAAAATGATCCTTGGGCGCTTAAATATGCGGATAAATCATTTCAAAAAAATCCTGTGATTGTTATGGACGCAATAGAACGAAACGGTCATGTTTTGCAATTTGCTCACACTGATTATCAGTTTAGAAAAGAGTATGTCTTGGCAGCATTAAGAAGCCATGAATTTGCATATGCTTCTGTGCCAAGAGCTATGTTTAAAGACAGGGATATACTTTTAGAAGCTGCAAAAGGCAGCGGAAAAGTTCTTGATGATCTCTGGGATGACCAAAAACATTTTTTGACTGACCCTGAAATAATTCTTGCGGCGATTAAGACCTGGCCGAAAGCGGCAAAACTTGCTGATAAGAAGCTTATTGAAGACAGGGATTTTATGTTACAAGCGGTAAAAGCAAACGGTGAGGTTATGGCAAGTCTTGACGAGGTAACCGCAAAAAAATATGGGTCGGATAGGGAGCTTATTCTAGAAGCTGTAAAAACTTTTCCATTAGCGCTTAAATATGCTGATTTCGATATAAAAAGAAGCATAGAAGTTGTAACATGCGCGGTTACAAAAAATCCTGTTGCAATCAAATATGCGGGCCAGGTATTTAATTATAAACTGGAATTTCTACAAAAATTCTTTAATATTGATGATGAACTTATAACCCATTGCAAGGAACTGGATATCGAATATCTTGCTCGATTTATGTTTTCAGGTGATGACTGGAAATTTCAGGGTGATACGGTTTTAAAAGAAGTTATAAGTAACCGGCTAAATCTCGGCAATAAAAATGACATGAGACCGCGCGCAGTGCTTATTTACAATAAAGATGACTGGAATAACGCGTATTTGAAAAACCAGATTGCTTCATTGATGAAAAGGGGCTACCGTGTTGATTATTTTGAAGTCTCAACTGTAAGCGGACTTTGTGATGCAGTTTCTTCCGCGACAATTAATATCGGAAGGCAAGCTGATATTTTAGTTCTGGCAGGACACGGGATGAATAAGGGTAAAAATAAGGGTATTTGGTTCGGAAAAGAGCATTTAAGGTTTGACGGTAACAGCCAATTTTCAAAATTGAGTAAATGTTTAAAAAATAACGGCAGAGTAATACTTGAGTCCTGTCTTAGCGGATTTGGCGGAAGATGGTCCAGCAATATGGCAAATTATATGAAAAAAGTGTTTAAATCCCGTAATGCGGTAGTATTTTCCGAAACCGTTCCAACTAACGTCAGAAGTTATGTATATGATTCAGATGATGTTGTTATAAGTGTCGTTCATGGGAACAAAGAGGCCTTATATACGGCAAAATAGGAGATTTATTTATTCATTTCCTCTCTTAACATCTTCTTCACAACTTCCGGATTTGCTCTTCCTTTAGTCTCCCTCATTACTTGGCCGACCAGATGCATTATGGCATTTTCCTTGCCTTTTTTGTAATCTTCAACCGATTTTGGATTCGCCGAGATTGCTCTTTGTATTGTCGGAAGCAGCGAGCTTTCGTCATTTAACTGCGTCATGCCACTCTCCGATACAATATCATGAGCACTTTTTCCAGCCTCCAGCATTTTGGCCAAAACATCTTTTGCGCTATTTCCTGTAATTGTATTCTTATCGATTAATGAAACAAGATCAGCAATATGCTTTGGTCCGATTTTTAATTGTTTAATTGTTAAATTATTGAAATTCATATATCCCATTAAATTTCCGACAACCCAGTTCGCCATTATTTTTGGATTATTATGAATTTTTACTGCTTCTTCAAAAAAGTCAGATAGATCTCTTTCTAAGGTAAGAACCTCCGCACTGGCCACCGGCAACTGGTAACTGGAGACAAAGCGTTTAAGCTTTTCAATCGGAAGCTCCGGTAATGTATTTTTAATGCCGTCAATCCATTTCTGATCGGTTTTTATGGGAATTAGATCAGGTTCCGGAAAATAGCGGTAATCCATTTCTGCTTCTTTTGTCCGAAGTGATATTGTAGAGTTAGATGTCTCATCATAATGCCTTGTTTCCTGGATAATTGTGCCGCCTTCAGTTAAAACTTTTGTTTGCCGTTCAACTTCGAGCTCTAATGCTTTTTGTACGATTTTAAACGAGTTCATATTTTTTACTTCAGTTTTCTTTCCCAGTTTTGTTTCGCCTGCCGGACGCAGTGATATGTTCGCGTCGCAGCGAAGGCTTCCTTCTTCCATATTGCCGTCGCAGACATCCAAATATCTGACTATTTTCCTAAGCTCCGCCATAAAGACTTTTGCTTCTTCAGGAGAGTGCATATCCGGTTCTGTAACTATTTCCATAAGCGGAACCCCTGTGCGGTTTAAATCTACAAGGCTGTAATCTGCGCCCATTATCCTGTCGCTGCCTTTGTGTACTAGTTTTCCCGCGTCTTCCTCAAGATGAACCCTGTTAATCCGGACTTTTTTTATGTTGCCGTTGACTTCGATTTCGAGATATCCATTTTCAGCGATCGGAAGTTCATACTGTGAAATTTGGAAATTTTTCGGTAAATCAGGATAAAAATAATGTTTTCTAGCGAATATGCTGTGAGGAGCGATTTTACAATGGAGCGCAAGGCCTGTTTTTATCGCGAAATCCAGGGCTTTTTTATTCATAACAGGCAAAACCCCCGGCTGGCCAGTGCAGACAGGGCAGATATTAATATTCGGCTGGTTTCCAAACTTTGTACTGCATGAGCAGAACATTTTTGACTCTGCCAAAAGTTGGGCGTGTATTTCGAGCCCGATTACAGTTTCGTAATTTTGCATTTGTGCCACTCCGTATTTTGCTCATAAGTATATGCTGTCCGAATAATTGTTTCCTCGTCAAATATCTTTCCGGTTATTTGCAGGCCGATAGGCAGTCCGTTTGAAAAACCGCACGGAATTGATATTGCCGGAACTCCGGCAAGATTTACCGGTATTGTCGCGATATCAGACAGGTACATTGACAGAGGATCGTCCGTTTTCTCTCCGATTTTAAAAGCGACTGTTGGAGTGGTGGGAGATATAAGAACATCACACTTTGAAAAAGCCTTGTCATAATCATTCTTAATTAAAGTTCTTACTTTTAACGCTTTCAAATAATACGCGTCGTAATATCCCGCGGACAGAGCATAGGTTCCGATCATAATCCTTCTTTTTACCTCGGGGCCAAAACCGGCTTTGCGTGTTTCGTAATACATGGTTAGAAGATCTTTTGTGTCTTTTATGCGCAGTCCGTAATGGACTCCGTCATATCTTGATAAATTTGAACTGGCTTCTGCCGGTGCGATCAGATAATACGCGGAAACGGCATGTTCAAAAGAGGGCAGGGATACTTCTTCTGTTGTAGCTCCAAGACTCTCAAGCAATTTGATAGCATCTTTTATGGATGATTTGACTTCTTCCGAGATTCCATCCCCTATAAGTTCTTTGATTATTCCGATTTTCAATCCTTTGATATCATTTTTTAGTGATTTTGTGTAATCGGGAACGGGTATATTTGCTGAAGTTGAATCTTTTGGATCATACCCTGAAATTACATTTAAAAGTTTCGCGCAATCAGAAACATTTTTTGTAATTGGGCCGATTTGGTCCAAGGAAGAGGCAAAGGCAATAAGTCCGTATCTGGAAACTCTGCCGTATGTTGGCTTCATACCAACAACTCCGCAGAAAGCCGCCGGCTGTCTTATAGATCCGCCAGTGTCACTTCCAAGAGCCATGTCCGCAAGACCTGCCGCAACCGCCGCCGCAGAACCGCCTGATGAACCTCCTGGAACACAATCTAAATTCCATGGGTTTCTTGTCGAGAAAAATGCCGAATTTTCTGTTGAGGAACCCATAGCAAACTCATCCATGTTGGTTTTTCCGACAATGTTTGCACCTGCAGCGATAAGTTTTTCATAAACTGTTGCGTTGTAGGGTGGGATATAGTTTTCGAGCATTTTAGAAGAACAGGTGGTTTTGATTCCTTTGGTGCAGATGTTATCTTTGACGGCAATATTTATTCCGGACATCGAACCATTATTGGAATTTTTGAAATCTTTTATTTCGGTAACAAATGCTTTTACGTTGTCGTTCATTGTTAGCCCGACCCTTAACGGGTCGGCTCCTGTTATTCCAAAATTCTTGGAACTCTAAACATATTATCTTCTTTGTCTGGTGCATTATTCATTATGGATTCAATATCCTCAAATTGTTTCATTTTATCTTCCCTAAAAATATTCGACATTGGGATTGAGTGTGATGTCGGTTCGATGTTGCTTGTATCCAATTTATTTATTGTTTCGGCATATTCGATAATATTGCTTAGCTGAACGGTAAATTTTTCTTTTTCTTCTTCGGTTAGTCCGAGACGAGCTAATTTTGCAACATGCTCTACGTCTTTTTTTGTGATTTTCATGATAAAGAGATTATACTATAAATGTTTTATTTTCTAAAGGGAAGCACGAGTCCTGCCGGTTTATCCCAGAGATCAATACACGGCAAAACATACATTTGGAACCTTTTTATCCTTAAATTGAATTTCATGTTAAACCCCTCGTCTCTACTTAAGGAGTTTAAGGTTTTGAAATGATGGAGGACATCTGAAACCAACCCTTCATAAGTCGTATAGATTGGGTGTGAATCCTGTCCGCTGACAGCAAGCTGCCAAATTCCAATTTTTGGATTCCTTGGTCTTCTTACCATATCATAGAGGTTCACCTCTAATTTACTTAAAAAAGTTTCACATTCCGAAATAGACAAAAAAGCTGGAAAACAGTAATCATCTATTATGGCCGTGTCGAATTCAATCACGCCGATTTTTGCTAAATCAGGATGAACCAATAATTGTTGATTTAAAGATCTACCACCAAAACTAAAATTTAATGGTTTCAGGACAATTTGATCTTCAAAAGGTTTTTCTCCGCAAAAAGGAATCAATCTTCTGATATCCGGCAGTAAATCAGGCCCGTCTTGCATTAACCTGGCAGCTTCAACTTTTTTATCATCCAAAAGTATGTTCGGATCAGAAAAAAAAGAAATACGTCTAGCCAGGGTTCTTGTCTCTCCAGTGTTTCTTCTGGCAACTAAATCCGCGGCAGGATTTGTTATCCTTCCAAGGGGGCCGCCATATAATCCATTAATAAATCTGGCTTGAGTTAAATTCATAATTCTTCTCTGAACATCTGTTTAATCTTTTCTAATTGTTCTTTTATCTTGTTTAGCTCCAGTTGAAATTTCTCCTCTGCTGGATGGCCGTTTAATGTTGCATCGATATCAAATTGAAGTTCAAAAGGCGCTTTGGTAAATAACCTGATGATTTCCTCCCTGTTTTCTTCCAGTAATTTTATCGCGGTTTCCAAATTTGCAATAATCTCTTTTGAAATTGGTTTTGTGTTGAACTGTGAGCCGCCGCACGCAAGAGATACAGATGATTTCCCAAGCATATATGCGGATCGATAGTTGTTTTTGCTTAAGGAGACTGCTTTTTTATAGGAATTCATAGCAGCCCTAAAGTTTTCGAATAGAAACTTTCTGTCAGGCGACTGATTCAAAGATTTTGTTCTTGCCTGGAAGAAGTGATAATTTCCGGCAATATGATATAAGTTTGATGCCAGTTGAGGATTTTCTGATTCAAGTTTCTTAAAAGCAGGGTTTAGCAATAACGATTTTGCTTTCTTCTCGATTTTTAATGATAAATCAAAATCACCGTTTTTGAGGGCGGTATCGTAGTCACTGAGCAACTTTAATAATTCTTTTTCGCTCGGGAATTTTGATGCATGAGCAATTACAATGGCTAAATATTTTGTTGCGTTAAGTTTTATCATAAATGTTGGCATTTATGTATCGAACGATTTTTTTAAAAATCCCATTTTTAAACATAATTATTATTGTGTTTTTTAAAAAATCTTCAAATTAGGGGCGCTCCGCCCCCTAAAACCCCAGGCCAAGGGGCATCACAATCGAGCAATGCCCCTTGGAACCCATGCCCTTTTGCGGCCGCGCTCGCTCTGCGATCCAATCTTTAGTTCTTTTATTGCTCGGGCATTTTTGGGTACCCCCTTCGCTACGCTCGCGACCCAAAAACGCTTTCCCTCGCAAAAAGACCTAGCTTTCGTCGTTCGCTCGCAAGGCCGCTGAAACACTTTTATTTTGCCTAATTTAACGCTGTATGTTAAAATTTTTGTGTAATGAGTAAAACAATAGCTGAAAAGATATTATCGCAACATTCGGGAACTGATGCCAAGGCCGGGGATATCGTAATTGCCGAAATAGACTACTGCTTTGGGCAGGATGGAACATCAGGAGTCGCAATTGATTCTTTTGTCAAGCTGAACGGCAAATCCGTATATGATCCTGATAAAATCGCTATTATAATCGACCACAGCGCGCCTTCTCCGAATGAAGGTGTATCCGCGATTCATAAAAAAATCAGAGAGTTCGCGAAAACCTTCAAAATTCATTTATATGATATAGGCTGCGGAGTGTGCCATCAATTGTCACAGGAGATGGGACATGTTGTTCCAGGAAACCTTGTGATAGGTGCAGATTCGCATAGCTGTACGTATGGTGCGATTAACGCGTTTACGACGGGGGTGGGTTCAACTGATTTTGCTGCCGTCATGATTTCGGGAAAGCTCTGGTTCAAGGTCCCGGAGTCAATCAAACTTGTCTGCAAAGGAAAATGGCCCAAAGGCGTTTATTCAAAAGATTTAATACTTCAAATAATTGGTGATCTCGGGGCTGATGGCGCGACATATTTATCTGCGGAATTTGTTGGCTCCGCGATCGCTGCTCTTTCAGTTGACGCGCGCTTTACAATCTCGAACATGGCAATAGAAATGGGCGCAAAAGCCGGCATTATGCTTGCGGATGAAAAAACATTAAAATGGGTAAAAGCCCATTCAAAAAAGAAATTCAAAGTCGTAAAACCCGATAAAGACGCCATTTATAAATTCACAAAAGAATATGATGTCTCAAAAATTGAGCCGATGATAGCGAAACCGCATACGGTTGATAATACGTGTCCTGTCTCGGAAGTCGTGGGAACCGAGATTCAGCAGGCAAGCCTTGGAACATGCACAAACGGCAGGCTGGAAGACTTAAAAATCGCCGCAAAAATATTAAAAGGGCGAAAAGTAAGCCGTGACTGTAGAATGATAGTTGCTCCCGCGTCAAAACAAATTTTTTTGGACGCGATGGAATTGGGAATTATTAAAACACTGATTGATGCAGGAGCGGTATTTGTAACTCCCGGCTGTGGCGCTTGTGTCGGGACTCATAATGGTGTTCCGTCTGACGGTGAAAATGTCATTTCAACTGCAAACCGCAACTTTAAAGGCAGGATGGGAAATAGAAACTCATTTATCTATTTAGCATCTCCTGCAACCGTTGCCGCTTCGGCAATCGAAGGCAAAATTACAGATCCAAGGAAATATTTATGATCCTATCAGGCAAAGCATTAAGACTGCCGCAAAATGACGATATAAATACCGATTATATTATATCCGGACGGTATAAATTTAAAATCCAAGATCCTTTGGAGCTGGCAAAACACGTCATGGAGGACTTGGATCCAAAATTCTTTGAAAAAATACAAAAAGGCGATTTTATAGTTGCAGGCAGGAATTTTGGCTGCGGATCGTCAAGAGAACAAGCTCCGATGGCAATAAAATACGCGGGAATATCCGCGGTTATCGCAAAATCTTTTGCCCGGATATTTTATAGGAACGCGTTTAATCTTGGTGTGCCGTTGATTGAGTGCGACACTGACAAAATAAGCGAAGGTGATAAAATCGAAGTAGATTTGGAAAAAGGTATTTTGAAAAATGCTACAAAAAATATTGAAATAAAAATAAATCCTCTTCCAAAAACTATGCAGACGCTATTGGCAGACGGGGGACTTATCGAACACTTTAAAAAACACGGAGGATTTAAACTGTAATGAGCATACATCTTGTAATGACTCCCGAAGTAGACGCGTTTATAAAATTATTATTAGCTATAGAAATAAGATATCTTAAAAAAGGCGGCAAGGAGGAGTAATATGTTTTATGATCCGACTTTTGTTTTATTGATTCCGGCTGTTATTTTGGCTTTTTACGCTCAATTCAAAGTCAAAAGTACTTATGCAAAATATTCTCAAGTTTCATCAAAAAAGGGAGTGAGAGCAGTTGATGTCGCAAGAAGTCTTTTGGATAATGCCGATTTATCTAATATCGGAATCGAACTTACGAAAGGAAGATTAACGGATAACTATGATCCCAGGGATAAAAAACTGTATCTTTCCTCCGATGTTTATAACAGCGATTCGGTTGCGGCAATTGGTGTCGTTGCGCACGAAGTAGGGCATGCAATCCAGGATGCAAAAGGGTATGCTCCGCTTGCGTTCAGGACAAATTTTGTGCCTGTCGCAAGTATTGGGTCTAATCTGTCAATTCCTCTTTTTTTTATGGGATTAATTTTTTCATTGGGCCCTTTAATGGATTTGGGAATAATCCTTTTTACGCTGGCGGTAGTCTTTCAGGTTATAACGCTTCCTGTCGAATTTAACGCGAGCAGCAGGGCAATCGCGATTCTAAAAGACGGTAATTATCTTATCGCAGATGAGCTGGCAATGAGCAGAAAAGTATTAAATGCGGCGGCCTTAACATATGTCGCGGCAACTGCGATGGCTGTTCTTCAATTAATAAGGTTAATTGCTCTCCGTGGAAGCAGAGAAGATTAAGAATTCATTGTTAATTATAATCGGTCCAACCTCCGTTGGAAAATCAAAATATGCATTCGAATACGCAAAAGCCCATGACGGGGAAATTATTTCTGCAGACTCAATGCAGATTTACCGCGGAATGAATATAGGAACCGACAAGCCGGATAAAAAAACACTTAAAGAAGTCCCCCATCATCTAATTGACATAAAAAATCCGGATGAAGATTTTTCTGTAGCGGAATTTTTGGATAGAGTCAAATCAGCGATCATTGATATTCATTCGAAAAATAAACTTCCGATAATTGTCGGGGGGTCAGGGATGTATCTTGCCGCGCTCATTGACGGCTATTCTCTTCCGATGGCTAAGGCCAATGAAGATTTCCGCAATGAATTGTATAAAAAAGACAAGGACGAACTTTACCTAAAACTTAAAAAAGTAGATCCCATTGCAGCTGACAAAATTCATCCGAATAACGTCAGAAGGATTATTAGGGCTTTGGAGGTATACGAATTAACAGGAAAACCGATCTCTTCGCTGCAAAAAAAGAAATCTTTTATAAATGAATATGATTATAAAATAATAGGTTTGAATACAAAAAGAGAAAAATTATACAAAAAAATTGATGATCGTGCGGACAAAATGATAAAAAATGGATTGGTTGATGAAGTTGAAAAACTTCTTCCCAGATATAAAACAACCAGTAAGCCATTTCTTCAGGCTCTTGGATATAAAGAAGTTATAGGTTATATCCAGGGAAAATACAGGTATGAAGAAATGATCGAAATATTAAAGAAGAACACCCGTCATTTTGCGAGAAGACAAATGACATGGTTTAAAAGGTTTAAAGGAGTGGAGTGGATGCAAAATTAGCTTGACAGCTTTGCAAAATATGTATTATGATTAACTAGTTTTAATATAAATAAAGGAGGTGAAATTATAATGAAAAAATTAGTCGCAATAGTTTTGGTTGTAGGGTTACTTGTTGGCGTAGCCGGTATTTACGCTTCTGACGCAGTGGTGAAAAAAGCTCCAGTAAAGAAAGTCGTAAAGAAAGTTGCTCCAAAGCAAGTAGCTCCAAAGCCAGCTCGAGTTGTACCAGTTGCTCCAGCACCGATGCCAGCACCAGTTGCTCCAGCACCGGCTCCATCGCCAGCTCCAGTTGCCGTTAAACCAGCAGCTTCAGCAGGATTGTTTGGATGGGGTTTGAATACTGATGCACAAATCGGATATTTGGCCGGACAGTCAGCAATAACCGGAAGAGCCGACATCATACTTGATGATCCAATGGCAATCGGTTCAATGCTAGGTTTAAAGTCAGATTCCGTAAAGTGGAAACTCGGATTAGGCGCATTGAATGGCAATGATTCTAGTAACAAAAGTATGAAAGCTATCACTGTGGCGTTTGATGGAGTTTTAATGCTTCCTGCCGATTGGTTCGGTGGAGTTAGCACATATGTTGGTGGCGGATTAAACTATGATGTTTATGGAACCGGCGGCAAAAGCGGAAGCTTAGGCGGCCAGGGTTATGTAGGTGTCATGGGAGATATTGGAATGGGAATGAGCCCGTCATATGCTCAACTTGGATATGGAATAGTTCGCAGCACAAATGCATCTCGTTCCGCAAAAGGTCTAACCATCGAAATTGGTCAGACAATCAAGTTATAAAGAACTCGGGGACCTTAAGTCTTTAAAGGAAACATAGAAAACTTTAAGGAATCGGTCCCTGATTCTTTTTCTGGCAGGATGTTTTATTTTTTGTTCTTCCTATTGAAGCTTGTGTGGAATCCGGCAGCTAGCTGACTTTTAGAATTTTTGCGACGGTATCCAATACCTTTTCCGGAGTGAATGGTTTTGCGATATATGATGTTAAACTGTATTGTGAAATAATTTTCAGTGTTTCTTCCGCGGTTCCTTTTCCCGTAACAAAAACAATAGGCAAGGTAGGGCGGATATTTCTCGCCTGTTTTAAAACCTCATAACCATTAATCTTTGGCAATTGGATATCCAGCAAGACAAGGTCATAGTTGTTATCCCTTATTTTCGCCAGAGTTTCTTCACCGTCAATCGCGGTGCTTGTTATATAACCCCCGCCCAACTTTAAAATCCCCTCAAGCGTCGTACGGATCACCTCTTCATCATCTACGATTAAAATATGGGGGGTTTTGATTTCTTCGTATGACTTGATTATTTCCGCGTTGATTGTCTCTAAATTTTGCCTTATGGTTTCGGTTACCGCGCAATCGCAAACTTTTAGCGCGTCACTTGGCTTTCCTTTGGAAAATGAAAATATTTCGTCTATCGCGGATTCCGTAAACGGGATATGCCCTTTACCCCCGGCTCCTTCTATTCTCGCTTTTATAAATCCCTTTAGTGCGTCGATTTCTAGATTATGATATCCGCTGAACAGTTTCGCGAAAATATCCTGGGTAAACGGATTCTTTGTCCAGCCGAGTTTTTTGTACCACTCAACCTGCATCTCTTTTTCTGATAATATTTTCTCCGGACCTCCCTCAATCGGCGCCGCTTTGCGGGCCGGAGCCTTTATGGTAAGAAGCAGGATAATTGCAGCGCCTAAAAGGCCTACAAACAAAAGACCGATCAGGACGGATATAAGAATTGACTGGGATTGTTTATTTGTTTCTTCATCCTTTGCCGCTTGTTTGCTCAACAATAATTTGTCGGCTTCGGTTTTTTTCTTCTGGGCCTCGGCCAGATAGAGAGATCCGTCTTTATTTTTTGGATCAAGGAATATAACAACCCGCAGATAAGATATCGCTTCGGAAAATTTACCTTGAGCTAATTCGGATTTTGCCGAAATAAGATTTCTTTCGATAAGTTTGGCTTTTTCTTCCGGCATCATTTCCGGAGGAGGCCCTGCGACCGGAGTCGAAATTATTTTCTTTTCCGGCACACCTGTAAGAGAAGGGACTTCGATCGTTATTGTTTGGCGCAAAGTTACTTTTGGAGCCGCTTCTATTGTTGGCTTTGCCACTAAGGTGGTTAAGGACAGCTGTCCAACGACAAAGCTGTCGCTTAGGCCGTCAAAAACATTTCCTTCAAGATCGATCGCAGAAAGTTTTGCCGAATATGTGCCTTGTTTAAAGTCTAGCGGAACCTGCCATATTCCGCGCCAGATAGTTCTTCTGCGCTCCTGGACCATGTTAATTATTGTGCCGTCAGGCATGACGGCGCTCATTTGCGCGGTATCAAGAGGTGCGTCAACAATTATATGTACAAAATCTCCCGGCAGATATTCACGTGCAGTTAGAGAAAAAGAGGATAAGGGATTATAAAAAAATATGACGATGAAAAAAATGACACGCAGAAATAAATATTTTTTCAAGAACTCTATTCCACCTTCCCTTTTAACGCAAACCAGGGTTCTCCCGCATAAGATATAGAAACATAAGTAGTCGCCAAGGCTGAATCATTATAATATGGATGATAAGCGTAATCAATCCTGAATCCGCTTGCGCCAAATGAAACTCCGTACGCGGGATTCCAGCTGGTTTTAGTCGGAGTAGAAGAATCTATGCTTTGGTCCAATCCGCATCTTAATGTCAGATATTTATTTTCTTTCCATTCGATGCCAAAATGTGATGTGATCGGCCTGCCTGTTTGCGCGGGAAGATCCATATCCGCGGCAACAAGAAGTTTTGTCTGAAAAACAGGCCTTACGGCGATTCCGACTTTTGTAATGCTTGCTAACGATTCTTCTGCTCCACTGCCAAGACGGATAACACCTCCCATCGAGACAGGAAGAAAATTTTGGCGGTTTATTCCAAGGCTCAGGTTTGGAGAAACGATATACTTTAATCCGAGATCCATGCTCATACCGGATCCGAATTGATTTACTCCGCCGGTATAACCGCGGTTGTATATTTTGTAATTAACTCCGACAAAAACATTTTGAGCGTACATGAAAAATCTTGAAAGGGGAGTACTGTAAGATAATGCCAACAGAGAGTCATAATAATCGGTCGAAATCGGAGTTGTCGGAATGTTATTCACGCCTGTTGTAATATAACCGACGCCTATTGTTCCAAAAGGAGATGGCACCGCGCCCGATACCTCCATGTAATATATTTCACCCAAAAGATTCGTAAACATCGACATTGCCTGGGGGCCTTTTAGCGAGGCAAGCCCCGCGGGATTAAGAAATATCGTATCGCAATCGTCCGCGATCGCGGTAAAAGTCCGGCCCATTCCTATAGGGCGGGCGCCGCCGCCGATTGTCATTGCATCATCTGTGCTGCCGACTACGGCTGCATAACAAAAACTAAATCCCAATAACCAAATCCCAAATCCCAATAATGAAATATATTTTTTCATTTTGTTACCGCTATTTTTGTCCTTCCAAGAGATC
>Ga0265296_1000799_pt1 | contig 42017 bp, 9 predicted proteins | sample MunlanPumphouse1_FD_189073 | JGI IMG/M metagenome (GOLD analysis project Ga0265296, IMG submission 189073) | Groundwater microbial communities from a municipal landfill in Southern Ontario, Canada - Pumphouse #1 | ecosystem: Environmental > Aquatic > Deep subsurface > Groundwater | place: Canada... | reverse complement strand
TATTCCTTAGCAATAATTTGCCCAAGAATATGGCTTTAGCCGTCTCTTTGGCCGCGGGTTTCTTTATTCCGGAAATCTGGCTGAACCAGAAGATAGCTAAAAGGCTGCACAATATACGGCGCGACCTACCCAACATTATTGACTTGTTGAATCTTTGCGTAAGCGGGGGGATGGATTTTATGCTTGCGGTAAACCGCGTGGTTAAGGATTTAAAGCCTTGTGATCTGACTCGGGAATTAGGGGAGGTTTATCGCGAAACGCAGGTCGGCAAGAGCAGGCGCGAGGCGATGAAGAATTTCGGCTGGCGCGTGGATATGCCTGAGGTGCATTCTTTTGTACGCACGCTTATACAGGCTGACCGCATGGGCACGCCTATGTCTGAGGCATTAAATGTGCAGTCAGAGGAGATGAGGGTGAGGAGGTTCCAGCACGGCGAGTCAATGGCATTGAAGGCGCCGATCAAGCTGCTCTTTCCCTTGTTTGCCTTTATTCTGCCGGTAGTGATGATCATTGTAGGAGGCCCGATAATCCTGCAGTTTGCGCGCGGGGGGATTAATTTCGGGTTTTAAAGATATGAAAAAACATCTATCCGGACAAAGCGTGATCGAGTATTTCGTGATCCTTGCTTTAGTCATGGTGGTAATCGCATCCTTCGGGTTTATAGATACCGTGCGCAACGCATTTTATGATTATTTCAACAGGGGTGTAGCGTATTTAAAATAAAGAGGGAGATAGGGAATGTTAAAGATCATTTATAATAGGCGCGCGCAGAATTTTATGGAATATAGCATGCTGGTCATAGTTATTGTTACGGCCTTATTGGCGATGCGCCAGTATATACAGCGCTCCATAAACGCGCGCTTAAAACAGATCCAGACGGAATTGAATGAATCCAAGAGATAAAGAGGCAAAAATGAAAAACATTGCCCAGTCTACAATAGAATATGTGGTTATGCTTAGTCTGATCGTGGCGGCGCTTTTCGCGATGCAGGTCTATCTTAAACGGGGCATGTCCGGCAGGATGAAGAGCTCTGCTGATGAAATAGGGGGAGGGTTTTTTTATTCTCCCGGGGCAACGCATTCCACGATTACAATTGATACGACAACCGGGACAAAAAGCAGTTCATATGTCAGGGATTTGGGGGGCAGCATCGATTATAAAGCAAGCACCATGGATACTCAATTAGAAAGTAGCCGCACAAGTAACCGCGTAGAGGAGGTTTTGCCTTTTAGCGCGGAGCCGGCGAGGTGATAAGATGAGACGGGGAAGTTCTTTTATGGAGTATATGGTAATCCTGGGAATAATCTCCGCGGTGCTCTGGGGAATGAATATTTATGTTAAACGCGGCGTACAGGGAAAGGTCAAGGATCTGACGGATTCATTTATAGGAAAGGAGCAGGAGACGGATATTTCGCCTACTGCCGTAACTACCAGCAGCGCTAAAAGTGATTATGACTCAACTGTTGATACCCAGGGATCCCTGGGCGGGGGTTGGCGCGTTTCAAGTTCGGAAAAAATGGATTATGAGGCGGAAAGCAAAATAGTTGATACAGATGTGCCTTATACATCAAGTGATCCTGTGACTGCTGAACAAGGGTATAGCAGTCCGGGTGGGCAGATTCAAAATTCCTCGCAAAAAGGGGGATCAGGCGGCTAAAGAGGCAGGCGGTGATTAAAATGATCTACGCGAATAAAAAAGGACAGGCAGTAGCTGAGATGGCAATATTCGGCACCTTGATATTGCTTATCTTCGGGGTGCTGCTTTCTTTCATGCAACAGTTTAATGACCGGCAATACACGCAGATGGAGGCCTTTCGCAGGGCATTGGAAAAGGCTAACTCCTACACCTCAGGTGCTGAAGACGGCTCAGGGGCCTCTGTGCAATATACCCTGGTGCAGAACAGGCACCAGATAAACCTCGCCGGCGGTTATAAGCAGGGCAGTAATGTTACCCAAACAGGCTCCGCCAATGTATACTGGGCTATCCCTAAATCGGCAAAAGGCTCCTCGGCAGAAAGTTTGCTTGTATTCAGGATAAATGAAGATGAAGGAGAAATTAAATACAATGACTATATTCCCGAAGCGCACCGGAGGATAGATGAGGATGGCAAAGAGAGGTCGACGTATTGGGTGTTAGAAACTCAGAACATGAACACTGATTCGGACACGCTTTTCAATGAGACGAATGTGAAAAGCGAAGATACTTATGCTATTACCAACAGAAGGGTTTCCAGGCTTAAAGATGATATTGTTACCGCTGTGCCATACAGGATAGTGGAGAAAAGTACCTCTGGTAGTGATTACAAGAAAACCATAGAAGAAGGGACACTATATCAAGTTCAGCAGGGAGTGTACCGCGATTCAGATGGGCAGTATAAATATAGCCAGGGAACAACAGGCAATGAAGTAACCAGGGAGAAGACATGGGTTACGCCGTTTTAAAACGCGGCCAAAGCACAACTGAAATAGCCTTTGTTTTTGCGGGGATAGTCCTTTTATTCGCCGCGATACTGCAGATATGGTTCTGGGGCAATAAGCAGATCGTGCTGCGCCAGCAAAGTTATAATGCCGGCAGGGTAACCGCGGGAACTTCTTCCGACACATATACCCTGCAATGGCCGGTTTATAAACCGGATGAATTGACAGAAAATATGGTTTTAAGAGGGGATTAGGGTAAAAATGTAGGGAACAGGCATGCCTGTTCCACAGAGGAAGATAAACATGTTTACCTATTTTCATGATCATAAAAACAAATACAACAAAGGCCAGCTTGCCCCTGTATATATCCTGGTCCTGGTGATCGTGATCATTATGGCTATGGTCACGGTTAACTTATCCAAGGTGGCGATGGTGAAGACGGATACTGCCAACTCTGCTGATGCCGGAGCCCTGGCAACAGGCGCGATAATGGCAAATGCGTTTAATAGCGTGGCTGTGCAAAATAACCTGATGATAAACGCGTATTGGGCAGCCTATATGTCCGTATCCGTTATGTTCGTATTTGCTTTCGTTAAGCTGACAATGGCTTATATGTCTGCATCGACCGCATTAATTGGCGGAACGTCAGCTGAGGCCTTATCTTTTTGTCCTACCTCTTGCGCTGCAGCAGCTGCAGCTTTGCTTGCAACCAATTTGTCGCTAGCGGCAGCAGAAATATTAGTAGTAGTTAGTAAGACTATTATGGCTATCGGGATTTCGATTACCGCTGCCAGTATTGCCCAGCATTATAATTATCTTCTTATCAGGCGCATGGCGGTAAAAGGCAGAAGCTCCTCCATAAGGAATGGCCACGGGTTTGTTTTCTCAAATAGCGGCATAGGCTCCAAGCTAAAGGCAGGAAGCCCTCTCTCTGGTGTTGACGACCCCCGCGGCTATAGGGATTCCTATATTGATTTCTTAGATAGCATAGGGGATAATGAGCACTATAATTATTCCTGGAGAGACGGCCAGGGAAGGTCCCATTCCGTGGATTCAAATGTGCATACTAATAAAGTAGATGATTTTAAATTAACGGTGGCGATTTTGCCGTCTTTGGCAGAGACAGCACTTTTGCTTGCCAGCGGTTTGTTGATTGATTCTGCATCTGTGGAGTTAGCTGAAGCTTCAGGGGTGTACGCCTTCGCGGCGGGGGAATTAAAGGGTGCTTGTCCCCAGTCTATGTGTTGTCCCCCTACCCCCCCAACGGCTGCTTGTTGTGCTGCTTGCATAGCGTTAGCTGCAGCGGCACAGCTTGAGTTGCCTGCGGGTATAGCTGGGAATTCAGCGGCGATTGTTTCAATGACAGGTGCATTCGCTTTATTGGTTGGCGCCATGGCAGGATTATTGCCCGGGCCGACAATCACCAGCAGCGGCGAATGGGATGATATTATGTTTTTCGATTGCTGGATAACTGATATTGACCATGATCATTTAGTGCGGGTTGATACAACTCAGAGGCATCAGGGAGGAGACCTTGGGCTGTGGAAGACGCGTTATCCTGATACTGCCAGTTATGCTGTTGTTGATTTTTCGGGAAGAGGAAGCATATTCCCGCCTAACCCAAGGTATGGTTCTGACATAGTAGCTGTAGATAGTAACTAAGGAGGATTAAAATGTTTTCCAGGTATAAAGTCGCGCGGTTATCCGGCTGTCTTCTTTTAATAATGTCTATATCAGCGCATTCTCTTTACGCTGCCTGGTGGGATAGGAATACCATACCGCTTCCCGCGGGAACAGAGGAGGTATTTCAGGAAACAAGAAATATTTCCGGCACAGAGTTTGTATTAAAATATTATGCCAGCGCACAGGATGCTAAAGTCATCAGCGACTTTTTCCGTTCAAAACTTCCTGCTTTGGACTGGAAGGAAAAAGAGTTGTTAAAAGAGATGAAACAGATACCTAATCTAAAGATCCCCGGTTCTCTAGAGGATATGCTGGCCATGAATTCCATCTTTGAAAAAGAGGGGGAGACTGTTATGATAAACTTTCTTCCCCAGGGAGCGGTTCAGGACGGAAAGACCCGGTTTACTATCGCGCGGGGAAATACGGAAGCAAAAAAAGCGCCCAAGGAGGATGACTTTATACCCAGATTATCAGGGAAGCCGAAGCTTGATGTTGCACCGGTTTATCCGGATGCTGCTTTAATCGCGCTGTCGGAGAATCCCGGTTTTATGCGGGCAACCTATTTTGCAAAAGATGATATTGAGAAGGTAAGCGAATTTTATAAAAACAAAATGCTTGATTACGGCTGGTTTCTTACAGAGGAGAAACCGCTTAAGAAGCTGGATTCAGGAAAGGTTGATTTATCTAAACTATGCCCTGATTGCCCGAAGGATAAGGATACGCAGCAGGCAATCAGGCCCGCGGCTATGGCGGTGCAGGAGCTTGATTTTTCCAACAAGGGGGGGGACCTTTGTATTGTAGCCCTGACAAATGCCGGGCCGAAACAGGCGGTTGAAGACAAGTTAAAGAACACAACCACGATTATGGTGCAATATGAAAAAGCAGGGAAATAGAGCGCAGGTTTTTACAGAATACGTTATTCTGGTTGCCATAGTGGCGGCTGTCCTGGTGGGAATGAGGATATATATGGAGAGGGCAGTGCAGCAGAAATTCCGGGAGAGCGCGGATGTGTTCGGCGAGGGGGAGCAATACGCAAAAGGGGTTACGCAGGCTACCTATAGTGATACGCCCGGCGCTCTGCCGACAATAATCCCTACTGCTAAGGACATTTGCCCCGGGCTTTTGAGCAAAATAGATGTATTAGATGGCGAAATAAAGGACTTAAATGAGCGCGCGGCAGCATTTGAGCAATCTGCGCTTAATTTAAATAATTCGGCAACGGACTTGAATGCGCAAATCCCGGTATTAAGAGAGCAGGCCCGGCAGCTAAGGCTGCAGGCAGATGGTTATGAGGCCCAGGCCGATGCAAAAGACGCCGATGCCTTGGGTAAAAGGAACCAGGCAAAGGCTTTAAACGCTCAGGCAGATGATAAGCAGAAAGAGATTGATGATTACAAAAAGAATTATCCCTTGTGTTTTCCCAGCGGCTGCGTAAGCAGCTGTGCGGAGGGAGACAATTGTTGTTGCGTGCTTGATGCCGTAGCTAATTTAGGAACCGAAATAGCAAGTTTACGTAGTGAAGCAGCTTTATTAAACGCGCAGGCAGCGGTATTAGAAGATGAAGCAAAGGTTTTGCATGGGAAAGCCGCTTCTCTATATAAAGCCGCGGATGATGCAGATGGTGCAGCTGATGATCTGGGAGAAACACAAGTTCCCAGATTAAAGGAACAGGCTAAATCATTTCAAGAACAAGCAGCAGACGCCAGAAGCGCAGCTCAGAAGAAAGAGGAGCAAATAGAGGATTTTAAGAAAAATTATCCTGACTGCTTCTAAGGAGAAGAGTGATGTTAAATAAACCAAGGGGACTGACATTCAGGCTTATTTCGGTCTCCCTGACATTTTTCCTTATGATCTCTTTTGCTTTTCCTAAAGAGTCGCTGGCTTACAGAAGTAGGGATGGCGGCGGGGATATTGTAGAATTTGACTTTGGCAAATGGGCATTAGGCACCGCGGCAGGCGTGGTTTCTTCTACTTTAGGCAGCGCTATTGTTTCAGGGCTAGGAGGCTCTTTGGGCTGGTCAACAGACGGTGGTTTTATGGAATCCCTCTCTAGCTTAAAAGGAGCTGACACCTGGGCAACTAATTTTGTAAACAGCACAGCAGTAGGCCAGGTGCAGAATGCTGTAGGCATGATGGGTAGCTATTATGGCTGGGACCCGAGGTCTACTATTTTCATAAGCTCAATAGCAGGAGGGGTTGTGGGAGGGGGTTTAAGTCCCGGGCATTTTGGCAGCTCGGTTGGCAGCGGGTTAGGAGTTTCCCAAACCATTGGCGCCGGGATGATGAACACTCTTGAAGGTATGGGTATAGGCCTTATTGAGGGGAGTGTAGAAGGCGCTATACTTATGAGCGCCGCGGACAAAAAAGGCCGCGTTGACCCCTTAATAGGCAATTTAGCGAATTTAACTGGAAGCCTTGTTACAGGCGCCCTAGTAGGAGGGCTTAGTGGCCCCACAGGTGATTTTAGCTTTGCGAACATTGGGAATTTTGATCTTGCTAACGCAGCCCAAAGTGGCTTGCGTACCGCATTAAGAAGTCTACCCTCAGCCGGGCTTAGTATGGGGGTACAATCCATTACCAGAGGCATGGACAAGCAGGATGCCGCTATCATAAAAAATGCCTTTTCAGGGGCATATTATCTGGTCAATGCCCCTACAGGATACCTGGTGGACAAAAAGATTATACCCTCTCTTTTTGAACAACAGCAGAATATCCCTATTACCAATACACAATCACCACTATTAAAACAAGCTTTAGACCCAAATTCAAGGATTCCTTTAACTCAGAGCTATGGTCAAGTAAATTGGGAAAAATCTTATAAAGATTATTCAAAGAGGCAATAAATCAATAATCAGTGTCCAATCTGTATCTTATTGTAGTCAAAGTGTCCAATCTGTGGTTTATTGTGGTTAAAATGTCCAATCTGGTCTTAAAGCAGTTCAGTCACCACTCTCCTCATTCATAGGGTCCGTCCCCATAGGGTCTGTCCCCGCAGGGGACTGACCCTATCTAAATGGAAATTATCTCAGCCTATTGAATTAGGTAACTTAGGGGGTAGATTCTCAAGGAAATGGTCATTTTAGCAGCCACAAAGGCGCTTAATTCACGCAATATTAATAGTATATTATAATAAAGAAAACGCTGCCTTTTAAGGCGGAATTTTACTTGACAAGCATAAAATTCCTGTGTTATACTTTGAGCGTAATAAGGTTAGGTAGCGAAAGGGTAAACCCCGAGTAATCGGGGGGCGCAAAGCCACGGATCCGAAAATCAATTCAAGGCAATAAGATAAGGACAGCCGGGCTGCCGAATATCAGTAGGAAGTAGGATATTTGACAACTCGGTTTTTTTATTTAATATCTTATTAAGAAGTTTTGGAAACGTTTTATTAAACTAAAACCAAATGTCCTTAAACCGAACAAAGATCATGAAAGCATCTGCTGGGGTAAGGGGAAAACTATTTCTTGCCTTTTATACATTAGGTAAAGACAATGCATAAAAACCCTGAACAAAAAAACCAGGCAGAATCAAAACCAGGCCTTCAGAAAAAAACACCCTTCCAATCCAGCTTCAAGGCCTGGATCAGGATCGTAGCTTTCGTAGTAGTCGCGGTTTTTCTCCCGGAACAGGCAGCGCAGGCAGTAGAATATGATTGGCGGGTGCTCTGGAGCAAACCCGGCTCACTCACTTCATACTCTCCGAACTTAGTAAAAGACCCGCGCCAACTGGACATAGCGGTCGCCGTAAGAAACATCCTCAAAGATATCTCAGGTAAACCCGTCACCGCCATAAAGATCTCCCCCACCTTAACCATCAATTTAGATAAGCCGTTAAATATCTCTAAGCAAAGGATAGAAGAGATCTACAATTGGCTGGCGGGAAAACCCTGTGGCGCAAAAGCCCTGTATGATTTTCTGTGCTACAGGGGACTGTCCCCGCAGGGGACTGTCCCCGCGATTAATGAACAGGATATAGCAGTTATGGCCCTGACCACAGATATTTTAAGCGGTGTGCTCAAGCCGGAAGGCAACCCGAAGATCATCAAGAGCTCCCTTTACGCCTTATCCCGCACCTCTGAATTCTTCGGCGCCAAACTTTACCCGGTAAAATTGGATTTAAGAGAGGGACTGTCCCCGCAGGGGGCTGTCCCTGTTTTGCCTTTTATAGCCCATTTCAAAAACGACCATTATATCCTGGTAACCCGCATAACTGATGATAAAGTTTATTATGCGGATGACCACAAAGAGGAATTCCTGCCCAAGGGTAAATTCCTGGAGAAGTTTAGCGGTTACGCCTTAGTTCCTTCGCTTCCAGATCAGGCACAGTTACTTTCTGATAAAGAAGCACAGGATATAAAGGGCGCAGGAGAGGACGGAGATTACTCTGGAGGAGACTACCAGTATTATGACGATTGGGGAGCTAGTTATGATTATGCGGAGTATTTTGACGCTATAGAGAACACGCCTGTTAACAGCATGCCGGAATATATGCTGCCTACCAACTACAACGTGCCCTCGGTGCCTGACTTTTCCAATTACAATGTAAATTACAATATAAATAATATAAATAACGCGATTTCAATAGCTCAAAACGGAGGAACTATTTCGATCCCCACCTCAGTTGGTTCTACCGTGTTCTATAATGACGCGGGCATGGTTAAAATGGAGGTCTACAATGATGACCTGCGCACAGTCAACGTAAGCCGGGTGACCGACAACCTGAAGATGATCCCGCTGGCGCAAGGCACTTGGGATAACAACAATGTTTATACTATGAATGACATTACGGCGACAGGCGGGAATGCTTTTGCCACCTCAAATCTTCAAAACCCGCTTACGAACAACGCCTTTAACACAAATATCGCGCTTGATCCTAATGGCTCCACAATGCAAAGACTTCAACAGGGAGAAAGAATCGGTCTTTCTACTCCTTCCGGCTCTATAGAGCTTTATAATTATAAGGGCGTTATCAAACAGGAAGTATATGACAATAATAATCGGGCTATTAGTGTGTCTGGTTGGAATGGCAATACATTTGTCCCGCTAGCAGAGGGGACTTGGAGTAGCAACAATAATTATTATATCCATGATTTCGCGCAGCCAGGCAGCGCCGAAATGGCATATGTAAAGAATGCATTGGGGACTCCGGTTGTGTCAGGAGAAGCCTCAGGGCTTTCAGGGGCCTCTGCCCTTGGGGATATATATACGGCAACAAATAGGCGCTTTGCGATAGAAGAGCAATCCCAATTTATCAATGTTACAAACCCCCATCAATTACAAGTAGGTATGAATTTCTATGATTTGGGATCAAGGAAAGGAGCTGATTTTACTTTTAGAACGGTTGATGGAGCGGGGGTATCGGGGTCCTTTCCTTATGGAGGCAACGTTTTAAATTTTACGGAGAATTCCAATACAGCTTTTTCTATCCCGGGTTGGTTTACGGGTGAATTGAGAAATAACAGTATCACAGGTGAAGGAAGGACAGCAGTATTTGATTCCATTCCTTATACCGAAGGTATCAATTATGTAGCTACCAAAGTTTACAGTGCAGGTTCAAAAGAGCCGATTTACTTTGGTTTAAGCAGTCAGGGCAATTCTGACGCAGCAGTATGGGGACTCAACGGACCAGCAAATTTTAAATACTTCCGCGTAACTGATAATTTCTCGATGATCGACCCAATCACTAAAGGGTCTCAGCAGGGCATGCTTTTTGCAGGAATGGAAGCGGGCAAAGGAGCCGGAATCCCTTCCGACATAGATCATGCGATCCGTACTTCAGGCGGCAGCACTGTTTTTATTGATAAAGAAGGAGGCAACCAGGCAAATCCTTGGGCGAAATTGCCTCAATTCGGCACCCAGGCAAGATTTGAGTATAAAGGAACAATAGAAAACAATCCTTCATACTCCCTTGGAGGTAGCCTGGTATTTACCAGCAAATTTAATATAAATAACAGGGAATCTACTCCCTGGCAGCTTAATGCAAAAGGGGCTGGATCAATATATGAGAACGCGGGAGTAAACGGTGATCCGACCCCGCTTAACCGCTATTTACATATTGATAAAGGAGAAGCGGTTATATTTACCGGCAGCGAAATCGGCATTACGGCAAAGAACGGCATAGTTAGTGCTGGAATCGATAATTTTGGCCCCGTGAATTGGTCCGTTAAGGAATTCTTGAATGATGCCGCCCGCAGATATGGCACAGGTTCAAAGATCTCTTTTGGCGCAGAAGTAAATTCCTCTCTCTTTGGCAAGAGCACATTTTATCCGATACTCAAGCCTCAATTTAATGATAATTTTGACCTCTCGCTGAGCTCGGAAAATAACCAGCAAAGAGGCGAGAAATCCGGAAGTTTTGCAAATCTTTATGGCAATCTTTTTAATGTGGCAGGTTTATATACCAAAGGTGGAGAGGCGAGGGTAACTTCTAATCTTAGCGCAGAAAATGGTTTTAACCCCGCTGAATTACCGGTTTCAAAGGGATTTATTGTTGTTACTTCGCCGTTGAGAATAGATTATGGTTCTAAAGTTAATTTTTCAATAACATCCCAGGCTTTATCTCGTACTGCTTTATTTACCCCTAAAACGGAAGAGGCTGCTTTTACAAGGAATAACCTGCCGAACATTGACCTCAAAAACGGAAATGGCCAGTCTGCTTTGGTAGCCAAAGGGATCAACATAGGAAAATTTGCTCTTCCCGGAAACGCGGGCGGCTTAAACAGCCAGGCATATAACCTCTTCGGCGCAAAAACAGAAATGAGTTTTACCTTTAATAAGGGCGGGCAGCTTGATTCCGCAGCCATTCTAAGCATTGACCCGAGAAGCTCATATTTTAACAACGGATATAAGACCAGTGATGGGAAAGAGCTTCCAGCATTTATTTATACCGGCGGCAAGATCTTAAATCCCTGGCTTAGTTATGTAGAAGATAAATTAGGGATAAAGCTTGCCAGTGCGATAACAGGGAAAGAAGGAGAAGTTACCATAGCGCAGATTACCGGCCCGATATCAAAGAATGCTAACGTCGGGACATTGACGCAGGTGCTTCTCGGTGACGGTATCTCAAAGCAAAGCCTTGCTAAAGTAGCCGGGGCTTTCCGCAGGCCGGACACCATTAGCGGCATAAAGGAAGGCGGCAAAGGAGAAGTTGTTAACCAGCTCGACTTAAGCAATGTTGAGGTACGCACGCTCAACAATAAATTAGAAATATTCACTCCCGATAATTCTATTCTTTTCTCCGCCTCTCCTTATTACTTGACCAGCACCGCTTCAGGGCATCGTCTAAGCTCTGAGCAGAAGAGTGAACTCCTTGGTATTGTTGGTAAGATGAAAGAGGGGGATTTAAGCGGCGCATCAGGATTCCTTCAATTAGTGGGCGGAACCCAAGGTAATATTCCTCAACAGAATTCAGGCTCACGCGGAGAAAACTCCAATTTAGGGCAGAGGGTAGTGCTTCAGTGGATCTCTCCTGTTCGCGAGGGAAGCGGTATAAATGTAAGCTTTGGCAGAGGAGCGGTTTTAGTTGACACTACAAATAAGAGCTTTGATTTTTCTCCTGTTTATTCTCCGGGAGCGGTGTGGCAGGATGTGCCCAGATTTACCGTAGCTTCGCATCTCCAAGGAGAAATAAATCTGGGGAATGAATACAGCGGCGGGGTAATTATTGCTCCAGGTTTATCTATAGGAAAATACAGCGATTCCCGTTCCGAGCTAAAGATCCTGGGAGGCCCCAACAATCCTATAACATTTGCGGCAGCAGTTACAGGCATGCCCGGATTTACAATGTGGGGAAAGGCGAAATACACCGCTTCATTTGAGGGGGGAGAAAAGCTCCTTTACGATTATAATTTTAATAAGGCTCACAATATGCTTGCGGAAGGCGTAGTTAGGAATATACGTAGTGAAAAAGAAATTTCGCAAGCTTATTCCCGCGCCCTCAAAGACGCTTATTTTGAAGGAACAGTGCAGAGGCTCTCCGATAATAAATCTTTCGGTATTGTAGGCGGTAAAGCGGAAGAGTTTGCAGAAGGCAGCAAAGCCGCCAAGATGTGGATCCGCGGGGAGGATTTTAAGGTTCTCCGCGAGAATATTTCTAAAAAAGGTTCTAATAGCGGATTAGAAAGCCTGAATGAAAGCACCGGCGTAGTAAAATCCTATAATAAAAACTCCGTAACCTTCACCGAAGCGCTCTTCACTCAGCTTGAGCCGGAGTACAAAGGAAATACAGGCAAGCTAAGGGAGCCTTTCTTTAAAGACTTGGCAATTTCTTCAGGCGCAACCTGGACAGGCAATGTTCCTTCTTTAAGCTCGGTACAAAGCGGCAATGTTTATCCTATTCCTGACATTATATCCTACAACAATAAAGCCGTTTATTTTGCTACAAAAAATGCCGGAGAGCTAGATAAAGAAAGCGCGGCAGGATTTAATATTTATAATGTGCCGGCAATGGTGAAAAAGAATAATGAAGTTGTTCAGAAGAACCTTGCTTCGCTGAACAAGCTGAAAGAACAAGTCCAGAATGACCACAAAGATAATCCTGGTGTAGCCGGAAAATATATCTCCTTGATAGATAGTGTGCAGAAGGCGATAAAAGCGGGAAATCAGAAAGAAGCGAAATCTGCTTATGCTCGGCTTGAATCTTTTGATATGAATACAAGGCTTGATAAATTAGGAAAACAGGTTCAGGAAATATACAAAGATAACCCGAGCGTTAGGTATTCTTATGCGGCCCTCATAGATGATGTAAAGGAAGCAGTCAATAAAGGTAAACCTAAAACGGAAGTGCAGTCTGCTTTAGCGAATCTCGAGGCTCTTGATATTCACGCAAAAATAGCTTTGAGATCTAATTTTGAAGCCAATGTTACTGAGTCGGCGCATAGGATGGCAAAGCATTTAACGGATGCCCCTGAGTCAAAGAACAAGGAGATAATGAATGGGCTGGTTAATAGAGTTTTTGATTCATTAGGCAATAATGATTACGAAGGAACGGCCAAAACCTTAAAGAGCGCGGATGTCGCTAATAACCTTCTCGGAGTTAAAACAGCAATAGAAAATGCTCTTTTGACAAATCCGTCCGCGAAGGAACAGTACTCGCCTGTGCTTTCAAAGGTTGAAGCCATAATTCAGCAAATCTTAGAAGGGAATTCTCAAGGGGATTTTACTAATACCTTAAATGAAATAAAGTCTTTTGCTGATACGGCTCAGAAGAATATTGAAGCGGGTAAATGGGTGAATAGAGCCGCTGCGTGGTTGCATGATAATTCGCTCCCGAATGGGTATAAATGGGAAGATCTTGAAATGATCACCAATACCGGAGCTGATACCGGCCCGATCTGGGTTGATAAAAAGACAGGGGAACGTGTTATACCCACTGCTGAAGGCAGGCAGGCTATAGTGGGGTTGGGCGCGGTGGCTCTTGGTGGAGCTTCCGTAATTGGCGCAACAGCGCTTGGGATAATCGGAACAGGAGCAGCCGCGGAGACCGCCGCAGCCGCAATAACGGGAAGCTCAGGAGTAACCGCGGGTTCTTTAATAAAGACCGGGTTAACAGGCACAGCTTATATTTTAGGTACCTCTACGGCAGCCGCGCTTGTGGAAATGCAGTATCCTTTGGTTAATGAGTTAGGGGCATTGAGTTCTGTAACCGGAGCTTTCCTGGCTCCCGGAAGAGGTCTTATCTCATCAATCGGCAGGATAGACAATTATATTGATTCTGCCACTAATTGGCTTGGACTTGAGAACAGCGCCTTCCGGAATAACCTGGCCGCAAGGATGGACGCGGTTAATTTTGCCGAGATGCAGTCAGCAGAACAGTATTTGAGAACCAGCGCAGGCGGTGAATATTGGGGGCCGGTGGTGTTAGGCGGAATTTCAGCATTAAGGTCTTACACGCAGGCATACACAGGAAGTTATATTATCCAAGCTTTTGCCAATCCCTATGAGACAATTGAAGGGATTATGAATTTAGCCAGCTCCGCAAACAAAGGGATATCGGAAGGCAATTGGACATGGTGGGATGTGGCAAAGATTGGTGGTGGCCTTGTTGGCGGTTACGCCGGATTTAAAGGAATAAACATTAGGGGAACTACTTATGTTCCTGGGTTGGCTCCGAATATTCTGAATGTTGTTGGTGAAAACACTGGTTACTTGGCAAGCATAGGTAGATTTACCGCTTCTGTTGCAGAAACAGCGCCTTTAGCGTACGTTGGCGGCATAGGTATGGCTTTGTTAATGCCCGCAATAAAAGGTGAATTTAGTTTGAACCCACTTCATCAAATAGCCCAGGATACTGACGCGATGTGGCGCACATCCGTTGGTTTTAGCGCTGCGGGAAATGCTATCGCGCCTGCCTTGAGATATTTAAAAGAAAGCAAGATGGGGGCGATTGGCACAAGTACGGCTGCAGGAGCATTGGCGTTGGGTACGGATTGCGCGTTAAGTAAGTTATGGCGGGGAGAGGATTATAGCTATCTAAGAGGTATAGCAGTATTTGGCACTACATTTGCCGCAGCAATGGGGTTGTCATATCTTAACGGCAGATTTGGGGAAAAGTTACCAACCACAATAACAAATGCTTTAGCAAAAGACTGGGTTGTTTATCCGTTAGGCGCCGGTATCGCTTCTTTAACAGGTGGTATTACCGGGAGCCTTATTTTTTCCGATAAACCATATGATTACGTCTCGGCTATCGCACAGTTTGCCGCTCCCGCGGCAGTTACGGCATTAGCGGTAAAATATTCTACCGGTGATTCCGCCAAAACCATATCTACTGAAGTGGCTGGACGCAATGCATTTTGGAAGAATGTCTTGAACAGGGTGGATCCTTTCAATAGACGAACAATAGATGGTGCTACTAATACGATAGTAAAGGAATCTTCGGTTTTCTGGAAGGGGGACAAGGGTGGCCTTAAAAATATTAATAAGTCAGGCGTCGCTCCTTATGCGTTAGGGGCAGGTGCCGTAATACTTAATAATTCAAATATTCCTGCTGAATGGAAGCATGCGGGTAAATTGGCATTGCTTACTGCCATAGCAACCCATGTCACCTTAGGGCTTGGGGGTAAATCCGGTGGCAGCAGCGGTATCACGGCTTTGTTCAAGAGAACTTATGATAACGGCTGGAATGGATGGGGTATAGCTTCAGCCGCAGGCACAATTGCATCTGCCGGTGCCTTGATTGCTTTAAACACAACAGATGCGGGAGGGAAATATCATATCCAGATTTCAGATGGCTGGAGAACGGTCCTGACCATCGCTTCAGCCGGTCTTTTGCTTGCCGGTATTGGCGGATATAAAGAGGTGCTAACCAACTCTGGGAAATCTTTCTTGACGAACAATAGCGTAAGCAATATTTTAAGCAAAGGTAGTCAAAAATATTCAATAGTTGACGGGGTTAAGAATAACCTTGGACCTGCATCTATTCCCTATCGTATCGCATATGTAGCAAGCAACAGGGTTTTATATTGGGGATTAACCGCAGGCATTGGTTTTGGCGGGCCGTCAGCTATTGAATGGTTTACAGGTAATAAATATGAAGAGAGCGGTAGTTGGCAGACGCTGCACAAAGGTTTAACTCTAGGGTTACTCGCTGTAGGAATTGCGGGCCCTGGTGTAAAACCATTTTTTGAGAATCTCGGCAGGAGCTTTAATTTGTTAACTAAAGGAATTTCCGAGGGGCCTTCAATATTAGCATATGAGCTTGCCAAGACCGCATTACCGACCATACCTGCCCTTACCGTTGGTATGGCTGGTTTCCCCGACATTCAGAATTATCTTTATTCTCTGGAAAGTGGGCCTGTGATTAACACAGTAAAGAATGCCTTTGGTTTTGATGATTTTAATAAGCAATATAGGGAGATCATGAAAATAGATTACGATTCGAGTAAGATTTCTTATTTCGAGGCGCAGCGCGATATGATGAAGACACAGCTTGATAAGACAATAGCCGGCCTCGACCGTACCAAGCCCGGATATGACATACAAGTTAAGGCATTGAATGAACGCTTGGACCAAATCGGCAAACTTCAAGCCGGGGATTTTGATTGGCTGACAGGTAAATTCCGCTGGGTATTAAGAACAGAGTCAGGCTGGGAAGGGTTTAAGACCGCGCTGTGGTTTGGCCCCACGCTTTATTTTATCAGGCCGTTATTGGAAATGGGATTAAGGCGTATGCCTATTTCAGGTGAATTCCAGGCAGCATTAGGTGAAGGCGGAGGCAAGTATTCCTGGGGGGATGCGCTTATTCCTGAGCTGGAGGTTCCCGGAGCTGGGGCATTTTCCAAGGCAGCTAATGGGGCTTTACGCACACTCTACCGCTTCCAAGGCCTTACTATGGAAGAGCAGGTTAGAGAAAACATTTTTAGTTTTGCGTTTAATCCTATGGTTCAAGCAAGCGGGATAAAACTTTCTGACGTGAATGACCCGCATTATGGCCTTAAGAGCCAGATAATGGAGAATTTCCAGGAGTCAAATGATTTTACAGGTAAATACAATATAAGCCGCGCGAATTACAGGGTAATGGATGGGTTAGTTAATCGCGGCTACAGTATTTTGAGTATTGATTTGCCCAGTGGCTCAGTGGTAGGGGTGGCATCTACGCCGTCAGATTTTGCTACCGCTGACCAGATCAATACATTGCTGGCAACTCCCGACCAGCAGACAGGGGCATTAAGGCTTCTGGGAGAGTTGCCCACAGGCACTACAGTGAGGTTGGAAGTTCCTGAAGGGGCATCGGTATTTTTGCCTGCGGCGCAATATTCTTTTGAGGTGGGCGCTCACAATGAATGGCAAACTCCTTTCCAGATCAGGGCTCAGGCCATTGAATACCAGGATGCGCTTTCCAGTGGTACCGCAACGCTTACATCTTTGGCAAGAATTGCCCAGGGAAATGACACCGATACAGGCGGCAATAATCAAACCCCAGTTGTAAATAGCGAGGCAGCCAAATTTGTATTAGCACATACTATTGATTTTAAAGCAGCCGCGCATATGAGTAATCCTTTAAACAGCGGCATCATGACTTTTACTAATCCTGTTGATGTTACCGAGAGCGTGACGTTGCCGGCAAGCAGCCTTATGCCTTATATACAGGAAAGAAGAGCGTTTAACTATGATTTTAATACTAAGGTCCATGATTGGGGTAGAAGTTGGAATTGGGGCCAAGGTTTAGATATTACCCAGCCGCTTATTCAAACCTATGCCTTTACAGGGGATCTGGTTAAGGTTACCTTTGCACCTTCAGCTGTTACTGTTGCCTCATCAGGTAAAGAATCCCGTTTACAGAGCCAGTTGGTTTCTAAAGCGCAGAAGCTTTATCAGGCGCACGCGGCAATGCTGCGCACTGATGACTGGGCGCTTAATACGCAGGTTGAGTCTCTCCAGAAGGACGTAGAGCATCTTACGAAAAAATATGCCTATGAGGAAGGTTTGGCGCGCCATGGTATATCTGCTTCTTCCACAGAAAGGGTAAAGCTGCATGTTTTAGGATCATTAGGGCTCGGTGAGAAAGCAAATATCAAGGATGAGATATACGCTGATAGGATTGCCAGTGCAAAGGCAGGGCTTACGAAGAATAGCGCAAAGCTGGTGCAGGTAAAAGGTATAAAGACTGCCGATCAATTTAAGGCATATCTCCAAGATGAATATGGCCTTGAGGAAGCAAGCCTGGCAGGGCTGCCTGATAGTAAGAAAGAAATAAAGGCCTTTAAGAAAACGGAGCAAAAGAAACTTAAGGCAGAGATAAAACAGCTGAAAGGGATCGCAAATGGCAAGATATCTTTAAAAGAGTTTTTTGCCAATGATTATAAAGAACGTCTTCAGTTGGTTAATAGTTTATCCGGTATCTTAGCTGAATCGGGGATTAAACCAGGGACACCCGAATTTGAGGCAATAGGCCTGAATAGCTGGAGTGATGTAAGCAGGATGATTTCCGGCAGCCACGCGCGGGTATATATAGGAAAGGATGCTAACGGCAAGGAGATAGTAATAAAGGAATTTGACCTTTCGGCATTTCCTGATGACCTTAGAGAAAGACTTAGGGAGAGGATCAACGAAAGGTATTCTTCTGTATCCGGCGTCCCGATGGCAAAAGTAGAGAATATACATTTTGATAAACAGAGCGGCAAGTTAATTATCACTCAGGAAAAAGTCCAGACCCTATCCAATATGATACTGGGGTTAGTGGCCGCAGGTAAAGTAGATGAAGCGCAGCAGTGGATAGAAAAGGCAGTGCAGTTCGGTCAGGTTATATCCGGGCAGGGGTATTCGTTCAATTCCGCAACTCCCAGTAATATCATTAATAATTTAGGTATTGAAGGCGGGCAGATTGTGTTATTAGATGCAGGTATTCTTAACCTGGATCCGCATAACGATACGGTCGCAATATGGGCAGGAAGATTAGCACAGGATCTGGAGGATTTCTCCGACAAGGCGGGATTAGGCCGCGTGGCTTTACAGGCTCCTCAGGCCCCTTCAGTATTGAATGGATTTGAAAAGTTTTCAACTTACCTGTGGACAACGGGCTTGCCGCATCCGGCCGAAGGCGTGGTTTCGGGGCTTAAGAATAGATACAAGGATTTAAGGGGAATTGGGATTGCTGAGGATGCCGGAGTCTCGGATTACGAATGGGGTATTGCCGGCGACGGCCGGCTTATTCTAAAATATAATCCCGGTATATTTGATCCAGAAGCGCAAGTTTTCAAGGCAGTTATGAACCAGGCCTTTGATAAGCGTGATGCCAAGAAATTTGCCGCAGCTAGGGCTTTAGATTTGCTACAGGGATTAAGAGGAGTTAATATTCCGACCGGAATTTCCTCTATTGACATTTTGAGCCGCTGGGTTAATGGGGCAATGCCAATGCCAAGTCATCTTAGCTGGGTTACAGACAATATTGTTTTGTTGACAGGATTACCTGATCCCCGCCTGCGCGCTGACTTGCCGCTAACTCCGTTAGGAACGATTACCGGAGCCTTTGATGCTATCAGCAGGCGTCTTGATGATACTCAAAAAGCCTTAGCTGTTCCTCAAGCAGTGGAAGAAGCAACGCGGTTGCAGCAAATGAAAGAACGCGCGGAGAAGGCAAAGAAATCTATGTTGACATTGTGGACAAGTCCGGCGTTTAAGGGGCAGTTTGATGCGGTTAAATACAGGGCCGTTAAAATTAATGACCTGGCGAAAATGCCTTATGTCCTGACTAATCTTACCATGGAGAAGATTTTTGATAAACCTGGAAACACTCTTCCGAGGGAGCAGCGATTTACGCAGCAGACAGGGGAATTCCGGATATTTCTTGAAAAACGCATAAACGAATTATTTGTAAAAACCAAGAATACAATATTCAAGATGCATGCAGGTAAGCTCAACGATACACAGCGGGCGCAGCTCAAGAGCTTAAAATTAGAGGATCTTGTAGCCGTGGCTGCGACAGTGACGAAACAGCCGATCGCATCTGTGCAGGACTTGATAAGGGTAAGGGCAGTTTTGCCTGAGGAGTTGTATCATGAGGGATTTGCCGAAACCATGTCTGATACGCTTGAGATCTGTATTGATGCTAGGTTGTTAGACCAGGGTAATGGCAATGCCGCAACCGCGATAAAACAGGATATACTTGCCCACGAAATGACCCATGTGCTTGCGCATTTGATCGGTGCGATGTTTAACATCAAAACCGGTCTTGCAATAGGCGATTCTTCCAATGAGGACGTGGTCGATAAGATAGCAGGGACCAAGAGAGCCCGATTAGGAGAGCATCTTTACCTGAAGCTTGGCAGAGTTAAAGAGCTGGAATTACAGCCTGCCGCTACTAGCGCTGTTCCCGGATACGCTGCGACAGGAACCAATGGCCCGGCAAGCGGCAGCGCGCCTTCCACTAGTTCGCCGGCATCAGCTCTTGGAGCGCCTGCTGCAGAGGTTCATAAGATTTTAGGCGGCCGCGGAGTGTTTTACAGCGATGCCGAAGGAGTGGATTCAGGGGCAAGTGATCACGCTAAGAGGCTGGCGGCGGAAATTGCTGCGGAGAGAGATTCGTCCGCCAGTTCGACGATGATAGAGGCTGCTGCGCAAAGAGAATTAACTTTGGCACAAGCTCTTAATGTAGTGCTTCCAGGTTCGGAATTAACGGTAGAAGCCGGTTTTGGCGCAGGAGGCAGCAGCTATGGCATAAGTGGTAGCAGCGGGATTGGCGGCAAAGGCATGGGCGAGGGTGGTTTTAGGCTAAATCCGATAATAGAAGCGCTCAAACGTCAATTGCCTCGCAGGGAATTCCTCAGGGTGATGGGGCTCATTTCTCTGGGAGTCGCCTTCTTCCCGAATACTATTTTAGCAGGGATCTCCTCACCGGAAGTTAACTTCTTGAAACAGGCGTTTGACGATCTGCTTACTCAAACAAAAGAAGTAAATTTACAGGAAAAACTGCGGAATAACCCAGGCCTGATTAAATCCATTGAAACCAACCTGGGCATCCCCGCTTCAGAATTAAATAAAATAAGAGTTGTGGTAGTGCCGCAGGAGTTGATGGAGGGATTAGGAGTCCATTATTTTGGCGATAGTGACTTTAAGCTTGCCGAAGTTTTTGCTGTTGCTCCAAAGGACGGCTATGATAAGAATATAATAGGAAAGGAAGCGGCAAAGAACGGCTTAGACAGGGCATATCTTTTTGATTGGTCGGATAAGCTGCTAAAGAAGGTTTTTGGAAAATCAGGCTATACGATGTTGTTTACTGAAGACATGCTGCGCATGGACAAGAGCTTCAATCGTTCAATTATTGTGCATGTTTTAAGGCATTATAAGCAGTGGAAAGAGGGGAGATTTGTTGGGTCAGTATCTCGGGATAATTTGCAGGGTTATTTTGGGAGTATCCTGGAGCAGGAAGCGTATACTGACCAGCTTAGATACCTTAGATCGGAAGGGCATGACTGGCCTGCAGCCGCAAAGATCATGTGGGATAATATCATCCCAATACAGCAAATTGAGAAGAGTGAATTTGGGAGATTCCTGAAAGATTTGTGGGAAAAGCGCGTTGCTCCCGGCCAGTCCAGTTCGCCGGTTAATGATACAGAGAGCCTGCCAGTGCCTGTTCCAATGGCTCCGCCTGTAACGCCTGTAAACGGCGTTAATCCAATTATTGTGGGAGCTATAGTTGGCGGGTTAGGCCTGCAGCAGGGAATTACAGCGTCCAGTAGCCCCGCAATTATGCCTCTAGTTGGCATGGGAAGGGTTAATTTAGGCAATATAAGGGTACAAGTCCCGATTATAGATGGTTCAGTTACTGCTCACGGCCCGCCTGCTCGTTACACGACAAGCTCTCTCTCAAAGCTTAGCCGTGCCTTAAATATGAGAGGCAATAAATTAGTTTCAATAGTAGTAGTACCTGTAACAAATAGTGCGGCAAGTGTAGGTGCCCAGAGTGCAGTTTCCGGAAACGGAGTAATCGGGCAGGATGCAGTAGGTGCGTCCAGTAATATAGGTAAAGAATTAGAATTGTTAGGCAATGCAGCGGAAATTAAGAGCGCAGGCATAAGAGCTGTTGCTCCGAAAGCTGCAAAAACCAGTGGTTCTAGTTTTGTAACCTCAAATCCGCTTGAAATAACAGCCAGCGGAACTTTTGCTTCTTCAAGCTCTCCTATAAAACTCGAAAACCTACCTTTACATGACCTAACACTTTTAAAAGCTGGCCAGGAGTATAATCTTCGTAGGGGCATTCCATATACCGAGGATGACAATAAGTTAATAGAATCTTCAGCAAGGAAGCTTGGTGGTGATTTGGAGAAAGCCAAGGCTAAATTTGACGCTGACAAACAGGATGCTGATTGGTATAGGGCTGAGGTCAAAATATTTGAAGGCATTACATTAATAGTTGACCGGTTGAATGGCACACCTCAGCTAACAGGGGTGGACTTAGGCGAATTGATAAGAATAATAGGCGGGTCGGTCAGTGACAATTTGTTAAGGACAAACGGTAATCAGACCACATTAATAAGGGAAGATGTAGATATAGAAATGATTAACCAGAATTATGCGAAGAGATGGGCTGCTTTAGAGCAGCTTATTGCCGCCTTGCCGGAAAAAGATAGAAGAAGCTTGAAGGTAGAGGTATTAATGCTCATTCCGGAGAAAATTCGTGATACGATACTTTCGGAAAAGATAGATCAAGTACGCCGTGAGACGCGCAAAGGGATAGAGGAGATAAAAGATGAGTTAGGGGAACAAGGCAAAGCAATAGGAGAATTAAGGACTGAACTGGAAGAAGTAAAGAAGGTTGCAGAAGACGCGGCTCAAAAAGCCACTCTGGCTCAAGACGCGGTAGAAAAGAACAATTTTATTATGGTAGAAGAGTTCGCTAAGTCGGGACATATAGCTTTCTGCGTAGACGCTGCTATTGCTAAAATACACCTTATATCAGGCGAAATGCTTGAGAAGGCAAGAAATATAGGTAAAAGGATAGTCTTGGATAGCATTAAGAGTTTGACCAATGGCAATATTATACCCTGTGTCTTATCTAAAGAAGAATTGAGCAAAATTAGTTTGCGGGCATTGAGACAGTTGGTGTTCCTTATAGAAATGGGTGGTGGGGTAAGGCACGCTTTTCGCGCTTGGGGTATAAATAAGGATGGAGTCGAGGTTCTTATGGATAGCAACGCAAATGGCGATGGTGTAAAGAACGCTAAAACCCTTACAGTTCCTTGGAGTATGTTGGTGGAAATGGATAATGATCAATTCGTTATTTTACGCCATGTTAATGATGAAGGCGGAAGAGAACTTACGGATGAAGAAGCTAAAGAGCTTTCTAAGGACAGAGAGATAAATGGTCCCGGAGTTGGTGGTGGTTCAACCGGTGGCGCTCAGGGCGCAGGCCAGGGCGCAGGTTCAACCGGCGGTTCGCAGGGTGGGGCAGCTGGTGCAGGTGCTGGAGATGATGGTAATAGTGGCTCAAGCCTTGTTGGAGCCAGTTTAGAATTACCAGAGAATATAGCACTGTTTGCAAATGCAGGATTAGCTTCTTCAGGAATCGACATAGCTGGGGTTAATAAAGCAGCCTTAAACCTGGATGCTCATCGCGCGACAGCTCCGCCTGTAGTAACCTCATCCAGCTTAAGCCGTTCAACTAACTTCAGCAATATCCTTTCCGGTTTAAACAAGGCGTATCTTGCGGCAGGGGTTTTCGTGTTTGTCTCTCTTATCCTTCCTGTAGAATCGTTTGCCGCTGCCCTGACAAATAATATACTCACCGTAACTAAAGGCGATACCTGGGGTCATATAGTAGCGAATAATTTCATGAAGGCAGGAGAAAAACTCTGGGGTGAAAATGGCAGGGCAATTGAAACCTGGAGAAAGTTATTTGGCGCAGACCAGTCTTATAGCGCGATGGATCATATCAGGGCTGGTCAGACTATTAACGTTTCTAAGGTAGTTGATGTTGCCAAGCAAGCCGCGCCTTCAGTTCCTCAGGCTCCCGCTGCCGCAGTACCGGCAGTTCCTTCTTTACCGCAGCCCGCTCCTGTTGTGCCGGCGCCGCAAGCAAAGACAGGATTACTTGAACAGCTTAGCTCCTGGATAGGTATTTCCCCCAAGACACTCATTATTATTGCTATCGCTGTAGTTGCATTAGCTGTTGTTGGTTATGTGATATATAAAGCGTTCAAAACAAGAGGAGAAATAGCAAGGGTTTTGGCGGGGAAAGCTGTTTATATAAGCAATATTTTAGTATCGTTTAAGGGATATTTAAGTAAGGCGAAGGACAGTCTGAAAGGCATATTACAAAGCGCAGGAGAAAGTGTAAATGCTGGTTGGCAGGTAGTTAAAACAAGGTCCTTAGATGAAACCCCTGAATTAGAGGCACCGCGACCTGAGCCAATCGTGTATTCAGAAACCGCACCTGCGCCTGCAGCAGAAGCCGATTATACAGACCGAATCAATGATGCCTATATAAACGGGAGAGATGAAGAAGTTATAGAGATATTCTTAGAGGCTTCCGTAACAATTGACCTCTCCCAGTTGAGGGGTGGCGTAGAAAGCACCGTGTTTGATACCGCTAAGGGAATAATTGAAAAAGAGGGTTATTCTCCTGAAGCCAAAGAAAATGCCAAGAAAGCACAAGAAATAATAATAGGGCATCGTCAGGAAGGACAAGGTTCTTCACCGATCAATAAGAATATTCCGGCGGTTCCCATAGCAAATCCGTTAAATAATAATCATACCGTAACCAGTTCTCCTATTAACAGGTTAGCCACTTCATTCTTGGGCGCGATCAGAAACTTCCTTGAGAGATATAACAGCTATTCTAGAATTCAGGATCAGGTTAGCAAAGTTCGGTTAGAACAAACAGGTGTTGGTAGCTCCATCTTTTCCAAGGCTCCTCCGTTAATTGCCTTCATCTTCACCAGTATCAAAAGGTTAGGGTCAACCTTAATTGGAGCAATTAAAAATGGAGGAAAAAATGATGAGCCTAGCAGAGAGAGAATTGAATTTACAGGAGTTCGCGGAAGAAATGAAGTCATTGGAAACTCAGTACCTAATCAGAAGGCTGGAAGAGATCCGGCAGAGCGGAATAGACGCAATGATAGCGTCGTAATAAATCAGGCTCTTTACACTGGTTTCTTATCCACAGCTACAGGTTTAGCTGTCAACGCTTATGGTAATAATGGGCTAATAGGGTTAATATCCTTAGGCTTCATTATAAGCTTTGCCTTATTAATACTGCGCGATATTGTGCAGGCTAACGCGCCTAATAAGCTTGGCGCAAGAGTTGTCAATCCTTCCCAAGAGGAACAAGCCCCAGTTCAAGGCACTAAAATTTCGAAAAACAATTTAGATTTTAACCCAACCGCCAATCCTAACTACCGTGGCAGGTATAGGATAGCGGTTTTGTTGTTATCGAGGGTCGTAGAGCACCTCCTCCAGGTGATGACCCCTCTGTGGCCCTCGATACAACAAATACAAGGAGGTGTATCATGGCTCCAATCAAGTTTAGTGAGTTGGTATTTGACCATATTGTTGAGTTTAGCAAGGATCACACAGTCTTCGCAGCTGCCAAGAACGGTGATGGACATCTCAGGCTATTCCTCATTAATGAAGCTAACAGCCATGTCTATACTCGTAATGGCCGCGCTGATTCCTGGGAGGAGCTATTTGGCGCTGATATTAACGCTGTCATTGGCTGTATTGCTGCTGCCCGCAACAGGCAAATTCCTGTGTACAGAATCAATGGGACAAACGGAGAAAGACCCCAGGCTCAGTAATCCTGGGGCCTTCTCCGCAGCTTCTCCAATAAGAAATAGGCCGTTCAGCGTCGTTGTGCTTATGGCAAAGAATAATCCTTCCCTCGACCGCCTTATTTGCAATAGTATCAACCAATATTTCAGGTTGTGGAGAAAATATCTGGGAGTGGCAACTGAGGTGACGAGAGAGTTAGAATCCGAGCCCATAACTACCCAGGATATGGTAACAGTATTAAATCAAGTTGCAGACGGTCGTAGTTTGATAGAGACAAAATCTATCGTGGTTATTGCTAATGCCAGAGGGAAAATAAGCGGTGAAGAGAATTTGGAGTTAATAAAAGCGCTTTACCGGGTAAAGAATAAGGGTATAAGGGTTTATTACATATCAAAGGATAGGTATGATGGATTAAAGAAATATTGGTGGGTAGACCCGGTTAATGGCAAGTTGCAAAAGATATTCTATGGTTCGGTCATAGCGTTATTTACGTACGGGTGGTTCTATTCGTTCCTTAATGCCGGATGGACGGTATATAAGACAACTATTGCATATTTATTATATTCTTTCGGAATTCCATTGTTAAGCTATCCGATTATGGCTCTAAGAGTCAAAAAATCCGTGTGGGGCGACCTGGCAAGAAGAGACATTTCTAATGTAAAGAACTTTTTCGGTCCCGCCTCCTCCAGCCCCACCGCCGCAAGCCCAATTGGCGAAGATACCGGCTGGTTATTACAGGTAAGAGAAGCGATGAGGGGTATGACATTAGGCCAATTCAAAGCGTGGGTAAGGGGCCAAGTAAAAGAAAGAACACATATAGAGATTGAAGAGAGGCAGTATGCCATTACTATCCAGTTCAGAATTGCGTTTCAGGAGCTAAAGGAGTCTTTACAATCCCGGAATTTCATTCATGCGGTGGGTCATTTGTTTACGTTGTGGTTGCAGATGAGGATACCTACCGTAAGGGAAGTTGTTCAGAGGGGCCGGCTGCGTAAGTTAATCGTAACTGAAAATGGCCGCGGAATACGTATTTCTATGGTAATAGCAGGATTTTTGTTGATTAACATAGGACTGTTCTCTCAATTATTCAATCCTTTAAGCGGCGCGCCCTTTGCGATATTTATGTTCTTGGCTACTCCATTTTTTGTTTCCTTGTTTGCTAACCTTATTTTACTTATTCTGGGCGAAAGATTCAGCAAACACGAATGGCTGCATGTTCTTCAGTATGCTTTACTTGAGGAGAAACTCATCTCAGTTGCCTTGGAATATACCAACAAGCAAGCAATTCCAACTGTACCTTCACAATTTGGAGATTTTGTTAAAAAATACCGCGCCGAAATTGAAGATATGGTAACAAATATTTATTATCTTTGGAGTTTGAGAGAGAAACCGCCCATTAAAGAGGATGTGTTGCGCTATATGGAAGAAAAAACGGATGAATTAGTTCGCGATCATTATAGGGATGAATCCTCCTCCAGCCCCGCCGCCTCGCCGGCTTCTTACTTAGAGGAAATTAATAAGGTTCGGGTAGAATTGAAGAATGTGTTGGATGCGTTAGGATGGGAATTTGTGGGAATCATCGAGCAGCATTCCAGGTTGCAAGATGGAGATGGCCAAGTATCTTTTGTTGTTGAGGTCAGAACAGAAAAGGGTTTGGAAAAGTATTTCTTTAAGACTCAAGGCAGCGGCATGGATTATGAGGGGACCTTGGCGCTTAATGCAGTTAACGCGTTTCCGTTCCCAATGGAGAAAAAGGGTGGTTTCTTGTATACCCCTGCGATAGAGGGTGTCGGATTGAGCAAAATTAGTAATGATACATTCGAAGATTTGCGGCTAAGTTATCTTTTAGGTAAAGCCGCGGCAGTCAGCCATGTGTTTGGTTTGGGCGATAGAGGTTTCCATAATTTAATGTTAACGGAGGATGGGGATGGGGTTCCACTGGAAATAATCAATATTGATTTGTCCGCCGCTTTTCAATGTTTAGCCAGCAAGGCAGCAGGAGATATTGAGCAACAATTAGCCATTCTTAATCCTCTCTTACGTAAAGTCAGGGCATTGGGAACGGTATCGCTTGATTCTGTTGTATCTAATTTTATAAAAGGGTTTGTAAATGAATATAGAAGGATACAAGAGTATTACGCTGGACAAAAAGCTGTTTTAGAAAGCCTCTTAGCTATTTGTGGCAATAAATGGCATGGCGTATTAAAAAGAATGGATAGAGAGCAGACAGATGTTGAGAGGATTAGCGGGGTTATAAATTTAGTATCAACCTCCAGCCCGATATGGATAAGAGATGTAATTAAAAAAGCCACGATACAGGATTTAGACGCTTGGTTCAGTCAGGTAAAAGACCCACGTTTCTCCTGGCTTCCATGGGAAATCGTAATATCAAATGCAAAGGATGAAGGGGTGAAAGGGCTTTTATCTAAAGCAGAATATAATGGCGAGATATTGGGTTTGATTTTTGCTAAAGAGTCTTATCAGTCGAAAGTAGGCAAAAATGATAGATTGTATAGAGAACCCGTTATTTATATAGACCTTATTGAAGTGCGTCCTGATAAACAGCGTTTAGGCTTAGGTGCCATGATGATTTGTGAAACAGTAAGGGCATTTCCTCGCTTACAGCCTGTATGGTTAGAGGCGACAAGGCCTGCAGAGCAAAAATTCTTTAGCAATCTCGGCTTTGAGCATATAAGTGGAGATTATTATCGCTTGAGCACTGATAATTTCCGGCAATTTGAGAGGTTAGCGTTTAGGAAATTTGACAAATTCATTAATCTGTATAATCAAACAGCCTCCAGCCCTGTAGATTCTAGCTTACACTTCAGGCCAACGCGGTCCTATTTTAGCAATGGAAGAGGAACAACAGGCCTTTTAGAGGGATATCTAAGGAAAAATGAATCATCTGTTTGGCCGGCTATGATAGATTTGAATAGTGATTTATTTATTGTGCCGCTGATTCAAGAAGCTACAAATCACGGAAGAACAGCGAGGATGCATGAAGCATCCGGTGAATTTGTAGATGCCGGCTGGCACAGAGTCCATCAAGCAGGACAATTTATAAAAGAGTGGTACAAAAATAAATGGCCGATAAGTTCAGCGAGGATTCGCAGGGTAAGAGAGATGCTTAGGCAATCTGCCGATGATTTTATAAAAGCAGCCGATTGGCTTAATCCAGAAGAGGGTCAATATTTTACAAGGAAAGCGGAAAAAATATACATACTTTCTCAGTATTCTAAAGAAGTAGTGAATGCTATCTTTGCACAATATGAGCAGTATTATTGCCCGGGAACTCCCAGCTTATCCGCCGCAAGCCCGCTTAAAACCGGCGCGGTGGTAGCAGGATTAAGTTTTAGCGTGGCAAGTATCGCGTCTTACCTATTATTATACAAATTCTCCGCGCTTGTTCCTCTAAGCGTGCCTGTTGCGCTGCTGATTGTTGGGGTTTCGCTTATTATATATGGGATTAGGAAGGCGCAGATATCAGAGAGAAAGATTTCTGCTGACAAGCCCAATGATAGTCAGTATTTGGGCGGTTCCTCTAGCCCAATTAAAGAAGAATTTAACGCAAAGCCCACCAATAAACAGCGGATTACTTTGACTTTAGCCACGCTGTCGGCGATGCTTATTTCATTAGCTGTCTCTGGGGCCATATTCCAGGGGATATTGAGTATGGTAGTTGATGGAGGTATTCTGTTGATGGCAGCAGGCATAATAGGGCTTTCGCATAAACAAAAGATTTATTTTGCAGGATTGATTTATAATTCTGCTATTACGACAGTGCTCGTGGCTTACTTCCTCAGGGTGGGATTCATAAAAGAGGTGATTGTGGGCGCAGTTACGTTTGCAGTAATTGCTCTGTTCAAATTTAGCAAGCGTGATTTTAATAAATCCGAAACGCCTTCTCAATCAGTAAAAACGGGAAAAGTTAAAGGCGCTTTCAGCCCGCGAGGGGTCGAACTTGGTGTAGTGGAAAAGTATACGTTGAGAAATGCTCAAGAAGATTTGGCAAGAGTTTTCCGCCCTTGGCTGACGCCTTGTTACCGGCCAATTGCTCTTAAGATAAAAGAAAGACTGACACTTTTCAGGCGAGGAATAATAGCTGTTAATAGAGAGTTGGTTCATGGCAATAAGACCGTATATACGATAGTGGTTTCCAGGGGTATGGATGGGGCTAGATTACTTGAAGAAATTATGAATAGGCCGGATATGCCTGATTTTCTTAAGAAGGTAATCAGAGAGCGGATAATTGAGAAGCAGGGTGGAGAAACCGTAGGCGCGGTGGTAGGAGGTAGTATTAAGATTGATAGAAACTCTAATGTTTCTTCAGCGTTGACTGAAGATAACCAGGATAGAATAACTCAAGATGCGGTTAAAAAGGGCGGCATCAGGGCAGGGCCAAGTAATGTTGAATCAAAAACGCCGTTAAAGCATATCACAATTATTACACTATTTACGAGTCTGATACTAGTCTCCACGGCATTTTATCTTTCCGGTTTAATTCAACCACACCTAACTACTTTAATCTATCTACTTTTATTATTCCTTCCCACCTTTGTTTTGTCGCTTTATCCTATTAATCTTGTAATTTCTACGATATATACTTTATTCAGCAATATTAAAATACTACGACAAGAGAAATTAATTAATACTGCAAATTTTGCTAATATTCCTTTGGCAATTAATCTAAGCAAAGAAAATGCCCTTACAGTAACAATACAAGTACCGGTTTATACAGAGCCTTTTGTAGTGATAAAAGAAACACTCGATGCAGCTAGAGACGCGGTTGGAAACTATACCCGGTCCACTGGTCAGAAGACAAATGTTGTAGTGAGCGATGATGGTTTAATGGTATTCAGTAATAACAATTTAGAAGGATTTGTGACTCAGGCACAAAGCAAACCACCTCAAAAACTAACGAAAGAGGAAAAAGAAACCTTAGCGCGATTAGATTATTACCAGAAGCATAACATAGGATTTGTAGCAAGACCAAAACCATTAGAGGATTTGCCTGAAACATATAGGGCTGGTAGATTTAAAAAAGCAAGTAACCTTAATTATACATTACGGTTAGAACAAAAGATTAATATGCTTATGAAATCAGGCATCTCTTATGAAGAAGCGTTAGGTTATGTTTTGGCGCAGCAAGAATATCGTTTAGCGAGAGCGGGAGGAGATATAAGGATAGGAGAAATTATTCTCTTGTTAGATAAAGATAGCATAACAGCAAAAGAAGTTATTTTAGAGACTATTCCAGAGTTCATAACTGACGATAAGCTGGCGTACACACAGCATAAGACATATCCTACCAATGGAAATGAGAACTATTTTGCTAAAATAATAGCATATTTTACCTGGACGATCTTCAATGCGGGTATACCATCCAAAGTTCTCCTTGGCGCGCCCGTTCCATTTATAGGACATAATGGCTTCGTTCGCAAAGCCGTATTAGGAGAAGTTGGCTTGTGGCATGAAGGTAGGGTGAGCGAAGACTTGCATTTTGCAATGCAGGCGCAGGCACGTGGATATCACGGTAAATTTATTGCCTATAAGAACCTTGATTTTGGCGAAGCTGTTACACGCACACATCATGAAGAATCCAGTAAATTCTTGCGTTATGCATTCGGGGCGGCTGAGATTATTTTTAACCGTATGAAGAACTGGTTAAAAGACGGCATATTCACAAAGGAATTCAAAGAATATGTTCGGTCAGAGCATATTAGATGGTTTGATATCGCGGATTTATTGATTTATAAAGTCTCCTTCTTTAATCTTGCCTTTATGATCCCTTCTTACTTTTTAGGATTTATTTTTCCCGCACAATTCGTAGCAGTATTAATTAATATCATCATTATAAATGCAATATTTAATTTTACCTCGGCTTTCTTAACTACTACCATACGGTATAATAACGCTGCCAATTATGAAATTGCACAACACAGTTACGCAAAAGAACTTTTTAGCAATATCTCTTGTGGTTTTAAGTTGGCCTCTATTTTCTTCGGTCACTCTTTCCAGATTATCAAAGGTTTTTGGTCATGCATATTAAGCGGGAACTTAGAATTCTCGCCCACTAAATTAGATGAAGTCGAATGCGGCTCTTGGAGAGAGTTGTTAAATGATATGAAGGATATAAACAGACAAACCCTTGTATTAATAACTATTTATAATTGCGGAATAGCCACTGCTTACTGTTTAGGGATATTAAGTGTCTTGACGTTTGTCGTAACTTATGGATTACTCTTGGCAATAACAGTCCCGTATTTTTATAATCCATATTTGATGACGAAATTATATAAATCATTTATATCCGTATGGAGCAATATTAAATCTCGATTAACCGAACCCTCTTTGTATCCTGTACCAGTAAAAGAAAGTTACCGTTTTGATGAAGGGAGGAGGCAGGTTATAAGAATACTATTCTTAGGCGCTTTGGGTTTGACCTTAAGCAATACAATTGTAGTAGAAGCTTTGGGAAAGTTAAGCAAAGAAAATGTAAAGATAAAGCTGCTTAATTGGATAAATAGCAAACTACAGGTATCTGGATTGGTGATTAGTAACCTCGGAGACCCTGATGCAAATGGTTGGGCCTTTACTTATGATCAGGCGATAGCTTCGCAGGCAATGTTATCTACCGGGAATATCCAGATTGCCCAAAATATTCTTAACTCTGCATATACAAAAATTCCTCGTAGATTAGGCGGCCAGATCAATGCGGTAAGGGCGAATAATGCCGCGGGCGTTGAATGGGTCGTGCATACTGGGCCAAATCTGCATTTAGGCATTGCCGCGCTTCAGCTTTATGCAAAGAACAATGATCAGCATAATCTAACCATTGCCAAAGAGAAGGCGAGTTTCGCATTAATTTTACAAAATGATGATAATAACCACTTTGCATATGGCGGTGTTGTTATGGGACCCAAGGGCGATAAGGTTAATCCTAAAGACCAGCATATTGGTTGGGATCAAAATGCCCCCGGATATTGGCAAGTTTATAGCACCGAACATAATCTTGATGCGTATCTATTGTTTCATTGGCTGCATCTTATCACGAAAGAAAATAAGTACCAGGAAGCCGCCCAAAAAATTAAAGATTTCCTTAAGAAAATGTACGATAAAAATGCGCACGGCTTTTATGCCGGATATAGAGATATGGGAGAAGGCTTGGACAAGAGAATGCCTACTGATGTTCAGGGTTGGGCAGTTTCTGTATTTGGTATAGAAGGCTTAACCGAATTTGAGCAGGACGCTGCGCAAAAGATTATCAAGATGGTTGATGAGCGCATGGCAATAAGGGCCAGCGATAATGAAATCATCGGCTACGATTTCTTAGCAGGCCGCAAACAAATTATCAGTACAGAATTTTCCAGCCATATAGTTACTGCCAAATACGAGCTCGCCGCACAAGGATTATCAAGCTATAAAGCTGAGGCAGATAGGTTGTTAAATAAACTGCTTTCTTATATGAAAGAAGAAGGCATGAGGTATGCTTATTATCCGGATGGCAGGCCAGCCGGAAGAGTGGATACCGGTTTTGATTTTATGACACAGACAGGCGTCAGCCTTATTCCAATGGTTTACCTGTTATGTATTACTAATGGCCATGATCCAATGGCTATTAATGGTGGAGATATTAAAAAAGTTTCCTCAAGCGCCCTGACAAAAGAAACAAGAACTGAGAAAAGAGTGGGCGCGGTGGTGGTGGGCCTTCTTTGTACTATTCCTCTCATTGGGCCAATACCTGCAATTATTGGTTTATATGTTATCGGGCATATCAGCCTGAGACGCTATTTGATTAAATCAAATAAAGAGCTCAGGAAAGCTAGAGGTGAAAAGCCCGATAGATTCTATATAAATGATGAAGGAAGAAGCGAACTGCAAGCGATAAAGCGTAATTTCGGAGGATTGGCTAAAAAAGTGAAAGCATATTTATCCGAGCTTTCCTTGTTCAACGGCAGAATTATATCTTTGCGCGAAGAATTACGTCATTTACGGCATATCAAACGCATGGCTTGGGATCCTACTAATTCTAAGGTTGCCTTGGGTGATGAAGCAAGAAGATTGGGCTTGGATGAACTTAGCGAGTTAATCTATTCTAGCAAGAACAAAACCGAGGCCTGGTATATTTTAAGTAACGAGATATGGCGAGTAAGAACAGAAATTGAAAGACTGGAAAGAAATGTTGAGGAACATGAAAATTATCTTTCGGCGGCTGAGTGGGCAAGATATAACATCATTGAAAGTTATTATAAGCGGCTAAAAGATTATTTACGTGACCATAAGAGGGTGACCTCTAACGAAGTGAAGATATCTCAGTTGAGAGAAGTTATATTCGCGTATTTCTGTGAACCACCGCAACTTCTTGCTTTGCCTCTTGCAAAGGAGGCTGATATCGCAGTGGAATTAATTTCCAAGATATTTAATGAGCAGTTATTAATGGATTTAGGTATTGAAATAACAATAGATACCAAGGGCGCAAGACAAGCAATAATAGAAGAGATAGTTGCCTATGAAAAGGCAAAAGAAGCAGGCCAAACAGTAGATTACTTAAATTTGCTTGATTCTCGCAGAGAAGAAGGTATAGATCATGCTCCCTATGAAGAGGCATATGGACAAGCTCAAATAAGATATAATGAAGCACGCCGTAATCTTAATCAATTAATTCCTCCGTTGCAGCTTCCTAGTTTAAAAGCGCTTAATTTAGGATTTGCAGCGCTTGGATTGGTAGCCGTAGCAGGAGTTTTGATGTTTGGTATACCGACAGCTCACGCTCAACCGGCACCTGCTAATAACAGTCATCCCATCATATTCGATCCTTCTTTTAATTATGATACTGGAATCTTACAATTAGCATCACTTCCAGCCTTAAATTCCAATCCAAAAGCAGAACCTCAAGCTACCCAGGCAAACGAGGATACTAAACTAGTCAAATCAGGAGATTGTGGCGGAAGGTTATTGATAGAGGGTATACAGGGAGAAGATGTGAGAGGTGTCCAGAAAAAGCTGGTGGGTTATTTCCCCGATGGGCTTACGGCTGAACAACAAGGTATTCTTTTCGATTACTTTAAGTTAAACCGGGCAAGGATAAAAAATATCAATAACTGGATTAAGACTGGTAGATTTATTGATGGAATTTTTGGTTGGAGAACTAAATATACGGTGAAGTTATTCCAGAAAGGAAAAGAACTTAAGAAGATAGATGGAATAATAGGGGTGGAGACTAAGCAAGCATTGGCTGGCGGAGAATTTCAGAAACCGGCAGTTCAACCCACCCAGGCAGCGCCAAAAGCTGTAACGAAAATTACTCCCGTTGCGCAGCAAAAGGTTGTAAAACAACCTGTTCCTGTAGTTTTGCCTGCGAAGGACAGGGATGCTATTCGTGCTGAAATGAGCGCGGCTAATGCAAAGGCTGTTGAGACCAAAATTAAACCCAAAACTCCGGAATCTAAGCCTGCGCCGGAGAACAAGAAAGCCGCGTTTACAGCTCATGAAAGATTTACAAATGCTCTTCCTAGTAATCATCCGAAAATAGTGGAATTAGCGGAGAGCTTAGGGTTTGAAGATTCGGTTAAATATGACAATAAATGGCATGTTCTCATGACATTGGTATTAAAAGACGGAAAAATTTATCCGGTATATTATGCCGGTAAGACCAATGTGTTTTGTACAGCAATAGATGGAAAAGTCAGGAGGTTTGATCAGAAGAGTAATGAGCCTTTTGCGGGGGAGTTAAATGCCGCGCAAATAGACGAAGAATTACTTAAGCATAAGAACGAAGCTCCAGTAGCGGCAGAACCGCAAGCGCCTAAAGCGCCAGTTGCCAATCCTGAGCCCAAACAGCAGCCTAAGGTGGCGAAACCTGAGCCTCAGCTTGCTAATCCAGCAGTAAATGATCCTAAGCCGGAAGAACCAAAGGCTACAGCATTACCTAAAGAAAACAAAAAGCAAATAAAGAATATTAAACCCCAGCCTGAACAGGCCCGCGCGCCGCCGCAGGAATCCGCATATGAAAAGCTTGATCCTCGCGTAGTCATCCCGGCTAACTTAGGTAAGATGCCTATCCGCACGCTCTATTCCGAAGAAGAATTATCCCGCCTCAATATAGGCAAATCTGATGATAAGCTAACCTCAAAAATATATTACGGCCGTTACCAGGATCCTTTGAGAAACGGGGAGAACAGGGTCGATATTTCCCGTGAATTCGGCCTTGTCCGGTATAAGAAAGATAGTGAAGGTAACGTAGCCAATGACGAGAATGGTAAGGTAATGATGGCTTGGCACCATGGTGTGGATATAGGGGTGCGCGGAGGGCAAATTGTTTATCCCATCCAGGTGGGAAAAGTCGTATACGCGGGCAAAGATAATAGTGATTCTTACGGATACCTGGTAATAGTTTCCCATGGCAGGAATTTATATTCTTTATACACGCATCTTAACGAACAAGATCCGAAATTCCAGCTATTGCAAAAAGAAACAAAAAGCGGCAGGCATCCTGAAGTGGGGCCGGAGGATAAGATCGGCGTAACGGGGATAAGCGGTAATGCCGAAAATACCAAATCCCCGCATGTGCATTTTGAAACCGCGTATAAAAGTAGCAAATTCTCAGGTTATGATGATTTCATATTAAGCAGGATAAGGATCAACCCTCGCGCGGTATTAGAGACTTCCGGCCAGGAATTTTCCGACAAGGCAAGAATATTCCACAAGCAGGGCAATAAAGAGCTGGCGATGAAGATGATGGCTATTGCTTTCAGCATCGGATTCAAGAATAGCATTCAGGCTGAAACCGCGTATGAATTTTATCTCTCTATGCTGGCTCCAGCAAAACAAGAGGCCCTGAAGAAGGCGGCAGCAAGCAAGAAGCCACAGCAAAGCATTCCTTCCGATATCAATGAAAAAGATGTGCTTCAGCCAAAAGAACTGACTTTAGCCGGCTTAAATGCGCAGGTTAATAAAGTAAAGGCAAAGGCTGAAGTTGTATTAGCGAACAGGAGTATTCTTGGCCAGGATAGGGTCAGGGAAATGCAAAAGCTGGTCCTAATGCTTGATATAGTGAGGAATAAAATTTCCGGCCTCACTGTCCCTATGTCCGGGGATCTGGAAAAAACCATCTCTATGAGCAATGCCTTTTATCGTGCAAGAGAAAAGCTCTCCAAGGATATCGCGGAATTAGAGAAGGATATCGCCAAGAAGTCATTAACTGTTAATGAGCAGAGGGTAGCGGATGACTTTGAGGATGTAGCGCGTAGGATAAGAGACCTGGAGAGGCAGATATTCAACTGGATGATGATCGAAAAGATGCCTGCCAGCGAACCGGGCAACCCGCAGCTTTCTTACGTGGCCAATATTTACGATGTTTCCGCCTTAGGTAAATTGTTGGCGCGCTCACCCGAACACAGTGCAATAGTGGGTGAATGGATAGATGCTGTCAGCAAATGGCATCAGAAGAATAAAGGGAAGAAGGTCCGGGTCTTTGACGAGATAACCAACAGCACCAGGGAAGAGACCATTAACGGCCTGCCTAATGCTTTAATCATTACCAACGCCAAATTCTATGATGTTAACCAGGATGCCGGTCCCAATGCCTGGTTCCTGGATTTTGTTGTGCAGTATCTTACGGTTAACCCCACCCATCCTAACTTTGATGAATACCTGAAATTTGCTCTAGACTTGGCAAATTACCTTCTGACTCTATACGATGGTAAAATAGGCGCCTTGAAAATGAATAACAATGCCAAGAGTTTCATCGTTTCCACCGAAAATAACGTCTCGGCGTTCGCGGCATTAAGGAATTTAAGCAAGCTTTTAGAGGCAGAATCCCGGAGATCGGCAAAGCATCTTAAGGAGCTGGATGTAAGGGATTACAGGGTATTTAGCAGGATCGCCGGAAGCTTGAAGGGATTCCTGCAGAAGGCTTTTGATAAGAAAACACTGGATTTCAAGAGAGGCTATAGAGCAGATATAGGAGAGTGGGATTACTTCTTTGACAGGGAAGGAAAGAAGCATTACTGGACAGCCTCCGATATAGCTCCCTGGGCGGTATTGGCATTCTCTTCAGAGTTCAATAGCGTCTTTGGAGTAGGCGCCATCGAGGTATTGAACAAAAACTATAATAAATATAAGGCGACGGTTGAATATGTATTCCCCGATGGGAAGAAAACAAAAGTTACCGGTTTGGATTACCTTGATGAAGAGGAGAGCTACGAGTCATTCAGGGTAAATGAGAATGAGCGTTACGGAAAGGGTAAGCGCGGGGCGAAGAGAATGGTTTCACCGGAAATGACCTTCTCATATGCCCTGGCATACGCTTCCATAGGCGAGCAGGCAACAGCCAAGAGCATCAAGGAGCAGGTAGAGGTGATCAAGCATAAAGGATATTATCCCTACGCCACCTTATTTAACCAGCCCACGGGGCACGGCATAAATACGGGTATTTATTGGAAGGCGCTTATCGGCTCGGTTTGGGAGAGATATATAGATAATGGTATAAATCCGTTTACCCTGCCGCAAGGGACGAAAAATATTGACCTGGGAGGATTTAAATTAGAGCAGTTCAAGTGCGAATACGACTATAAGGCAGATGTTGAAAGGCTGGAGAAGCTCGCGAAACTGACCTTTATTGAATTAGAGGATTTAGGTAAAAAGATAAAAGATGTAAAAGACCCCCGTTCAAAGCTGACCCTCCTCTCCCTGGGCATAGGCGCGTATTTCAGGGATGGCGCTGCTTTTGGAAATATGGCTGTCGGCGGCGGGTTCAATTTAGGCCCGGCATTCGGTGGTGTAATGGGCAAGGGCCTGGAAGCATCCCAGATAGGTTTAGGTATAGCTCAAGGCACAGCCTTTATGCCGCTGGCTATACACGCTTTGGCAGATATGATGCTGGAAATGTACCAGCTTAAGGTTGATTCCAAAGCCAGGAAATACGGCGCGATCGTCCAGCCCAATGTGTTACTTGTACCTATTTTAAATCAGGTCATTAAGCCTTCAAGATTCTATATCTACAATCAGGATGGCAAGTTCTCTGCGAATTCTGAGGCGGTAGAACACACCTTAAGGCTGCCGGGCGCTTTCAATATCTTTACGGAATTTGTTAAAGCTGTAATAGGCAAGAGCGACTACAAGGCTATTTTACTATTCTCGGAAGCGATGCGCACGGCGGTATTTGAGGCAGTGCGTAATCCCGAGCCGGGACATGCTTATTATTTCGTACGCAAAGCCACGGCATTGGAGATATTACGCATAAACGACAAGGGCAAAGAAGAAGTATTGGCTTCGCAAGAGATATTCCTGCCGCAGGTAAAGGAGTTCCTGCAGGATATGGGTTTCTGGCTGCCCTCACGTATGATGGTGCCCGTATATAATATGCAGACCTTAAAAGATTCGCCGCAAGCCTTGGAATACAGCTTTAAATGGGGGAGGGAAAATAACCTGTTTACCCAGGAGATAACCCAGTATGATCCTAAAAACGGCGGTTTTACCATACCTGTGCGCGGAGATTCCGCTTATCCATACTTCTTCAATCCCCGCACCGGCAAGGTGATCATCCCGGGCCTCTGGTCAGGGGTCCTGCATTCAGCGTTTAAAGGCCAGAGCGATAAAACATTCAGATTTAAGGATATAAGCGTTGGCGTCAGAGAAATACCTGCGGCTATGGTAGTTACTTATAACAATGGTATCTACTACATCGGCCAAAAATCTTTGAATGACCTGAATTTACCCGTAATCAGGCTGAATAAATCCATAGTCCTGGAATACGACAACAGGCGTATTATAGACCTGGATGAGGGAACGTTGGTTACTTTCCATCCTGCTTTTGCCAGAGAGATAGAATTAGGCGGCCAGAAAGTTGTAATCCCCGCTGTAGTGCAATTCCCGGAGAATGAAATACAGAGCTTCCCCAAAGGGGTGGTGAGGGTTTCTGTCGGGAAGGCCCCCAAGTATTGGGAGAATATCAAGGCCGAAGAGATTCTTACTGTTCTAAGGGAAAATGTGGAATGGAACGCGAATGAAGATCAGTGGAGAAACTGGATCAAGGGTTATGATCCGGAAAAAATGTACCTTATTGTCGGATCCGATTATGATGCCAGGATAAGGGAACTTATTCCGCAGATAAAGTTAGAGAATAAAGAGATTAATCCTAATGCCGGGCTTAAGCTGGGCACAAGCCTGGATGTTTCAGCGGTATGGCCCACAGGAGGCATTACCGGTACGGCAGAGAGCTTCAGGATACAAGTAGGAAGCTTGAATCTGGATTATATGAAGGGAATTACCATGGTGCAGTTAGACGCGAATAAGCGCATTATCGGTAAGCCCGTGGACTCGGAAACAAAGAAGATCATCAATAAGACCCTGCTTAGGAAGGCCTCTTTGAACAAGGTGGAATTTAACGGCCAGACAAAGGAGGCAATGCAAAAGCTGCTCAGGGATGAAAGGGTTTTATTGCGCGACGGATACAGAAAGGTCCTTCTTTGGGAAAGGGACCCCGCGAAATTGAAAGTTATGATAAAGGGCAGGGATGGTTTTGGCGTACTTACTCCCTTCGGCCAGCCGTTAAGGGAATTAACGGAAAACGATTATATGAGGCTTCGCTCTCTTGAGTCATTGTCAGAAACCGAGAGGGAATATTTCGGCATAAAAATGAGGGTAACAACCGGGGATAACGGAGCCAAGCTGTTCTTATATAACTTTAATTACCAGGGTATGGATCTACCGCTTAACTATCGCGGAGACGTAGGCAAAGAGAAGATCATGAAGCACGCGGAGAAGATGCTTATTCTGCCTCTTAAGGAAGGTAAAGTTAAGTTTGCAATCGCGGAATTAGGCCAGAAGGCATTGGCTTATGAAGACGAGAAAGTGTTAAAGGGGTTGGGAGCTCTATATAGCGCCAATATAGATTATTCAGGGAGCGAGAACCATCTTTCCACGACCCGTTTCTTGAAGAGCCCGGAGGAGTTACGCGATATTATCAGCGGCGGGAAACTTTATTCAGCCAGGGATGATCACGGTTTTGTTGTCCTGAAGGCAAAAGGATGGGATGGGATCGGTGAAGCAGTAATAGTATTGGGCAGGGAAGGGCTGAAAATAATGCAGGGGCTTGAGAATAATTCCTTCGCCAGCCTGGTCGCGGAAAACGGCCATATAAAATTCGTAGCCAAGCCGGAAGGTCTGCCTCTGCCGTATAAAACGGTATTAACCACTAAGCAGGATATGACTTTCTCATTGAAGGAGGCCTCCAAGGAGGAGTTAAAGAAAGATATTAATATCGTGGATGCCTGCGAATTTGGCGGAAGGAAATACCTCGTAGAATATAACTTATTCTATCCCGGAAGAATTGATTATACCCAGCCAGTACTTGTAATCAGACATTTAGTTGCTCAAAAGAATATAAAAGAAGGTAGCTTTGAGACTGCTAAACTTAATATTGACGCTAAAAACAAGAGGATCAGCGCGGCTAATTTTGATTTGTCCAGGATAGACAGCTTGAAGAAAAAAGAAGAAGTGATATTTAAGGGCCAGAAACATTCTTTAGCTAAACAGGTATTGGTCTTGAGGGATGCCGAAGGTAAAATCGCTGCCCTGGTTGATTGGGCATTTGTACCCAAGGCCATATTTAAGTGGGCGAATGATTATGGATACGGGTTTATAAAGGTTCCGGAAACTAATGAACAACACTCCTATTTTCAGGTTCTCTCAAAGGCCCAGGATTTATTAATGAGCGACTACCCTGATCCGAAGAACCTTAACCGCGTTGTAGTAATAGGAAAGGAGACTTCTAGCAGGCCGTATGGAAACTATATAAAAGACCTGCAAGAAAAGAACAGTATATCGGAAGAACAGTTGCGCGCCGCTTATCCATATGCTTTTGAAGACTACAAGAGTAAAATTTCCAGATTTGCCAGCCAGTGGAAATATAGCGATACAGATGCGTTCGTCAAGAAATTCAAGGGCGCGATGATCGATTCCGTTACAGGAGGCCTCATTGTTCCTTCAGAACGCGCGCGCAAAGAGTTGCTTTATACCCGCTCTCAGGATGACCAATCACGCATTGCCACTGTCAAAATCCAAATCATTGAGACCGCTGAGGAAGTGTATGAGGGCGTGCCGTATGTCACCGAATATTATCCGCATGTCATCAGCGTTACGGATTATTCCCGTAAAAACCCGAAGGAGTATGAGTGGGATGAACGGGGCTCAACTTACGTATCGGCGGTTTCTTTGCAGGATTTGCGCGGGATAACCAATAAAGATGAACTTCTGCGCCGTATTTTGCAGCCGGGACAGGCCGGAGAATATCGCCTGCCGTTTGCAATCTCTAAGTCTCAGATGTTGGCCTATGAAAATATCGCGCAAAAGGAAAAAATTGATCTGATCCTGTCTCGCTTTGAAGCAGATGGGTTCATCCCAGCCTATAAGAATGAAGTGCATGCAGTTAAACAGGCAGGGAAGCTTAAATGGATACGCCCGGTTAACTACAGCCCTACCGGCAAGGAACTGCTTTCTGAGATACAGGCATTCGGCCAGTCAAGCATCCCGCTTATCCGCATTAAAGAGGGGAAATTTTATTTCAACGGCGGATATGAGAATTTTGGCGATATAGTTGAGATCGTTTTTGAATGGAAAGGTATTCCGGTCGCATTTGCTTTTGATCTTGACAGGGATCCCTCTAAGGATTTATTTGAGCCTGTAGCGATTTCTTCCCGGATAAATGA
>Ga0265296_1000798_pt1 | contig 42056 bp, 36 predicted proteins | sample MunlanPumphouse1_FD_189073 | JGI IMG/M metagenome (GOLD analysis project Ga0265296, IMG submission 189073) | Groundwater microbial communities from a municipal landfill in Southern Ontario, Canada - Pumphouse #1 | ecosystem: Environmental > Aquatic > Deep subsurface > Groundwater | place... | reverse complement strand
TCACTGTCACGAATTCATCGATCTCCGGGTGCTCGGCAGGTAATGGAGGGGATAGCGGTTTCGGTTCCACCAGTTGGATTGGCGGGGATGGTGGCGCCGGCGGGGATGGTGGCGCGATCGTGTCAGATACTACTATCAAGGTCACGGGTTCGACGATCTCCGGGTGTCTTGCAGGTCACGGCGGTACTGGTGGCGGCATTCGGGGGGATGGCGGTACTGGTGGCGCCGGCGGGGATGGTGGCGCGATCTGGGTGAAATATGCCGTCACAGTCATTGATTCAAAGATATCCGGATGCATTGCAGGTACGGGCGGTACCGGAGGGAGTGCCGGTACTCACGGCTTTACTGGTATTGGCGGCACCGGAGGGGATGGTGGTGCGATCTGGTCGGATTATTCAGTCACGATCACAGGTTCAACGATCTCCGTGTGCATTGCAGGTAATGGCGGTAAGGGAGGTCAAGGTGATCATAATGACGCTTATGGTGGTAAATGGGGTAAGGGTGGCCATGGTGGTGCAATTTACTCAACCAATTCTGTCACGGTCACGGATTCAACACTCTCCGGGTGCTCGAGCGGCATCGGTGGCACCAACGGGAGTCAAAATGGTGAAGGGAATGGCATCTATACTTTAGGCAGCGGCACAATCCACTTCAGCGATCTGTCAGCAAATGGGCACAATGGAACGTTCGTTGCCGGCACGATCGATGCCACCAACAACTGGTGGGGTACCAATACGGTTCCTGTCGGGTATTCCGGCAACAATACGCAATCAGCCCCGTGGCTGGTGCTCGGGATTACCGCAGACCCGGCACAGATTGTTCTTGGGAACACCTCGACTGTCAGGGCTAACCTGACGTTCAACTCTTACGGCTTTTATACGGGGGGGAAGGGGACCGTCCCGGATGGGATCCCGGTCTCGTTTATTACGAACAGCGACTGTGGCAGTCTTCTCGATACTGCTTCGGGCACGATGGAGGATGGCACATCTGTAACGATCTTCCGCCCGAAGTGTGCGGGACGGGTAACCATTTCAGCAATTGCCGGTGACCAGGCAGTGAGTACGAATGTCACCGTCATGAATGTGGAAGAGCCGGTTCATGATCCCTGAAAAGGTCATAACCATTTTTTGACAACACGGAACCGGAACCGTACGGGAGCTGAAGTATGGAAACGCGACGGGGATTTTTCAAAGCACGGTTCACGGGATATTTCTTAGAAGCAGGGTTCGCTGCACCCGGAATGGTGAACCGATGGATGCAGTAAAACTTCACCTCCGGGGAAAAAACGTGGAGAAACTCATTCCCTGGATGAAGGAAAATTTCCAGGAAACTACCGGGTATCCTTCCGGATCCGGTGATATCCGGGTCTTTACCCGGGAGACGTATTACGTACGGGTTGGATCAAACCTGCTAACCGTCGTCATCCTGGATTTCAGGGTAAAGTACCGGTGCCATGTGCTCATCATTTCCGGGGGTGGAAGTGGGGGAGCCATGTCCATAACATGGGGCTCCGAGTCAGCGGCAAATGCTGCTTTTATATCCACATTCCGGGATGCATGCCGGAAGTTTTCCCTGGTTATTGAGGAATTGCCCCCGCCGAAGGACGGAATTCCCTTTGATCCGAGGGACTGCCCCTCATAAAAACGTCCAAAAATGCGCAGTATTTTTTCACTCATCGAGATCATTATTTAGTGTACGGGTCACATCACTAAACAGCTCCATGTGATCCATGGCCCGGGCCACAGCCTTGGCGCCGGTGGGGATTCGGTGTTGTCCGGGCCTCATGGGTGCAAATAATTTTTCACTCATCCCCGTCCTTATGCTGCGTCAGCCCGATAAATCTGGTATGGTTAGTACCCCACCCGGAGATCTTTCCCCTGTTAATGGATTTGATCCTGAGACCCGCTCCCGGTATATGAGTATCACAAATTGGGGAACAGTTACTGGTATATTCCTTTATGGTGCCCTTCTTCTCTTCGCGTTCCTGTTCAATATCCCGGGTTTTTCCGGGGCATGGATGGGATTTTGTGCTATAAACTACGGGGGGCTCATCACCATAAGCGGCTTTTTCCTGATGATTGGGGGCGGTCCGGCAGTTGTATATTTCTATGCCTCCAGGAACGATGCGGAGATAAAATCCAATTCCAGAATCCGATATCACTTGTTCAATGGCATCTTCGCTATGTGCGGAAGTTATTTCCTTGTCTTCCTGTTAAGCATTATTCTCCAGATTCTCATGCCGTTTCCTCCCGAGGAGGCTGTGTGGATATTCATCCAATGCGGATTGTTCATGGCAGGATTGCTTGGAATCAAATGGTACAATTCACGTTCTTTTGGCGTCCCTATGAGATGGCTTCCTTCAAAAATGCAGATTCTTTTCGTTATTGGGATCATTGGCCTGATCCAGGTATTCATGTTCCTGATGGTATACCTTGAACCTGTTTTCTCGATAATATCCGGTCATGGTTGATCTAACCGCTACATTTTTCACTTATTGTCAGCGTTAATTCCCGGAATGCAGACATCCGGATATGTCAGAATCTTCTTGGACCCGGGGGGCGTCCATCCTCGCTATTACACCCCGGGTTCCGCCCACGCGATCTTCACCCCGCCTCGTCATTCACGTAAATCTCCCGGTACCGTGCCCCTCGCCACCACCAACCCGGCTACAGCCCGGGCACCGGCAGCGATCACTCCGTCTTGCCTGGGAGATGCAATAAAATTTTCACTCATCGTCGGGCTTATCCGTTCCCGGTTCTGATTTTTACCCATGCAGAGATTTCCTGAGATTCTTGAAGAATTCCTGAACTCTCATGTGATACAATACCAGTTTTTTTGGATCACATTGCCGGCAGCATCCAGCATCCCATTGTGGTGACGATAATGAATCCGGATTCAGAACAACAACCAGAAAGAATACAAACCGGGATTGTCCCGGGTATTTTGAAAACCTGCGGATTTTTTGGATGGGTACTGATTGCCCTTGCTCTCATCGCAGTCCCGTGCAGTGCGGTTGACGGACAGAATATCCCCGCCGGTATGCCCGGAGGTTGCAGTCCCGCTGGAGGAAAGAATACCCTTGATAGCGGTTACGTGTCAGAAAATTACACGCTTGAACTGATCGGGAACGATCAGGTGCATGGTCTCAATACCGAAAATATGAGCTGGGACATTATCAGAAAATTTTACGCAGGATACGGGAGCAACCTCACATCGCGGTGGGCAGGTTTTGCGAAAAATGATTCCGCGCCCATGAGTGCGTATGTGTTCCGGGTACTGCCGGATGGCTCAACAATCAGTTATATCGATTATGGATCGGGTCCTGTCGCCGATACCCGTGAGCGGGTCAGGTACTGGGAAGATACTGTCCTTGCGAATGAAACTGCCCGTCTCCTCCATCCGGGTTGTCCGTCCCCGGATACGGCACGATCAGTGACTGAACAAGGGTCTACCCCGGTACGTATCACCCACTCCACGGTCTTTCGGTTATACGAACCTTATGGGCGTACCACCGTTTCTCAGGAGATATTCTGGACCCGGCAGACTACCGATGACCGGGAGTATTTCGTTTCAAATGCCACCCTGACCCTGGTGACAGGAGAAGAACTCCGAAATGATCGCATGATCACGGAACCTGGTCGGGATGGTAAAAAATTCAGCTTTATCCAGAGCACGAGAAACATAACCCCCGTTGGACCCCGGGACCTGCCCGGTGTGGTCCTGTACGACTGGAGAACGGAAACACCCCAAACACCCGTCCCACAAATTTGTCTGGAGTTTGGAGGATGGAAAATTACCCTGCCCTTTGCATTGTATTCCTCGCAGGAGGAAATACACACAGGATCGGATTTAGGCAAATGGGTTAAATGGGACGCAGATTTCCATCACGGTATGTTCGATTCGCCCAGACCTTTCGCCACGCTGTCCACTGCAACGTTTTTCCACTGCGATAAAGAACGTGCCCGGAGTGGTGAGATTTATTCCCTCATCGACAGCCGGATGGATCCGGGAGATATGTTCCCGAAAACCGGGCCGTCCGATACAAGTCCTGTTGGTACAACGGTGATTGCCGTGTGGATTTCTTCGGAGTAGGCCAGCCCCATACCCTTTTTTCTCTCAAGTCCGGTTTATTCAGGATAACTGCAATACTTTTTTCACTCATCGCTTGTGTTATCCTTCCGGTTGTTGACCGAATACCATGATTGTGCCCGGAAAATCCGCAAAGGGATACTGGTTCTTTTTTCTTTGCATCCTTGGACTTCTCTGTATTGTTTCACCGGTACTTGCCTGCCAGAAAACCCCGCAAATTCCGGTAACTATCCGGGGGGTTGTCTTGGACACCAATGAAACCCGGAACACGGTGACCCTGCAACCCTTCTGCAATATCACCTGGTGCGAAAAAATGAGCACCGATCCGGTGTACGGAACTGCACCCCTGAAGGAAGTTTTTTTGGCATTACAACCGGGAGACCGGGTGGAAGGGACGCTGCGGGGCAGCAAATGGCTGACCATCAGCAAATTCTCCCGTTCTGGGAATGAGTGGTCAACGGTTTTGGATGTTTTTGGAGACCCCATCAATCTTCATGCCCCGCTATATGGGAATTATACCATCACGTATACTCCTTTCTGGGATGCGGATCATCCTGATCTTCCGCTCACCATCGATTGCGGGGAGATGAAATCTACCCTGAACCTTTCGGTAAACGGTTCTGCCCATGTCCGCCTGGGTCCCGATGCAGAGTTCACGATTTTATACCGGGATTATGAGGGACATTTCTGTACTTCGGATGATGCAGTGCTCGAAATACATGCAATACCGGTATCTACGGTCATCCACACCGGCCTTTCTGTGCATAGCAACGGAACGGTCCTGAATAATCCCGGTGGAACTGTCGCGAATGATAACACGGTATTCAATGGAGGTGGGGGCGGACTGAACCTGACAAATGCATTGAATCAGGAATCGCAAAATGCAAACCCGTCAGAAATTGGTGTAACAGGAACACTCCCTGAGTATGGTGCAGTTCCGGGCGGTGCAACGATATTCATATCCGGAGGAGGACTGAATGTGACCGACGCATTGAACCGGGCCGCGGAGGAAAATGCCGCCACACCGTCACCAACTCCGGCACAGAAAGCCTCCCTGCACAGTATTCCTGCACTTGCTGCCATTGCATTCGCTGGCATGCTGGGCGCAGCATTCCGGAAGGGCAGGACCTGATCGGTTTGGATTTTTGCGATAACTTCAACTTTTTTTTCACTCATCGGCAGCGTTATTCATCATCCCCCCTCATTTCCGGTATGCATTCATCGGTAAAACCTGCCGTTCTGATCATCGCCGTTGCCCTGTGTATTCTGGTAATCTCTGTCGGGTTTCCCTCACTCGGAGAGTTCTTTCACACCCAGGGCCATGTTAGTTATTATACCGATGAGCCCTATGCACGATACCCTCAACATCCACCTGGGAACACATTCTGAATGTGACGGAGATAAATAACCAGTCCGCCCGGCTGGTGGGGACTACCGTCACGTTCAATTCCATAAGTGAGAATAACGATACGGAATACCGGCTTGATTTTCTTGCAAACACGTCATCCGGGCAAGAGCGGGAATATCGCGTGTGGGGTACGCTGAACCGTTCGACCCGGAGCAATCGTATCTCTTGGTGGGTCGATAATCCCGATCACTGGATAGACAAGGATTCCCCATTTAACCGGCAGAAAATGTGTCATCCCGCTGCCGTCCTGGCAGATGTCGGGCAGATGAATTTCACCCGCATCGGGTACCTGGAAGAGAACCTGATGAGTCTCGAATTCACGACTATGGGAGCCAGAAATTTTTCCGAAGATCAAAATTCAGCATTATACCTCTTTGCCAACGGCACATTCATCCTGCTTTCAGCAATCTACAAGGATCCGACCGGGCCGGGATCAGTGCTTGAGCTTATCGAACTGACCTCAATAGATCCTCCCGGGGGTATGACCGGATCAGGTGTGGCTGTTATCATTTCCCCGTCCATGATCACTCCCGCGGACCGGATCGTGTACCTGAACCTTTCGGAGCCCCGTGTACCCCAACCGGGGCCCCGGGTTAGTGTTATGGCGAGACCACGTCCCACTCTGAACCAGTCAAGTGTATAATGACTGGATTCATCCTGCAGGAATTTTTTTTCGTGCCGTTGCAGATAACTGGACCATTTTTTTCACCTGTCGCCTTTACGATCCTCACCCCGCCTCGTCAGCCACGTGACAACCGGCTGGCCATGCCCCGGCGACGGCTGTGGTGATGCGATCTCTCTCCCCCATTGGGGGTCTCTGGGCCGGTGACGGTAACATCAGATTTTTTTCACTCATCGCCAGATATATATTACATCGTAGGTAACACGGGTATATGATGTGTGAGGGTGAAATCCGTTGACAGAAACCAGACAGACTGACTATATACAAAACCTGATTCGCTTCATGATCACCCTTACCGTACTAGCAACTATTGTGACACTGGTGTTGTATTTCTGGACAATTGTGCCGATCCAGAATATGGAGAAGCAGAATGCACCGTCCAATAAAATTGGCGAGCAGTGTGCAAAAACCACTGACGATTGCATTCAAAAGCAGTATCTCTATTGTCAGTTCACGTATGGGTCCAACAACTGGAATGCATTCTGGTGTCGTGCCGGGGCCCCGTTGGGATGCTGGGGGTACAATTTTGACCATAGTTGCCACGGGTAGGCGTGAATTACCGGTGACCCCTGAATAAGAACCGTCTGCCCGGGGAAGATGCCGGATGCCAATACGAATGCATACCCGGGAAAAATAAAAAAAATTTAGGGTTCCTGTATCCTAATAACCAAATAATAACCATTTTTTCGCCAGCATTAGGTTGACACTTCCGGATAAGGAGAACGTTCCTGTGGGGCAGTACCAGTCATCTTTTTCCCGTCACATCAGGTTCCCCTTTCGCGATCTTCACTTCGCTTCGTCGGCCACGCAAATCTCCCGGTGCCGTCCCCTATGCGATCACCGGCCCGGCCCACCGCCCCGGAGCTGGAATCTATGCCCGCCCGTGCCAGAGGCACCATACACCAGATAAGTTTCATAATTGTGCTCTGTAGAAAACCTGCGAAAATCAAAGAAGATTGAGCCGGTATGCATTTTTTCCTTGACACGAGTATCTGTGTCGATGTTCTCCGGACAACGGTGCATAAAAATCCTTTGAGTTGCCCGAAAATCGGGTTATTGAGATCAGGGGGAACCGTATGCCGCTGCTGCCGGACGGTGCCGGACTGCCGCCACCGGGGGGATCCCCCTCCCCGGAAGTCCCACCCTCGGAGGGTGATTCGTAAGATCGCTTTTTGACATATGGATGGGTGACCCCCCCGTTTTCAGGAAACCGGGCAATCCGGGTCATTATTGGGCTCCGTTTACCTATTTTCGTTGGATCGCAACCGGTCAGTTTCGGCCATTTTTTTGGGGAGTTTTTCGGGAAATTGTGCTATTGCCCCGGTTTGTTCAACCGACGATTTTGCACTGAGAATAACCGGAGAGTACAGATCTGTTCCAGCAGAGGATCGGGTCCGGTGCAGGAGTTCTGGATGTGGGTGGGATGGGGGCTGGAAACGCGGGAGGGGGGTTTATCGACTCATCCGCTAACCGGGACAGGTTTATACAATTTGTTTGGATCTGGTTTTTCTCCAGAGTATATTTTTCGCAATTGAGGTTTTCTACACAGCACATAATTGTGTCTGCCATTCTGTAATTCTTCTGCAGGGTTGAAATTTTTTCCTCGCATAAGGAAGCAGTTTTGAGTGAAATTTTTTTTTCCGTCATCACTAATTCTATTAGAGTCATTCACCAATTCTTCAAAAGAGAACTCCAAAGGAGGTGAATGGGATGGATGGCGCAGTAATACCGTTTATTGTGGGAATAGCTATTACATTTGGAATAGCATTCTTTTTCGTATTCATCTGAGTGCGTCCCGGACCCGGGCCGCACCGGCCCGGAGCAGCAGCCCTGGTGCCGGCTGGGATGCGGTGTCACCCGGTCTTACGGGTGAAAATAATTTTTCACTCATCATAGTATTTATTCAGTTCTTTCCCGAGATCTGGTATGCGCATGTCCAGGAGTCCGGTTCTTCCCCGATCATTGTTTCTGGCAGGAATCGTCCTTACCGGTTGTTTCCTTGCATTGTTCGCCCCTCCTTCCAGTGCGTTTACCTCCCCCCATACGGAATCGGTCTATGCATCCGATCGTTTTGCTGTATCATTCATGGGAGTGCAGGCCGGGGACTGGACCTGACGGTTAATACCACCTTGGATGAGATGAACAAAAACCAGAATAATTTTTGACAACACGGAACCGCATATGGTACAATTGATACGACAACCCGGGCCGGCAGGCAGGGCCGTGATGCTGGTTGTTGCCGCTCTTTTCCTCCTCTCGTTTATTGCAGCCCCCGCCAGTGCCGGTGCACCCCCGCGGGAATTGCGTGTGGGGAATGCCCTTCCCGGTTTATCGAGTTATAGTGATGAGGTAACTATTACGGACCCTGCGATATCCTCCGAATTTCCTTTTTATGCCCGGCCAGATGGCAGCGGTACCTCAAGCCGGGGTTTATTGTGAAATCACTGCATCAATTTTTTCACTCATCGCCGTGTTTATGATAAACTATCGCCATCTGTTTGTAATACGATGCGGTCTGGTGCGTTGGTGGCGGATTTGATAAAAATAAATAATGTAAATGACGATCAACCGTAAACGAACTCCACAAGGAATACCATGAAAACGACCGGAATTGTGGGAGACAGGAGTTGAAAGACACAACAGAAAACGTCTCTATGATTATGGAGACCCTCAAGAAGAACCCCCGTGGCATCAGTATCCTGGAGATTGCCGGATCGTCAGGCCTGAACCGGATGTCGGTTGCCAAGTACCTCGATGTACTTACAGCAAAAGGGATTGTCGAGGTCAGGTCGGTCGGGAGTGCCAAGATATACTACCTTTCACGGCAGATCCCGGTTACCACGTTCATGGAATATACCTCAAAACACTACTGCATCACGGACAGCAGCTTGAGGATTGTCCAGCTCAATGAATGGGTTCCCCAAACGGTGGGAATGGCGTATGAGGATATGATCAATCTTCCCCTCCTGAATGTTCTCAAAGGAAGGGTCGTCAACCTCGATGAATGCCGTATCGCCATGGAAAAGGCGCTTGCCGGTGAAACGAGCACGGTAATTGTTGAGGACCGGTTCGGAGAAAAACGCATGTTCTTTGAGATCCTTCACATGCCGGTCCAGTTTCCGGACGGTTCCTGTGGTATGATGGCGATCAGCCAGGATATCTCTGAGAAAAAACTTCTTGAGATCGCGCTCCGCAGGAAAGGGGAGCGGTTCCTGGACCTTGTAGAGAATTTGCCGGATATCGTCTTTTCGCTTGATACGGAAGGGACGCTTTCCTATATCGGCCCCCGGATCACGGAGTACGGGTTTGTGCCGGGTGATCTTACCGGCCGGAGATTCGATGGTATGATCGTACCGACGGACCGTAAAGCTGCGATGACACAGATCCTTTCTGTGCGGATGTCCGGTACTGCCCGTGGGATCCGGTTCCGTGCGGTTGCCCGGGATGGCCGGACAATCCGGTTTGAGGCAGATTGCATGGCTCGCAGGGACGCGTCCGGTACCTGCATAGCAATCAACGGGATGCTGCGGGATGTGACGGAACAGGCCGGACCAGCACCGGAACCAGAAAAACCGTAATGCCCTGGGGACCTCGGGCCAGTGCGGTTGCGTTTACCGTTGATCGTTTTTTTTTACCGTTTTGATTGTATCAAATCAGCCGCCAGCGCAACACGACCCCTGAAAAACCCATAAAAAAAAGCGGTGTCCTCTCTCTGTAATGAATCCAGCAGCCTTTTTTATAGGTCATGGTGATAATCACCGGTGATTATCAAATATATACAATCCATCAGATATAAGTGCAAAAAAAACTTCACTCAACACCAGATATATTCCATTCCCTCACGTTGTTTTGAAATAACCTTAACCAAATGGAGTTGAATATGTTCCGGAAATACCGGTTATTAATCCTGATCACACTCATTCTCGCATGCTTTGTCGTGACGGTCTTTCCTGTACTGGGAGAGCCGGATGACGGGTCTACAGATACGATCAACGTAACGCTTACCTCTGCAACGCCGGCAGCAAACCTTTCGGCTGGCAGGGATCCCCTGCCTGAGGAGGGATCCCCCGGTAACAGCACATCCTCTCCGGGGGACGTCCCGGTGGTCACCCCGGCAGTAAACCTTTCGGCTGACAGGGATCCCCTGCCTGAGGAGGGATCTCCCGGTAACAGCACCCCGGCATCGGGGGAAGTCCCGGCGGGCAGCCCCCCAGACTGGACCGGACCCCTCGGACCCCCGCTGCTGAACCAGACACATGAAGGCAGGGACCCCGGGCCCAATACGACAATTAAGGGTGAAGCAGCCTCGCCACAGGGGTCAACGATCGTGTGGGATTCCCCGGTTGATATCGAATCTGCTCCTTATCAGGCCGGGTACGGTGCCTCCATGGTGCGGGACCCAAATACCGGCCGTCTGCACCTGAGTTATATCGAATACTCGAATGAGACCGACTATCCCGGCATGCTGATCTACCAGACCGGGAACGGGACGGACTGGGACGAACCGGTGATCGTTGATCAAAGCATCGGGTTCTATCACCGGGATGTACCGGAATCCGTCCGCCATACCTCCATCGCCCTCGGGCCTGATGGTAACCCCCATATTGCGTACATGAGCTGGAACCAGGGATACCACCTGAAGTACGCCCGGATGCTGAGGCCGGGCGAGATCACCTACACCCATAGCGCCCTGGGGTGGGAACCCGCGCGGCCCACGGGTTCCGCAGATGAGGATGTCACCATATATGGAGGGGTTGAGCAGGTGAACGGCAACTGGCTGGTGGCATCCCTGGTGCCGAAGGGTGGATTCAACGGATGGGGTACAGTGTCGAAGGGTGGATTCAGAGAAGGGGATGTAGTGCCGAAGAGTGGACTCTACGGATGGGGTGCATCAATTGCTGTTGACCGGAACGATGCAGCCCATATCAGTTATCTCGCTCAGGAGGGCTACTCATCCCCGGTATTCGTGGCATATGGTACCTACAATGAAAGTATTATAGAGATCCAGTCGGGCGGGCACAAGACGGGCGCGCACGAGAAAGTATTCACATTCGAGTCGGTCGTGATTTCCAGTCTCTATGGCGAGCTTCCCTTTACGTACTGGCGTGAGCCGGTGCGGGCCGGTGCTGTGACCTCAATTGCCCTGGATTCAGCGGGCACGCCGCATATCAGTTATTCAGGGAGTTCAACCGGGTATCCCCATTTTTCACTTAAATCGGATTCCGGATGCGGGTTTACGGAGTCCTGCACTGCAGATCTTCACGTGGTGCATGTATCCCTGAAACCTGATGCACCCCCGGGATCACCACCCCTCTTTGTCTTCTGGAAGTTTGTTCAGCCAGGTCAGGACAGGGAGTTTTCCGACACCACTACCTCGCTGTACTCTTCGATGGCCATTGATGCCCGGGACAACGTCCACATCAGTTCGTCTGACTCCGTGGATCCAGTCATTAAAATAAGTCAATTTAAACGGCGGCCTGTCACGTTAGGGACAGCCAGTACCGTATCGGGTGATGCCCGGTCTGAAGATTCCCTGGGGACATATGGGAGCCTGACCTATTCCACCCTTGACCGGAGCTCGGACAGGTCCTCCTCATCTTCTGCGGATACATCCCCGGCAGGAACCGGCCAGTACTCATCGCGGAGCTCGGACAGGTCCTCCTCATCTTCTGTGGATACATCCCCGGCAGGAACCGGCCAGTACTCATCGCTGCAGCTCGATGCAGCGGGAAATCCGGGCATTGCCTATGTTAACGCAGCGGACGGGGCTGTCCGGTATGCCACCCGCAGTAACGACGCCTGGGTGATCAGCACACCGCCCGGACAGGAGCAGATCCGGGCACAGTTCACGACCCTTGCTCTTGATGCCGACGGGGACCCGCAGATCGTGTTCCTGGATACCACGAGCGGATCCCTGAAGTACCTGCACGGGAGGCACACCTCATGAGCCCGTCCGATATTCCGGGTATACGATCCGGACACCGGCGCATTCTCCTCATGCTCCATAGCATGTGCCTGGTTGTTGCCGTCATGATGCTCATGACCGTGTCGGTCCAACCGGCCATGGCGCAGATGGAGGCGAAGGAGAAGGTTGATGCGTACAACAAGACCCTCGCGCAGTACAACCAACTTGCGGGAGCGGAGGGGTGTCCCGGTTGTCAGGCCGGGGATGTCAACGGTACCTTATCCTCTGCGTTGAGTCTGGGCGGCGGCTCTCTCAAGATCCGCCAGATTGCGCTGGAGGGCGGGACCGGGTCGGAATCTGTAGGAGAGACCGAGACCCATAGTGTCGGAAACCTTACGGTCACCGCCAATGAAGCGGACTGGCAGGAGGAGAAGACGAACCCGTCGGTCTCTGTCATGGGTGCAGATGGCGATAAGGGTGTTAGCGCCCCGCTCGTTAATAGCACAGAGGCCGAACGGCTGGCGGACTTTGACAACGATCCCGAAGTAAAGGCCATCATCCAAAACGTGACTGCCCACGGTTTTACCACCCGGAACTATGCCAGTGTCGAGCGGTATGGGTTCGAGTACAACCTGACCAACACCACGCTCACTGCTGCGCAACTAGCTGCCGAACCGGCCGTAATCGATATTGCCCATTTCGTGTACACGAACTCAACGGGATACCGGTACAAATTTTATGCAAGCCAGAGCTATGCTGCTGACGGGACGCAGATCCCGCCAAAGGTAGTAACCCCGATAGGGGTGTTCTCTCCGCTCCCGCAGGAGAAAAACCCGCATCTGGTATGCTGGTGGATGTGGGCTCTGCTGGTTCTTGCCATTCTGTTCCTCCTTGCCTTAATCATCTATGATCTTGTGAACACCGGTATAGGCCTCTATGAGGCATTCTGGGGCGATGATGCCCCGGTATCTATCGAGACGTGGGAAGAAACGAATGCTATTGAGAATCCCAAGCGGCCTCTCGGGGAATACCCTCACCCCAAATTTGGAAAGGATTTTGAGAGGTCGGATATGATTTTGCGGAGATATCATCTCGACTATGACCGTTCTTTTGGTAGACCTGTGTCACGAGAGCCGCTTACGGGGAGGCAAGTCATTGAAGATATGCAACATTTGGATCTGGACAAAGAGTATTGGCTGCCGTCTGAGGGTGGTGGGCGGTATTGGGATATCTGGGATACTCGCAGTCGTTACTATGATGGTGAGGTTGGGCCCAGCCAGAAGTACTATGATTATCTGACAATGAGGAAGGATTTTTACGACCACACGCCGCCTGCACCAACTACATATACTGTCAGATGGTCTGAGCTCGATGCGGGAATGACAATACTTTTGCGTTTGAAGATGTCCCTGACCTTCGCATTACTCAGCCCATCCATGATATCTTTGGGGGTAGCAGCCCTGCTCATGGCTATTGAAGGGGTTCTGGTCTGCGAGGGATATGTGCAGAGTGAGAACGAACGGGAATACCTGGAACTCCGGATCAACTCGGAAAAATGGAACGTTATCACTGAGGAGATGAGTGGCACTACCGTTTCGGTTCCCGCATCTAAGCCCAATGTGTTCATGATCCCGCTCAAGGAGTATAATGAGAGCGGTGTGCGATATACCTGGGAGTCGGACATGTACCTCAATTCTGCGGTCTACCATGCTCCTAATTCATCGACCTGGACACGGCTATATTCTTTTATGGTCGGTACTGATGGCCCCACAACATTCCATGCCCGGTATGTCCGGGCGGATGACCGAGAAGGCCCGGCCATAAAGGAGTTCAATTTCACCACGGTCCCGATGACCTGGTCGAATCCGGAATCGGTTGAGGAAAATATCCCCCGGTGGAATAAACCGTACGGCCCATCAATGGCGATGGACCCGGCAACAGACCGCATGCATATTGCATATCTCGAACTCGGAGAGGGAGATGCCACCACGGATACGGGAATGTATCTGAAGTATGTTTCCGGGATAGGCTCCCACTGGGACCCCCCGGTGATAGTCGACGATCAGGTGAGCGCCATCGACACTCGTGGCGAGCTCCTTGAGATGTCCACGACAACCTCAATTGCTCTCGATGCAGACGGCAATCCGCACATCAGTTACCGGGACAACAAAAACGGGCACCTGAAATATGCCACCCTGCAGACTGACAGGAACGCCCGTTTCCCCGGCTCTGCTGTCCACAACGGGTGGATAACGGCGACGGTAGATAACTCCAGCGCCCATACCGGCTGGGGCTCATCGATTGCGATCGGCCATGACGGCAATCCCCGCATAGCCTATCTCCACCAGGATGGATGGGAAGGGGACCTGCAGCTGCGCTATGCCGCATGGAACGGAACTGCATGGAAGATCCAGCAGATCCATACCCTCTTCCCCCGGAGTCTGTACGGTATCCGGATAGCTGAGGGTGCTAGCCAGCTTGTCGGCAAGGGAATCTTTGGTGAAGACCTCTGGGGCAGCAATATTGACTGTGGCGAGAGCCCGTCACTTGCCCTGGACTCCGCAGATCTCCCGCACATCAGTTTTCCAGACTATGTCCGGACCATCGGCTCTAATCCGCTCCGCCCTAATATGGACAGCGACGCGTGGGAGGGCGGAATGACCATGTATAACCAGCGGTCGGGAAGGAATAATTATGACATTCTGCATATGTGGATGGCCCCCAACGGTACCTGGTCCACGGAGGTCGCGGACAATATGAGATTTAACGGTCCGTTGATTCATTACACCCGGCACGGGCTGTATTCCTCCATTGCTATCGACAGGGAAGACCACCCGCATATCAGTTATTTCACCTCCTGGGACAGTGTCAACCAGAAGATGATCTATGACGGAGAAGCCATGAAGTCCGACTCCATATCCTACTTCTGGCGCTTACCCTCGAACTATTACAAACTGGGTTACCTGAAGTACACGTCCTCAAATGGCAAGGAATGGAAAAGCGAGCTGGTTGATGACTCGAGCATTGCAGTCGGCAGGTATTCCTCCCTGAAGATCGATAAGGACGGCAATCCCCATATCGCCTACATGGATTACAAGAACAATATCGTCCGTTACGCTACCCGGGACCACAACGGGAAGCTGTGGTCCCTGTTCCTCCCGGACCCGCACAGCAAAGGTTCGGGGGATTACTCATCCATTGGTCTTGATTCCCATGGTAACCCCCGGATCGCCACCCTTAGTACGTATGGTGGTGTACAGGCTGTGTTTGGGAAATTTGACACGCCCGAGAATGTGGCCCCACGGCACCTGGTTTCCCGGAATACCCCGGCAACTCCCGAACCCACGGAAGTGACCCTGTCTACAACGGAAGTGACCATCACTCCCACGGACGTGACACTGAATCCTACGGTGGTTCCGGTACTGCCCCCCGATCCGGTGGTTCCTGTACCGTCCCCCACTACGGTGACCGTGCCTCTCCGGCCGATCCAGCCCCCGGACCAGAACGGAATCCTGGAGCCGGCCTCTCCTGACGCCACATCCCCGGGTGGGGCAACTACCTCCCCGGCTTCACCGGCCGGCCAGGCGGTTACGTCCTCGTTCGGAACCCAGGCCTCGTCCGATGCGGTCGCAGTCCATTCGGTCTCATTTACTCCGGACCGTGCCGTTCCGGAGGCACAGTGGTGGGCCCGGCAGGAGAAACCGCTCTCGTACTTCCGGCTCCAGAACGGACCGGCTTTCTACGAGAATATCCATGTTGGCGGGATCAATCCCTCGGCCATCCACGATGCCCGGATCCGTTTCAGCGTGACGAAGGCATGGCTCGACGAGAACCACGTCGACCCTGCGAATGTGGTCATGATGCACCAGCAGGATGATAACACCTGGGCCGGCCTGCCGACAACATTCGAACGGCAGGATGGCGACCGGTATTATTACACCGCAACAACACCGGGGTTCTCGTACTTTGCGGTGACGGATAAGACCACGGCAGAAGCGGCAACTGTCCCGACCGCTGAGCAGCCGGTCGTGTCTGCGGAAAAACCGGATCCGGCCCCGCAGGCAGCGGACTCCGTAACCCCGGTCCCGATCAAGGCAAAAGCGCCGGTCCACCCGGCCGTCGTGGTGACCGGCACAATGGCCCCGGCTCCGGCCGGGACCGGGCCGGTGCCCGGCCTGCCCCTGCTCTGGATAGCAGTTGCAGCGCTCATATCGATGCTCGGGGTTGCCGGGTTCTTTATCGGCCGGCGCATGTGGTGGAAGCACCAGAACCCGAATCTGTTCCGGAAATACGACTGATTCACGGGGAGGCCCGGGACCGGGTTCTTTTCCTTTTTTCACTTAATTGCCTGCGTTATCCACGATCCCATCAGTTCTTAATGAATGGATTTTGTCAGGAACTGGATCTCTGCCGGCAACGGGTCAGGATGAATACCGGCACCCGTGGGATGCGTTTTTATGATACCGGATATCCGCTTTTCCTTGTTCTGACGGATCAAAAAATAAATAATCAGTACCCGGTCTTCGATAGGGAAATGCTGTTGATATCCAGGTACTGGCCCGTATCGTTCCGGAATGCCGGCCAGTTCGCCCGTGTCCCCCCGTTCGGGTTGCCGGTCTTTGCAAACTGTGTCCAGTAGCCGGTAATGTTCTCGTGAACTGCGGGATCCGCCCCATCCGGAAGCCCGAACAGCATCACGTTCTCGCTGCCATGAAATGCCCCGTTCGACTGCCCGGGCAGGTTATACGAGTACCGGTACAGGTACGTATCCGGCCGGAGGTCTGCCATGGACGCTGCGGTAGCTTTTGCAGAATTGCCAAAGTCGTAGCGGGTCTTGAGCTGGACAAGGCGGGTCCGCACTTCATCAACCGTGGTTGCAGGATACTGTGCGAGAATTCGGTCAGCATCGTTGCCAAACTTGTCCCGGACGCGTGCCTCGTACTGCTGAACGGTGAGTTCGGGCCGGCCTGAGACCGTGATCCCGTCATCTGCTGTTGTGCCGATGATAAAGGGGACCGGGTACTCGAGGTGGCTGGCGAAGAGATTATCCACGGAATCAGGAAGGATGTAGCCGTCGATTACGGGCTGGAAGTGCGGCGTATCCATGAGCACCCATGGGGAGGGCGACCAGGGCGTGGCATTGACAAGCGTCATCATATCCACATTCCGCATCCGTATGATCGTGTCCGGGCCGGAGTAGCCAAGACCGGCGCCAAAATCCATGCCCTGCTGCTCGCCCTCAAGCTTTGTTACGGCATTATCGATTGCAAACCCATGCTGCCAGAAGGGACCGCTCTCGGTAATTGCCTGCTGGAAGAGGCCTTTGCTCTCCGGGCTGACAAGATGGATAAGCGTACTGGTCCCACCGGCCGACTGTCCGAAGATGGTCACCCGGGATGGATCGCCACCGAACGCCGCGATATTCTTCTGCACCCAGCGGAGCGCTGCCTGCTGGTCCATGATGCCGTAATTCCCTGATGTGTTCTGTTCTGATTCAGCGGCAAGCCCGGGATGGGCTAGGAACCCGAAAGCACCCAGCCGGTAGTTTGCCGTCACAACAATGACACCCTCTCTGGCAATGCTGCTCCCGTTGTAATAGTCCAGCGAGCCTGTCGGGGCAGTGATCCCGTATGCTCCCCCGTGGAAAAAGACCATGACCGGCAGTTTCTCATCGGCGTTCTTTGCCGGTGTCCAGACATTGAGGTACAGGCAGTCTTCGCTGATGACCGGTTTGCCGGTCCTTTTGTCAACCGTGACCGGCTGGGGGCAGGATGCACTGAACTCTGTCCCGTCACGGACACCGGTCCATGGCTGCGCCGCTGCCGGGGGTCTCCACCGGAGCTCTCCGACCGGGGGAGCCGCGTAGGGGATATTGTGATAGACCCGCATGGCTTCAACTGCTATCCCGGAGACTGCACCGGCATCGGTCTGCACGGTGACCGTGGTGGTCGGGCCGGCTGCCGGTTGCAGCTGGGTACACCCGGCACAGAGCAGGGAAAGGAAGATGAGAGACAGGGAAAGGAAAAACCCTGTCTTTTTTAGGAGAACCCGTTGCATGAAAGGGAGTCACCCCTCAACGGTAAAAGATATTCTTTTTTTTATCCCGGACACCAGGATGCCGGAAGCATTGTTTGACGGGTTACCTTTTCCGGAGCGTGGATACCCGGAGGGAACACGCACTTAACAGGTTCGTGCCGGTTGCTATTGGCCATGATGGTGGAAAGGCGAATATGCGGGGTGGCCGGTGTTCCGGGCCGGAATACCACCCAAAAGAAGACCGGGATTTTCATTGCGGTTCCCCTGCCGGGGAAGGACCTGCGGGTTGGTTTTTACACCAGCAGCGCCATCTTCAGGAAAAAAGATCCCCCGTGTTCCGGCATGTGGACTCATTTCAAAAACTATATTCCTGCAAGCTTCGCGATAGTCTATGATGAAAACGCAGGCCATTGTCACCGTCTTTCTCATTCTTGCCCTGCTCATTGCCGGTTGCACCACAAACACCGGGGCCGTACCAGGTTCCGTATCCTCCGGCACCACACCGATCACCCCCTCAGCAACCGCTGCGCAGGTGTCAGAAAAATCCGGCGATTCTGCAGGAACCCCCGCGGTTTTTGATGCCCATAAAAATGGGGTCCGCTATTATTTTGCCGATACTGACATGGATTTTCATTTTGGTACGCTGGTGCTGGGTTCAACAGTGAACCATGGCGCGGAAATCGGTGAAGCGTTCACTACTGCTGCGACCATCAGAGACGGCGATGCCGCCAGCTGGCAGGAGGCGTGGTCTGGGATGGCCGAGCGTGCCGAGGCACGGGGTGAAGAGTCGCTGAAGGCTGGTCACACCGCAAGTGCCCGGGATCAGCTGCAGCGTGCTGCCTATTACTACCGCATCTCGCTCATCTCCATCGTGGCTGGCGACCAGCGCCTGAAAGAACGGGCGGATAAGAGCCGCGAGCTGATGAAAAAGGCGGGACAACTGTTTAATCCGCCGCTGGAATATATCGAGATCCCATATGAGGGGACGGTAATTCCCGGGTATTTCCGCAAAGCGGCCGGGGATAAGCCTGCCAAAACACTGCTGATGGTCGGAGGGGGGGAGACGTTTGCCGAGGACCTGGTCTTCTACATCGCCCCGCAGGCATATGACCGGGGGTATAATTTCATGACCATTGATCTGCCGGGACAGGGCCTGATGCCTTTAGAGAATAAGACATTCCGGCCGGATATGTACATCCCGATGAAAACGGTTGTCGATTACGCAGTCAGCCGCCCGGATGTTGATCCCGGACAGCTGGTTGCGTACGGCTACAGCAGCGGCGGCAGTTTTGTGCCGCAGGCAGCAGCGCATGACCCGCGGATTGCCGCGATAGCCATGAATTACGGCGTGGTGGATGCTTACCCGTTGGTCTCTTCCATGCAGATGGTTCATGCAACGCCGGCTGAAAGGGCCAACTGGACATCGTTCCATGCAAATGTCGTCAAAGCGATCTGCTGGCGCTGGGGCGTCCCGATGGACAATCCTGCTGCCCTGGCAGATGCCAACCGGGGCTACACCTTCGACCCGGCCCAGGTAAAGGTCCCGGCACTGATCCTTGTTGGTGAGGGCGATTACAAAAACCCGGAAGTGCAGCGCCAACAGAAGATCATTATGGATTGTGTGCCCCACTTCCAGAAAAAAATGATCGTCCTTCCCGGCAATGAGGGCGCGACCAATCACTGCACCATGGAAAACCGCAGTCTGTTGGCACAGGAGCTCTTTGACTGGCTGGATGAGGTTCTGGGGACAGGATCACCATAAAAATAAATAAATCCCTGACCCCAACAGAGGATTTTACCCGGCGTAAACAAACATGCACCCGGGGATGGATCGCCATTCCCAAAAAAAGACGTGGGTGGGTGATCGCCCTTTTCTTTTGTATCCCGTTTTTCTCATAGTGTTCCGATATGGAAAAAAAGACTAACGGGGCCTGTTTGCCCGGATGCTTACCGCTCCTGAATCGGTTCGTTATTACCGGGCACCTGATCTCTTGGAAACGGTTACCGGGATTATTGAGGGAAACGGAAAATAATTTTTCGGAAATACCCTCGGTCATTTCTTCACGCATTGCCGGTTTCCGGTTCTTTCACATCCGCTGCAAAACCGGCTCTCCGGGCAACCAGCGGTACACACGCGGTAAGCCAGAACAATACGAGTGCCATGGAAAGGATGCGGGCACCCTGATCGAACGGGGGGTCGAGATCGGGAATCGACCGGATCGCGGCGATGACTACGTTCAGCAGGAGCACCGAGACCGTTCCTGCAAGAATAACCATCCCCTTTCGCAGGGGCTCTGCCGGAGGTGTCCATCCCCCTTGCGAGCGGAGAACTTCATAACCGGCAAGGCCCCCGAGGATGATCCCCGTCGCACCCCAGGCAAACTGGATGGCGACCGGATTAATCCGCGACCCGGTCTGCTGCCGGGCAATCTCAACCCAGGATGCCGGCAGCTGCCAGTCAGCAAGCGAGAGCGATGCAAGACCCATAAGCAGGAGTGGGATTGCGGAAAGAATGATTATCCAGATATAACGGCCGGAACGGGATAAGCTCCCCGCATATTTTTCCATCCGGGGCTCGGCAAGGAAGAACAGGAGGAGGAGGAAAAACCCGAAGATCAGGCCCCCGAAAATATCCGGTACAAAGTGGACACCGACAAAAACCCGGGCAAGGCTTGCGGCTACGAGCAGGAGAACACATGCCAGGACGGCCCACCAGCGCCGCACCAGGGTAATAATGTAACCGTAGAGCACTGCGCCGTACATTGCAGCTCCTGAGGGAAATCCAAACGAAGGATGATTTGCGAATACTTTCACTTCCGGGGAGATCCAGTACGGGCGAGGAAGGTGCCAGAAGAACTTCAGCGCTTCGTTGAGCCCGACAGTTATCCCGAACAGAACAACGAGCCGTATGCCGAAGCGGGGATGAAATCCCAGATAGAAAACCGAGATGATGAGAAGGTACCATGGCATGGAATCAAGAGATTCTGCCGGAGCGATAAATGTGGTGAGTGCGGGGGAGATGTGCTGGATTGCGACATTGATTCCGGGATCCATCAGCAGGCTTATAACATCCATCCTGTTATTCTGCGGGAAAAGACTTGATATATTTTTCATTTATGCATTGCGGAAGGCAGGTTACGGGATCGTTCCTGGGTGACTTCCACGGGATTCTGTTCCCGGCACACCCATGCCGGTACCCGGGTTTCCCGGCCCCAGCCACTCAGGGAAATGATCTCCCGTTATAAGAGTTTGATATCGGGAATAATCGATGAGCACGTCACAGGCTTGCCATTGGCATCATAGCAGCAATAGTTCGAACCCCTCACCCATCCACGTGTGTCCGAACAACATGCATCCGCACAATAATACACGTAGCAATCCCGGGTGCGCAGGGTACCAAAAGGATACTGGCAACCATTTGCCGGCGCCTGCAGGTTCTGCTGCCGCGGAAGATTAACGGCAACATAATGGGCCCCGGCAATGAACGCACCGGCAGCCGATACGCAGACCATGAACCATCCGGCCCGGAGCGTAAATAGCAATAATAAAATAATAACCTGTTACAAATCTGAAGTCGAATAGTCCCCGGCGGAACTTGCCGCAGAGAATCCTGACGGGGCAAAAGCTTCCTGGATTTACCATGTTTTCCCGACGAATCGCTGTTGCAGGAATAATCATAGTCTTGCTACTGTGCGTTATCGCGGTCGGTTTCATAATCCCGCCCCGGCAGGCTGCCCCGGTGCCCGCAACACCCGATGACAAACTATCCGATGTACTGGCACGCGGCAAACTTGTGATCGCTACCGACGCGGCGTATCCCCCCAATTCAGAATTAAAACCCGGTGCCAGCCGCCGTGCAGGGACAATCTGCGCCCGGAACGAATATACCGCAGACGAATTCACCGGCTACAATATTGCCGTTGCGGAAGAGATCGCGAGGAGGCTTGGTGTTGAACCCTGTTTTGTTACGCCCACAAGAACCGAGATCCTCAGCGGCAGCTGGGCCGACCGGTGGGATATCCATATCGGATCGCTGGCAGTCACGCCGGAACGCATGAAGGTGATGTACTTCACGCAGCCGTATTATGCCGGCCCGGTGAGCCTTTTTGTGAATAAGAACAACACGGTTTATTCGGTTCCCGCCGATCTATCGGGAAAAAAGATCGGGGTTTGCGCCGGCTGTATTCTTGAGCGGTACCTGGAAGGCACGCTCGACCTGCCCGGCCAGAAGATTGACTTCGCGATCAAAAATGCCACGGTTGTCGCCTACGAAAATGAAGCCGTTGCCCTGTCAGACCTGGCCCTTGGGGATGGCGTGAAACTCGATGCGGTTCTCACCAACCAGCCCTTAGGTGAGGACTCGGTGAAAAACGGCCTGCCTCTCCGTCAACTGGGAAGGCCCGTTTTCTATGACTACGATGCAGCCGCAGTAGATAAAAAGTGCGGAAAGGACCCGGTCTCGTTTGTCAGCAATGTGACCGGCATTATCCGGGAGATGAACCGGGACGGCACCCTGTTAAGGCTCTCACAACAGTACTATGGGCGTGACCTTGTTTCGGAAACAGCCCGGTTCAATACCAGCGCCCTCGGGCAGATCCCCGGGTAGGAAGAGACGATGAATACCCCATGGTTCTGGCGCCGGAATCTGACAACCCGGTTGATCTGCACGTTTCTCATTCTCTCCCTCATAATCGTAAGTCTTGTTGGAATTATCGTCTATTTCCAGGCCACCCAGTCCCTTACCCAGTCTGTCTATGAACGGCTCGATGCCGTGGCCACCTTAAAAGAAGGCGTGCTGAACAACTGGGTTGACGACCAGACGCAGAACGTGGTCATGATAGCGGGGATTCCGGGAATCCGTAAACAATCCGGGATCCTCTTCTCCTCACCCGGAACTTCTCCGGAAAGAAAATCTGCCTATGCGGAGCTATTCGGTTTCCTCCCCCAGGTAGTTTCCCGGACAACCTACATGGATGAAATATCCATTATTGACCTGAATGGTACGATAGCGGTATCCAGTGACCGGGCTCATGAAGGGCAGTCGGTTGCCAATGTTCCGTATTTTTCCGAAGGTAAATCCAGGACTGTTGCAACCACGGTCTATTCTTCAACACCTTCTGAAAAACCGGTCATCCTCATTGCAACCCCGCTGTTCGATATGGAGGGAAAGCGCATCGGCGTCCTCGCATCACACCTTTCCCTTGCCCATACCGACCGCATCATCTTCGAACGTACGGGTCTTGGAACGAGCGGCGAGACCTATCTTGTCGACCCGTCCCGGATGATTGTCTCAAAGTCTCCCCTCATGAAGAACGGGACATCTTTCCACTTCGTTCACTCTGATGGGATCGATGCTGCACTCAATGGCAGCGATGGATCCGGTTTCTACCGGAATTATGCCGGGGTACCCGTGGTTGGCGTTTATCGCTGGGTGGACAACCAGCATCTGGCCCTGGTTGCAGAGATGAGCCAGGAAGAGGCGACTGCCCCTGCACGGGACCTTGCCCTGACCATTTTTTATATCGGGATACTCTTGTCCGTGATGCTGGCGGCCGGGATGTACCTGCTGGCCCGCCAGATCACCCGGCCGATCCTGGAGATTGCCGACACCGCAACCCGGGTCACGGCAGGGGACCTCAGCCGGGAAGCCCCCGTATTGACCGATGACGAAGTAGGCCGCCTTGCCAGGGCTTTCAACCAGATGACCCGGAAGCTGCGGGAGACCCTGGAAGGTCTGGAAAATAACCTTCGTGAACTGAAACAGAAAGATGATGCCCTCCAGAAGTCGGAGCACAAATACCGGACCCTTGTCGAGAATATCCCGCAGAATATCATCCGGAAGGATCTCAACTCGGTGTTTATTTCCTGTAATGAGAATTTTGCAGCCACCCTTGGCCTCCGGGCCGGGGATATAGTTGGGAAGACGGATTTTGATTTCTATCCCCGCGAACTTGCAGAAAAATACCGGGCCGACGACCTGCGGGTGATGACAACGGGACAGACAGAAGAGTTTGTCGAGCAGTACCGACAGAACGGGGAGGTTCGCTGGGTCAATGTCATCAAGACCCCGGTAAAAGACCTGGATGGGTCCATTATCGGCATCCAGGGAATATTCTGGGATATTACTGAACGGAAAGCTGCCCAGGAGGAACTTTACCGGTTGTATAATGAACTGGAGAAACGGGTTGAGGAACGGACTGCCGAACTCAAAAAGACCGAGGAGGCCTACCGGCAGGCAAATACAAAACTCAATCTGCTCAGTTCCATTACAAGGCATGATATCCTGAACCAGCTCACGGTACTCAAAGGCTATCTTGAGTTGTCAGAAAACGCGGTTCACGATCCCGATACCCTGCGGAAGTACCTTGCACAGGAACGGAAGAACGCGAACACTATCGAACACCAGATCCTGTTCACGCGGGAATACCAGGACCTTGGTGTAAAAGCCCCGGTGTGGCAGAGTGTCCGCCTCAGTATTGTCCGTGCGAAAGGGGCGCTGAATCTGGGTAAGGTTGAAGTCATTCTCGATCAGGCGGATCTGGAAATTTATGCCGATCCCCTCTTTGACAAAGTCTTTTACAATCTTATCGAAAATGCCCTTGCGTATGGCGGCGATCATCTGACAACTATCCACATTTCCGCTTGCGAGTCGGATCGCGGACTCATGATTGCCTGCGAGGATGACGGGGCGGGGATTCTGGAACCGGATAAGAAACGGTTGTTCGAGCGGGGATATGGGAAACATACCGGCCTTGGTTTATTTCTCTCCCGCGAGATCCTGCTCATTACGGGGATTACGATTACGGAGAACAGCAGGCCCGGCTCCGGCGCCCGGTTTGAGATCACGGTGCCGAAAGGGGCATGGCGGTTTACAAGCGGGAAATCCGGGTGACAAAACCTTCCTGTGACTCCCCCTATCCCTCTCCTTCGGTATCATGTCTCCCGGGCAAGAACAACCCCTCTATCGCCCTTCTCCGGGAAGTGCCCGACCCTCTCTCACTGAATCCCCGCCCGGGCATATGTCTCACATACGGATTTCCCGATAATGTATCCGTCCCTGGGAGTCATGCAGGGACGAACGTTCATCGCAATTTTGACCTTTATGGGTTTTTTGCCCCCCGCATTCCAGCCGGCCTATAGTATCATACTAAGACATATAACGTCAGTCATACAAGAGACCACATCAAGTCTGATGAATTCTCCCAGACAGGAGATCGTAGATGAGCAGTTATCATTTTTGCAGAGATTGCGAATATATCAAAATCAAGATGGTCCCGGGAGTTAATGGATCGACCGTTAAAGAATTGTCCTGCCCGGCCCGGTTCAACCCCCGGGAAGGGAAGTGGATTCCGGTTCTTGGCGTGAATCCGCACGAATGCCCGCGAAATGAAAATTTCATGCGAATTCAGAAACAGAGTGATGAACGCAGACTCCGGTGAATGCACACTGGATTGTCGTAGCGTAGTCAGTACGAGAAAAGAAATCCCTACAAACGTTTCCCTTATTTTTACACCAAATCAGCCGGGTCCCGGCACATTTCCCCGATAGGAGCCAGAACCTGCGACACCGCCGCGTAAACCGCCAGTGAGACGGTTTACACCGATGAGATCATCTCATTAAAGACATGATATCTGATTCGCCGGGATTGATGATTGCCAGGGTGCTTACCGCAAACGGTTTTCCACATACGTTTCCGAGGGTTGCACTGGAACCTCCAAACGTGTGAATGAACGGGTTCTCGTTCCTGGTGATTTTTGTTTTGAAGGCAGCCGGGCAATTACCTGCAACGATGATCATCCGGGCTTTTCCCTCTTTGATACATTTCTCGGTTTTCATCGGGCCGATAACGACATTTCCGGTTTTTAATGCTCGTAAGAGCGAAGTATTGAAATCCATCTGAAATTCTCCATCCTCTTTTCCGGGTGCCGGATTTCCGGTTATCTGAAATACGGTGTCTGAAATTGCCGGTATCCCGGTTATTCCCTGCGAGGCATCGGGATTTACCTGCTGACTATCCATACTCTGATACAATCGCCGGGAAAAATCACGAACTATTGTTTGCTTGACATTGAACTGTTTTCATTCAGATTAAGTACGAAATCACAAGGATCCGATCCGATCGTGTGTCTGTGAGTTCCTTCAGAAATATGAAAGTCACATTCGGTCAGATGCGGACACCGCGTACAGTCCAAAATCGTTTTGCAGGTCATGATGTTTTCTGATTACCCATGAAAAGGGCGCAGTCCAGATAATCTTTATTGTCGTTTGCAATTTTTGTGAAATCTCCAAATCAGATATTCAATGCCAGCGTTTCTGAAAAATAGTAAGAACGGTGAACGTGCATTCCCGCGTTGCTCCCCACACCCCTTACCGAACCTCCGTCCATTCGCCCGGCCCGGTCCTGATGATATGTGGTCAGCCCGGATATGCACCCGTTGCGTCAACAATGATTACGTTATTCCCATGCTGGAATTTGATGAACGGGGTGCTGGTCGCCATGACGACTCTTTCGTTTTCGCTCATCACCGGCGTTTATGCAAATCCCCCCGGCATTCTCTTCACCATCTCCCGGATTTGCCCGGGCCGGAGCAGCAGCATTTCCCTGTTTCCGGTACCCCCGCAACCGTGATCCGGTGAAAAAAATAATCTGGATCAAACGAGCCACCCGTTCGTTGCATCTGGAGAATGGACCCGGGAATTGGTGCCTGTCATCATCGCTCCGCAAACGTTTTTTAAGCAATTATAAACAAAGGGTTTCCCTAGGGAGCATATGAAAGAAGAATCAAAAATCGGAATACTTATTGCTGTTTTTTTTGTTGCAGTAATCGCAGGGGGTGTTGCCTTCCTGAACCTCGGGAGCCTTGGATTTGGCTATCCGATAAATTCCACGGTCAATACAACTCTTGACAGAACGATTATTCCCGTACCGGTACCTTCGGATTCTCCAAAGCTCCTGCCATACCAGGTTGCAAACTATTCAGAGGCTGGCTATGGCGCCTGGAACTATGGCGAAGGACTCGGGTTCCAGAAACGGCTGGACCTGATGCCTGCCGGGTATAACCGTACACCTGTCAACAGCACGGCACGCCTTTTGCATTTCTTCACCATGAGCGATGTCCATATCACCGACAAGGAATCTCCCGCCCAGGCGATTTATTTTGGCTACATGGGCGGGAGCCCGTCAGCCTATTCCGCGGCTATGGTGTACACAACGCAGGTGCTCGACGCAGCTGTCCAGACCGTAAATGTCCTGCACAGAAAGGAACCGTTCGATTTCGGTCTTTTCCTTGGCGATGCCATCAACAACAACCAGTACAACGAGCTCCGCTGGTATATCGATGTCCTCGACGGCAAAACGATAAATCCCGATTCCGGTAAAAAAGATGATCCGGTTCCCGGGCCGCTCAATGATTACCAGGACACGTACAAGGCCGCCGGCCTGAATGCGACAATCCCCTGGTACCAGGCAATCGGCAACCACGATCAATTCTACATGGGTGTAAACCTGGCAAACGAGTACCTGGAAACCACGTTGAACGGTACGGCTGTCCTCAACACGGGCAATACCATAACCGATCCCCGTGGCCTTGACAGCCGTGGTTTCTATATGGGCGCAATTGATGGCCGTACGCGGTATGGCGATGTGATCGGTGCAGGCCCCGACCGTGCATTCAATGCAACGCCAACGATACCAGCGGCCGATCCAAACCGTCATACCCTCTCGCGGTCGGCGTGGATGGGCGAATTTTTCAATACCAGTTCAAATCCCAAAGGGCATGGGTTCAACCAGTCGAACGTATCGGCAGGATTTGCCTGCTATTCGTTCGAGCCGGGATCGGACGTACCGATCAAGGTCATTGTCCTAGACGATACCCAGAAGGATACCGATCCCGATACCCGCCTCTTTATGTCCGGCTCCCTCGACACTGCCCGCTATGACTGGCTGGTAAAGGAACTTGACTCGGGCCAGGCCGAAGGAAAACTGATGATCATCGCTGCGCACATTCCGATCCGCAACGAACAGCCGGGCTCTTCAAAGCTCTGGTCTCCAGCAACCATGGTATCCGAACAGAACCTGGTTGCGAAACTGCACACCTACCCGAACCTCATCCTGTGGCTCTCGGGGCATGTTCACCGGAATACCGTAACCGCGTTCCCGTCAACGGATCCTGCCCATCCCGAGCTCGGCTTCTGGGAGGTTGAAACCGCATCCTTACGGGATTTCCCCCAGGAGTTCCGCACCTTTGACATCGTCCGCAACAGCGACAATACCATTTCGATCTTTGCCCTGGACGTAGATCCGTCCGTCAGTAACAGGTCCCCTGCTGCGATATCGCGCTCGTATGCCATCGCATCCCGGCAGATATTCAACAGTACGATCGTTCCCTCCCCAAGCGGTGCGTACAATGCCGAGCTGGTCAAACAACTGAGTCCGGAGATGCAGGAAAAGATCCGGCATTTTGGGATGCCGGTCCGGAACGGATAGATCCACTTCCTTTTTCCGGCACTATGCCGTTTTTACAAAAAAAACACGTTTTCATGCCGTGTCGCATCCGGCACGCTCGTGCAAAGATCGTTGCCTGCTGCCCGCGAATCTTCGCGAGCAACAACAAAGCCTATAGCCAACCCGGGAAGAGTATCTCTTCGGCATGATCCCCGGGACATTTTTCGGTACCCACGACTTCTTCACGTTCCTCCTTATGGGGATCGCCCTCAACCTCGTGCCCGGCCAGGACACCCTGTATATTCTCGGGAGAAGCCTTGCACAGGGACGGACGGCGGGTATCGTCTCGGTCCTTGGCATCGGCTCCGGCTGCCTCATCCATGTCACCGCCGCAGCCCTCGGGCTCTATGCGGTTCTTTCCCTCTGCCCGGTTGCCTTCATGGCCATCACCCTCCTGGGCGCGCTGTACCTCATCTGGCTTGGCATCAGCACCTGGATCCACCGGAGCCGGGCCGGTGCGGGCATCACGGCTCCGGCTGCCCCCGCCAGCCTGTGGCTCGTGTACCGGCAGGGATTCTTAACCAACCTGTTGAACCCGAAAGTGGCGCTCTTCTTCCTCGCGTTCCTGCCGCAGTTCGTCGACCCCTCCTCCGGGTATGGGGCGCTTTCGTTCCTCTTCCTTGGCGGCACGTTCATGGTCACCGGCACGATCTGGTGCATGATTGTCGCCATCGGGGCTGCTGCATTTGCCGGTGCCCTGCGGAAGAACCCGAAGATCCAGACCGGGTTCGACCTCTTCTCAAGCCTTCTTTTCATCGGCCTTGGTGCCGACCTCCTCCTCTTCCACGTGTGATGCCGGGAACGGTCGCCGGGGTACTGCCGGGAATGGCGGCAGGTTACGTGGTGAAATCTTCAGTCGCGACTCCTCATTTCGCAATTCCGCAGATCGTTTGGCCCGCAGGCCGACGCATCCCTTTAATAGGTCAGGAATCATCAGTAGTGTTCTGTATGTGCAGTCTTATGCAAATCACACCTTTCCCGGGAACGGACTCGAGCTCCAGGAGATACTGATTACGATTATGGAAATTTCAGAAACCGGCGGATCGGAAGACCGGATCGCAGCCCTTGAAAAGAAGATACGCGACCTGGATGCACTGGTCAAGGGACTGATCGCCGAGCTGCTCGATCTCAAGTCCATGGCCCGGACAATGACCCGTGAGGCTGAAGAAACCAGCCGCCAGGAGCTCAAGAGGGGGACAATTATCCAGAGTTCTGCAACCCCGGCATCAGCGGGTCCGTCCGCTGCGGTATCCTCCGAGGGCAGCACCCTGATCCGTCCCCGGGGCGCACGCCAGCCGGATGTCCCGGCAGCCCCGGCAGAACCCGAAATGGTCCGGATCATGCAGACCGATGGCACGATGAAGATGGAGCCCCGGTTCGGGGGAGCTATCAACACCTCCACGGTTGGATACGGGCGCACCAAGAAGGGCACGTTTGCATCGGGTAAACAGGAACCCCTTATTTACGCGGCCGATGAAGAGAAGTCCGGCTCTGCTAAGAAGAAATGAGCCCGCTTGCCGGGACAGGCAATTACCCTGGATGGCAAGCCCGGATAATTTTTTTTACCGGCTCTTGAGAAAACTCCGCTTACACGGGGATCCGGTCATATCCTTTACAGGCATCATGGGCGATTCTCCGGCGTTTCTTGCATACGGCTTGCGTAACCGCCGGGTTCCCGGTATGTTCATCGGGGAGACCAGCAACCCCAAATAGCGGGAGCGGGAACCTGATAATCAAAAAAGAATATTCAGGAAATGGCCAATGAAAAAAACGATAATCCTTTTCATGCTCATCATCGCTGTGGTGCTTCTTGCGGGATGCACCACGACAACAACTGCCGGCCAGGAGACTGCACGCGACGCGATCCGGGCCCACTATGAATATCACGACGACTGGTCGCCGGGCCTTGGCTGCTATGGGAAAGTAACCGGGTATGCTTACAATGCAGGAAACGCATCGGCGGATGCGGTAGCGTTGAATCTCAATCTCATAAACATCAAAACCGGGACCATACGCGATTCGCGGTCAGTGTTCATCGGTACGATGGGCGCCGGGCAGTCGGTCACGTTCGAGACGATCCTGGATGGCGAATGCATGCAGGATTACCGGGTTGAAGGAACGATCCTGAAATAACCCCCCCAGTTTTTTTTTCGTTTTAATTTTTCTGATATGGTTCTGGCGTTCCCGATCCCCCGGTCCCCGGGAAAAATCAGGGAATTGGTTCTGTAGAACCATCAGAATTATTGTTCATACGCATCCCCGGGCCTGAAGTGAAAAATGCATTCGATCCCGCACGTTTGAGCATTTCCACGTATTCTCTCCCATTTTCTCCCGTCAGGTCACGCCCAGCCGTCCCGGTTTTTTTCATTTAACCGGCAATACCCTGCACCCCGGGGGTGTTGGTTGCTTCGTCGGATTGCACCTGACCCGAACGTTATTATGCTCCCGGGGAAATATGGCGCTGTGCCCGGTAACGGGATCCTCCGGCCGGGAATGTATTGAACCTGACCGGGTTATGATCGAGCTTGCTATTATTGCGGTGCTGCTGGCGCTGGCCTTCACCTTTACCAACGGGTTCCAGGATGCAAGTTCCATTGCCGCAACCTTCATCGCCTCGCGCTCGGCTACACCGAAGATGGGCATCATCCTTGTTGCCGCCATGTCCTTTTTCGGCGCCCTTGGCGGGGGGAGTGCCGTTGCCTTCAACTTAACCGGACTGCTCACGCTCCCGTCGGCATCCGTGGTGGTCGTGGTTCTTCTCGTTGCCATGGTGACGGCAACCGCCTGGAACCTCATCACCTGGAAATTCGGCCTGCCCTCCTCTTCTTCCCACTCGCTCATCGGGGGGCTCATGGGCGCGGGAATAGCGGCTGCCGGTCTTGGGAGTATCTTCTGGGGCGTGGACGAACTCTTTGGCCCGGCTCCCGAACTTGCGGGCTTTGTCAAGATCCTCTTCTTCTTTATCCTCTCGGTCATCATCGGGTTTGCCGGGAGTTACGCTATGCACAAGTGCACGACCGTTCTCCTTCGGAATGCAGAGCGGACCGTCAACCGGAAGATTATTGCGCTCAACTGGTGCGCAGCAGCGGTCATGGCCTTCTCGAACGCAGCCAACGACACCCAGAAGCAGCTCGGGATAATCGCGCTTCTCCTCTTCTCGGCCGGCATGTCTGTTGCAACCGATGTTCCCCTCTGGGCCCGGTTTGCCTGTGCGATCCTCATCGCGCTCGGGACACTCTCCGGGGGATGGCGGATCATGAGCACGCTCGGGCGCCGGATCTTCCGGATCGAACCGATCCATTCGTTCGATTCCCAGTTCTTCTCTGCCGCGTCCGTGGGTCTCTCCACGGTTGCCGGGGCGCCGGTCTCCTCCACGCAGGTCATCACCATGTCCGTTCTTGGCGTCGGTGCGGCGGAAAACCCGAGGAAAGTGAAGTGGGATGTCGGGAAGCATATCCTGATTGCAATGGCTGTGACCATACCGGTCACCATGCTCATATCAGGAATCCTCTATCGTGTATTTTCACCCGTAATGGGAGTGTGACCGTAGTATGAAAAAGAAACAACAAATCACCGGGTCAGGGGAAAAACCGGGCCTGTTCTCATCCATCTTTCCCCGGGAATATGACTTTGAAGCCATGCTCGCCAGCCAGGCCGACCGGACCGTTTTGGGCGTGCAGGAGATGGTAGCGTGGCAGAAGACCTGCCCGCTGTGCAATCCGGAGGAACTCGAACGGATCGAGAACGAGGTTGACCTCATGCGCCACGATATGGAAGACAAGCTGATCAAGTCGTTCTCAACCCCGTTCGACCGGCAGGACATCTACAGCATCTCCCGCCAGATGGACTATATCCTCAACTTTGCAAAAGAGACGGCAAAAGAGATGTATGCGTTCGGGGTTACCCCGGATAAGCCCATCGTCGACATGTCCGAGAAACTCCTGAGCGGGACAGGGTGCATAGCCCGGGGGATCAAGGCTCTCAATGACGACAAGGGCACCGTTGAGATGGAGATCCGACATGCCCGTAACGATTACAATGCGCTTGAAGAGATCTACATTGCCGGCATGGCGGATCTCCTAAAAACGAACGACGCCATGCATGCTCTCCGGGCCCAGGAGATCTACCACCACCTGCGCCATGCCGGCCGGGCCATGCGGGACACGCTGGATATACTGCACAACGCGGTCATCGATCTTGCGTGAAAAAAAAGAATTATTGCTTTTTGGTTTTCCGGATGACGGTGAGATCCCCAAGGGTTGCTCCCAGTTTTCCCTGCACTTTCTGTTCTGTCTCATCCACCGGGGCATCGACAAGATGGATCTCCAGCACCTTCTCCAGTTTCTTCCTGACATTCTCCTCAGGTATCAGGTCGCTGTTCTCGATCTTCTGGATGAGGTGCTCCTTCTCCTTCATCTGCATGGCAAGGTCTTTCTGGGAAAGCCCTTTTTCCATACGGGCCTTGCGGATCCGGTCGGCGTAATCTTCGACAATATCGCCTTCCATGTAATCGAAGAGATCCCGCTTCCGGTATGCGGACGGGGATGCCACCGGTGCTTTTGCCGCCCCGGGCCTTGCCTGTGACGGGCGAACCAGGTCCGTTCTCCTGACCTGCTGCACTTCCGTGCCGAATTTTTCGCATTTGCTGCAGACCTGCAGCTCGGCCCCTTCAACGCGGACAAGTTTTGGGGCACCGCGGATTGGTTCTCCACACATTTCGCACTGCATATTCTCACAAAGAAGTAGCGTGTGAGAGTATAAATTCCCACTGACTTGGTGGGGATATCGTACTCCGGCGCCTGCCTCCTCACAAACACTTTATATGCAGTTTCCCTATATAACTATTCGAGGCACGACATGTCCGACACCCTTCACCAGTCCCCGGAACCCCAGACCCCTGAGGAGCTCTACCGGCTGTACCGGACCCTGTCGGAACAGCTCCGCGAACAGCTGAGCCAGATCGAGAACGATAAGCACGATCTTGAAGTCCAGATGATGGAGCGTGTCGGCAACCTGGAATCCCGCAACCTCGAGCTCCGCGAACAGATGCGGCAGGTCGAGGCGGACAAGCGGTATATCGAGACCCAGAAGATCCGCTACGAGCGGGAAGTGCGAAAACTCAAGAGCGAGAGCGAGCAGCTCCGGAGCCCGCCGCTTATCATCGGGACGGTCACCGATGTGGTGGATGCAGGAAGGGTTATCGTGCGGAGCTCCGCCGGACCCCGGTTCCTGGTGCGGAGTTCGCCGTCCATCAATGCTGATGATCTCAAGCCGGGCGCCCGCTGCACGCTCAACCAGCAGTCGCTTGCCATCGTGGAACTGCTCCCGACATCGTTCGATTCGGCGGTTTATGGCATGGAACTCGTCGACTCCCCGCAGGAGACCTATGCGGATATCGGCGGGCTCGAAAAGCAGATCAACGAGATCAAGGAAGCGGTGGAACTGCCGCTGAAACGGCCCGAGCTCTTCCTGCGGATCGGTATCGATCCCCCGAAGGGAGTCCTGCTCCACGGGCCGCCGGGCACGGGAAAGACCCTGCTGGCAAAGGCGGTTGCGCACGAGACCAATGCCCATTTCATGCGGGTTGTTGGTTCCGAACTTGTCCAGAAGTATATCGGCGAGGGCGCCCGGCTCGTCCGCGAGCTCTTCGATCTTGCGAAGAAGAAGGCCCCGACCATCATCTTCATCGACGAGATCGATGCGGTGGGCGCGAGCCGGACCGAGGCGAATACTTCCGGGGATCGCGAAGTCCAGCGGACGCTCATGCAGCTGCTGGCCGGCATGGACGGGTTCGAGAACCGGGGCGATGTGAAGATCATCGGTGCCACGAACCGGATCGATATCCTGGACAAGGCCCTGCTCCGGCCCGGCCGGTTCGACCGGATCATCGAGATCCCCCTGCCGGACGAGACCGGGCGTCTCTCCATCCTGAACGTTCACTGCCGGATGCTGACGGTTGATCCGGATGTCAATCTTTCGGAAGTGGCCCGCCAGACGGATGGCAAGAACGGGGCAGACCTCCATGCAATCTGTATGGAAGCCGGTATGTTTGCGATCCGCGAGGAACGTTCGGCCATCACGCAGGAAGATTTCCTTGCCGCGATTGCGAAAGTCGGCCTGGATTTCAACCGGGGCACGCTCAATGGCGAAGGCGCGATGTTCGCGTAACTGCCCGAATATTTTTTTTGGATAACTGGCTTTGTTGAAACGTACATGAATGGGCGTTCGTATCCGGATCATGAAAATAAAATACCTGATATCCTGCGAGGACTCACCGTATCAGCGCCTCTCCGGGTGATGGCGGCGGGGCCCGGAATTTTTTTTCACTAACCCGTAACAGGGGACACCCCTTGGTGGCGGCATCTGTCGCAAAGGAGGGCATGGGGACATCAGTCCTCTTTGTCATTTCGCTACGATGCGGTGATTTTCAAATAAAAAAAACCAGGCTTCGGATAACCGCCAGGTTCAATGAATAATCCCGCAGGTGCAATGGCATGACCCGGGCCATTTCAGTATTATATATCGTGACGGACCCCACGGATATTTGTTAATACACACTACAGGAAGTGAAAAACCATGACCATAACACAGTCAATTCAAGAACACACCGTTTTTCTGAGGGCAATCGAGGGAATACCCCTGCTCATCGCAGGAATCGTACTCCTTACCCTCAGCGCATATCTTGTACACAGGGCACAGTAATCCTGAACAAAACAGGGAGGTGATCATGTGCCTCCCCCTTTCCTGCCGGGCCTAAACGGATAATTCAGGAATATTTCCGCAAACCAACGGCTCCCCGTTTCGTATACCCGACCTGCCGGTGATTCCCGCCACACGGGGGCCATCATTACCGGAACGTTCCCTGCCGTATGTGTCAGACCCCTGCGAGTCACCGTTACCCAAAGGGTGCCAGTATCCTGGGGAAATAGGAAAATGAGACCCGGTGCGTTCCGGGATCCAGGTGAACTGCCCGGAATATCTCATGGTACCGTACAATGTCGGCAGATCTGCCGTTGTCCCGGGCACTCCAGCCCGGGTAGTAGACTTCGGAAAGGACGAGATATGCCGGGTCTTTTGCAGAGACATTCACGACAACCGAGTCCGGTAAATACTGCTCGATCTCTGCCGGTTGCAGGGACGCGGGGGTGGCATTGCCGAATTCCGATTCGGGGATAAGGTACGCCCGGGGATACGTTGCGTTGAGCCGGTACACCCGTATTGAACTGTTGTCGTAAACGCACTGGAGTCCCGGGACAGAAAAGTCGCGGTCATATTTCCGGGTAGTCACGATATACCGCACGTTCAGCCGCCGCAGGATATCGAAATCCTTAATGACCGCACCCTGCATCCACCAGTAGTATCCCGTATAGTTCTCCGACTGGGACTGGATGAAATAAGCCTGGTAATCTTTGAGGTAGGTGGGATCGTACCCGCTGACGAGATACAGGTTGTTCCGGTAGGCGATGTTCTGGTTCAGTAGGTCTGTCTCATCGTAAACCCGGAAATAGGAGTCAGTCTCGTTTTTTATTGCGGGTACAAAATCGGGATTCCTGAACACATCTGCCGGGGATTTCGTATCGATAAACCGCATTCCGAACAGGAAGAGATCGAGAACCAGCAGGGCGATCAGTAATATCTTGAGGATATTTACCTGCCGGGTGTCCGGCTTGTTTTTGTTCAGGGCAGCAGGAGCAAGGCAGAAGGCCGCGATAAATGCAATCTCCCCAAACAGGGATGGGAGAATATATTTTGGTTCGAATGTGGCCGTGAATAACGATACTGCAATTACACATGCAAACATCGCCGCGATGCAGATGCATATTACACGATTCACCGGCCTGCCAAAAAACAACACAAACCTATTCTTTATGGATGTACATTGATCAAAAACCGTATCAATTCCAAATCCTGCAATTATTGCCAGTGAAAAGGTGAACACGAATAATATTCTCGGGGGAACCCTGAACATGGAAAACCCGGGAATAACCTGGAAAAACCATTCATAGACCGGGAAGTATGAGCCGAAAGAGAAGAGCAGGGAAACGAGTGCAAAACCCAGAAATAACCATACATACCTGTTTCGACGAAAAATGATCGCTATTGCCCCGAATAGCAATGGCAGAATCCCAAGATATAACGCCGTCTCCCAGTAACTGTTCGGGAAATTCCTGATTGTCGGGACATCGGACCCAAGGGACTGCCCGGCTACATCAGGGAAAAGAATGGTCTCCAGGTTAGATGGCGGCAATGAGAATGCTGAGGAAAAACTATAGCTGACGCCCCCGTCCCGGTTTGAAAGATGAGAATATTCCAATGCCGGCAGAACCTGGATTGAAGATAGTGCAATGCAGAGGATACCTGACAGAAAAATGACAAGAACCACATGGTGGATTTTATCCCATATGCCCGGAATTGTTGTAAAGAAGAATGTGCGGACAATCAGATAGACACAACTGACGATTATGCCGTATAATGCAATCTGGAAACTCCCCCCAAGGAACATCAGGGCCATTGCAATGCCGGCACCAAGCCCGCTGAGAATCCGGTTATGCGTAAATGACCGCTCATAAAACAACAAGACCAGCGGGAACCATACAAGGGTATCCAGAATAGAGAGATGGCCTGCATACACCCGCAATATAACCGTCCCGCTGAACATGAACGTCACGGCAGAAAACAGGGATGCGTATTTACTCAGGTTGAGCGAACGGGCAAATAAGAATGTAAATGCCCCGATTAAAAATATTTCAAGAATACACAGCCAGCCAAACAGCAGATCAGAATTGAAGATGAAAAATGGCCAGACAAACGGGCTGAAGAGTTCTGCCTGTGGGTTCCCGATAAATGGGGTGCCGGAAAATACGTACGGATTCCAGAATGGAATACCCTGGTTATTCTGGAGAGTTGTGCCAAAAAAGGATCGCCAGAATGAAAATTGTGCTGTCAGATCGTTTCCGACAATACTTCCCGGAGGGTAGATCATCTGGTCGGGGTGAATGAAAACCGGAAAAAAGAAAATGCATGTCAGAATGCCTAAGAAAATGAATTCCTTCTGCTCAAGGAGTATTGCGGATATCCGGCTTACCACTGGATTTATCTTGACCGCCACAATAACGGAAACTCCTGAAGCATCATTGAAATTCTGCCCGGTAATTATTTGCGGGGGATGTCCCGTTTCGTTGTGATGTCATATTATCTCCTGAATGGTAAAATAAATTCCGTGGGAAAATTTCGCAAAGGTTTGAGATGCCCTGAACGATCCCGGGGAGAATTCCTCAAAAACCCGAGTCTGTTAAAAAAATATCAACTATCTTCCTTTTTGTCCAGGTAGAGTACTATTACAGGGATTAAAAAATCCATTTTAACTGAATCATACCTGCTCACACATATTCACCCGGGTATTTGCCGGGCGTCATCTTCGCGATTGTTACGTTCTGACGGGGGATAATCCCCCTCACGGAACCTGGGGTTATGCCCTGCTGTCGTTACCGGGATTTATTCTGCATCACCCTCAGGGCCGCTTATCAGTTCGCCCTCGTCCACTTCATCCTCGTTGCACCAGATCTCGATCGCGTGCGTGACACCGGCATACTCCTGGTGGTATTCCTCGATGGAAGACCCCGGGCTCATCGAAACCGTGCTTACCAGTTTCCCGTCCTTAAACCCGTAGAGCTTCCGGTATTTCCAGCCGGGCCCGAGCACTGCCGTCCGCTCGTAATAGACATCCTGCGCGAGTTCGTGGGTGAAGAAGATCCCGCTCTGCCATTCGAAGAGCGGTTCGCGGACGTACCGCCGGATATACCAGCGCAGCTCGGCAACGAGAGAGAGGGCGCTGCTGAGCGTAGAGCAGGTGATATAAACCCCGCAGGATCGCTTTTTCGGGTGGTAAAACCGCAGGACAAGGCGGCTGGTCTCCGAAGAAAAAAGGGTATGGTGGAGGTCAGTGCCTTCCCGCTGTATCAGGAGGATATTCATCCACATCTCCCATAAAACCGGGATGCGCTATGCATGTCCCGGCAATCAGGTATACATACGGTTGTCGGCAACAGCCTCGTTCCTGACTTTACGGACAGCGTCCGTGAAGTCGACCATGCCAACATTTTCTGCTTCGCGGCGGACGGCCATCATGCCGGCCTCGCGGCAGACTGCTTCGAGTTCGGCACCGGTTGCCTTCTCGGTCCGGAGCGCAATCTCCTCGAGATTGACTCCTGCTATGTGCATCTTTGACGAATGGATTTTCAGGATATGGAGCCGGGCGTCCTTGTCGGGAAGCGGGATCTCGATGAGCCGGTCGAACCGGCCGGGGCGGAGGAGTGCCGGGTCGAGCATATCGGCCCGGTTGGTCGCCGCCATGATCCGGACATCGCCACGGTTATCGAACCCGTCCATCTCGGCCAGGAGCTGCATGAGCGTGCGCTGGACCTCGGCGCTTCCCGAAGTGCCGTCATTGGTGCGCATGCTGCCCACGGAATCGATCTCGTCGATGAAGATGATAGCCGGTGCCCGCTCCCGGGCCAGCTGGAAGAGTTCGCGGACAAGACCCGCTCCCTCCCCGATGAACTTGTGGACAAGCTCGCTTCCCGACATCCGTATGAACGTGGCTTTTGCCTCGTGAGCCACCGCTTTTGCAATCAGGGTCTTTCCCGTGCCGGGAGCCCCGAAGAGGAGGATTCCCTTGGGGGGTTCCACGCCGACCCTGCGGAATATCTCGGGTTTTGTCAGCGGGTACTCGACCGCTTCGCGCACTTCCTTGATCTCGTTCGAGAGGCCGCCGATCTGGGCATAGCTGATCGTCGGCGATTCCTCAAGTTCCATGACCCGGACGCGGGAATCGTAAATGTTGCCGATCACCTTGACTATCGACAAGGCATTGTTCACCGCAACTTTTGCACCGGGTTTTAAGATTGCACGGAGATCTTCCGGGGCATGGGTCAGGTATTCCTGGTTGTTACCCTGCTGCCGCAGGTAGATCTCCCCGTTTTCAAGGATATCGACCACCACGGCTACAAAGAGCGGCATGCGCTTGAGCTGGTTGTTCTCCCGCTTGAGCTGGCCGTTTTCTTTTGTGAGATCGTCAACCTTCACCTTCATTTCAAGGAGGGTGGCTTCGAGCTCGTTCACCTGGATTTGGTACTTGAGCTCTGATGAAGGCGCAGTGTTATTGACGGCAGTCTCTTCCATATCAATCTTATATGTTCATCTTCAACCATTTATGTGGTGTGATTTTGCTAATCAGGGGAAGAGGTATCTCACGGGGTTCAGGGCACGGGCAGCTTCTCGTGAGCCCGGCGCCGATATCGTTTTTGTCCGGCGTGGATCCGGCAACGGGAATCATTGTGGAAAAAGGGCACCCGCGACAGGGCGCATGCATTGCGGGCCGTGTTCTTGCATTCCCCTACGGGAAAGGCTCGACCGTGGGATCGTATGTCCTGTATGCCCTGAGCCGGAACGGGCACGCGCCTGCTGCTATCGTCAATCTTGAGGCCGAACCGATCATCGCAACCGGTGCCATCATCAGCGAGATCCCGATGATCGACCGGATCGATGTCCCGCTGGGGAGGCTCCAGGAAGGCACCGCGGTCAGGGTCAATGGCGATACCGGCGAGATGGAATACGATGGCTCGCTTTCAGGTGCCTGACCGTCAGTTTTTGTTTCCGGACACAAGCATCAAATAACAAACGCTCGCATTTTCTGCTATGCAGCATAAGATAGTTATCTCTTTGATCCTTTTGATCTGTGCAGCGATCGCTTTTGCCGGGTGCACCAGCCCTTCCGGCAGTACAGCAACGCCGGCAGGATCCGGGCCGTCTGGGACCACCTCCGGTACGAGTTCTCTTGTCACACAGCCAACCGACGCCATTCCGGATTACAACACGGTTACGGTCGATGTCGGTGAGAAGGATTACATGGGCAAGATCCCGGTCATTTTCCAGGGGGGAAAAGGCCAGATCAGCGTCAAGAAGATCGATGTCAAACTTACCCGGACTGACGGGTCGACCCAGACCGCAACCGTTGGTCTCAAAAAGGGAGACGAAGCTGACCTTGACGGCACCAAGGGAACCGGGTTCCTGAACGGGCAGCCCGACCGGGTCGAAGTCTGGGTGACCATGAACAACGGCCAGACCTACAAGGTTGCCGATGTTATCCGGGAATACCGCACCCGGGGATAATCAAAGGCCCGGTAAAATCTCTTTTTTACCTTTCCGGACCAATGTGTCTTGATCATGCAGGTCAACTGGCGGCACATCCATGCAGCACGGAACTCATATGCTGCCCTGTATGCCGCATGCAGCCAGGCTGGTTATGCTCTCAACACTGTTGAGGAACCCGCCCGTGACGTGACCTGCTACAGTCTCAATTCGATCAATTGCCGCCAGTACCTGGATGAAATTGCGCGTGCGGACTGCGTGACTATTGCCGGGGGGCCCCATGCCACTGCGTGCCATGAGGATGTGGCCCGGTATGCGGATTATGTTGTTGTCGGTGAAGGCGAACATACGCTGCCCCGGCTTCTTGCGGAAATTGCCGCTGGCCGGAGCGGCCGGATTCCTGGGGTAGCGACCGGTGATTATTACGAACCGGCAGATACCAGCGTCCGTCTCGACGCGTACCCGGCGTTTTCCGCGTTCAAGGGTTATGTCGAGATCAGCCGGGGCTGCCCGTTCTCCTGCGGTTACTGCCAGACGCCGCAGATCTACGGGCATTGCATGCGGCACCGGTCGATTGATGAAGTTGCCCGGTACGCGAACCGCTACGGGCAGGCACGGTTCGTGTCCCCCAATGCGTTTGCGTACGGATCGGATGGCATCCATCCCCGGTGGGACACGATTGAACACCTGTTCAGAAAAATCAAAAGCGAGATCTATTTCGGCACGTTCCCCTGCGAAGTACGGCCGGAGTTTGTTTGCGGCGAGGCTCTCGATCTCATCAACCGGTACTGTACTAATACGAAGCTCCATTTCGGGGCCCAGTCCGGGAGCGATGCGGTGCTGGAGCGTCTCCACCGGGGGCACACGACTGCCGATGTAATCCGTGCCGTAGAATTGTGCCGGGACTATGCCATTACGCCGATAGTGGATTTCATTGTCGGGTTCCCGTTCGAGTCTGACGCGGAACAGGGTGGTACGAACGACCTTATCCGGTGGGTGTCACGCTTCGGGAACGTCCACGTCCACCGCTTCATTCCCCTGCCCGGAACACCGCTCGCCGGAACTGCCGCGCGTCCACTCCTGACAGAAACCGAAAAACTCTGCGGAAAACTGGCTCTTGGGGGCAAATTGACCGGTTCCTTGAAGGATCCTGCGGTAAGGTTTTTTACACGCCCTTCAAATGATATACCATGAAAGATGTGCTTCTGATAGCAGATCTCCATGGTCAATTCGGTAAAATTGATTCATTTCTGGAATTGAATCCGGAAGCGGTATTTATTTC